>ERZ761574.89-NODE-89-length-49011-cov-66.451896_pt1 | contig 49011 bp, 33 predicted proteins | sample MGYA00374950_ERZ761574 | MGnify/ENA primary metagenome ERZ761574 (study PRJEB28895, sample SAMN07631631) | mixed culture metagenome | isolation source: Freshwater growth medium | place: USA: Seattle, Washington | collected 2016-10-03 ... | reverse complement strand
TGGCAGCCCGAATGTGGACCCACCTGATGAGGGAGGCAATCAGAGGTCATCAGAGGCAATCAAGGGAGTGGCAGCCCGAATGTGGACCCACCTCCGCCGCCTTGCACGCCGTCCCGACTGCCGTCGCTGCTGCTGCTGCTGCTGCTGCTGCCGTCGCTGCTGCCGACCCGACTGCCGTCGCGGCTGCCGTCGCTCCAATCGGCGCCTTCGTACCCGCTGTCGCGCCGATGCACGCGCTCGCCACGGCGCGCGCTCGCACGCGAGGCGGCCGAAGCCCACGTTCGGACGGCGGCCGTATCGGCGTCGAGACCCCCCGCAAGCGCAGCCAGGCTCGGCAGCCGCCCACCCGAAGCGCCATGATGGGCGCCCTGGGTCTCCAAGTGGCCAGCCATGGTCGCGGCGGTCGCGGCGGCTGCGCCGGCGGCCTCACCCGCAGCAAAGGCGGCGGCGGCGGCGGCGGAGGGGAAGAGGATGAGAAGGATCACATCGAGGGGCGGCACCTGTGGGGAGTGAGGGGCGTCGTAGTGAGCACTTGCATGCAGGGAAGAGGATGAGAAGGATCACATCGAGGGGCGGCACCTCGAGAGAGCGGAGCATTGCAGTCAGAGGCACCCCGAGAGGGACTACCGCCCCGCCATGGCCGCCGCCGCCGCCGCCGCCGCCGCCGCCGCCGCCGCCGCCGCCGCCACGGCTGCCGCCGCCATGGCCGCCAACGGGCGCCAGTCGACGCCCGGGCGCAGAGGCGACATCGCCGGGGCGCAGCCGCCATCGACCAGCCGCCGCCGCCGCCATCCCCGCCGACGGCCCCATCAGCGCGGCTCCCGTAACGGCTCTCGAGCCGTTGGCACCGCTGGCGGCACCGCTGGCGGCACCGTCGTCGTAGTTCCACGCACGCACGGCGAAGAGCGATTCCATAGGATGGGGAGCCATCGCGTCCCACGGCAGCACGGCGCGTGCCGCGTACGCGTTCGTATTGACTAGTAGAAGGGATGAGATTGGGAGATTGGGAGATTGGGATGAGATTGGGACGAGGTTGGGATGAGATTGGGACGAGATTGGGAGCGCCCTCGCCGCGGCCGAAACTGCCGCCGCCGACATATGACGAACCCCATATGACGAACCCCTCGGCGCCATATGACGAACCCCATATGACGAACCCCTCGGCGCCATATGACGAACCCAGGCTTGAACGCCCTCGGCGCCGGCCGCGATGCGCAGCGGGTGGCGCTGGGCGATCGCGGCGGCGGCACTCGTGTTGAACGGGCTCGCGTGCAGCGCGAGCGCGTGCCGGTCCGTCAGCAGCGAGACTAGCCGAGCGTGCTCTGCCTGCGCCGCACGCGCCGTCACTCGGGCCGGCGCCGGCGCCAACGAGGCAGCGGGCCGGGGCGCCAGCGGGAAGGGTGAGAGCACGAGTGGGCGCCGGTGCATACACGCCTGCGCGAAACGCACGCGCAGTGCGCGCAGCCGCTCCTCGAATGTGCGCGGCACCGCCGCCGTCGATGAGGCCGAGGCGGCTCTGGCGCCAGCGTATGGAGCGCGGCCTCCCAGCTGCTGCTGCTGCTGCTGAGGCTGCTGCAATTGCGAGCGCGTGTTCAGCGACAGGTGCACGTGCGGGTCGTTCCATCCGGGCGCGCTGGCCAGCGCGCGTGACAGGCAGGCCGATGCCTCATCGCGCGGGAAGATGAGCCGCTCGATGGCGCGCGGCCGCAGCGCCTCGCCGGTGCGCTCGCCAAAGACGAGCGTGAGGCCGCGTGTCTGCGCGTACGAGGTGAGCGAGGCGCGGTTGGAGGGGTGCTGCAGCGACGCGCACGCGTCGACACCGAGCAGCGTGTAGCCCGAGCCGGGCAAGCCGTCGTCTGCTGCAGCGTCAGCGGCGTCGAGCAGCTCGTTGGTGATGGTTTGCACGCCCTCCGTCTCCTGTAACGTGGGGCAAAAGGAGGTGCGCAGCCACAACATACGCACTGGCATCTCATGGCACGCAAGCATGCCGAGAGCACTGCCGGCTCGCGGGCAGTATCCATAGTCGGTGCCGATGGTCAGTGCGAGTGTTTTTCTAAAGAAGGCAAGCAAGTCAAGCCAAGTGAATCCGCAGCGTCAGCACTCCTCTTGGCGCAGGGTTGGCGCGAGAGTATCTGGATGCAAACAACCTGGCATGGCAAGAAAGGTTACGGACGAAACCACCACGAGGCAGCGACCTCGCGAGAGCTCGTCAGACCTCTTTTCCTAGACCGACTCACGTGGACGCGTTCGCCACCGCGTCCTCGCCGTCCGCACCACCGCAGCCACAGAAATGCGTAAGCTTCTCGCCGCCTCGGCCATCCTCAGCGCGGACGCCGCCTTCGTGCCGGCGCCCATGAGCGCCAGCCACGACGCCTCGAACTGCGGTGCGTCCGCCCACAGCTGCCGCAGCGGGTCGGCGAGGCTGGTCGCGACAATGGAGGAGGCTGGCTTCGCGATCAAGAAAGCGGGATCGATGTCGCGCGACGAGCGCCTGCGCTCACGCTACTCGGGCCTAAAATTCGTACCCGAGGGGGGCTGGGCGGACAATGCGGTCGACTTTTCATACGACGAGCTCTCGCAGTCGATGAACGCGATCCCGACCTTCTCGCGCGGCGACGTGACGACCGGCAGCATCATCGGATTTGAGCCCAACGGCGCGCTCGTGGACATTGGCGTCAAATCATCTGCCTACGTCACGCTGCAGGAGATGGCGCTCGTCAAGCCCGACAAGCCCGAGAACTGCCTCGCGCTGGGCGCGGAGTACGAGTTCGTCATCGTGTCGCGCGAGGACGAGAACGGCCAGCTCATGCTCTCGCGCCGCCGGCTGCTCTTTGACACGGCGTGGGAGTCGGTGGCAAAGTTGTACGCCGACGACGCCGTCGTCGAGGGCGAGGTGGTCGCAGTCAACCGCGGCGGCGCGATGATGCTCGTCGAGGGCCTGCGTGCCTTCCTGCCCGGCAGCCACTTCATGGCAGGCCAGACGCCGAGCGAGGACTTCATCGGCAAGAAGCTGAAGGTCAAGTTCCTCGACGTCGACAAGGAGAACTCGCGTCTCGTCGTCTCGTACCGGAAGGCCAACGCCGACAACCAGATCTCCGATCTGACTGTGGGCACGGTCCTCAAGGGCGTCGTCACCGCCGTCAAGCCGTACGGCGCCTTCGTCGACCTCGGCGGCATGTCGGGTCTGATCCACATCTCGCAGATCTCGTGCGACCACAGTGCGTGCCGCCCGTTCCCCTCCTCCCCACCCCTCTTCCTGGCTCTGCGCCCTTGTGCCTCTCTGACGTTGCCCCTTACCTCGACTTGTCTCCCCCCCCGCCCCGGCCTCTCGCCGCTCATCCCCCCTTTCCCTTCCCGCTCCTCCCGTCCCAGTCTCCAACGTCGAGGCGGTCATCCCCGTTGGCACGGAGCTCAAGTGCATGGTCATCTCTCAGGACAAGGGTAAGGGTCGCGTCGCCCTCTCCACCAAAACCCTTGAGCGCGAGCCCGGCGACATGATCAAGAACCAGCAGTCGGTCTTCGACAACGCCGAGGCGACCGCCGCCATGTACCAGGAGCGGCTCGAGGCGGAGCGCAAGGCGCGCGAGGAGGCCGCGCAGGACGTCATCTTCGGCCTCGAGAGCGTCTTTGCGGACCCCACTGTGCCAGACGCCGCCGCGCCCGCCGCCGCCGCCATCCCGTTCGAGGAATGAGGCGCGCCGCGCCCGCTCGGTGCGGCGGAGGACACGCCCGACACGGCACCCGCCCCCCGCCCCCCACGCCTTGGCGGTGGAGGCAGAGCGAACCTGTAACGGCTGTACAGGCGGGTGGGAACGGCTCGCATGTAACGGCTCGCATGCGCGCCCAAGGCCTTGGGAGTGGTCAGCCGGGGGGAAGGGGAGGCGACGCTTGCCTCGTCCGGGGCGGCGCTGAGCTGGAGGGGCGTGGAGCGTGGGGTGATGCAATGCGGGGTTTGAAGATGCCGATGGCGGCACACTTGATGCTGAGTTGGACTGAACTCTAGGGGTTGATGCATTCCATGAGCTTGCGAGAGGTGGCCAAATAGCGCGGCGGAGCTGTCGCGGAGACGACGGAGCGTCAAGGCGAGAGAGGATCGGATTTGCTGATGGTACTCTACATGGTCTTTCACGCCCTTGTACATACGTTTTTGATGCCTGCGTGTGCGCGACGGCCCCTTATGTGTGTTAGAGCGTGGGGGGTAAGTGAGCGTGAAATGAGTTTTTCATGTGTTTTTGTAAGAGGAACACGAGCCGTAACGGGAAAAATGTTTGGACGGGCCTCGATAAAGACGCGGGGGTTCAGCGTGCGCGCACGAACGCGATATGGTGGCTGGCTCCGACAACATCATCGCCATGGACTTAGCGGACGACGCCGATGCCCCCTCCGACCAAATTGCCGCCGGCTCCGCTGATCCGTTGGCGGCCACAAGTGCCACGGTGCAGGGTTTTGCTCATCCTCGGAGAGAAGGAGCTTGCACCCCGGCGGTCATCGGTGGCGACCCGCACGCGAGGGGCGGTGCGTACCGTTGCGCGCTCGAATGCTCCCGCTCGCAACGCGCACGATCGCAACGCTCCCAACGCGACTCGGTTGGCCAACCTGCTCCCTGGTCACTGGACACTGGCCCACTGGTCGTTGTCCTGTGTCTGGGAATCTGAACTTTGGACGCATGCGTGTTGACCGTGCGCAGGTGACGATGCGATGGAGGCCGCAACGATCACGGCGGCGCTCGCTGCTGTTTCCTCGCTCACGGCGCTCACCGTCCTTGAGAGACTCTTTGGAGCACCGATGCGTGCGGGGATGCAAGGAGCAAGAGGGATTTTGCGAGGGCTGTCGCAACCAGGAGGCGCTCCCTGGAGGAGAGCCTGGCTGATATTCCTCCTCAGCTTCAACAGCATGGCAAGCGTTGAATGCCAACTGTCTCCGAAAAATGAGACTGGTGAAGGGACCACCGAAGGAGTGGCGGGATCTACAGGCGGCGGCATCGTCACCGTCCTCCTCCTTTGCTGCCTCTGCGCAAGCTGTCATCGCCGTCTCAACGGCAACACCGGCATGCAGCCATATCACGGCAACACCGGCATTCAGATGCAGCAGATACAGCAACAGATGGCTATGCAGCAGCAGCAGCAGCAATGGCAGCAGCAGCAGCAGCAGCAGCAATGGCAGCAGCAGCAGCAGTTGCAGCAGCAGATGGCGATGCAGCAGCAGATGGCGATGCAGCAGCAGCAGCAGCTTGCGCTCTCAGGCACGAAGCTCTACCACCAAACCGATTTTGCGACGGCAAATATCATCATTCAGACGCAGAAGATGAAGCCAGGATCTGGTGGGCTGGCTGGGGGTGGCATCTACTTTGCCACGACTCCTGAGCTCACGGCCCACAAGGCGCACAAGAAAGGCGTGATCCTGGAGGCGACGGTTGCCCTCGGTAGGATCCACACCCTTGAGGCCGCCGGGGACCCCACCATGACGCTGCAGAAGCTCAACTCCTTGGGCTATAATTCCGTATGCATCGCCCGGGCCGTTTCAAGCGGCCACGAGTACGTCGTCTACGACCCGAAGCAGGTGTCGGCCATCCAGTATGCACCTAGCCATGCACCAGTCCAGGCTGTCTGGTCCGTCTGAGCCACCCTACAACCGCACTCACAGAAACTCACAGAAGCGCAACCCTGTTTGTATCTCCCGGGGCACGCGTCATTCCCCGGTTCGACGCTCTTACGCTCAGCATCTAATCTTGCTGCAGGGTAGGGCCTTCTACGCTCCAGCCTCCATTTGCCCAATTTTGAGTTTGGCGGAGCCGAACCCTTTACGTTGAAGATGAAAGTTGTGAAACATCCGGATGTGAGCGCCCCGTGAAACGCCGTGTTCATGGCTCTTCTTCTTAGTCTCTCCTACTGCTTGGCGGTGGCAAGTGCGGCCGCTGCTGCCGCCGCCGCCCCCTCCCACTCGTCTTGCGGCCGCAACGTGACGTTCTTCGGGCCGTGGCCAGGCGGCGACGCGTGGCTGGTGAACTACACGGGGCCGTTCTCCAACGACCGCCCGCCGCACGTGCAGCTGGGCGCCCACCCGGACGTGCGTGTGGGGCAGGTGGCGTGCCTACGCGCGTGCCGCGCTGCCACCTCGAAGGCAATCGAGTGGGATGTGGACGGCGTGTGGAACGCGGCGCTCAATGAGACTGCGCATTTCACGGTCTACTACGGCTCCGACGCCGCCAAGAAACTTGGCACGTACTGTGCGCCGGCTGCGCAAGCACAACAGCAGCAGTAGCAGCAATAGCAGCAGTAGCAGCAGTAGCAGCAGTAGCAGCAGTAGCAGCAGTAGCGCGTGCCCTCCCCCGCCGTGACGTGCCTTCTGGTCACGTACTATTCGGCAAGATGTGGGGCCCCAAGCCAGCGAGTGCGACGAGTCGACCTCAGCGGGAGCTCTCGCGCCGCCGCTGACGTGAAGAAAAAGGCGGTGGTGAAGTCGGAACCAACGGTATCGCTCAAGAAGAAGCAGGTGGTGAAGTTGGAACCGGCGTCGTCGGGGCACAAGCGCGGCGTGGTAGTTGCCGAACTCTACCGTGCACGCCGCCCGCATATGTGTATTGCCTCCGGACCCCGCGCGGGCCGCACGCACGCGCGCGCGCGCACGCGTGGCGCGGTCGGTAACGTGTACCGGTACCGGCCGAACGCGTCCGGCTGCGCACCGCACCGATACGCTACGAGCCGACGTAGCTCGTAGGGCCGGTCCGGGGGGCGTCGCGGTACAGCGAATCCAGTTGGCTATGCGGTGCGCGTGTACAGCCGTCGTGCGTCGACACCGTACAGTCCGACGAGCAGCCACGCCCTCCGCGCGCGATGATGTCGAACAATATAGCAAATTAGCAGTGCAAAATAGGCAACGACTGAGGGTTCGACATGAATTAACGCATATAAAGGTGATAGGTGGTGTGCCCTGTGCCGTGTGCGCGTTTGTGCGCGTTATCGGTGCGCGACGGTCCGGCGGTGGGTCTAGCGTGACCACAAGTGGCGACGTCGGGCGTGGGATCAGTGACCACACAATGGCACACAACTTAATGCGATGCGGCCCAAGAGAGATCTTAAGAGAGACCCGCGGTCGGCAGCTGCCCGACACGTCGCCTCAGAGCTGCTCGCAGATCTTGAAGACGTCGTCGGGCACGCCGGCGGTGAGCAGGCCGACCTTGGTGCGCAGCGAGCCGTCCCGCAGCTGCGCCTCGAGACCCCGGTTGGCAAGGTGGCCGGTGAGGGCATAGAACTCAAGGGCGGCCTGCATCTCCTTTGGTCCATAGGTGCCAACGGGCCGAAGGAGTGCACGCAGCGCGGGCGGGAGCGAGCGCGGGCGCGTGAAGTCGTGCGGCGGCGGGATGTGCTTGCGCAGCGCGGGCGGTACGCCTGGCGGCTGGGCGCCGCCGTGAGTGACGGAGCCCACCACGACGCCATTGGCCATCGCGCCCCCGTACTCGGACAGGTCGCCCAAAAGTTTGGGCACGAGAAGTTCGGACGCATGCAGGGGCACCTTGGTGTGCCAGTGGCACGACGAGGCCATCTGGTCCCACCGGTTGTGCCCGTCCACCGCCACGAGCACCGGCACCTCCGTCGCCAGCGACAGCTCGGCGAAGAGGTCGTACACGGGGCGCAGCGGCATCGGAAAGTCCGAGAAGCTTCCAGTTTCGTCAGTGGCATAGGGCGCGAGCATATCGGCGAGCGTCGGGCCCGCATTCTGGTCCTTGGCGCGCGCGGCGTAGTGCGCGATGCGCTCGGCCCCCTTGAGCCGCACCTTCTCGAGCGCCGGCCGCTGCGACAGGTAGGTTGAGATGAGCAAGTGCGCCGTCGCCTCGGGGTTCTCGTACAGGGCGTCTGCGCCTACGAGTTCCGGCGGCAGGTCGGTAAAGTAGGCGGGGTCGGTCACGCGGTAGGCCTCGTTCGGGTGCCGGCAGTCCTTGGCTCCCAGCCCGAGCGTCCAGTCAGCCGCGTGCGGCACTGCCACTACCAGCCATCCCGACAGCTGGCAGCATGAGAGCACGTAGTTGAGCACGCACGACTTGCCGACGCCCGACTCACCCGTGAGCAGCAGGCCCTGCTGCTTGCCGAGGGTGCCCTCATGCTGCCAGCGAAGCAGCTCGTCGCGCACCTCGAGGCCGCGCTCGCGCACCATCATCGCCGAGCTTTGCAGCCGGCGCGCGCGATCCTCAACCGCGTCGCCGCAGAAGCCGATGTGGTAGAAGAGCTCGAAGAGCGCTGTACCCGCCTCGAGCTGGAAGAACTTGCCGACGTCATCGGACGTGTGCTGCAGCGGGTCGTTGCTCGCACAGAAGAGCTGCGACGTCTCAACGGGCACGCGGCTGCGCTCCATCGATCGCGGCTTCCACTCAACCTTTTTCTTCGCGAGCAGCACGTTGCCAGCGGCCGACGTCGACCCCGCCTTGAGCTCGACCTCGGATGCAATGTCGAGCACGGCGGTGGACAAAAACTGCTGCCGCTGCCCTCCGACGCGCCGAGCGGCCCGTGCGGAGCGAGGTAGGATTGAGCTTCGCATATGCCGAGACTTTGCCTCGTGGTTGACTCTTACGACGGCGTACTTCATGTGAACACAAGGAATGGAAGGCTTCATGGTGCGCCGTCAAGTCCAACAAGACAGGTCCTGTTTCTTTGCTCACGGATTGTTGTGAAATACATGTAGCATGAAAACGTATATCGCGGGAGATTTCGAGATACGTTCGTCATTTCGGTTCGAAGCGAAATCCCGCGGAGAGAGTAGGTCCCAGCCGCTTGAGAGGGAGGGAACGGAGACCTTCGCGGGACGGACGAGACCCAGCCGCCTGCCAGTCCAGCCAACGCTGTCGAGGCCGCATGATGCCCGGCTTGCACGTGAGTGAGCTCGGCCGGAGCTGGAACGACCTCGTCAAGAACATCCAGAGAAGACCCTTTGACATGTTCCTGTTCGCCTTTACCACCCCGTTTGCCGTTCCGGCGGCATGCTGCGTCGAAAAGAGGAAGGAAGCACAGGATTGGACTCACGAGTGGAGCTTGCAGTCGTTCCCGAGCGAGTCCAACCTCGGCGAGACCGAGAGACCGCGCCTGGCGAAGAAATGTTCGAGCAGGCATTATATTAGCGAGAACGAGATGCCTGTATACGTGGCCTGCGCGGTCTCATCAGTCGCATCTGCAAGCCTAGGTAGCCATGCGATCTCTCGTAGCCACAATGAGGTGCCCGTCTACGTGGCCTCAGCGGTAACCTCACCGGTCGCAGTAGCACCGCCACCGGCACTGAGTCGCGACAATTCATTGGAGTGCTGTGAGCTTTCACCGGGCCCGGTGCGGGGTGTGTGCGGCGAGTGCAAGAAGGTCATCACTGCGAAGCGCAACGTGTACCTCGCCTACGACGTGCAATTCTGTTCGGAGAGCTGCCGAGACAGGGGCATGGAAAACTATGCCAGTCATTTGTCCATGCCCTTGCCCATGTAGCTAGTGGATCAACAAGAACGGCAGCGTCCCAGTCAGTGGCCGAGCGCGATCAGATTTTGTGTGCGTACATACGAGGGCGGCATGCGTCCGGGGTATACACAGATCACAGTCAGCGGTGAGCGGTGCATTGGAGTGGTGGAGAAATATAAATATCACAGTACAGCGACGCAGAAACTGTCGGGTGTCGCCCGCGCCGCGGGCAGCTCGCGCAGGCCTGCGCCGCGCCGTCGGCAGTCTCGTCTCGACTCAACCGGCACGACGCTCGCCTGGTCGGCTGCGAGCCTCCTGCTCACCGCACGCACACAAACGCGAGGCGGATACTAGTCATCGTCGGAGGCGATCGGGAGGGGGGCGTCGCCCTGCGTGCGCGCGGGGCGCCACGCGAGCTCGCGCTCCATGCTCTCCCGCAGCCGCGCCACCTCGTTCGCCTGGATGCGTGTGTCGGCACCGAGGACGACTGCTATGCTCGACTGCCGGCAGAGAGCGACGAGGTCGTCGGCAGAGAAGCGCGTGCCTTCGGCCATCTCCTCGAGGGTCTCCTCGGCGCGTGCCTCGCGCGCCGCGATCGGGTCGCACGTCGCGAGGTACTCAAGCAGCTGTGCCAGCTGTGACTGGCTGCAGAACGAGCGCACCGGACGACTGAGCTTGACGCGTGCAGGCGGCACGCCGAGCTCGATCAGCGCTTCGCACACGCCCTCAAGCGGCAGGTTGTAGTCCTCGGCGAGCTCCGAGGGAGTGAACTGCGCGGCGCCCGCAGTCGCACCCTCCGGGTCCCACTCCGAGTCGAGGCCTTCCCACGTGCGTCCCTCCACGCTCGTCTTCTTGAGTGCCGCTGCTCGGCCCCGCTGCTGCGTCGTCTCATACTCCTGGTTGGCGATCGGATCGAGCGCGATCGCCGCGGCCCACGGTGGTAGGTGTGCCGCGAGCTCGTTGGCCCTCGCCGGAGGGCGCCGCGCTTCCTCGCGCGACTCACGCTCGGTCGCTTCAAAGTCGATAGGCATGGCGCGACGGCCTCCCGACTTCGGTTCGTCGGCGTCCTTGGCCATGGCGACGGCGCAGCCACGCTGGCGGGTGGGCACGGACGGCGTAAGGACGACGATCGCGGATCGCAGCGGCAGCAGCGCGATGGCCAGCACTGCAAAGGAATGCGGCATTTTTCCGCGCCGTCTCGGGCGGCTATTCGCGCCGCAGGACTCGGCGCCTCGGGCTTTCCTAAAAAGGGGCCACAGGAGAATCAAATTATTCAATTGCCAAACACCGCACGCAGGTCCTTGAGCGACCTGGGTGACGCAACCGCCTCCTCGTCCTCTTGGACCGTCGGCGTCGGCAGTGCGCCCGTCAAGGCGCTCGCTACGGCGCGCGCCGTGGGCTCTCCGACCTCGATCGAGGAGTCCGAGGGACGCGCGCCCGGTACAGCGCTCGCAGGAGGGTGGTCGCGCAGGGCGCTGTACCGGGCGCTCGCGTCACGCTGGGTCAGCTGGGTCAGCTTCGTCAGCTCGTCCGGCCGTTGGCCTCGGCGCTCACCACGGCGCTGCGGATGGGCATCCGCCGAGGCGCCGCCGCCCGTGGGTGCGCCCACGACGGCGCCCGAGGGCGCGCCCGCACCCACTTGGTAGAGGTAGTCGGTGGAGGGCAATGGCACGTCGGGCTCGTGGGCGTCGTCGTGGGCGTGGTGTCCCGAGAGCAGGCTGGCGATCTGGAGCGGGACGGGGTGCTCAAGCGACTCGAGGTAGATGCGCAGCACCGCCGTGAGCGGGATGGCGAGCACCTGTGGGGAGAGGGCGCCGTGGTGAGCGTACTGGCGAGCACCCGCAGTGTCATCAGAGGCACTCAGGCGAACCGGAGGGCAACGGACGGATGTCGAGCGCCGTTCCGGGCGCCGTGGCCAGCCAAGGCACTCAGAGGAGGCCATCGGCCCACCATGCCAGTCACGCCCCAGACGGAGCCATAGATGAGGATGGCAAGTAAGATCGTGACGGGGTTCAGATCGGTCGCGTGGCCCAAAACTTTTGGCTCCAAGACGTCCTTCGCAAAGATGTTGACGCCAAACGGGACGAGGAAGGAAACTGCGGTCTCCGCCGAGCTGAACTGCGGATCGAGGGCGATGAGCGGCATGGGGAGCAGCACGGCGCCCAAGCCACCCACGTTGGGGATGAAGTTGAGAAAGAAGGTGAGCACACCAAAGGGGAGCCACAGCCCCTGCCACCGAGAGACGCGCGAGATCGCGCGAGATCGCCGTGGGCTGTCTGTCAGTCATTGTGGACCCGTACCTGGAGGGCCTGCGCGCGGCGTCGTTGGCGAGTGCACCTGAAGCCCCACGAGCCAAAGCACGAAGGCATGCATGCCCCCGACGAACCCCGAGATGGCCGACTTGCCACGGATGTACGTGTAGATCTTGCGCTCGCACCGGTAGCCCACGTGGTTCCTCGGGTCGCGCTCGGACGTGTGCGCGAGCATGAAGATCAGGAAGAGCACGATATACATGACGGCTTCCGCCACGTGCGCCGCAGTGCCGAGCAGCTCGAGGATGATGTTGGTCAGTGAGACCTCGGATAGGAAGCCCTTGACCAGCTCCTGGGCTTCTTGGGCGGCGGTGTGGTCGGCGTGTCGCTGAAGCGCCGTCTCGTTATTGGCTATCCTGAGCCCCCACCGCTCCGCCGTCTCGAACATGCTCTCCAGCAGATCCTCGACACGGTCGGCGTAACTCGCTGAGCGCTCCTGGAAGATTGTGAGGGCGCGCAGGAGAACGAGGGCAACAAAGACGAGCACGCCCACGCCCACGAGGAATGCGAGGCCGACGGCAATGCCGCGGTGGAGCCTGCAGCGGTGCGCTTGCCCATGACACGAGAGGAAGTTGACCAGCGGAGTCAGCAAGTACGAGAGCGCCACGGCAAGCACGAAGGGAATCAGGATTTCCTGCAGGCGGTCCATGAATGTGAAAACAACGCCAAGCGCAATGATCATCAGACACGAGATCATGATGATGTAGCCGACACGCATTTCGGAGACGTGCTTGTCGCCGAGCATCATTGTTGACGAGCGTCCGCGGCGTCGAGCGCGAGTCGTCGTGTGAATTACACACGATTGGTTGGGCCCGAAACTCCTTCCCCATAAATGAGTTCCGACGCAGATCCATTTACGAAACCCGGCCTCGTAATTTCACTTGGTTGGAACAAGCAGCTACATGTACGAGTAAGGAGGCGGAAGCAAGCAGCTCCTGTGGCGCTCCAGTGCCCATGCTCCCCCGAAGGGCAGTGACCACCGTCCTCGCTCCAAGGGAAGCCATCATCAGCCCACAGGCGCTCGCTCCGCGGCGGATACACTCCGAACCGGCGCATCCATCCTGGCGCACGTTGCCAGATTCGAGCCTGACTCATCGCGCCTCAATCGTCTGCGAGCAAGTCCCGTGGCGAGTGGCTGAGGAGGCTCTGCGAGCATCGCCGTCCGGCGGTGTGCTGCATCTTCCCAGCCTCCTCCACTATCCGAGCTCGGCGCCCCTGATGCCCCTGGTGCTGAGCGAGCGCATCGACGACCAGTCCGTCGATCGCCTTCAGACGCTTGGGTTGCTTCCGCACATGGCACGGCTCTGCGCGGTCGCCCGCCATCCGGTGGAGCCCATGAGCGCCTTGTTCTTCGGATGGCCGGAGCTTGGCACCTTTGCGGACGAAAACGCGATCGGCCCATGGTTCGCACGCCACCCCTGGCAGACGCTCCTCACCGTGCTCAACGGAGTCGCGGTGGGCCTGTGCGCTCTGCACGGGGCGGGAGAGGCGCACGGCGCGGTGACACCCGCAGCCGTTGGCGTCCGCCATGATGGGGGCGCGTGGCTGCTACCGTGTGGCAGCCTGCACGTGCGTCCGGCATCCGGGTCAGCGACGCTGGGCGAGAAAGCGCTCGCACGCGATGCCGACCTGCGCGGTCTTGGCCGACTCCTCCACGAGCTCGGCAGCGCCGGGGCATCGGCCCCGCCTGCTGTGAGCGTGGCGCTGCTGGAGCTGGCACCCAAGTGCGAGGCACTCGAGCTCACGATGCACGAGGTGGCCTCCAAGCTCGCGGACGTGCTCCGCATGAGCGTGCTGGACTCCTCCGCGGCGCCTGCAGTAGCAGACCTGCCGCCTGCGACGCAGCGCTGGTCCCGCCTTCGCGTGCTCATCACGGCTGCTTCGGCCTTTACAGAAGCGGCCGCCACGCGAGCACTGTGCCTCATCTGCCTCGAGGAGGTCAGCACGCGCCGCGGGCTCGCCTGCCCCGAGGGCCACCTGATCTGCTCGCCATGCCTTCAGGGGTACATTTGCAGCCTCGCTGGCTCGGCAAAGCTGCGCAGCTCGAATGGGGCTCTCAACTGCCTGGGCGACCACCAGCAGCCTTCTGTCGCAGCATGGTCGAGCCCCTCCTCTTCGGAGATGGGCTGCGGCAATACCTCGAGACGATTGAGACGACGGAGACGCCGGACGAGGGAGAGGTTAACACTCCCGAGTCGCTTCAGCCAGAGCTCCACGAGGCCCTGAACCTCAGCTGCCCATATTGTGGGGTGTTCTGCGACCCGAATCCAGATGGTTGCATCGCGATGACGTGCAGCAGCTGCCATGTGGCATTCTGCTGGATGTGCTTTCAGCCCTGAGGCCACAACGCGCACCCTCACTGCCGCGAGGAGCATGGCGGGTACTTTCCGTTGAGATCCGAACTGAACCAATGGCATCGGAAGCTCAGATGGCGCCAGGTCGACGGGCTGTTGCAACGCTCGTTCGGGGGCTGCCCGCCCGAAAGGAAGGAGGCCTTGCGGAAGGAGGCCTTGTGCCTTTGTGAGCGGAACCTCGCGGACCGCGAGATTCGGCTGTGGCCCTTCCCCAACAAAGAGCCATCAGTGGGAGGCATGATCGGAGTCGCGGCGCACGTGCAAGCAGCGCAGTTTGGGCAGGTCGACGAGCTTCGAGCGCTCCTCGACGAATCGCCGGAGCTAATCGACCAGGTCAACGACCGCGATATGACTGCGCTCATGTCCGCGGCGCACGGAGGTCACGCTGCAGTCGTCACAATGCTCCTCGAGCGTGGGGCGGACGTTACCTGCCGGGACGATCGTGGGGTGAGCGCTCTGGAGTATGCGATCAGGGAGGATAGGCTGGAGGTGGTCTTGGCTATCCTCGACCGCGCGGGGCACGACGTAGTGAACGCAGTCGGCCCGCGCGGAACGACGGCGCTGCTGGTGGCTTGCGAGCATGGGCGTGAGGCAATCGCGCGTGCGCTCCTGGATCGTGGCGCCAAGGTCGATGCGCTCAAGAAGGGTCTCAACATTGAGTCGGCCACGATGCTCGCCAAGATCGGCACCGAGAAGGGCATCATGGTCTCGGGCATAAAACGAGACCAGACCACCGCTGACTTCTCTAACCAGAACCTCAAGCCGCCCGATGCGATCCTGCTGGCGTCGGACCTATCACAGGCCGTTGTCACAGGCGGGCTAACGGCCCTGAATTTGTCCGATAACCGCCTCAAGGATGAGGGCGTGCGTAAGCGCAGTCTGCAAGGCCATCGCTCGCGTCGCTCAACTTCAGATACAACGGCATCGGTCCAGTAGGAGCAAACGCTGTGGCGGCTATGGTAGCCGTCACAGGCGCGCTGACGAAGCTGTCGCTCGCCCAAAACGAGTTGGAGGAGGAGGGCACCAAAGCCATCTGCGAGGCACTAGAACAGAACACGACGCTCAAGGAGCTTGACATAAGCGGCGATAGATACGGACAGAGCAGCATTGGTGGGACAGCAGGTGCCAAGCATGTGGCCAAGATGCTTGGCGTCAATGGCGGGCTGACGGCCCTGAATTTGTCGAGGAACCACCTAAAGGATGAGAGCGTAAGCGCAGTCTGTGAGGCCATCCAGAGCAACAAGGAGACCAAGCTCGCGTCGCTCAACATGAGCGAGATCTGTATGGGTCCAGTGGGAGCAAAGTCCGTGGCGGCCATGGTGGCCGTCACAGGCGGGCTGACGAGCCTCAACCTCAGCGACAACCAGCTGTGCGGCCTCGATCGTTATGGAAGAGGAACTTACACGTAGAGGGCATCACTGCAATCGCTGACGCCCTGTGCGTTAAAGGCGAGCTGACAAGCATCAACGTCTCCGGAAACGAGCTGTGTGGCATCTGGATCGACCTCTCCGGAAACCAACAAGGCACCTACACCGCAGAGGGCATCACTGCAATCGCTGACGCCCTGCGCGTTAATGGCGGGCTGACGGCCCTGGATTTGTCCTTCAACGACCTCAAGGATGAGGGCGTAAGCGCGGTCTGCGAGGCCATCCAGAGCAACAAGGAGACCAAGCTCGCGTCGCTCAACTTCGGGAACAATGACATCGGGCCAGTTGGAGCAAACGCTGTGGCGGCTATGGTGGCCGTCACAGGCGGGCTGATGACCCTGAATTTGTCCATCAACAATATTGGAGGGGAAGGGGAGGCCTCGATTCGTGATGCAGTGCAAGAAAAAGCTGGGTTTGAGCTTCATCTGTGAGTAGCGTGTGTTGGTATCGTTCCGTTTGAGAAGGTGGTTTCGTATGTATTCGTACTCATAGTCATGGACGTGATGCCCTTGATTCTGTGGACTGATGAAGGCGGTTTGCTTTTAAGGTGAAAAAAATTGGCTTTGAAAACGGATATTGCGCGTGTTGGTGTGTTGTGAATGAAAACGGAAATGGCGGCGCATCCGCAGACCATTCTTCAATTCTCGCCTTTTCAGTCCGCCCCGGAGTCAACCTTCTTTGCCGAGCTCGGCCGGCGCAAACTCCACACGTACGGCCTTTCTGACGCAGCCATCGACATTATCGGAAGCTTTGCACGTGCGGAGCGGGCAGAGACCACATCGCCTCTCTGTGTGGGCGCGGATGCTTTTGGCTCTGATGCGTCCGGCGTGCCGCCCTCGCTGTGTGCGATCCCTGGGACGCTCCATAACGCGAACACGCTCGAGGACTTTAAGGAATTCGACAAGACGGCGCTGCTCGAGACTGCAGCTCAGCGCATCTGGGATGACATCTCGAGTGGTGCTGCGCTGGCTGAGCCAGAGCGTCTCCTTCGGTTCCTGGTGCTCACGTTCGCGGACCTCAAGACGCATCGGTATTATTACTGGTTCGCCTTCCCAGCGTTTGCCATCTCGCCTCCGCCTGAAGCGTCCGAACCTATAGCAATCACCTCCGTGCTCGATGGGGCGCAGCTTTCAGCGCTCCGGCAGGGCTTCGCCGCTCTTTCGCCCCGTGCACCCCCATTCTTCGCCGTGCGGCTGACTCAGGGCGGGGTGGTCGAGGTTGATGCGCTGTTGCGCTTTGCGGAGTGGCGTACGGCCGAGGCGAGCGAGGGCGGAGAGGCGCTTCTCGCTTTCTGCGACCCGTGCCCGTTGCTCACCAACCCCGGTTGGCCACTGCGCAATCTCCTCGCATCTGTGGGCGCGATGATGCCAAAGTTTGGTTTGCCGGACGAGGCGGTGTCCGTCCGCGTTCTCTGCTTTCGCGAGCCGCCCCCCGGCGCCTCGATGTCTCTCACGAACGCATCTGCGGCAGCGTCACTGGAGCTGTCACAGGAACTGGGTGGAAGCCAAAATGCGCGCTCTATCGTCCTGCGCGTCACCCTGCCGGCACGCCATGAGGCGCCGTCGCAAAGCGGTGCACCTCCTCCGCCAAAGTCAGTTGGCTGGGAGCGCAATAGCGTCGGCAAGCTCGGCGCAAGGCTCATGGATCTGTCTGCGCAGATGAAGCCAGAGACCCTGGCTGAGGCCTCTGTCGATCTCAATCTGCGGCTGATGCGGTGGCGGCTGATGCCAAGCTTGCAGACGGAGAAGGTGGCAGGGACACGCTGCCTGCTCATGGGCGCTGGGACTCTAGGCTGCGCTGTCGCGCGTTGCCTTCTCGGCTGGGGTGTGCGCACGATAACTTTCGTTGATTCAGGCGTCGTCTCCTACTCTAACCCCGTGCGCCAGACACTCTTCACTTTTGACGACTGCGTGAGTGGTGCCACGCCGAAAGCACAAGCTGCCGCTGATGCGTTGAGGCGCATCTTTCCATCAGTGGAGGCGACGGCTCACCGCATTGCCATCCCTATGCCCGGCCATTCAGTCGGCCCCGAAGTCGCCCAGAGCGTCAAAGCCGACTGCCAGGCGCTTTCGAAGCTGGTCGAGGATCACGATGTGGTATTCCTTCTGACGGACACACGAGAGTCGCGCTGGCTGCCATCGCTCCTCGCAGCGGTGCATGGCAAGCTCGTGATCAATGCGGCCCTTGGCTTCGATTCACTCCTCGTGATGCGCCACGGCGTGCCGAAGCAAGGACAAAGCGGTGGAGCGGGGACTTCGCGGCTGGGCTGCTACTTTTGCAACGACGTCGTCGCACCGGCGAACTCGATGCTCCGCCGCACGCTCGACCAGCAGTGCACGGTCAGTCGTCCAGGTCTGTCGATGATCGCCTCTGCCCTTGCCGTCGAGCTCATGGTCACGTTGCTCCATCATCCCAAAGTTGGCGACGCTGATGCCGACATTGGCGCCGGGAGCACCTCCGCAGTCACAGCAAGCCCGCTCGGGTGCGTCCCCCACCAGATTCGTGCGTCGCTTCCCATGTATCGCAACGATGTGATGATCGGCCATGCTTTCGATAAGTGCACGGCATGCTCCTCAACAGTCCTCGATGCCTTCCGTGAGCGTGGTTTCTCATTCCTTCACGAGGCCTTCAATCGGGCCACATACCTCGAGGACCTCACGGGTCTTACGCAAATGCATGCAGAGACAGAGGCAGCGCTCGAGGACATTTCCATTCTCGACGACGACGCGGAGGACGACTGAACTGGTTGAAACCGGTGCGATCGGGGTCATGTGCACCGGGACGTTGCTCAACTTGCACATAGTCAATAGTCACGAGGTTCCTGGCAGGTTGAGGTTCGTCGTCACAACCGCCGCGGAGAGGCGAGTTGTGCTCCGCCCGTGCTCCACCCGAGGCGGCCGCGACCGGCGGCGGCGCCTCGATTTTCTGACTGCGCTTGACTGAGCGTACCGTTTACCTTGCCTTTTGGTTTTGCTTAGCCGTTAGCGGCGGTGCTTCGTTCCGTCTCCGCCGCTTCCGGAGGCGCGTGCGGCGACATCGGGTGCTTGCGTTCACGTCCGGCCTCCGGCGCGGGGCGGGCGGGGCACCGCGGCCCCGTCCGGTTCCGTTTACTAACGCGATCGCCGGTAAGGGTAATTCGTAAAGCTTAAAATGACCAATAAAACGGAACGTATACGCGCAATAGACCGATACGCGGGGCTCGCTCTCGGCGGCACGGCCGGGCCCGCCGCGGGCGGTGAAGCGCTTTAAGCGCTTAGATACGACGTCGAACGAGCTAGGCCGTCCGCGTAAACGCGTATTCGACACCCAGACAGAACTCAGAAGTATAATAGCGTAGTGAGCGGCTTTTCCCCGCCCGGTTGCGGTTCCGCTTCCGGGTCGCCGGTCGCGCGCCGCACCACGCGCGCGAAGTGTCCACACGGTGATTGAGATAGTAACCATATGCCGATGGTTTCCGCGTTCCGCACAGGCCGAGTACTGACGTTTATTCTTTGGACTTTGCGTCGCGGCCGCCTCCTCGCCTTGTTCGGGCCGCATATCCCCCCCCCCGCGATCGGCAGGAGGGAAATCTTTGGACTTCGCGCACGCGCCGATACACGGGATTTGGAACCGGCAGACCCACGGAACCGCCCAGTCGCCAGGGCCAATAGAACAAGAGTCTCGTCGACGCACATGAGCGGCACGAAACGTGCGAAGAAGGCTCTGCTGTGAACCGTTACCGCGTCGCCGCGTCGATCGTGAACGTGCGCGAATTGAGGAATTGACGGGCCAGAAGACTGGGATCTTCGACACATGCATCAGCCCAACATGCTAGCGAGCTGCTTTCGCTTGGCCTCGCAAAACGGTTCCATGTCGGCATGCTCAAAAGCGGCGGGGTCAATGCACCGCTCCTGGCACGAGATGATGGCCTCATCTAGCAGAGCGAGGACCGCGCCCTCGTCATCGACATTGGAAGGCAGCACCCAGCGCAGAAATGCGCAGTCAAGCTGGATCTGCTGAAATCCCTCTCTACCGAATGTGCCCAGGCGCACTTCCTCAACGAGCGTCTTAAGCGTCAGCTTGGCAACGTGCGTAAGCATGCTTGTGACCGACGGCTTGCCAGCCGCTGCGGAAAGGCTGATCTTCCGAGCAAACATGCGCTGCAAGTCCTTTTGGATAGCTGAGGACGAGGCTGGCTGCTGGCTGCTCTCCCGCCTCTGGACGAGGTTGAGCTGAACTGACGAACGTGCCGAGGAAAACGGCCCCTGCGTCATCATCGAGCGGATGGGTTCGCCAGGCAGGACTTGAGCAACGAGACCTTGCATGCCGCGGAGCTCGCGCACGATGCGATCGACGAGCAGGTTGACATCGCGTGGTGGCGGACATTTGAGCCAGTTCTGTGCCTGCATTCGTTGGGTGACTTCGAGCGAGAGCTTTTGAGCCTGCATCTCCACGAACCGCTCCAGCAGCGCGTCTGCACTCGCCTGCATCTCGCGCGTCATAGACGCGGAATCGAAGCCGAGGGCAGCGCCGCCGAGGCCATGTGGCGCCAACTGCGCCTTGAGCATTGCTGGTACTTGCGCGACACCTGTCGCAACCATGTGCAGGCAGAGTCCAGCGCGCACGAGGACGCTGTCCGCGGTTGCACGCGACTCGCGTGCAGTCTTGGCGAGGCCGAGAAGCGCCGCGTACAGGCGGCCAACTAGGTGTTTTGCCATCCCATCGGCGCGCAGGTTGAGCAGCTTGCACATTGGCACGAGCAACGGTGCGGTCGCGGTAAGCGCATCGAGGACGTGCGCAGAAATCGCCTTGCCTGCCTCGTGTAGCTGCTCTTGCAGCGATGCGCTGTTCGTAGCGCCTTGCATATCCTTGACCTGCGCAGAGAGCTTGTCCTGTAACTGCTGCAGCAACGAGTCCATGGCACGCTTGGCGAGTGTCTCCGCTGCGCGGGTTGCTCGCTGCATTATCTTGGCCTGGGGCACGAGCGCGTGCACCTCGTCGAGTGCTCCAACCAGCTTGCGCACGCCCTGCAGCAGCGAACTCGGGTCGACGTTATCCTCCTGCAGCCGGCGGCGGCACACCTCGATGTAGCTTCCCGTAAGCTCCTGCAGCGCGTCGAGGATCATCGACTCCTTGGCTTCGATGGTGAGAGACGGCGCGGCGGCCCCTGCCGCATCCGGCAGCACTGGTTCGGGTGTCTCGCCGACGAAGCGCTCCTGCCACTCGGCGAGCAGCTCGAGAAGCTGTGGCACGAAGGCCTCGCCGAGACGTGCGACGTCTCCTGCTGCGGCCGACAGCTCGCCCTCCTCCTCTTCGGCAGCGGCGGGGGCGGCTGTCGAAGCATTGTCCACAGGAGCATTGTCCTCGCCACCTGAGCCGGTCTCAGCGACTCCCGCTGGCGGGAATGTCGTGAGCACGTCGTGCAACGCGCGGCGGCGACGGCCGAGGTACTCGCGCAGCAGGACGGCCTCGTTACCCTCGAGCTGGAGAAGCAGACGCGTCGTCAGCCCGAGCTCCGCCAACTGGAGCGCGGGCTGCTGGATCCGCACGCTGAGGACTTGCGCAAGGCGCTTGATGATGAGGGTCGCCTCGTCCTCGATGCCTCGGAAGGAGCTCACGTTCCCGACCGCGCGCAGGATGCGACGGGCCTTGCGGAAATCGTCGACGGCGGTCTCGAACTGCTCGTCGCGCACGCAGCGCTGAAGCCGGGCGGGCAGATCCATGAGGAACTGCAGCTTCGTCAGGTTCTTCTTGGCGCCGTTGAGTTTCTCCAGCTGGCCGCGCCGCGCCGAGAGCGACGAGTCGACCGACTCGCTCGCTGAGGAGATCGTGCCCATGTTTTTCTCGAGCTCGATCATCTGGGACTCCATGTCCTCCACACGGTGCTTCATCTTGCGGATCGTGTCGGTCGCGCTGATGAACTTGTTGTAGTTCTCGTACACGAGCATCTGCATGTCGCTGTCCAGGCTCTTGATTTCCGAGACCATCGCGTTGCCACGGTGCACCAGCTCCTCGAGGCTCTTGTACTGCAGCATAGTGCCCACATACTTGTCGACAGTGAAGGCTGACGAGTCGATGTTCATGTCGTCCTCTTCGTTGGTAGTCTGCGCATGGGACGAGAACCGAATGAGGCGCGTGCGCAAATGAGGTCCGATGGTGGCACCATATAACGCCCCTAGATGGCCCCTCGGCGAACGAAATCACGTGGTCTCGGAAGATGGTAGATCAGTGGTCTCGGTCGAAGGTAGGCAGATCTACCCCGAGATGCTCCCTCCACGGCTCGCGCGCGTGCAACGTACCGTTTCTTTGGCCTCTTCCTGGTAGCCATAGTACGAGGAGAGGAGCGACGCGGCGCGAACTCGGCCGCCACCTGATGCCATCGCGTACCCTCTCCTTCTTCTCGGACGAGAAGTTGACGCTGACTGCTTCTCCAGACGTGCTAAACTTGCTTTCTCCTCAGCTTTCCCCACAGGCAGCGCGCGCGCGCGCCTTGTCGTCTTTACATCTGTTTGACTTGCCGCTTTCGCGATTCACTTGTGATTCGCGTGAAGGCGAGTTGTGGCAGCCTCTGCGAAAGCGCGATGTCGAAGCGGCCCTCGCCTTCTACGCTCTCCGACCTGCTCGTGGTGCTCGGAACGCAGCGCTACGGCACCGATTGGACCAATGTCGCCGCGGCGATCCGCGCGGCAGCGGGTCCGCTCGATTCGCTTGAGCCGCCGCCGCCGCCCGAATGCGAGGAGCGCTTCCGTGCCCTTGTTGAGGGTATGCCTGTGGAGCTTCCCACCCTTGCTGCCAAGCTGCAAGCGCGGCACCTCCAAACGCTCGGCGAAGCGCGTAGCACGCTCTGCAGGAGGATTGAGGAGCTATGCAGCAAGCTGCCCTCGAACCACCCGAGCCGCGCGGCGTTTCTCGCCGGAGCTGCTGACAAAGATGCTATCGATGCAGCTGTGGGCGAAGATGGCGGCGACGATGGCGACAGCCGCCACGGCGGAAGTGGCCGCACGCGCACTTCGGGCACGCCCGAGGCCGGACAGGGCGAGTCGAGCGAGCTTGGACTGGATGAGCATTGGGTCGCGATTGCCGAGGACGAGGAGCGCAATGCAAGGCGCTCGACGGTCGCAGGTACACTGAACAAAATGCTCTCGTCGATCGCGAGGCACAAGTGGGCGTACCCCTTCAAGCGACCAGTCACAGAGAAGGAGGCACCTGACTACCGCGAAATCATTGAAACCCCGATGGACTTTGCAACGCTCAAGCGCCGCGTCGAGACTGGCCAGGTCGCTGACCTGCACGCGCTCTGTGATGATCTTAACCTCATCTTTGAGAACGCGATGAAGTACAACGGCGAGGGGACCGATTATTACAAGATGGCATCGACGCTCAGGTCGATCGTTGCGAACCAAAAGGCGCAGTACCTCAAGCTGCGAGGCGATTCTATCGAGGTCAAGGGCGTCGCGGGTGGTGCGGGCGGTGCGCCTGGCGGCGGAGCGAGCGTTGCAGCCGCGCCTGCAGCGCCTGCCGCGCCTGCCGCGCCTGCCGACGAGTCTGATAAAGCTCCACGCAGAGGCCGCGTTCCGCGACGATGAACATCACGGCCTCATGTGGCGTGAAAGGCTCGAGGCGCGCGCGTCCTCTGCGCTGCCGGTTAGGTGTGCCGCGCGAGCCGCCGCGTGCAGGACGGTTAGTGGGTAGCCGTACGCCTGGCGGGACAACGACTCACATGGCGAGGGGGGAACCCTTAGCATACCGATCGCCGCGTGCACCCTCTCGTGGAGTCGCGGAGGTCGCGGAGGCACGCCAAGATTATATCGCAGATGAGGGAACGGCAACGGTGTGGGGACGCCCCACCGTCCACACGGCGGGAGATGGGCGGGGCGACGCGCGACGGGCCGGGGGCGGGCGCGCTTGCACCCGAAGGCGAAGCCGAACGAATCCGCGATCGTCGGGGAGACTGGAGCAGATACATAAGATAAAAATATAAATCGCGTGGTCCGTGGTCCCCCCGTTGCCCGTAGCTACCGCGACGGAAAGAGTCGCTCCGAACCGATCGACCGGAACCGAAAAGCCGGAAACCCCGGCCCGCTAACGCCCCCCAGGCGGAGCGACCGAGGAGCGACCCCGAGCGCGGCGGTACCGTCCGGCCGTCGATCCGGCCGGCGCGCAAGCACCCGCTTCCCGGCAAGCCGGGGCACGGGCACCGGCCGGCGGGAGCGCGTTAACGAGCGGGCACTCGCGGACGCACCGGTGTCGTTCGCGCGTGCTGCTCGTGGACGGTGCGCCCGGTCCCGCCTTGTTCCATCGACTTGTTCCGCCGTGCGTGGCCAGCTCGCGCCAGCACCTAGGCCCGGCGAACCCCGCACCCCCGCCGCGGGCGTGCGGTGCGGCGCCCGCTAGCGCCCGCGACGCCGGCGGGTGGCGTGTGTAGGCGTGCCCGTGCACGGGCCAGCGCAGCCCTCCCCAGTCCCCCCCCCCCCCCCCCCGACGCCCTCGCCCCCCCCCGGCCCCCTGCCCCACCCCGTGCGTGATCCACCACACTAAGCGCCCGAAGGGCCGGGGGTCCCACCGCAACTCTCATAGCTCTCGAGGACTGTGAAGTAGGCGTGGTGCAGCTGGGGTACATTGTCAAGAGGGCCTGAAAGTGCCATGGAAGCATGCGCCACCTCATCGCTCCAAACCGGATCGACGAAAAGTGAAGTGACACTGCAGCTCTGCGAATCAAAAAGAACGAGCAGGAGCATGTGGGAGATGGTCGGCGCCAGTAACCCATTGCGCGTCACTCGCTCTCTAGAGAGGCGGCCCGAATGCATAGCAGGAGCGGGCCACATTCTGAATTTCTCTCCACAGCGAATACTCTCGCAGCAAAAGCAACGAGTCAATGTCTTGCGAATGTAATTGCTTGCTCATGGCTGCTCGTTGCTATGCCGCCTGTTTTCCGTCGAGTTGTTCTTGGCGCGGATGAGGCACCAGAGTACGACAAGATCTGATGAACGGGACGTCCGTGCCTCTCTTTCTCTATCGTCGGCCTGGTCATCACGATGGACGGCTTCCTTGAGGACCTGACCAAACCTCGCCGTAGCGGTAGAGCTCTTCCTGGCTGCTGGTCAGCGCAAAGTCCTGCGAGTCGCCTTGCGAAAATGCAATCTGCGGAGCGCCGTAGTAGCCCTGCTGTTGCGAGTCGTATCCGTAGCCCTGCGACTGCGAGCCGTATCCTTGAGTCTGGAAGGCCCCTTGCTGGGAGTCAAACGCCGGCTGCGAGTCAGTGAGCGACATCGAACCAAACGATTGCTGCGTGGCGGGCATGGCATACTCACTCTGCGAACCGTACCCCGAGCGCTGCGAGTTGTACTGGTGCGCCCCGTAGCTGCCATTGGCTGATGCACCACGCATGAAACCCTGGGCGCCATTGGGAGGCCCACGCCGCGGCCCACCGGGTCCAGCGCCGCCCATCATTGGTGATGCCATCGGCAGCGGCGTGCCATCGCCCAAGCCCTGCTGCACGGGTGGCGCGCGTACGCGGCTCTCGTACTTGCGGCTGCGCGCAAACTGGACCATGGACCGCTTGAGCGCGTTCAGCGGGCCCTCGACGAGCAAATCCTGCTCTTTAAAGTGGACGAGGAAGTTGTTCCAGAGTGGCTGCTTCGAGAGCACCTTCGGATTCCCAAGCACGACCATGCCGAAGCGGGCCCGCGTAAGGGCGACGTTGAGGCGGCGTGGATCGCTGAGGAATCCGATCCCCTGCCGCTCGTTCGAGCGCACGCACGACAGGATGATGTAGTCTTTCTCGCGCCCTTGAAAAGCGTCGACGGAAGCGACCTCGATGTCGGAGTACAGCTTCTGCTGCAGCGAGCCATTGCGCTGCATGTAGCTGACGATGTACGCGCGCTGGCCTTCGTACGGCGTGATGACGCCGATCTGATCGGGGGTGACTCCCCCCGAGAGGAAGCGCGAGACGAGCTTCTCCACGTTGGTCGCCTCGGCACGGTTGAGGTATGAGGTGCCGGAGGCGCTCACCTCCTCTTGGCCCACTGAGGTGTAGAAGAACATGGGCCGATTGGGGTTCGGCCACGGAAAGTCGAGCTCGAGCTGGCGCTCGGCAGAGGTGACGCCATTTTGGAGGGTGCCCTCGTAAAAGGTGTTGGACGGAAACTCGGAGAGGCATGGGTGCATTCGGTACTGCACCTGCAGTCGGATGGGTCTGACGCTGAGCATGACGAGGCGCTCGAAAAGGGACTGACCAAGGCCCGCCTTGGCTGCGTTCTTGCACATGACGACTGGGCCGAGCTGGCAGTGGTCTCCCACGAGGACGAGCTGCTTGGCGCCGAGCACGATCGGGATGAGGCACTCGGGTTCCGTGGCCTGGGTCGCCTCGTCGACTAAGCACTGGCGAAAGCGCAGCGACGAAATGCGCGGGTCACCCGCCGCGGAGCACGTGCAGCACACGACATCGGCTGCCTCGAGGATCTCCCGCTCCGCGGCGCGCTTGAGCGAATTAAACTTCTTCTCGTCCTGCTGCGAGAGTTCGCCGAGCTCATCCTTGAGGAGCTGCAGCTTGTGCAGCTCCGCGCGCTCCGGCGTGTCGAGATGGCGCACCTGGTAGTGCAGCGTGAGGTACTCGACGCGCGAGTCGACCATCTCGCGCGACTTGGCGCAGAAGCGAACGACACGCAGCCCGGTCTTGTGGATCTTTTCGGTGAGCTGGTCGACAGCCACGTTGGATGGGGCGCAAACGAGAGTCTGCCCTTGGTTCTGTTTAGCAAGGTGGTAGACGATGGAAGCCGAGGTGACGGTCTTGCCTGTGCCGGGTGGTCCCTGCACGATGGAGAGAGCCTTCTGCAACACCTCCTTGACAGCGAAGACCTGCGAGTGGTTGAGTTCGGGCAGCCCGGGCGCGCCGAAGCGGCGGGGCAACGTGACGCGCACCTGGGGCGCCTCGACCTCGTGGCCGAGCAGCCGGTGGTAGATGTAGCCCGACACGGAGGTCTCATCGACGGCGAATGTCTTGAGCGCGACCTGCATGCGGTCGTACGCGATCGACTTCCACACGAAGTCGATGGTGAAGCCGTGGTTGATGTCGATGGGCGCGTTGCCGCCCGATTTGAGCTCGATGCCTATCTCCTCTGAGGCCGAGAGCCGCACCACGGTGCCCGAGCCCTGCCACGCTGGCCGAGTGCCATCGCCGGGGTGCTTGAGCAGCAGCTCGTCGCCCGTGAGCACGCGCATCTCATCCTCCTTGTTCTGCGAGAAGCTGAAAAAGGCGATGCGCTTCTCGTTGAGGCCCTTGTCCCAGCGCACGGTGATGTTCTCCTGGGTCTGCTGCTCCTTCATGTGCTTGTCGTAGTCGGCCTCGAGCTTGACGAGCGGCCCCATGATGTTCTGGTACTGGTAGGCGTCCTCGTACCGGTCCTGCACGGACGCGACCTCGGCGTCCGGGAGGTCACCATCGGTCGTGATCACATCGTCTATAGTTGCGGATGGGTTGGTGCGCCACAGCTCTTCGAGCTTCTGGATCTGCCCGACGTTGAGGTTGCGCGCGCGCAGCGCCTCGGCGTCGCTCGGCTTCTTGACGAGCCACTGCACAAACTCCTTTTCCTGGATGAGCGGCGCCCACTTGGAGAGGTCCCAATCGTACTCGGTGTGGTTGACCTCGGTGTCGCGCGCGAGCAGAACGACGAGGTCCTCCTTGACGGGCACGAAGCCGAGCTGGAACACGTTTTTCGTGCCGGTGATGAAGCACTCGAGCGTGATCTCGCCCAGCGGCGACTCCTTGTGCAGCATCACCTCGCTGTTGCGCGAGCGGACGAGGTGGTAGACAATGCAGGAGGCGGGAAGCCCCGCCGGCTTGTAATTGCAGAACCACTTGCCCGTCGCCACGCATTTGACGACCGCCGCGGGCGTATGAATGTTGCAGTACTCGCATCGCCACGGCGGCAGCTCCGTTGGCGTCGCCTCGACCTCAAGTGCGTAGTCTTCGACGAAATTCAAGGGCGCGCTGCTGGTGTCGCCAATGGTACTGCAGCCACCGCACACTCCCCCGGCCGAATACGGCTCTTCACCCGCGTACGACCCGCCGGGCGGAGCAATGCCCAGCTCCGCCGCTACGCCCAGGTCTTCCTGGGTTTGCGTGGGCGCTGCGCCGAGGTCGCCAAGGTCGTCGGTGACAAACTCGAGTGCTTGGCTCTGCGAGCACAGCTGGCTGTCATCAAACTGGTACAATGACTGGCTCTGGGAATTCAGGTCCATCCTCCGAAAAGCGGGGAGGTTCGTGGCAACTCGGGCGCGTCGCGTGCGTGCGTGCGTGCGTCCGCGTCGAGCCCCACGAGGTTTGCGCGGAAAAAATCCACAGACAGCTAAAGCAGGTGTATTCGACACTCAAGGGACATGTACCAGACGGCGAAAAATACGTCTGCCACTTGAAACATGTAGAAAGTGTGACGAAATTCTGCGTGTACGACTTGTCGCTCGAGTTCACGTACGACTTCATGTTGGGTGACCGACCACTGCGGGGCCGTCTTCATTCGAGCCCACGCGCGGTTCAAGGGGCGCTGCTGCCCTCCCTTCCGCCGCACAGTTCTCGATCGCTGACAGCACGCGTCGCTTCATGGAGCGTCCCCGGCGCGGATTCACCAACTGAGTCTGGCTGGCTGCGCTGTGCCAAGGGTGCCAATGGGCTGCCGCTGCCCCTGCGGTTGTCAAAGAACTCCGCTGGGGCGCAACGGCGGCTCGAGCAGCAAGCGAGCGCGGCGCAGCAGCTGACGCTGCAGCTCACGCGCCTGATCACCGCCAACGCCACAGCCAAGGATGGCGTTGGTGGTCTGTGCATGATCATTGCACATGCTGTCGGTGCCGAAGAGACATGCCTCGTGGCAGCGAGCACCCTCGGCATGGAGACATGCCTCTCTGAGCACAACTTCGTCCGCGCGTGCGAAGCCACCTGTGTGGCTTCGCCCGTATGCCAGCGGCTCATGGCCACGCTGGGGTATGAGCTGCGCGATGCCGCAGAGAGCAGGGCTTCGCTCAACATAGGCAGCAACACGGATTCGCGCAGCGCGGCCCTCGAAATCGGCCAGGTAGCGTTGCGGGAGCCGCCAAGCCCCCACGGCGCTATCCTCAAGCAGAGCCAGCCGCCGCCGCTGGTCTCGGCACTCGTGACGCCCGTCTGTGACCCGAGCAGCGGCAGCACGGTGGCATTGCTCATCTGCTGCAACGCACGCGGTGGACCCTTCATGCTGTGCGATGAGCTCCTCTGTGAGTGCGCCGCGCTGCACGCGGGGCTGCTCTGGCAGCACCACATCCAGGTCCTACGCCTCGCGCCGCTGCCAATCGTGCCGCTACAGCCGCCGGACGCCTCGGCTGAGCGGCTCCGCGAGCAATGGCAATCTCTGGCTCACGGGCGTGCGCAGCTTCGTGAGTTGCGCACCGAGGGTGTGCGCGCGCTCGAGCGCATCGCTGGGGCGGCACCGACGCTCGAGCCACAAGAGGTCGTTTGCCAGGCGTGCCGGCGGCTCCTGCGAGCGCGTGCATATGAGCTGCGCAGTGCGCTGCGGCTCGCCTCGGAGCAACGTGCCTCCGCCGACGCCCTCGCGCAGCTAGCCCATCATTGGAGGGTGGCTTTGAAGCTCGAGCTTCACGGAGAAGCTTCCCGCCTCGGTGGCGCGGCCGCGGCCATATGCATCGCCGAGGTGCTCGACGAGCCGCTTCAGGCGGCTGCCGAACACGCAGTGAGCCACTTCACGCACGGACCCAAGTGGCCGCAATCGAATGCCGAGCCCAAGACGGCGCCCACGACGGCCGTCGAGGCGCTCGAGCGACTTGTGGTCCAGCCGACCTTGTGCTTGGCGGCGCCGACCCTCAGCCGGCTGATTGCGATAGTGGATGAACGCACGATGTCCGTGCGCGCGCGCCTCGCTCAGAGCCTCGTAGAGCAAGCCACGTGGGTCGCGCAGCAGGATGCGTCGACCGCCGACCTCCTCACAGGCGTGCCCACCTCGCTCGGCGTATGGACGGACGGCTGGCACGCAGCTTGCCTCGCTGAGGTGCGCCGGCATGTGCGCCAGACGGCCGGCGACGTGCCAGCCGCAGCAGCGGCGAATGCCCTTGAGCATCTCGTCGAGCTGCACGGCGAGGCTATGCGCGCCGAGCTGAGCATGCAGGTGCAAGGCGCGAGCCAGCTACTGCGCTCTCTGTTCGAGCAACACTTTTGGCATATTGCATCGTGGGTGGACGTCGAGCTCAAGGGCCGCCTCGTCTACCGAGAGCGCTTCCTCGAGAAAGTGCGCTCCGACGTACCACGCTGGCTTCGACTGCTGCTTGCGAGCATCGTGCAGTGCTCCGCCGCTGCTCCCTGTCGCTTTGAGGCCCGCGCGGCCGCTGCGGCTGCGGGCAGCGCGGGCACACCATTGCACATCGAGTCGCCTGAGTACGCCTGGCCCACGCTCTCGGGGGTCTCGGACCGTGTCGTGGGCGAGCTCCTGCATGCGGTGGAAGCGGCCCTCGAGCCGCTCACGAAGCAGTATGCGGAGGTGGCGGCGCACGTGCGTCCCCGAATCAAGGACTTGCGCGCCCCGGTGCACGAGCAGATGCTACGACTGCTCGGGGCTTGCGTCTCGCACGCACGCCTCGTCTTTTTTGCTAGTCGCGCGATGCTGCGCGCTGTCGATTCGGTGCAGCGGGCCATCCTAGCACTTGAGCCGCAGCTGGTGCCTTTGCGTAATGAGAAGAAAGACCATGCAGTCGCTGCGGAGGATGTCACGCTCACAACGCGCCAGGCGATCAAACAAAGCATGCTCATCGAGATGCCGCAGATTGTCCCCGCTCTTGTTGCCCTTGTCGCGGCCTTCGAGCACAAAAGCGAGGTTTTGGAGCCTCGAATTCAACAATTGCTTGCCAGCTGGACGGAGCGCAGCCATGTCCGTCTTCTCGCGATGCTCACCGACATCGTCGGCCCTAAGGCAGCCGAGGAGGCACTGCCACGGCTGGCCGACGTGCTTCCGGCCAGCGCACAGCAGTTTGCAGACGAGCTTCATCGCGACGTACGCATGTTGCACGCCCTTGACATTGCATCGTGCCACAGCCTCCTCGAAGCGGAGGCCCACGTCGTGCGTTGCATGGCGCTTCCCACTGCCGATGCACACCTTCGGACCGCCACAGGTCTATTTATAGGCCGCATCGGAAGTGCGATACATAAGGAAGTGAAGGCCATCCTGGACAAAGAGGCGCTCGCACGTGGCATGCTAGCAACTGCTTCACTCGAAGAGGTTGATGCCGCATCGACTGAGCAGCATCGCAACGCACTCTATCAGAAGGCAGCGCAGGTGCTCGCGATGCCCGTCGTCGAGATGCTCGAGCAGTTACTCATGCGTGCTCTCCAGCAGGACGACTGGCAGAGCCCACAACGTATCGCGGCGACGGCGGTGGTGTATTCTAAGAGCTGGCTTAAGGCCGTCCGCGCGCGAGTGAGTCGGCGATTCCTCAAGGGAGCCTCGGGCTCAGAACATCGGCTGCTCGAATACATGATGGCTATCCTCGAGCAAGCTGCTGGCTGGTTTGGGATGCCGGCACTTGGCGTGTCCGACTTCGCCATTGCGGCGGATGGGCTGCTCACTACCGTCGACGACTACATCACGCAGCTGGGCGGGACTCTTTCGGGGAGCGATTGCACGCCACCAGCTGCGCTCCAGGTGCTGCTGCTCCACCACACGGAGGAGCGCACGCAGCCAGCCGAAAGTCACGACGTGATGCGTGGCAGTGTGCCGAGCGCCATTCATGCATGGGCTCTCCGGCGGCCAGCGCATGTGTGCCTCATTGACGAGGTCCTTGCGGTGATCGAGGCACAGCCTGCGCTCACGCCGGAGCCTGATATTGTCGAGGAGCTCAACGCGCTCGTCATCGAGGACGATTTCGCGGCACTCGAGCCAGCTGGCACTGCTGCGGCGAAGACAGCAGCCAGCAAGCCGACGCCCATTGCTGAGGAGCCGTCAGAGCCTGAATCGTCTTCCCGTGTCCTTGCACACCTAGCAGACACGCTCTGGCGCCTCAACAACGAGCACCTTCTTCTATCCCAACTCGTGCAGGTGCTCGCTGCTGCCGTGCCGTTGTGCTTTGAGAAGGATCGGCCTACAGAGCTGGCATTTTACTGCCTGATGGAAGCAGCGCCCGCCGACCATCGACTTGAGGGCGAGCGCGAGCAGCTGTACTATGCCCGTTTGTCCGGTACCCGCCTCGAGGAGCAACAGACCATGTTTCGAGTAGCGGCGCCGCTCGCTGTGCAGATTGCCCTCGCGGATGGCAGTCGAGTGGAGGAGAGTGTGCTACAGCTCCCTCTCCTCACCCCAGGTCTAGAGAGGCATGGCGTGGGAGTCAAGACAGTTGGCACGCGCCACCGGCTCTACCTCCCACTGCACAGCGCGTCGGCGCCCAAGCCAATCAGCGTGATGGAGGTTGCGCTTCTTCGAGGCGGCGAGCTGCGAAGGGCCGAGCGCCTCATTCTGAACCGCCTCGTGAGCGCCTTTGGCGCGGCGGTGGCACGCGGCCAACACGCTGCTGCCGAGACGAAGAACCGGCGGTGCTCGGCACAGGAGGCCTTGGAGCTGCGTTTGCGTGCCGAGGAGCTCGAAAAGAGCCTTGCAGCGATGCGCCGGCAGGCGATGCTCTCCGCAGCTGTGAACCAAAACATCCCGGCGAGTGGTTCGGCGCTTGCAGCATCGTTACGCGCGCTCACCGGCGCGGAGATGGTGACGCTCTTTATGGCGCCCGATCGCTTCTCCGAGATGACCCCGCAACTCATCGCCGAGCACAACGACTTTTCGGCCCTAAACAGCATGATGCAGCCTACCACGCCAGCGCGCGAATCCTGTGTGCTTGATGTCCTGCCGCACCAAGGGCTCGCGAGGCGCGCAGCCTTGCAGCAACGTGCGTGCAACTGCATCAATCCCATTGCAGAGCCCGTGTCGGTGTTCGATGCTACGCTCGAGGATCGCGTGGGCTACAAGACTATGTGCGTGCTTGTGCTGCCCATCATGCAAGCGGGCCGAGCGGTCGGCGTGCTTCAGCTGACCAACAAGGCGACGAGCTCTGCGAAGGCACTGACTGGCGCACCCAGCTCTCGGGCTAAAGCGGCGCCCGTCACAGCGCGAGATTTGCTCTTCGGCGCGCACGAGGCTCATCCCCCAGGCGCACAGGCTGATGACAACGAGGACGACAGTAGTACCGCGAGTACCTCTTCCTCTACGACGATGGCGTTCACAGAGCAAGATGAGCAAGCAGCCCGCAGCCAGCTCGCAGCTTGCGCGCTGCTCATCTTCCAGGCACGCAGAGTGGTTGAGCTGGAGGAACATACGAAGGCGGCTGCCGCTGCTGCTCGAGCAGAGCACAAACCCAACTTCCGGGCGGCGGCGCTCGGATCGCCATCTGAGAGGATTCCCCAGCCTCCGCCGGTCAACATACCCGCATCGCGGCCACCTCCTCTGCCCAGAAGCCACCCGCAGCTAAGTGAGGCAACGACCGCTGCGGCTGCCCCAGCAGGGAAAGCGCCGGCAGCCGGGCCGCCAAGAGCTGCGCAACAAGAGCTGAGTAACAGCTCACTGCTGGACGCCTTCTTCGTCATAACGCAAGAGCTGAGCGGCGCACACAACCTGCGTGTGCTGCTGGGTTCTGCGCTGCGCTCGTGTAAGAGACTGGTGCCCGTTCAGAGCGCGTCTTGCTTCCTGACGGGCGAAGACGATGGTAGCATGCTGCGCGTGGCCCTGGTGCAGGATGAGCATGGCAAAGACGTGGCCGGGGAGCTCTCGGTCGTGCGCATACGAGATGTGCGCAGCGGGCTTGCAGGCAACTCCCTCACGACGAAGCAGACGACAGTCGTTCAGGACACGGCCACCGACGCGAATTTCGACCCTTCGGTGGATTGCGCACCTGGCTACATGGTGCGCAGTGTACTGACTACGCCTGTGGTCGGCTCGCAAGGCCGGCTGCTTGGCGTATTGCAGCTGTGCAACCGTATCACCGCCGTGGGCACAGCCAAGATCATGCAGCCGGATCACCCCCGGGAGTTTGGCAATGACGACGAAAGTGCAGCAGTCGTGTTTGCCCGCATGCTGGCGGCACCCTTGGAGCGACTTCTCGCAATCGAAGGTTTCTTCAACTCGCAGTGACTGGACTACTTCAGTGACACAGTGACTGGACTGCCTCGGTGACTGGACTGCTTCAGCTATGCTTCAGCATCCTTGCGGGTCCACAGCGAGGCGAGCGGATGCAGATTGCTGCTCAGTGAGATGTCTGTGGCTGCCGCGCGATCAGCGCGTGAGACCGAGGCGTCCCTGATGTGCGAGAGTTGAAGGCGGGGTGTGGTGGGGGAATGTGTGCGCGGCCGGCGGGGGCTCGCCCGGGGTGGGGTCCTGCCGGGGGATGCGTGGGCGCGCGCCGATCCGCGAACGCGCCCATAACTCGTACGATCTAGATCAATGGACCAATTGCGATTTCCCTCATACGGAGATTATACCGGTACGCGAACCCCCCGGTCGTGCCACTTTTAACGACCGCGGACCCCCGGGGAGATGACGAAACCCTGCGAGGTCAGTTCTGAGAGTGACACCGAAACTGCAAACTGGAAACCGCGTCGACGGACCGCCCCTTCCCCGCACTTTCAGTGTCGTGGCACTCCACGACTCCAGGTTGGTGGCCGTCGTTTTACGCCCAGGTAACGGTGCGCATACACCCGCACCCCCGCGCGGACAACCGAGAAACGCGCTGCTCGCTGGAACACGTCTCTCACCTATATCTCACCGCACGCGCCGTGCACAAGGCCGTGCACCGTGACCGCCCCGCGTCCGACCCGCTCCGGTGCCGCGGGGGCGGCAGAGTCGCGGGCAGAGTGACGAAACCAAAATATTGGGCGTCAGCCGCACACTCGCGCGTCGCACGCACACAAAGTGGCGGATCCTCCGTATCTCCCCTGTGCTCCCGACACGCGCGATGTGCGTCAGTATCGCTGGCAATTAAATCGTGTCGTCATGACGCGCCCGAGGGCTGTGCCAATGTCGTCGGCGAGCGGCACGAGCCGGTGCGGCGCATCACAGCGGAAGGTGGCCTGAGCCGACGCGGTCTCGCGGTGCAGAACTAGCTCGAGCATGAGCCAGTCAGTGCTGCCACGTAACTGCGCGGCAAAGTAGAGCTTATCTACGGTGCCCACAGCGCCGGCCGCGACGCAAAAGAAGCCCCGTTCGACGAGGGCCGTCTCAATTTCGTCTGGCGCCGAGGGCGACAGTCTTGGCACTACAGCCTCGAGCACGTGACTGCGCGTCGCGCAGCTGCTCCACCGCAGCTCGAACTGATCAGGCTGTAGGTCGGGAGGCGGTTCGAGAGCCGGGTGCGCGCCTCCACCGCCAGTTTCGAGCGGAACGCGTGCCAAGCCTGTCCCCGTGGTCGGTGGAAGCCGCGAGTCGTCGAGCTCGACGCCTCCCTCGTCAGCCGTGCGCACGTGCGAGTACACACCGCCGACGAGGCCATGGGCAAGCGAAGCGCTGTGCTTCCCGTCGCTGCCCCGTGGGCGTTGTCCGACGAAGAAGAAGCCACCGACTGCAAGGAGAGCACCAAGGATCGCCCCGGCGAAGGCGCACGACGCGCAGCTACTTCCTGCTGCGGTATTGGGCAGGCTGCTGCCTCCCACGCAGCGACAGCTCGAGTAGCAAGTGGAGTCGCTGAAGAGTGGAGGCGGTGGCGGCGAACCAGGCGGCGCGGCTGAGATAGCGGCCACGCGGAAGCACGCCTCAGATTCGGTCGGAAGCTCGGTCCACGCGATCGAGTGCACCTCAGAAGCTGCATGCCTAGTTGCATGCACCACCGACTGCCCTTGGCGCTCGACGCTGAGCTGCAACAGGTAGCTGGCTGGCACTGGCTCGCCGGCCGCTGGCGGCTGCCAGCCGACGGTGAGGACGTGTGTATGGTTGTAGGACAGAGTGGGGGCTTGAAGAGCTAAAAGCTTCGCCATCTCTGCCAGTTTTGCATTCACAACGCACCTTCACAGCACGGTTGGGCTCGACGGATGGGTGTTACCATGTACATGTAACGAACACGACTGAATGTGTTTGCCATGTAGGGAATCGCGTCGGTAGTTGGCAATTTTCATGCCTCAGCCTGAATTTCTGGTTGGCCCGCCACCAGCGGGTCTGAAACCCTTCGGCCTCGTTACTCAGCAGCCGTCGCCGGCCACGCCGGCCGGTGCCGCTGGTCTCACAGCCGGCGACGCTCTACTCTCATTCGGGGAGGCCCGACATCTGCGTGACCTTCAAAAGGTGCTGTCATCGAATATCGGCACACCTGTGGTCGTGCTTTGCGTGGACGCTGCAGGCCGCTACGTTCGCAAGTACGTCGTTCCTGCGCAGTGGGACCCGAAAGCGCCCAAGTCGTTGCTCGGCTGTCAGATGTCGAACCAGTGTCCCGCTGATCATCCAGCTGTCTCTGGCCTGCTTCTGCCGCCACGTAATGTGGCAGTGTCCTCTGGGCGAGCCCGTTCGGTGCACGCAGCGCGTCAGAGCGCCAACGGCCATCGCCACCAACCCTCACGTCAGGAGATGCCGCCGCTGCAGGCGGCACGGAGCACATGCTGTGCACGAGTCTGCCTCGCGCTCATCTCGACGCTCCAGCTAGTGCTAATGCTCGCCATCCTCGGCCTGCCCACGGTCTCGCCTGGCGCCGCCGACCTCCTTCGCCTCGCGCGCCTCCACTGCTCTGTTGACGCGCCGTCAGTTCCGCATGCGGGTTCCCCTCTTGACCTCGATCTTGACCTCGAGGTGCGCCGCATGCTCGCTCGCACCGAGGATGATCGGCCACTGCTGACAGCGCATCACTTGCCACCGCCGCCACCAAAGGCCATGGGCGGTGCCGCTGCGCCAACCCCGTCGACGAACCCGGTGCTCTCGCAGCGGCTCTCCTCGCCAGGCTTCGATGTCCTCACAGTGAGTGGCAGTGGCCAAGGCGGGCAGCTGCTCACGAACCTGCAGCTGCACGGACAGCTCGACGTGGACGACATGGTGTTCGGCATCCTCGTCGCCTGCCTCTTCCTATCTGTACTCGCGACACTCGGCATGACCGTCGCGTGCTCGCACGCGCGATCGTGCGCACACCGCCTCTCCTCGACGCTCTACTTTGTCGGGGGGACGCCCGTCTGGGCGGCGCTCAGCTTCGCCGTCATCTATTGCTTCGTCTTCCGGGATGAGGCGGAGGCTCTCGTGCGCCGCTACTGGGCGTGCCTTCTGCTGGCGGATCCTGATCACAAATCTGGCGCCGCGCGCTCTGCATGGGGAGCTGCAGCAGCCGTCTACCAGAGCATCACCCTGACAGCCACGCTGCTGCTCGCGTGCGATGTGCTCGTGCTCGCCGGGCTATATTCGGCTGGGCTCGTGATCGGCTGGGCCTCGCTTGCCTCCAACCTCTTGAACGTGATCAACGGCGGCCTGCTGCTCGCGGGCGGTGGCCTTGTCGCCGTCGCTGCGGGCCTGCACGGGCGTGCTGAGGGCGGTGTGCACGCAGACACCGCGATGGTCGCGCTCGGCGCCGGGGTGCTCGCCGTCAGCACCATCGGCCTGCTCGGCTCGCGCCTACACTCTGCCTGCCTGCTGCGGCTGTACACCGTCTGCTCCACGTTGATAACGCTCGCGCTCGGAGTGTTTGTGGCTGGCTTGAGCGTACTTGGTGTGCAGGGTCTTGCGGACAGCGACTTCGTTGCAAGCAACTGGCACTACATCAGCGACATCTACCCAATTCCGAAGCATGAGTTTCTGCAGCTCCTTGGCCGGCATTGGACCAAACTCATGATCGCGTCCGCACTGCTATTATTCGTTCAGCTTCTCGTAGTGAGTGCCTCGTGCGTCCTACGCCGCCACATCGCGCCCTCTGCGCTCGAGGCGGCCTCGAGGAGTGAACAAGCGGGCCTCATTCAAGATGACGACGAAGATGATGATGATGACGGCGGAATCGTATGAGCTGGAGCAGCATCGCGCCTTTAACTCCGCTCCGCACTACGCGCCTTTCAGTTCCACACGACAGCAGCCCTCTGGGCGGCGCGCGTGACCTCACGGCAGCGCGCGCGAAAAGGGCGAATGGCGGACGGGCGTGTAAGCAAGCGAAGAAGGTAGAAGCCTAGAACAGTGGACTTTGCCTATAGTGGACTTTTATGCGATCCCGCCTAGCTTGCCCTCGACCGTATACACGATCGTGCATATCCACAGTTCATACAAGTGTCTAGTCCGGAAAGAAGGTTTCGGGCGGGACCGCGCGTCCCCGGGCTCCTCGTGCGTCCGCGGTGTGGCGCGGCCGCTGGTGGGGGCTGGGGCCCTCGCGTGGTCGCTGGTCCGCGCGCTGCGCGGGCCGCGGCCCCGGGCCCGCTCCCGGGCGGGGGCGCGGATGTTTTAAACGTGGAAACCGTAACGACGTCCCTCGCGTGGCGTGGAGTAAAACGTGCAAGCTAGGTGGTCCTGGTGCGCGATACGACTGTCGAACTCCGGCGAAGGGACGAAGCCGCGACGAGTCCCCTCCCGGCCCCCGGCGCCCGGCGGTCGTATCGCAGACGCGTCCGGTGGAGCTGCTGGAGGTGAGACGTGTTCGAAACCAGTGTTCGAAGTTCGTGGGTACAAAACGTGTTACCTGGGTACCAACCGCTAGGTGCGGTTCCCGGGGGTGCGGTGTGCGGACCCGGGACGCGGGCCCGCCCGATGCCCCGCGTCGCGCTTCGGCGGCGCCAACTCGCAAAGTTAAACGTTCAAATCTCTACACCGGACCTGATGGTGAGAACCGGCGCCAAAGTGCAAACGGAAACGCGCACCGGGGACGCAGGCGCCACGCGCACGCCTCACATCAGGCGCGATATATCGGGTACTATGGCGCCGGATCCTGGGTGAGTACGCTATGTGGCGCTTATGTAGCGCCAAAGATTCGGCTTGTGCCTTGTGGTCTATAACCCAGTCAGACAGGCATTGAACCCGTTCGCGATTCAGGTCGATCCTATAGCGGTGTTCTTTGCGGATTCAGGCACCGTCGCGCGGATCTGCTCAATCGCGAAGCCGGCTTTGGCACCATGTGACTTCCGCACGAAGCGGACTTGCAAACGCAGCCCGGCGGCGTCGGAGCCAATCTGCTTCCACTGCTTCTCTTGCTCGACGTCGAGCACGAACTCAGGTATCTGTGTGCAGAACGTGCGCTTGTCCTCACCCGAACCCAGGACCATCTCTGCCGTCACCTCGGACTTGAAGGACACCTCCTCCGCCGCCGACTCCTTGCGCAGGACCATCGGCGTCTGCTGCGTGATCTTACGACCATCGGCCTCCATCGTCACCACTCCGCCGCTAGGCTTGGTGAATTTGAGCGTGAGCACCGCTGCCTCCTTTTGCATCTGCTCCATACGCAGTTCGTCCTCGCGATCCTTACGCAGCATCTGATAGGCCTGGCTGAAGACGCCCTGCCCCCATCCCTTTTGCAGGAGCTCCGCCTCAGCCTGCACCGTGTTCACCTCTGCGTCCATGACTTGCTCTGCCTCGAGCAACTGCTCCCACACGTGGTACGGCAGCAGCCCTCTCTGGAAGAGGCGCGCCATGCGTGGGTGGTCCTTCTCAAGCTGCTCAATCCGCGGGATGTCCGCCTTAGCACGTTCGAGCAGCTTAAGCGGCAAAGTCCGCCTGCGGCAGGTGCGCTCGAACCAAACGCGTAAATATGTGCTAGCGCTTGAAGCGCGCTGAGCGCCGCGTTTGGCCGGCCGGCGTGTGCTTTGGATGGTGCAGAGCCTTACGCAGGCACAGACAGAGCCCCGAAGCAGCAGCAGCAGCAGCAGCAGCAGCAGCAGCAGCAGCAGCAGCAGCAGCAGCACAGAAGCGGTGCGGCCAGCGGTGGAAGCGCGGACTGTGCACTGCGTGTCGATAAAGCGCGTGCAAAGGCTGGGGGAAACGTACTTATCGGCAGGCTCCTCTCCCATGTCCAGCTCGCGTTTCTTCTCGTCGTACTCATCCACCTCAATAGGCAGCTCAAAGTCATAGTTCTTGTCATCGATGGCCTGAAAAAGGTCGGAGTCCTCGACCATCTCTCTTTCCTCACGGCGATCGACGACCAGGATTTGGTAGCCCGCATAGCAGAGCAGCAGCGTCGTCAGAGATAACACGAGAAAGAGAAAGAGCTGCATTGTTTCGGAGCGCAAATCTTTCCGCGACGAGATCGTCTCGGGTGTGAACAGAAACTTTCGAAGCCAAGCTCTTCACGGAGGTGCCGTGTTGTGTGAACTGAACTGAACCATTCTTTAAGTATGAACACAAGTTCGACCGGTAAGCAGGTTCAGGATGGGAAAGAAGACCTCCTCAGCCCGTCTAGGCCAGCCCGTCGAGGCCAGCCCGCCCAGTCCATCGAGGCCGTCGTCGGGCGGCAAGACGGCGGCCAGGGCAGCCGAGGCGGCAGCCAAGGCAGTCGAGGCGGCGGCCGTGGCGGCCGACGAGCATGCCCGTGCGGCGCGCCGGCTCCTCGACAACCGAGAGTACTTGTTCAACGAGGAGGTCAAGCTGGCTGAGGCGGAGTGCGTGAGCCTAGAAGAACGCCTCGATCACGAGCTCGCTGTGCACAATGAACAGCTCTGGTTTGCCGAACGCAAAGTGGAAGCTGCCGAGAACGCCGTCGAACTGCTGCACCAGGCACACCGCGAGCGATTTGACGCAGACAAGCGTGTTGCCAAGGAGCTGCTTGGCCGACGCGAGGACGCCGCACGAATGCATGAGCAGCTCATCGAGTTGAGGCAGTACTTCGATCGTGAGCTGCGCGCGGGCCTCGAGGGGTTCCGCACTGCCTACCGAGCTCAGGCTTTTGAGGAGGTGGCCACAGAGGCGCGTCGTGCACTCCTCGACCAGCAGGTCGTGGAGCGGTACGCGTCTCAGGAGCACGCCTGGGCCGAGCGATGGCAGGGGCGGTACGAGGCTCTCAAGGTCGTGTCAGATCTCGACAAGCGCGAGCTTGAGCTCACCATGGAGCAGAAGCGAATGCAGGCTGCTCGGGTCCTCAAGCTGCGACGGCAGGTGAAGGACCTCGCGGCGGCCGAGAGCACCGTGGAGCAGCTTAGGACCCGGCTGGCCCTTCAAGAGACGGCCTCGTGCGAGCTGCACAACGAGCTGCAAGCGACGCGTACTCAACTGGCGGATGCAAACCTTGAATGCGCTCGCGCCCTCCACGAGGTGGAGCGACTCCGCATCGAGAGGCTCGATGAGGCGAGGAGGATGCCGCTGCCGTCGACGACGGAGCCGGCCATGCGCCCGACCTCGTCTGAGTCGGAGTCGCATACAGCTGCGCCACTCCTGGCAACGTCGAACAGCATGGGGACACGCAGCGGCTTGTACGAGAACATCTGGAATAGTCGCACTTTGGACACGAGCCTCCCAACTGGCTCCCGCAGTTTCAGCAGCCTCGGGCTCGGCGATGGTGGCACCCCTTGGCCGCCGGCGATGGGCGCTAAGTCTGGTTCCGCTCACCGTCTGCCCGGCGCACTCGGAGGTGGGTTCTCCACCTGCAAGAGCGTATTGGCCTCATCCATGCCGAGTCTTCAGTCCGGCGCACTGCACTCCAAGTCGCGCTCAGCTGTCGATGCCCCAGCCAGGCCTTCCAGTGCTCATTCCTTGGTATCCAGCGTACTGCGCGAACCAGCACGAGCACGTGGCGGTGGTTGGCGTCAGCAACAGCGACGGCTCATTGCTCCTCACGTCAGCGCTAGATCGATGCTTAACTCGACCTCTGGGACCTTGGAAATCTGTGGACATGGAAATTCAGGGCTCGTGGTGAGGATCGAGTGTCGTGAGAGATACTAGTAGAGGAGCCGTGATGAGGTCGTCGAAGCACCAAACGCGTGCCTCAACCGATACTCGCTCACTGGCGACTGCGTTCATCGGCGGCCGTCTCGTCTGTGTGCTCGCTCGCGGTGTTGAAAAGAAAGCGCGGTGGGTGTGCGTGCGGCGCGGGCCAGCGAGCGTGGCGGGTCGCACCAGTGTATAACATTGACTACACGTCGCCGTCGGGAACGCCTAATGCCTAAGATGTATGCAAAGCTTGAGCACTATATAGGTCAACGACTTGAGTGTTGTTTTGTTGATGACTGCGGCTGCTGATCCGCAAGGAATACGCAAGGAAGAGCGATCACGCTCGCAGCCCTTTGAGCATCCTCAAGTGGGCTTGCCGGGAGATGGCACTGTGCTCCATGCCCCACACCTCGAGCACCTTGCAGCGGAACTCACCGACAACATCGGGAGCATCTCTGCTGTTCGCGGGCATCGCTGCACCAGGATGAGGATGGCGGCAGAGGCACTGGTTGTTGAACGTCGCACTCGGCCCGCTGGTGCCGTGCAGCAGCTCGGAGTCAAGCCACAGGCCAAAGTGGCCACCGCTACCCACGGCAAAATGGTCGCGGTGGCTGAACATGAAGAAGGAATTCTCTCCGGACCAGAGGTGGACATGCACTGCTTCGCGCGGTGGGGCCTCATCCTTGCCAGACGGCAACGGCGGCAGACCTTCCAGGCGCTCAACAGAGAAGAGAAACGTCTCACCAGTGCCGTAGAAAGATGCGGGTACGCTGGGCTCGCGCCACTCCGAGCAGAAGGCGCCAAAGACGTTGTCGCCGTCGTCCTTGATGGCTAGAATGCAACACCCGCAACCGGATGTCCGCTGGTAAAGTGTGTTCAGCGACACGCCGTGGACTTCCGTCGAGTATAGCAACCGCCAGTCGGCACATACGAAACGGCTGGGGATCGCCGCCGCAAGTTGCTGCAAGACTAAGTCCGACATCACCTGGGTGGGTATTTCATCGCCCTTCATGTCCAGTAGCCTTGGCATGGGTGCCACGAAGCAACCGGCTGAGCCCCAGCTTATGCTGTGGGAAGAGGCCTCGCTGCTCGGGCCCGGGGTGCTGGCTGGACGAGAGGTCTTGAGATGAGAGGCAAAAAACTCCCACATTTCCAAAAGCCGCGTCCGTCGCGTTCTTCTTCGAGACCGAGGTGTGAATTGGCTGTTAACCAGAAAGGATTCTACTTCGTAAGCTCCATCGAGATACATGTAGAAATAGGGGAAACTATGGATATTTATCTGTTCTGCGTACCGTGTGTGTCCCCCGTGTATGTCCCGGCTCCCCCCCCAGTGTCTTACCGGGTAGTCAAGTCTATACATATACAACAGACAACCATACGGAGGCCTATCGAATGACTTGACTTTACTTGACTTGACTGACTAAACGCGGTTCACACAACTGTTCACACGTGTGTGGATGCAAGTCGCCTTGGACCAGGTTGCACAGCATTGCTTGAAGGAGCTCGATGCGTACTCGACGTGCGTCGAGAAGCACCCACACCGATGGCAAAGCGTGTGTGCCACTCTCAAGGCGGATCTCAAAGATTGTGCTGCGGCAAAGTAATGGCCCACTTACTTACTTCCTCTCCACAATCCACATGGTGTCGGCGACTACCTACGCTGACACCTGGCGACCACGTGCAATTCTCGCGCGCAGCTCAGGCATGGTGAACGACGTCAAGGCGCGCTGCGCGGCCGAGATTGAGCAGTACGACCGCTGTTTGAAGGCCAACGTGAACCATCCAGACACGTGCATGCCGCAGTTGCATCGGCTTTGGCAATGTTCAGAAGAGAAAGAGAAGGCGGCGTGTTCGTGTGAACCTCCGTGCAGCTCGAAGCCGGGTGTGTAGCTTGAGGTCGGGTGTGTGCACGAGGCCATCTGCTTCTGAGCGCCCACTCTTTGATGCCGACATCATAAATACGGTACGAGTTCTCTCTTGTCGTGTGGAGCCCGGAGGGCCGGACGCGCGGTGCCGGTGGCGTGGTGGGAGTGGGGGAATTTGGGGGTCCCGCCAATTGGTAGGTAGCTTGGTCAGTTACAAATTTCTCTGGTGGGGGTGCTAGAGCCTAGAGGCCTAGACCACCCGCGCGGACCGGCGCCGCAGCTGGCCAGCTCGTTTTCCGTACGCCGCAACGTGTCCGCCGCGCCACCGCCGAGCGCCGACCGCCCGGCCCGACCGCGGATGGGAGTCATCAGAAGCCCTGCGACACGTATGCGACGCGATGGGAGACCCAGGCGTGGCGGAGGCCGGAGCGCGCGGAACGCCTGTCCACCTCTGGCCTCTCCGCTCTCGACCACGGAGCACGGTCCGCGAACAGAGCCGCAGAGCGCAGACTACAACTTCCAGTCAACGACCTTGCAACCGGCGCGGGTGAACCCGCTGACAATCTTGGCCTGGCGACGGATCAACGCGGTTTTAGCACCTCCTTGCCCGCGCTTGCTCGTATGCCATTCAATAGCTAGCGTGTCAACCAGCGCCGCGCTCCCATCGCGCAGCAAGTGCTCGAGTACCTCGAACTCCGCGCCCTCGATATCCATCTTCACTGCGACATCGTCGGCACGACAAAAATGGCGAGAGAGCCAGCTACTGAAATCTACGGTGCGCACCGACACAGCTCGCTCCGTCGCGGGTTGTTGTCGCTGGCTGCGCGCATACTTGTTGAGTGCAACGCCGCCCACCTGAAGGGCACTAGACGTCATGTTGTAGAGGATGCCGTGCTTCGTAGCCGTGCGCGAGCCGGGTGTCTGCATGTTCGCAATCATCGTGCCATCGCTGATCCATACAGCTGCCATCTCGAGCGTTCCTTGCAGTGGCCGGAGCGCTTCCAGTAGTACGTCCCTGAAGGCAGAATTCATCTCAAAGGCAACGACATGTGTATAAGGTGTGGCTGCACGTGGTTGCCAATCGCTGTGGAAGCGTGCGAGCGATTGCCCGTCATTTGCACCAAGATCCAAGAAGGCTCGACGACTGCCGCATATCGTGTGATCAATGGCCGGCAGCGGCATCGTGAAATGGCTCGAGAATCTCAAACTAAACGAAGAATGGGCTATTAAAGCACTCGGAACTCGGAATGTACGGCTAGGCTCACATCGACCGCGCATGTAGTTCGTGAGAAAAAAAAGGGTTCACACGAGGAACTGCGCCCCGCCTCTCCGAGACATGGCCCACGTTTTTGCTCGCGTCATTGTCCGTGGGGCGGCCCCGCTCTCGTTGGCGGCGCGCCCTCGTGTCGCGGTGCTGGCGACCGCTCCGCGGCGGCTGAAGTCGACCGCGCCATCCACCATCTACGACGACTCGCACCTTTTTCCTGACCAGGTGCTGGAGGAGGACAAGACGGGGTTTCCTGTTGGTCTACCCCAGATCAAGGAGGCCGAGTTGTGGAAGGAAGGTGCCGAGGGGACGCTGGTGCGCCGCGCGGCACCAGATCCGGGCTGGTTGAGCGCCCTTGCTGAGCGGCGCTCAGCGGCGCCCCGACGCGCATCAAACCCTGCTAACATCCCCCCACCTTGTTGCCCATCCTCCCCTCTCGCAGCTCGCAGAGCGCGCGGAGCTCTGGTGGGACGACGGCACCGCCGAACCAGAGTGGTTCGTCGATCGCGGTAGCGCCGGCGGCGCCGATGGCGGTCGTCCATGGTCTCTTAGCACTGGAGCAGCTTTGGCACAGCTCGCGGGCGCGCTGACCTTCATCGGGGTCTTCATCGGCGGCACTGGCTATCTGCTTGGCGACACCCTGCGCCCAGCTGCACCGCGTTGGGAGCACGGCTACCCGTCCGACATGCGTGCTCAGTTTGGCCTGCCCATCACCGCCACCGCCGCCGAGGAGGACGAGTGAGCAAACGATGGGCGTCAGATCATTATTTGGCGCTTGTCGCGTACGAGCAAGGCCAGCGAGGATCGCCCCGCACGGCGGCAGTGCTGCGCGTACGTCGGATGATATCCCTGCGATGCGCTCGGAGAGACGAGAGACGCGTTGGGGTGCGTGTCTGTTTCGCAGGCGCATACTTCCATTTCTGTTCGGTTCACGGGGGAGGTCGGTTGCGCGGGTGGATGTGGTCATGTGGCATAGTCTTATGAATCCCTGTGCACTCTCGCACATTGATCATTGGGGACACCTTATTCGACACGTTAAGGTACCGGGTAGATCACGACTCACGAACTGAAACCGAGCGTCCTTTACCTTTGGAGCACACGCCATCCTCCTTCGGCCAACACCTCCGTCCATAGCGGTAGAGGCAAATGTGCTAGGGGGTCCGGAGTGTATGCGCGACGTGTGTTTCACAGCTGCGGCAGCAGGCTCCCGGCCTTCCCTCGTCTCCGCGATGTCGGCGTCGAGCGAGTCAGACGAAGAGCTGTTCGGCACGCCAATTTCCGACGACGACGAGGTGGATTCTGCACGGTCTCGGCGTGCGAGAGCTCAACGCGCAGCTGACCCTCAAAAGCAGCAGCGATTTAAGCAGCAGCAAGAAGTTCTTGATGAGCAAGGTCGTCGTCGTTTTCACGGCGCCTTCACGGGTGGGTTTTCAGCCGGCTACTTCAACACTGTTGGATCCGAGGCAGGATGGGCGCCAACCGAGTGGCGCTCAACACGCGGCGCCCGTGGCGCTCAACAAGCGTCAACACGTCCAGAGGACTTTATGGACGACGAGGATCTTGCCGAGCGTGGAGGTGCTGGAGTGCTGGTTGCCAGAGCAGGCTTTGCCAAGTCCAAGCGCACCGACGATGGGAGCGATGTCGCCTTGGCCCCGTCGCAAACAAAATGTCCATCGGCGGTAGCTGCCGGCACTGAAATGCGCCCAGACATCAGCAGCGTGCTTACGATCCCGAAAGGAGCTTCCAGCATCGGATTTCGCATGTTGCGCCAGATGGGCTGGCGCGATGGGTTTGGCATCGGCCCGCGAACGTATCGGTCGGCGTCGAAGCGCAAGCGGACGGGCACCGATGGCGCGATGGCGCCGCCACGCAAGCTTTACGGGCCGACCATGCCGCCTCAGATGCATGCCTCTTCCGTGAGTGCACACCCCGAGGGCTCGGACGACGAGTATGAAGACTCTGATCCATTGAACGCTGCACACCTTCGTGGCTTCGCTCCCCGCCTCGTGCCTACCCGGACCACCGCGTACACATACAAGAACGACCTCCACGGAGTCGGATACGAGCCCCATCGTGCCGCCCCCGAGTTTGCCGAATCGTGCAAGAGGCGTGCGGAGAGTCGAGCCCCCCAGCCAATCGGAGCTTACGAAGATGTGGAAGACGCTTACGCGCAAGCAGACATATCACAGTATGACCTCGCTCTCCTTGAGAATGAGGCGGATGTGGACGAAGATGCAAAGCTGCCTGGGCGGGTGGAGACCATGTGGCGCGGCACTGGCGCAGGAGTTTCCATGGCGAAGTCTGTACCAGTCACCGGTTTTGTGCCCGCTCACCTTACGCTTCCTCCGCAACCATGGCACGAGGCGCCAGAGGTGCCCGCTTCGTTTCGCGAACGGCACATCTTTCCGACTCCCCCAGTGGCGCCCCCTTTGCCACAGGCTGCGCTGCTGGCGCTGCTGGCGCACGAGGCAGTGCAGCAGCAGACGGCGAACAGCGCGGCCCTCTCTGAAGGTGTGGGCAGCAGCCGTATCGGCGCTGTTGACACGCTTTCCCCAGGCAGCGACGTGTGGTCACTCGTCTCCAAAGAACAGCTCATTCATTTGTGGCAGCGGCTGCAGACCATCCGTGCGCAGCAGGTATCAAAACAGCAGGTATCTCAACGCCCTCTGCAAGCGCCTCCACTTCCAGGAGCTTCACTGCAGCACCACCAGCTCCAAATGTCCGCGCTGCCGATGAAGCCGCCGCCGCCGCCGCCGCCGCCGCCGCCGCCGCCGCCGCCGCCAATGCCAATGCCAATGCCACCACCACCACTGTTGCCGCCGTTGCCAGACCGGCCAGCGGACGGGTACGCTCTTCCTGAGCATTGTCAACCGTATCTGAGCGATGCCCCGAAGCAGCGACGCTTTGAAGCTTTCCTGCGCGATGAGAATTTGGCTCGCGCACTCGCCGCCGCCGCCGGCTTCGATGGTCGTTGCGTACACGGTGAACTGCTCGAATTTTCCAAAGTTGCGAGCTTCTTCAGCCAGCGGGCCCACGCGGTGATCTCAAGCCGATTCACCTCGTCCGAAGTACAGAGTGCTCAACTCCCTGGCGGCGTGATCGTAGGTGGACTCTCCCGAGTGCCGAGGCCACAACACGGTCCGAACGACACGCCTCCAGCTTCGTCTGCAGCAGGGGCGGCGGCAGCACCTGCCTCTTACGTCGTCGAAACGAGTGCGGACACAAAGCAGAGCGTCGACGTCTTGCCAGTGAAATCGAGGACGCTGGTCGGCATGTCGTCTCGCACCGCGCTGCCGTGGCAGCCCGATGCACTGCTTTGCAAGCGCTTTGGCGTCCCCGCTCCCGCCAACGCGCTTCATTCGCGAGAGGGTTCGAGACCATCGACAACGATTGGCACTGCGACATTTGACGACGCGCTGCTTCCAACCTTTTCTGGTCCTCCACAGCCACCCCACGGACCGTCACCAAACATCCCGCATGGCGTTCCTCCGCAGATGTTTCCTCCCATACCGGCTGCTGAGGCTCAAGCTGCAGAATTCCTTGCCAGCATCGCGCCAGCCATGAGCTTACGCGGCTTTGTACCCCCGCCGCCGCCACAGCGCCCCTCCATGGCGCCTCAGCCGCCTCCTCCACCAGCTCCGTCGTCTGAGACACTCTCTGCAGAAGCAAGTATGCCCCAAGGAGAGGCGAAGGAGCGCCCCCCCCTCGCCCTGTTCAAGGCTGTGTTTGCGGGTTCCTCCGATGAAGACGACGCTGCATGCGAGCAGCATGGCAGTACCCAGGCATGGCAGTCTCAGCCCATCAGAGTCTCAGCCAACGAGCCAGCAGCCATTACTGCCCACGCCGCGGCACACGCCGCGGCGCTTGTGCCATCAGCGCAGTCGATGGCAGGGACACACCCAAAAACCGCGCCGCTCATGCCAACGGCGATGCTCTCTACTACCACGAGTGCCTTCATGACCGGCGCCGCAGAATCGGTAGCTTTGAGCGAAGGAGAGAGTGAAAGCGTAAGCTCTGAGGAGGAGGTCGTGGAGGAGAACTCCGCACGCAAGAAGCGACACCATCATAAGCACAGGCACAAGCACAAAAAAGAGGATAAGCACCACCGCAAGAAGCATCGGAAAGGGGACAAGAGCGAGAAGAATCACAAGAAGAAGCAGGCGTAGTATCGTATGACAAGCCCGCGTTAAAATTATCGTATACATGTACCGCCAGGCCCGAGACCGCCAGACATGCCGCCAGAGCGCGCGCGGCGCGGCGAACATGCACGATCCGTACGTCAACAACGCAACGACCAAGCGTTCCCCGTCGTCCGCGCGCGCGCGGTTCGTCGGACGTCGCGCGTGTATCGAGCAACGAGCGCTCTACGTAACAACCGAACCCCGCGGGCGTTTACCTGAGATTTCACGACGTCACCGGTCCGCGCGTTAGCGCGACGGTACAGCGCGCGCGGGAAGCGCGCGCCGGTTCGACCGTTTTTCGCGAAGTGCTTAAGACGGTAACAATGGGTAGTTACCACTTGTCGCGGACCGACGGGGGGGCGCGTTCTGGAAGGGGTAATCAAGTTG
>ERZ761574.75-NODE-75-length-51955-cov-71.525472_pt1 | contig 51955 bp, 33 predicted proteins | sample MGYA00374950_ERZ761574 | MGnify/ENA primary metagenome ERZ761574 (study PRJEB28895, sample SAMN07631631) | mixed culture metagenome | isolation source: Freshwater growth medium | place: USA: Seattle, Washington | collected 2016-10-03 ... | reverse complement strand
TTCGCATGGACGTGTCGGATCCGGCATGTCGCTCATGCGAGGACCCGTAGTCCAGAGCCTGCGCGCGATCTTAACACATGCCGCCCCGAAAGCTTCCGAAAGCTAAGAGCCCCCTCTCAAAACTTTTCCGCAATTTCCGAAATAGGATCCTTGAAAAGGAGTGTCGACGAACGCAATGGCGCATTTTTTCTCTCGAAATCGCGCACGACTTCGCCTGCCCATGTGCTCACGTAGCGGCCGACTCAGAAGAGGTCGCCCCCTGCGAATCCGCTCCGACCGTCTCCCGCTCTCAGACATGGCTTCCCGCGCCTGCTCAAAGCCGGTAGGCGCGATGTACGCACGCGGCGCTGGTCCATCAACCCCCTCGCTTGATCAGAGAGAGGGTCGGCCATTACCGTGAGCAAGCGGTCGCGTCGCCACGCCTACATTCACGCCGATGGTATCAGAGAGGCATCAGGTCAATCATCGGCATGCGCCCAGTGAGCACCCTCGCAATCGTATTTGTACACCAGCATTCACTCCGATGCTCGGCCGAGTGGCGGCGCACGCTTCGTGGATGTTGAACTCGATATGAGCATGATGCGCTCTGTCCGTCGGGCGAAGAGGGACACTCCGGATCAGACCGCTCTTCGAAGGCCAACGTGGAGCAGATCTTCTCACGCGCTGGGGGGCTCACTGACCCGAACATCGACCAGGACTACCTTGCCACCCTCGTCGTGGTCCTGGTCTGCTGCAATAAGAAGGCATTCAAGCCGAGCTGTGATGCCATTAACGCCAGGTACTACCAGCTCTTCCGTGGCAAGGGAGGGGAGGGACTCGAGGAGGACTGCGAGGAGGACAAGGAAGAGGCTTAGAGGCAGACGAAGCCCCGCGGCCTGGTGGTGGGAAGTTTTGACTCAACCATCTTGAGTTCAGAGTTGAGTTTTGAGTCACGAGGTGTTGTGTGATCTTGAGTTTGAGTTACGAGGTCCTTTGTGATCTTTGAGTTGAGTAACTCATACAAGTGCCTGTGTGATCTTAACTCATGAGTTATTCCTGAATCAAGGGATGCCCTGCCCTGGAGCGCGCTGGTCCGCTGGACGGGTTCGGGTGTACGGTACGCACGGACCCCGGTCACCCGGTCTCACTACGAGTCTACGTTAACTACGACGCACTACGGGTACCCGGGAGCGGTGCAGGTGGCCCGCCAGACCCCCGCCAGACCGGCGCGCAACCATGGCGGGGTCCGGGGTGCTGGGCCCAATCCCCAAAGCCGAAAGCGCGAAGCGAAGCCCCAATGCACCGTTGCACCCAATCCCATCCCCACCGAAATTTAACCGAACGCCGGCACGCGCGGGCACCGGCAATCGAAATAACCGCGCGTTTCCGCTTTTCTAAACGAAAAAATACCTCGTTGAAGCGCTAAACGAAACTCGTTCGCCGGGGATCGGATCGAATGCGTCTTAACACTTTAGGTGAATAAGCCAAACGAAAGGATAACGCTTTATCCTTTTAACGGAAAAGCCAGCACGTAACGAAAGCCAAGGAAAGGACAAACGAAAGGAAACGAAAAGCCCCAACCAGAGTACTGGGGTTGTGTGTGGTTGGTCATGTGGACGTGTTGGAGGTGTGTTCACAATGTTGTGTGCATGAATGAACAGCGCGACTCTTCCCCCACTAGAGACTGTGTGAGGACGTCTGAGGTCAACCTTTCATCTTTTTTCTCGAGCCGCCTTCCGCTCTGTCTGGCGTCGTCTTCTTCATCTTCTGGCTGCCCGGGGCATCCTTCAGCAGAGCAGGGAAGCGAATCTGCAAATAGACCATCGCCACACTTGCAGCATGCCCTCTGCTCGCATGCCGCCTCAGTGCCGCCACCTGTCCTTCTGTTGTCAAGGGCCCTTCGGATGGGGCGGCCGCCTGCATCACCGCCTGAGCTCGCTCGGCCTCCACCTCGGCCGTGAGCCGCTGCGCACTGGCGCGCCTCGCATCGGACGCTGGGCCATTTGCGACGCTGCCGCTCGAAGGCGACAGCACGTCGAGGATGAGAGACACGATCAGGCGGTACCAGGCGAGGGTCATGATCTCGTTGAGAACCACTGCCGCCGCCGCCTCCGCACGGCGAGTCCAAACATGCACCCGATACCCCGCCGCGTTCCGAACAGCTTCCGGCGCCTCGGGCGGGCTCGTCAACGCTGCCGAAGCGGTCTCTTCGTCTTTTCCATAGCGCGAGAGCTCCTCGTCGATCCCCTCGAGAAGCTTCCGAAGAGCCCTCACCTCGAGCGCCATGCCCTCAAGTTTTGTCGCTCCGGGGCTCGCTGCTGCTGCCCATTCGGCAAAGGCCGCAGCGCGAAACGCATCCACCGCCTTGTTGAGAGCGCCGTATGCATAGATCTTGGGCCCGATGCGCAGCGGGGCATGTGAGCTCGGCACATGGACGAGATACGCTGGCTGAGCGCTCCCAGTTGCCAATGGCAGCGGGAGCTCCCGTACATCGTTGCTTGACCCGTCAGGCTCAAAGTTGAGGACCGTCGCAAAGCCGTACATGCCCAGCAGCTGCGCGCTTCCCTTTGCGCCATAGGTGATGTGCACGGCCGTCCCGCCCGCCGCGGCTCGAAGCGTACGCACCTCCAGTGCCGCACTCGCCATGCCCTCGACTTGCACCACATCGTACCTTGTCTGACGTGGCCGCGCGTGGTTGAGCATATCCATGACGGGGACGAGCGCGTCGATCTCTCCTGTGGAGGTGCTGAGCTGAAACGCGCGTGAGCTCACGATGGCGACGGCCCAGTCAAACGACTCAAAGTGTGGCCAGCCGTCGGGCAGCGGAGCGGCGTCTTGTGCGAGCGCAGTGACGGTCGCGTAGTCGCCCGCGACCGCAGCGCGAGTTCGCTTCGCCTCGGACGCCAACGGTGAGCCCCGCAGGCACGCGTCGATCTCTGCGTCGCTCCAGGAACGTGGTAGCATGAGGCTCGGAGCATCATCGCCCACGGGCAGCGTATCATAGTAAGGCGAATGGAATGGGTGATCAGTTCGTGAAAAGTCTGCAGCCAAGAAGAACGCAAGAACGAGGTCCGCCGGAGTTCCGGCCAGCTTTTTCCCAGCAGATTGGATGGCGATATTCGCAGCGCATCCCACGGGCGACGCGCGAGCGACTTTCGCTGTGATCCAGACGCTCTCCGGGATCCTGAGAATCAAGGTATCCGTAGCTAATGCATCCGTCGCCTTTGCGCCACCATCAAAATCGCTTGCGTCGTAGTCGATGCCCTCAACGATGCCACCCTCGCGTACCACCCAGGCCGCGGCGGCTTTCCAGGCGTCTGCGCGAGTGGGACGCGACGGCTGGGCGATGCTAGAGTCCATGCTGATCCCGCCAGATATCCCGCCCTTTATCTCTTGTGAAAACGGAATTCGTCAAGACAAGCTAGAAGGGGTTGGTCTGTGATTTCGCACACCCTGATTTCAAACTGACACTGATTTACCCAAGGGGGCACTCCACGTCTTGGCTGCACGGTCGCGTTCCGCAGACTACACGGCGACGGCCCCTCGCATCAGCCTCCCAATCGCGAGCAGCTGGCTCCAGACATTCTCCTGCGTGCCGTTGCAGTCGAGCTCAACGATGGGCACCCCGCGAGCTTCGAGCCACGCGAGCGTCGGCGCGCTCGAGTCGTGGTAGACGCGCAGCCGCCGCGCCGCCGTCTCGGGGTTATCGTCGGCGCGATTCTCCAGCTGCCCGCGTCTCAGGATGCGCTCCACCATCTTCTCGTCGGTGCACTTGAGATGCAGCGCGAGCTCGGGGACTCCGCATTGGGACTCGAAGTCCTTGGCGTTCTGCTCAGAGCGCGGGAAGCCGTCGAGGAGCAGCCTCTTACCGGGGAAAGCGCGCATGCGACGGCGTAGCAACGTGACAATCAGGTCGGACGACACGAGCTCTCCGCGCTGCATGATGCCACTCACCTCGCGGCCAAGGGGCGTGTCTGCCTGCACCTCCTGGCGAAGCATGTCGCCGCAAGAGACGTGGCTCACGCCGCAGTGGGCGACGAGGCGCTCGCACAGCCGCCCCTTGCCACTGCCCGGCCCGCCCACGATGAGGATGCAGCGTGCCGGGTTCTCTGCGAGCAACATATCTGATGCTACTAAGAACTCCTGGAGACAAATATGACCGCTGCCGTCCGCATCGGCGGCTTCGAAGAGCTGCTGCAGCATCTCTGCATCTGGCCGCTCACCAATCGATCCCAGCAGGCGCTGTAAGCCGTCGCGATTCAAATGCCCAGCGCTGTCTGCATGATCCGAGAAGAGGTCCACGACGGCAGGCAACTCGGCCGGCATGAAGGCGCGTGTCCCTGCGGGCATCTTGAGCTCGACGCCTGAGGGTATCCGCGGCGATTTTGTGCACAGCAGGCGCGGCGTGACGGTGTTGCGGCAGGTGCTGACGAAGCCGGCGATGCTGTACAAGGCGCCCCGACGCATAACCTTTATTGCGTCGCGGCCTCGCCCAAGGGGTGCCCACGCCGATTCGACATGAAAAGGGAGGGCGCAATTACATCCCTCATCAAGGGTCGCTCCCTCGCTCATAGGGCCGCGCGCGCGCGGCAGCAGCTCGCACGCAGGCCCCCCGCTCTGTGGGGAAACGAAAAGGCCTGTTGGATTGCCGAGAGCTGTGTGTGCGTGTGCTGCACGGTCCTCCCCAACCGCCACTGGTTGCGGCAAGAGAGCTCGTGTATATAGAAGATTGGCAGCTAGAAGCTTGGTGCGTTCCACAAAACCTTTTGTGTACCTTAGGTCTACTACGCGCATGGCACTCTTCCCAAGACTCGTCTCTTCAAGTCCCTGGTAGGTCCAAGCAGATTGAGATTCTCTGGTCCGGACACTCACTCGGGCGGAAGCACCTCCACCTCCACAGGGATCTGCGGTGGCGGGCCACGGTTCATGCTCAGACGCTCGTCTTCGAGCACGTTGAGCCCCGGGGCCAGGATCCGCGTGTACCTGTCAAAGTAGAGCACCTGCTTGATGAGGAGCACAAACTCGCGTGGGAACTTGATGCCGTAGTTGGTAGCGACGGAGCCGACAGCGGCGACGGCCTTGTTGAGCTGGGTCTCGTCCACGACGCCGTTGGCGAGCTCGGCGGGCGGCATCGCCTCGATTGAGTCGAGGACCGCCTGCAGATCCATGGCAAACGCAGCCGATGTGCGCGCGTCGAGCTCCTTGGTGAATCCCATGCCTGAGAGGCTGCGCGCGACGCCATCCATGTCGCCCAGCGGGAAGGCGCGCACGAAGTCGAGCATGGCGTCCGCGGTCGAGCGCGGGATGCTGCCCACGATGCCAAAGTCGATGAAGGCGACGCGCCCGTCTTTGAGCATCAGCAGATTACCAGCGTGCACGTCCGCGTGGAACCACTCGTTCGTGAGCACCGAGGAGACCCACGTGTTGAGCGCGACGATGAGCGCCAGCTCTGGACTCTCCGTGTACTTGCGCACCGTCTCCAGGTCGGTCATCGACACGCCGTACAGCCTCTCGAGAGTGAGAACACGGCTGGCCGACGCCTGCCGGTAGACCTTGGGCACGGTCACGAGCGGCGCGAGCTCGGGCGAGCGCTTGAGGAATGTAGCGAACTGCTCGGTGCGCGTCGCCTCGAGCGTGAAGTCGATCTCCTCGAGGATCGCGCTGCGGAGCGTGCTCACTATCTCGGAGAGGTCTGAGGTGCTGAGACCGAGGAGCTCGAAGATGCGCGCGTTCGCGTACAGAAGATCGAGGTCCGCGCGCAGCGAGCCTTGGACGCCCTTCTTCTGCACCTTGATGACCACGTCCTCGCCCGTGAGAAGTTTCGCGCCGTGTACCTGCGCAATCGATGCCGCCGCGAGCGGTGTCTGCTCGACCGAGGCGTACACGGCGCTGATCGGCTTGCCCAGCTCAGCCTCTATGATCGGCTTCACGACGCTCCACGGCATCGGCGGCGTCTTGTCGAGCGTCTTCTGAAACTCCTGCACATACTCGGGCGGGAAGAGCGTCGGCGACGACGCGATGAACTGGCCCACCTTGACGTACGTCGCGCCGAGCTCCTCGCACATACGCCGGAGAAGCTCAGGTGCCGACTCAGTGCTCAGCCCGCCGCTGCTCGCTTTTTGCGCCGCCTCGGTGCCGACGACGCGCAGCGTGCGAGCGAAGTCGAGCGAACGCTGGAAGACGACCTGCGGATCCTGCTGCAGCGCGAGCTCCGCGAGCTCCTTTTGCAGCTTGCGCCCCTCCGGAGAAACCAGCCGCTTGAGCATGTTCGGTCCTGTCCTTAGCAGCTCAGCAGGGTCGATTTTGAAGGCCGGCGGGGGAGGAGAGGAGGCCACGGCACGCACGGGACCGCTTCGGCCTCGAAGGCGATCGACGACCAGCTGTGGAGCTGGCGCGAGAAGAGTGAGAGTCGCCAAGGCGAGTCGCATTATCCTACAATAGTAGGATTCGTGAGGAAGGGAACAAGAAATTTCCTTCTTGCGACAAAGGGACATGGGCGGGGAAGGGGGCGGGACCGGTCGGAGCAAGAGTCGCAGTCCCGTGGACGTTCACCCATCAGACTTTTTGCGATGATAAGAAAGCGAGCTCTGTACACCTCCTCGCTCGCAATCCCTCGAAGCCCATCTGCTTGCCTGATCTTCCATGGATACCAGCTACAAGAAAACAGACAGAGTATTATCAGAGCTTCGGTCATTGGACCAAGACCATCTGTCTGATCAATCTCTTGATTGGCTTCTTGGATACTGCACGGACAGCAAGCGATGTGATGCGAGGGTGAGGACGAGGGCGAACGAAAGCATGCCCAGAGCTGGCATCCCCGGCACTCCCGCCGCGATCACGGCAGGCGCCGGCGTATTCGCTCCACCGCCTGACCTGACGTTTAGCATCGGTGCTACGGAAGAGGCAGCAGCTCGGCGCGCCCGCCGCCGCCCCGCGACGGGCTTCACGCGCTCTAGTGCAGTGGAGCCACGTCAGGTGGAGCTACGCCCAGCAAGTGCCGCTCACAGGGCCAGGCGCAAGGCGGAGCGGCGCACGGCGGACCGCATCCGCGGCGGAGCGCATCGTGCCTAGCGGCGCGTGCGCGTTCGCCGCGAGGCGGAGCGGGCAGGGTGCTCGCTTTTGGGTGGCGATCGCGGCATCGCGCGTGCCCTTTCCTGCTGTGGTGCGGCTTTGCGGATCACCAGACGCGTCTGTACATTAAGGTGCAGGCGCTTGCGCAGATGGCTGCGGTGGCGCCTGCGGAGCCTGCGGAGCCTGCGGAGCCTGCGGAGGTGGCTGACGCGTTTCAGCGGACCCTCTTTCTGACAATTTGCTGAGTTAGAGAGTTACCGTACGCCATACATGTGGGCAATCTGCGGCGTATCGCATCTGGCCGGCTATGCTGTCTTCAGTGCCTGCGACGGCGGCGACGACGACTACCACGACTTGGTGTGATCTCGGCTGTGTCGGCCCTTCTTGGCGGGCCGGGGGCTCGCAGAGACCGCAAAAGTTGTGACGAGCTGACGACACGGCGTCGACTGTCGCTCTGATGTGATGGCTGGTTAATTCCGGATGCCGAGGTGCGTCAGCCGGTTGCGTGTGAGGTTCAAAACGGCACGAGAATGGCGATCGATGCCATTCTCGTCAACTCCAAGATGAAAGAGGTCATCTCCTCGGCAACTGCCTCTCGTGCAAACCGCCATGCGCCGCGTCCCTAAGCCAGCAACGAAGCAGATCACAATCGTTCCGACTGCCAAACCGCCATCAAGCAAGCGCGAGCTCCATGTGGCTCTCGCCGATCACGGCCTGCAGCAGTGCGTGCCACGCCCACGCGCGCAGCCGCGCACGCGGACGCGGGCCAACCGCCCGCCCTTCAAGCCAAGCCGCCCGCACGCATTCAATGACCGAAGCTGACTCACCTTGCTCTCCTCAGGTACCGGCGCCGCCTTGAAGAAATGGGTTTCACCTTTGTCCACCAGATCCTGCGCCTGGGCCGCGGTGAGAAGCTCGATGAGCTGCTCGACCAGCTGAATCCGATGCCAGGCCACCGCGTGCGGCTGCTCAACTTTGCGGAGGAGGAGCGCGCGCGCGCGCAGCTCAACCGCATCGCGCCAGTCAAGCCACCCTCCGCCTCCGTGCTCACGGCCATCAGCCAGCAGCCCGCGCTCACGCAGAGCGCCGAGGAGGACGCGCTCGAGTGCCTCGCGCCCGCCTGTTGGGACCTGGAGCCGCCTTCGCAGGGCCGCGCCTCGGTGCTGACGCACATCTCGAGCGGCGGCCCCGCGCGCCGTGCCGATAGCGCTGGTCGCATGGCGCACCACGCCACCGGCGCAGCCGTGTACGCGGCCGCCGCGGCCGCGAACGGCTGCAACGCCGGCGGCACGTTCGCCGCTGCACGTGGCATGGCACCGGCGAGTCGTACGAAGCCGCGCGGCGGTGCGGCGCCGACGCCAGCGCCGGGGGCTACCAAGAAGCATACGTACAAATACGCCACGGCCGCCGACGCCGCCGCCGCCGCCGTCGCCGCTGCGGGCGTCGCCGCCGCTGCCGCGGGAGTGCTTCCATCGTACCTTCCTCGTCAAGGGAGGTCATCGGAGATCGGCGCGTCCGCGGGCGCTGCACGTCGTCCTGGGGTCAAGGGCAATCCTGAGGGCGGCGCCCCCCTCACGCGGCGTGCCGGCGCGCCGCCGGCGCACAGTCGGGCCGTGCTGCCGCCGTCGGCTGAGAATGCCGAGGAGGAGGAGGCGGCGGCGATGGCGTTCCTCCGCGCGTCCTGGTCACGCGAGATGCTCAGTGCGGTGCGCGACGACAACGCGGCGGCGGCGGCGGCGATGGCAGTGCACGCCGAGGTGCGCGGCTGGCGCGCCGAGGCGGCTGAGCGGTACGGCAGCGGCGGCGCGCCGGCGGGCGTGCTCCTCGACAGCGCTGCGGCGTCGGTCGCGAGCCTGCGCGCTACGGTGCATTACGAGGATGACTTCGAGGAGGATGAGGGGCAGGAGGCCGAGGAGGACGCGGCGGCGGACGCGGCGGCGGATGCGGCGGCGGACGCGGCGGCCTCGCCCAGCGGCAACTCGGACAAGGAGAATGCGCGCGCGACCAGCACGCAGGACCTTGCTGATGTGCAGCGCCAGTACCTGGCCGCGATGCAACGCCGCAGTGCCACGCCGCCCGCCGCGCCGGCCGTGTCTGGCGGCGCCCCGGTGCCCGCGCCGGCGCCGATCCAGTCGCTCACGCCGCGCGGCAAAGGTGGCGTCGACGCCTCCTCCGAGGCGGCGCTGCGAAAGGGCAAGGTGCTCAGCCCCTCGACCGGCAAGGCGGAGCGCCCGCGCCGTCGCTCGATGCTCGCCAATTCAGTGGACACGTTCGCTCCCCAGCGTGGCCTGCTCTGGCAGCCAGATCGGAAGGAGGTGTACACGTCTGTCGCTTTCGTCCTCCACAAGCACATCGAGCTCAACGGCCGCTACCTGCTGGTGCGCACGCCGCAGCCGCTCGCCGCCACGATGTCGGCCGCCCCAGATCGGCGCGCGGACGTGGTGGACCAGTCGCCCGACTCGGTCCTCCCTCCGAGTGCGCACGCAGCCACCGAGGGCAAGGGCCGCTCGCGATCGGCGGTGCATTGGGAGGAGGCGAGCGATGAGGGATGGGCCGAGGCCGAAGGAGAGACGCCACTGCCGCTGCACCCTTTGCAGCAGCCCGACATGGCCGTGTCGCCCGACATGCCGGCCGCGGTTCGCCACGCGTTCCTCCAAGGGGCGCGATCGATGAATGGGCTACGCTATTCCGTAGAGCTCTCGCCGGTGGCCGAGGGCGCTGCCGAGGGGCGCCGGCGCATCCGTTCGGCACGAGGCCCTGCCGAGGCCCCCGCCAGTCCGATGAAGGGTCGTCTTGCGCCCGAGTCCGCCGCGCTCTATGCTGAGTGGGCGGACGCCGAGTGGGCGCAGCCCGACGAACCCGAAGACGAGCAGTCGTACGCCTCCGACTCGGAGGGGGGTGAGTACGACGAGCCCTCGTCGGGGGATTGGGACGCGTGCGAGTGGCAGCCGTCGGCCGACACGTTTGCAATCTTCGACGAGTCGCGCACGACCATCCGACGCACGGACGGCACGCCGGCCGGCCCGCTGCTCGCTCCCGAGACGGCGCAGCGCCCGCCCTGCTTCAACGAGGTCTCCAATTACATCCGCGCGCTCTGCCAATCGGCCCGGATGGGAGCGGAGGCGTCGGTGGTCGCACTCGCGTACATCGAGCGGCTCGTGTCCTCAGCAGCCTTCCCGCTGCACGGAGGCACGTGGAGGCGCTGCTGCCTCGCCGCGTGGCTCCTCGCGTCCAAGATGTGGGACGATGAATGCCTCGAGTCGCCCCAGTACGCGGCGCTCTTCGGCTACTGCGCCGACGACGTCAACGCCCTCGAGCAAAGTTTCGTCGAGGCGATCAACTACCGACTCGCGCTCTCTTCGGCGGAGTACGCGCGCTACTACTACAGCCTACGCAGCATCTGCCAGACTACGACCGACGACTTCCCGCTTCGGCCCCTCGACGCCGAGCTCGACGCGAAGCTCGAGCGCAAGGCGATCTTTGTCAACGGCGCCTTCCGCGCCCTCACCTGGGGCAAGGTGCTCGACGCCGCCGACCTGAGCCGCAGCATGTGAGTGCGCTGCCCCAGCTTTGGACGACGATGCCGTTACGACGCCGCCCTAGAGCCGACGCGCGACGGGCAGCGAGGGAGGTGAGGACTGGCACAGTGGGACACGGAAAGTGTAACTAGTGTCACAGGGACAACAGGGCGGTCGGGTGAAGAGTGAGGGGTGTTCGTGTATGGCGGTCACTGGTTCGTGGTTGGGATTCATAGTACATAGAAGAACGGTACCTCGCTCCTCGGTTATACCTCGGTCGGCCGGTAGATCTCTGAATGAGCGCGTTCTTTTTAACGCGCGAACGTCTGCCGATGGCGATATCGGATATGCCCACGCAAGGTATTGTCAATTTCGCGCAAATAAACGTGACTCGTCGCAGCTCGCACCCTCGAGCTTCATGCACCGCCCATGAGCCCACGATGCACGAAGGGCGGTCTGCCGGTGGAGGTCGATCCGTAAGTCGATCTCGTCCGTAGATGTTACCGTACTTTTGAGACGCGTATTGAGATCGAGTGATCGAGCGATCGAGCGGAGGACATGCATCTCTTCTCACTATAATTTTTATAAAGTCCGTAAGACTTTAAGTCCGGAACACCCGAAAGCCGGGTGAAGCGCCCCCACATGTATCGACCCCGCCTCTGCGGACGCCCCGGTGTGTCGGCCTACACGGCCCCGGGCGTTGGCGGCTCGTCCCGATGCCTTCCCAGCTGCCATCGCCTGCGCGTCATCCTCACACATTAAGTTATCAATATTGTTCCGGATTTGGCTCTGCATAGATCATTAGATTTGCCCATCGTGCATGCATGTGTGGCTTCTTTCTGAGTATCTACGCACTGTGGCGACTCCGATGATTTTCCATTCTAACGTCGCCTAGTACTGCTGGTTGATCAAGGCAGCCACATGCACGCGCCGTTTGCGGTCGTGCACGCGCTGTTTGCGCTGTTTGCGGTTGCGCCGACGGAAACAGCACTGGCGCACGGCTTCAAACCAGGAAGATCTTCTACAGAACTAGTGTGGCACCACACATCCCTCCCGCCAACTTCGTCGCCGACGCCACCGCTGCCGCCGCCCAAAGAGGGTGCCATGGTAAGTGCCATGGTCCCTTCATTCGCCAATTCGTCCGGTCAATGGCAAAGGGCCTTGCCACGTTTCGATTCCCTCAAAGCTCTATGTGCCGAGCCCTTTTGGAAAGGCTACTTGGACGCAGTTTACGGCGGCGCACTTGATTTCCCAATCGACCTGCGGCGCCTTTGGTTCTTTTACATCAACTATCTGCATATTCGCCCGCCCGCGTCACTTCCATTTCTCAGCACGGAGCTGAAAATGCCAGCCGACGACGACGGCGCCATCCGGACGTTTGCTCAAGCCTTGAAGCATCGCACCTTCTGGACGGGCAGAAAGCACCTTGACGCCTACCAATTGACGACAGCCTGCAGCAAGGGGGGCGGCGCTGGCTGCGGCCGGGCCGTTGTCTGGACATACATGTTCCTGAGCAACGGGTCAACCGAGGTTTTCGGTGCTGCCGGTGTCGCAGATCACACTCGAGTCGAGGTGTACCACTGCGCCGCCTTCCGCGATGGCGCAGAGTGTAATGCGCCCTGACTGCAACACGAACCCACGAGACGCTGCGCTCTAAGCCTACTCGAAGCCAAGGAGACTGTGTATTAAGCAGACTGATTAATATGTTGCCTGCGTGTGCTGTCGTGCAGATTGGATGTACCTCGCAGTGGGCAGTGGCATCTTCTACGATGTAGGTCGAAGCTTTCGATGGCTCGGCGTTGAAATGGGGAAGCACGTACCGATGCTGGAAAACGTGGCGAACATTTCGCTTTCCCATAGGGCTATACTGCCTCTGATCCTGCAGGCTCAATATGATGCATTCATGAGCCTACGCAAACAGGGCTATGATTCGGTGCAGTTTCCGCTCACCTGGGAGAATAACATGTGGAAGTATGAGATCGTTGACATTCGTACGTTGGATGCTATTTCTTCGTATGACATGCGTAAGAACGATTCGAACCCTGGTCGGAAGGCATGCCCACCAAGCGGAGTTGCCGCGCACTTTTTCAGCGGGTGGGGAGGCAAATACCCTTGTGTGTGTCAGGAGGAGTCACGTGCCTGCTTGAACTGCGGCGCCGACGGTCCTGACCCTGGTGCTCGGCCCAGCGATTTCCTGGTCCAGTCTCGCTTCGGATCTTCTGTGCGTACACAGTGTGCGCGCGTGTAGTTGACTGACGTGCATGGTTGCCGACTGCGCGCGAGTTAATGCGCGCGAGGGATACGCGAGGGATGGACTCTGCGCGCTCCGCGCTGTGTGCGACCACCGCAGAAACATCTCTGGCGAGAGTGGGTGCAGTTTGAGGTCCGCAAGATGCGTCTAAATCGTAAATGAGTGAACATGACCCGCACGAAAGACGAGAATCAGAATGTAGACACAGAATCGTACACATGTAATCTATCTCTGTGTACTATTATCTATGGTTTGGCGGGTGCAGCCGCGCAAGCACAAGCAAGCAAGTTAGTACTAGTTGAGCAGCGTCTGCCCCCGAAACCTCGCAGCAGTGCCCGGTCTGGGTGCCCCCCATTGATAGGAGACGGAAGCACAACGTCATTTGGATTTAACTTGACGTGATGTGATTTGATTAACCTGAATTGAGTTGACAAACTAGTCATTATTCGAGCACCAAAAACGAATCGCGTAAAGGAGATGCAGAAAAGCACGATTTCTTCATTCCACAGCAAGACTCAGCGCAATGGCAATCCTGCAAGAGCGTCGCCAAACGACGTGGAGGGAGGCTCGGCGCCGCTTCCGCGGAATTCCTAAATGACGCCGCACCGGATCCTCCTAGTTGCCGCAGTGGCAATCGCCGTTTCCAACCAGGTGGTCACGGGGGGATGCACGAATACGTGTACATATTCGACAGATGGAAGTTGCGATGATGGAGGGTGGGGCTCAGAGTTCAGCTCTTGCGACATTGGCACCGACTGCATAGACTGCGGCACTCGCGCAGCACTTTGCTCCAACACCTGTTCATACGCGAGCGATGGTGTTTGCGACGAGGGTGGTCCCGGATCACAGTACAGTGTGTGCGTACTCGGCTCCGACTGCTTCGACTGCAACCAGCGCATCAGCCGCATCCCCACTTCTTCTGCGCTCGCCGCCTCGGCCTCGATTCCGGGGTCGCCTTCTGATTGGGGACTGGCAGTGGCATCCGATGTGCAGGCTGCTCGCGAGCACGACGCGCATGCTCTTCGGCGCCTGTTCGGGTGGTCATACTCGCCTCCATCCCCCCCAAGGCCGCCCAAGCCCCCGCCACGGCCGCCACCACCAAGGCCGCCCCCGCCACGGCCGCCCCCGCCACGGAAGCCCCCGCCGCGGCCGCCCCCGCCACGGCCGCCCCCGCCGCCACCATCAGATCTGTGCCGTGAAGATAGCACCTGCAGCTCTCGCGGGCAGCGCTTCTCATGCGCATGCTGGTCGACATGCAGCTGCTTACAGAGCGGGCGGCTGTGTGATGCCGTCGGCGGCTGGGCACAGCCCTTGCCCGACTTTAGCCGGAGCTCAGACTACGGCTGCTCTTACGGGGTCGTGTGCTCTAATGTACGCGCCCTCTGTCTTTACCTTCCCGCGCCTCCGCCTCCACCGCCGCCGCCCCCCCGGCCGCCGCCCCCATATCCTCCGGGCGTGAATGGTCTCAGCAGTGGCGGTCTATGCATCGTCCATCATCAGTGCAGCAGCGGGATGGATTCCACTCCTCCCGAGTATTGCGCGGCCGTGCCATCTGGATGTTCTGAAACGTGCCAATATTCAAAAGATGGCGAGTGCGACGATGGGGGCCCGGGCAGCGAAACCGCTAACTGTCCTTTGGGCAGCGACTGCACAGATTGTGGGGCACGAAGCGTGTGCCGGCCGTGCTCCCCCGAACTTGAACTTCCATGCACGCTCTTTCCCTCTGTTGATGGGCTATGCCCGCCTCGATGCCGGCTGGCGAATGCAGGCTACACGCTGCGACGCCACCCGCACTGCAACACTGAGTGTGGCGAGCCCGCTGGCCTTGCGCACGTGGTTGCGCCGCCACGGTCGTCGCATCCGGTGTCTCTTGATCATTGCTACAAGTGCACGCGCACTGCTGGGACCGCGCGGCGCATCTGCCGTGCGAATGAATATGACATCGGTGCTGCTGTCTCACCGTTACAAAACATCGGTTGGTGGCAGTCTGCAGTTCAATCCACGGACATTTGCACTGTGGACGACAGCGCATGCGATTGTTGCTTCGTCTTCATGTGTGGCTTGCGTGAAGCCTCGCCTCCCAGCCCACCTGCCCAACCGTTCCCACCGATGCTTCCACGGCCACCCGGTCGTGGATACGATCTTCACGACTGGTCGGTGGGCGTGCTCGAGCAAACATACGACGAGCGTGCTGCAATGAGGCTGCAAGTTTTAGCTGCAATCGCATATGAGGACATGGACGTGGTGGGCGAAAAGCTGCGCGACTTTTTCTGTGGAACCTATGTGCCGCATTGTGGTGACGGATATCCCGATGACAAAGGCGTCGGCTCCAATGGGTACGGTCGACCACCTGCTTTCAGCAACTTGATCGACCGTACTCGCGTCGCCAGCCCAACCTGCCGAAGTACTCATCGGTGCAGCTACACTTGGTCAGACATCGACGGCATCTCGTGGAGCTACTTCAGGTTCGATATCGAGGGTTCGATCACTGGTGCGTCCTACGGCAGCAATGCGGCACTGGCGCTGTATGATCACGTTGCTGATGTCACTGTGGTGGCCTTTAGGGGCACCAGCACGAATGCGGAAATATTGTCGGACGTCACCATTCTCCCGTCCACGATGCCTGGCACGGACGCCTGGGTACATGGAGGCTTCTATGCGTCGTACCAGAGAGTCTACAGTGGAGGGGAATCGGGCACCAAGCGTCGTCATCTCTGGGGTGGCTTTGATGGCGATATGACCGTCCGCTGCCGTGACCACCTTGGCAGTACTTCTTGCTCCGAGACGACTATCCGGAGCTGGATGGCGCGTTATCACAAGACCTCGAGCAAGCTTATGCTCACTGGCCACTCGCTTGGTGGGGCAATGGCCACAATTGCTGCTCTACATATGCAAGTCGATCCAGCTGCACCTATCGTTTCAGGCTATCGTTTCAGACCCAGGCCATCAGTTCTTCTCACATTTGCTGCTCCGCGTGCCGGGATGACGAATTTCGCAAATGCCTTGACTTCGGGTGCGAAGAAAGTCCCGGGCATCTGGCGTGTGACGAGAGCTCAGGACCCGGTCACTGCAGTGCCTGGGCGCGATCTGGGTTACCGACACGTACCTCACGTGATCTTCTATCCGGGCGGACAGGCCCCATATCGGCAGTGTGCTGACTATTGCACAGCTTACGACTGTTACGAGGACGACGCTTGCTCATTCCGTGGCTCGCTTTTGGGAGCCACGGGTGAGTACACGATAGATATCCACACCGAGATGAACTACTATATACAGCCACATTTTCATGGTTGCACCGATTCATGCCCCACGGTCAACGGCGTCGGCGCCCCGCTAGTCCGTGACAATGTGTACCATCGACACCTTCACCCCCCCCGCGCCCGCCACCGCCACCGCCGCCTGCGCCGCCTCCGCTCTCACCGCCCCCCTCGCCCTTGCCGCCACCACCCTCACCGCCACCATCGCCCATGCTGCCACCGCCGCCCTCGCCCTCGCCGCCGCCGCCGCCGCCGCCGCCGCCGCCGCCACCCTCGCAGCCACCGCGCTCGCCACCACAGCCGCACTTACCAGGCCACTTTAACCCACCTGCCTTTCCGCCCTCGCCCCCATTGCCACCCTCGCCGCCGCCGCCCTGCCCCTTGCCGCCCCCGCCCTCACCCTCGCCGCCCGACCCGTCGCCGCCGCTTCCCTCGCGTCCATCGCCGTCGCCGCCACCTCAGATGCCGCCGCCACCCTCGCCACCGCCATCACCGTCGCCACCGCCTCCCTTGCCCTCATCGCCGCCGCCCATCCCCCCGCCGCCCTCGCCGCCGCCACCGGTGTTGCCGCCTCCACCCTCCCCATCGCCACGTCCGCCCTCACCATCGCCACCTCCGCCCTCGCCCTCGCCCTCGCCCCCGCCCCCGTCGCCTTCACCCCCGCCCCCATCGCCCTCTCCCCCGCCACCCTTCTCTCCGGGAACGTCTTCCCCACCGCCTTCGCCGCCTTCGCCGCCCCCGGCTCCGCCCCCACCGCCCCCATCACCACCACCGCCCTTGCCCACACTACCTCCACCCTCGCCATCGGCACCACCGCCCCCCTCACCACCGCCGCCTTCGCCCACATCCCCTCCACCCTCGCCACTGCCCCCGCCGCCGATGCCACCGCCGCCCTTGCCGCCACCGCCCTCATCGATGCCGCCGGCGCACTCACTGCCGTCACCGCCGTTGCCATCGCCGTCACCACCTCAACCCGCCCCGCCGCCGCCCCCGCCGCCGCCGCCCCCGCCGACGCCGCCCCCGCCGCCGCCGCTGGAGGCGGCCGTCACCATCGATAACTCGAGCAAGAGCACCCCCGTCCTAGCGGTGGCGGCCGACACCACCGATTCCTCAAGCAACACCTTGCTGCTGATCGTAGTACCCGTGATCGTCGTACTCGTACTCGCCCTCGTCGCTGGCGGCATCATCTATCATCGCCGCCACCGCTCTGCCGCCACCGTGATGCGCCGCGCCAGGCGCCGCGGAGGCTCGGGCTCGGAAATATTGCTCTCCTAACTAAGTGCAAGGCTCTGGAGTGACGACAAACAACAACCTCCGAGTCGCTCATCGGCGCAGTTTCCGAGCCTCCGAAGGCGGCCATGTGGACGTGAGCTCCGTCCGGGGGTGGCTTTGATATGAAGATGATTGAGGCGGCCCATGCAAGGCCGCATCCAAGTCGCTTGGCGTCTTGCGTTGAGCCGAGGAGAGCAGTGGTCGGCCCCTGCTCTGGATCCGGAAGAGAAGGGGGGGGGGGGGCAGACAGATGCATGCAGGATGTATAGACCGGTGACTCGAGACACGGCACAGGCCGCTGGGAGTCCGACGATCGGAGCGAGGGCAGAGGAGTCGCGAGCGAGCGCGCCCGAACAGGTGGAGCACGCAGGCGGACTCTGTGTCACTGTGTGCGACCGTGCGGGACGGCGAACGCCTCTGGCGAGAGTGTTTGAGGTCGCAAGTGTCTACAGTGAGTGAATACCCGCACGAAAGACGAGAATGTTCAATGTAGTGTGGCGAATGCGTGCTTCCGGGTAATGGGTGCAGCCGCCGCATGCGAACCGCTTCCATAGACCAAATTTGTCAAGTTTAGGAAATCATCGCAACATAATCTTGCGCGGTCGCCGAGAACCCTGCGCCGGAGGTGGGAAGAGGCCCAACGCGGTGTCAGCCAGGTGTGAGCCGCGGCGATGGCCGACTCCCCAGCCGCGCCCGCGAATCCAGCGGTCGCTGAGAAGACGCCCAGCTCGCCCAACGTCGTGGCCGAAATGTTCTCCGCCCTGGGCAATTTCTCTAACAATGTCACCAAATCAGCTGCCGCCACGGCTGACACGCTCACCAAAGGGGCAGTCGCCTCGAAGGACGACATGTTCTCCGCCCTGGGCAATTTTTCCAACAATGTCACCAAATCGGCTGCAAACACGGCTGACATGTTCGCCAAAGGGGCGGTCGCCACAAAGGGCTCATTAACCAAGTCGGTCGCAGCTGTCGCAGAGGCAACCGTCTCGACAGCCGCGGCGGCGGCGAAGGTCGTCACGGATCGGGACAAAGCCGTACCCGTCAGTGACGATGAGGTGAATGCACCGACGCCGGTTGAGCGCTGGTTCATGGTAGCAGAGGGATGGACGTGCGATCCAGTGCAACACGCCGGCGAATCGAAAGCCACGCCGCCGCCGCCGCCGCTGATGCCGCACGACTACACGGCCCTCGCGTCCATCGAGGCGCTCGGCATGCTCGAGCTCGAGGTACTCGAAGCCAAGGACCTTCCGAGCAAGCTCTTCTCCGGAGGTACGGATGCGTACGCGTTGCTCGTGCTCGAGGGCGTGGCGGCACGCTCGTCGACGATTCACTGCTCAGTCTCGCCGCGATGGACGGCCGCGTCGAGCTACCGTGCCTTTCGGCTGCCTGTGTTGCATGCATGTGCGATGGACGACAGATCGAACCCCGATGCACCTACCTGCTCCTGTGCTCCTGTGCTCCTTGTGTTCCACCTCTTGGTCTGATCTTGATCTTCCTTGATCTTCCTTGATCTTCCTCTGCTGGCTGCTCCGCCTCATGCGTGCCGCGCGCCCTCTGACGCGCGCTCCGCACGCGCGTTCGCACCTCCGCAGGCGCGTGTTTGTACCTCTCCATCAACAACGATTCGGATGCCGACCAGGAAGCCAACTTGCTCGATCACACGGCCTCCGCAGTGAGCGGCGTCGGCGGTGACCTGCTCGGGCGCACGGTTTCCGCGGTCGGCGGCGTCGGCGGCGCCAACGTGAAGGCCGCCGTGGACGGCGGCGCCAGCCTGATCAAAACCACGACCGCCAAGGCACGGGACGTAGGCGCCGAGGTGGGCTCCGCCTTTCGCGACGAGGTTGGCCGCGATTCTGTTGGTCGGGTGACGCTGCCTCTGAGTGCGCTCGTGTCGGGTGTGCAGTACGACGCTTGGTTCGCGCTCGCGTTCAATCGGCACACGGACCAGCCCGGTCAGCACGGCTTCGTTCGTCTGCGCTACACCCTGCGCGTCACCTCGAGCCGAACGCGCATGCTCTCGTACGCGTCCGCACCGCCGCCACACCTGCTCCCGTTCACCAAGGAGTACTACCGGTACCTCAGCCTCTTCGCGACAGGCGACGTGTGTCGCGCGACAAAGGGGTACGACTACCAAATCCTCACGACCCGCCTCAATGAGCTGCGCCGCCACTGGGGGCGTGTGGTCACGGCGATCGCGGCGGTCGAGCATGTCTTGCTGTGGCGCCCCGGGGTGCGGTGGAGCTCCTTGGGGCTCTTCGTAGGATGGCAGTTGGTGCTCACATACCCTCGCTACCTACCCGCCGCGCTGTGCTGCCTCGGCCTCCAAGGGCTGAATGCGACGTACAGGGCCGCCGCCGCGCGCCGCCAGCCAATCTGCAAGCCTAGCTTCTGGCGGATGCTTGCCTCCTTTGTGAGACCGGAGCTGGCTGAGATTTCACTGACTGAGATAGCGGCCGCCGAGTCGGCCGAGGCCGAGGAGGCGGCGCTGCGGGTGGCGGCCGAGGCGGAGGCGACGAGGTGGCTCGGGGCACTTTCGCGGCGATCGGAGGCGGCCGATCGGGTCGGAGGTACAGCAGAGGCGGCGGCGGCGGCCGAGGCGGAGGCGGATGCACACATTGCACCTTCGAGCCTTGAGACCGTGGCGCCGGGCATGGGAGGCCTTTCGGGTGGACAAGCGTCTTTCTTCACGGCGGCGGCGACGGCAGCAGCTACTACGGCGGCGGCGGCTACGGAGTCGGCGGCGGCTACGGTGGTGGCGGCTTCGGAGTCGGCGACGGCTACGGTGGTGGCGGCTACGGCGGCCGCAAAGACGGCAGCAACGAAGACTGCGGCGGCAGCTACGGAGGCGATCGCTACGGCGAAGGCAAAGTTGAGCGGCCAGCGCAATGTGCTGGTGGCAGCCCCGGCCATCTCGTGCGACTACGAGCTGGGCGTCCGATGCTGGCAACGGTGGCTGAATCCACCGATTCCAATCCTTGATGATGAGGGGACGATCGAGCGCGAGGCAACACTCCTCGAGGCGCAGAAGCTCGCCATCCGGAAGCGGGTCGAGAGGCATGTCTTTGCAGACGAAACCGTCGAGGAACGCCTCGACAAGGCGCAGCACGCGCGCGACAGGGAGCGTTCCGTCCATGTAAGCTCCCTTGTCAACCCGCTCGCGCCGCTGCTGGGGAAGGTGCAGGTGCGGCTCCTCCACGTCCTCCACCCTCTCCGAGGGTTCGTCAAGCTCGTGACGTGGCAGGACTGCCGGCTGACGACCTGGCTCTATCTCGGGCTCAGCCTCTTCACACTTGCCAGCGTCTTCATGCCGTGGCCAGCCCTCGTCCACTACGGGCTGCGCGCCGCTGGGCTGCTGGTGTGTGGGCCGCACATGATTCTCGTCGGCCGCTGGGTCGACGACGGGCGCCGTGCCGAGCGCATGGCCGAGCGCGCCTACCGCCAGGCCGACGCCAACGACCGCGCGGCCATCCTCGCCGACTATGAGAAGCAGCTGATAGACGAAGCTCGCGTCCGGCTCGTGCGCGCGCGTGCGGCGAACGCGCGGCGCCCCCCGCACGCGCTCGCCCAGAGCCAGTTCCTCGAGGCGCATCCCGAGCTCGAGCTTCTTCGGCTGCAAGATTGGCGCTCGGGGGCGCACCTGAGCGAGGATACGCTGGCCGAGCCCGTTTGCTTCACTGCTCGCGTGGCGCCGCCGCCTGTAGCGCCGGGAGGGGGGACGCCGCCTGCCGGGGGTCGAGGCTCGGACGGGCGTGGCCATGTGAAGACTGACTGACCTCTGAAATGTCTTGTGTGGACGAGACCAGAGACAGAACGTGTGCTGCACAATCGCATCCCGCTTTCGTTCTGACGGTCATTATTCCGTTCTGGATCGCGGACAACGTACGGTATCTGTCACGGTCCAAGCGAAAGCGTCGACCGACGGCGAGTCGGCGACGCTCCGGCCGCACATCCGCCCCGGCGCGCCCTGCACCATCTGCCCCCCGCCCGGCAGCATGCAAGAGTAAGTACGAAGTGACGATAAACAAAGGGAAAATATCCGATACTGTACAGGCGTCGTGCACAGCTGCAGCGCATCCGACATGCAGAGGGGAACGGTGATCACATCACTCACACCTCTGCCATCACGGGGGGGAACACGGCAATCAGCCTGCCGCTACCGTCGCGGATCTCGAAAGGGAGCTGTGCCTGGTCCGGCCAGAAGGCATCGACATTGGCGCGGCAGGCCGCCATGTACGTCGGCGTCGGAGGGCCCTGCCAGTCCAGATTGACTTTGACGTACGCGACAGCCTGGAGCTGAGGCCAAGACGCCGCGTTCGAGGCCGATGTAGGGGCGTCGGCGCCGGCCTCGTCGCTCGTTGGCAAGCAGCGTACTACCAGGTCCTGCCTTCGATATGTCCCATCTGGCGTGTACGGATCGTCAGCCAAGAACTTCACCCCTGCCGCCACCAGGTCAACCTGGACGCGGCCGCCGCGCTCAAAACGATCAAGAAGTTTCAATTCCTTCTTGCTCAGCCAAACTACATTGCCCAGCACCCGCATCCCGGGGCACGGGATGATCGAGGCCACGCCGCCGCCCCAGGACGCTGGGCACCCGGCAAAGACGCGCACAGAGTCCTCGAGCATCGCTGGGGTGCCCGTGAGGTTGGGGTTCTTGCATCGCTCGCGCAGCTGCGCGATGCCGTTGCTGCCGTACGAGAAGAGAGCATGCGGACCCGCGCTGCCTCCGCACGCCGTCTTTGCCGTGCGTCTCGTGCTCGGCCACGCTGCAGCGCGCCTCGCTGCCGCCGCGAGCGCCACGCCCACGTCACCTCGCGCGACGTGGTGAAACGTGCGCCAGTCACCTAAGGGCTGCACCAGCGGATATTGCTCATGTCGGCCCGATTGGATTGCATCCCGGATTTTACCAATCTCTGTTCGGTCGTAGAGGAGGTACATCCACGCGGTCGAAACCTCTTTCTTCGCGTCGATATATTGGATCTCCTCGCGCCGATAAACATCTGGGTGCCCCTCGAGCACGTCTAGTGAAGCCAGCACCCTGTCCGTTACCTCATACACCTCGCCGAGCAGCGAGGATGCCATCCCTCGAAGGTCGCTCGATTTGATTGCAAATGGGTAGCCCTCATCTTCTGCTGCCTTCAGTAGCACGTACGAGTCCTGGGTTTGTACACCTGGTTGCAGGAGCCTCGATGTGCCCAGATGGTGGTTATTGTGCAGACCGCCAAGAAGCGAGCCGTACACGAACACTTTGTGCATACCCTTGCCGTCCGCGGCTGCCGCAGCACGTCTTCGCCTGAGGAGCACAACAGTCACAGCCGCCACGGTGGCCGCTGCTCCCACGTAGACGGATACCGACCGCATTATTGAGATTCACCACTCGATCCTCGGCAAGATAGAGGTCGACGCGGGCTTCGGCGGCGCGGCGGCGCGGTCCGCCCGCGCGATGTCGCGACGCGTGAAATGACCCCCCCCGTTTCACACTTCCCTGACCCTGTCGCTACCTTTCTCGCGTTCTGATCTTGTACACTGCTCTATCTTTGCGCTCTTGATCCAAAGGGGTAGGGGAGGGTATTCTTTCTGGATTCACACACTATCCCCACCACCTGATTTTGAACTCAGTGCGCTGTTTAATACAACGAATGCGAAAAGTCCTAACGAGTCTGGGCACTGGGCTAGAAGTATAGTGCGACCATGCCTGCTTAAACGCACTTGGTTGAGGAAATGTTGACGCGATAGTGGGCTGTACAATGATGAGAGGTCTCCCATGCCCTCCGCCGCGCTTCGCACTCAAGTTCGCTCCGCGTCTGGCCGACATCAAACCATTGCAGCTTTTGTGGCACGACCCCGCTGCAGGCTTCGAGCCGCAGCTCGCAGCACTTCGACGGCGGCGGAGGAGGACGAGCAGCACTACGAAGTGACGCTGCGCGGGAACGCTGCTCAGCCATTGCGCGTTCGAACGCAGCTCGAGTGAGGCCTTTTTGCCGTGGGGCGCTGCCGTTTTTGCCGTGAGCGCCATGAAAGCGAGTCGAGTGTCGAGACGTCTCCGACTGATTCTCGGCCGGACGCGCACTCGACGACAGCGCGTCCATACCCGGAACGGCAAAGCCCGGGCGTGGTACGGGCGTGAGCTTCCACAGATCGCGAGATTGGGGTGACGCCGGGCACTTATGCCCCAAAGGATTTGCAGCGCGCAGCTCCAGAGCCGACAGGCACTCAAACTGCAGTTCTTCGGCCGGCACGAACACATAAGGTTTGCTGTACCAAAGGCCATGCTGTGATCCGGCACGTCCACGGCTATCGGACAGGATCACGTCGTTATTGTCGGTGATGGGCAGGCTCCTCAACAGATGGCGTGCGCCACGTGTGGTGACGACCACGCCCACCGCTGGCATCAGGCCGGTGCCGCGGTGCTTATTGGGGCGCAGGTTGACATGGTGTTTACCGCTTCGCCAATCGCAGCAGAGATTATCATTACCACTCGAGCTGTACGAGCTCGCGAAGAGCACAGCAAGGCGATCGCGCGGCTTGACGGCCGCACTCGTCGTGTTGCGCACCGCTGTGCCAAGATTCTCGAGCTCTGTCCACTTGATCTGGACGTCATCCTCTAAGATGAGCGCGGCGGGGAAGCCACGCCACACCATGTCGTACAACGCCACGTACAATTTGAGCGACGCGGAGAAGCGCGTGGCCCAGATGGAGTGGCAGATGCTGGTACTCTGCCTGTCGCGCTCGTACATGGCACGCGTCCGATTGTCTGTCGTATACATGGCAGCGGACACGCCAGCGGCGGCTGGATCGCAAAGCGCATGGCACGAGCGCACAGTGTCATCCAGCTCGTGCTGATCGAAAGCGACCACGATGCTTGTGTTGATACCGAGGTTCGGCAGTTGCAGCTCTTGGTAGCGACGGCGCACTACATTGCCGCGATAGTGAAGCAAGTAAATATGGTTTATGCCGGTGCCCCGCATCCAGTGTGATGCGGCTGGATCGGCGAGTGGCGCGAGCGGGATGAGTCCATGCTGCGCCCCGCGCTGCAGGATTGCGTGCGCGCACGCTTCATCCGCTATAGCTCGTGTGCTGACCAGCTGCGGAATGGGTTGAATAACTGACGCCATCCTGACGAGCTCTGTGTGGTCTCTGTGACCCAGGGCATGAGGGGAGACTACGGTACCGAAGGAGTTGAGAAAAACGAAACTTGCAACACGCTCCGTTTTGCATGCAACCTACCGGTACGCGACGACACGGGTCTTGGTCGCGGCAATTAGGCGCGGCTTCGTGAAACGGTGCGTCCCGCGGCGATATCAAGACAATCGTACGTGTGGTGCCTGCGCCACCCACGGTGTTTCTCCACGGGACCGCGGACCGGTCAAATCTGTGTGGGTGTCTCTTGCCGAGATGGCAAAATACATTTGTAGCGTGAACGTGAAGTGTGCGTGGTGGGTGTTTTTGAAGTCGTTGTACAGTACGTGTTGGTGTTGGTGTGGATAATTCGTGTGTACCCGGTATGAATATGAATATGAATATGAATATTCATAATGCATCGTGTGAAGAAGCCTCTGTGCGTGTTGGTGTGTTGTGAATGAAGAAGCCTAAAATGGGGCGATGGCCGACGTGCCGCCCCGTTTCTACGTCTATCCTGCACTGCTGCAGCAAGCACAGGAGATCAGGCGATGCTTCCTGAACCAGTCATCAGTTGTTCAAGAGCTGTCCCGGACGCAATTTCTCTTTGAGCTCGATGTATTGGAAGCGCTCACGTCCACTGAAGGGCCGCTCTTCAGCTTGCGCGCCGAGCGGCCGAGCGAAGCATCTGTCTTCGTGCTGCCGATGGTCCCCATAGTGAGCCTTCAGGCGGGTGCGTGCTCAGGCACCAGCCACGATCAACGCATAGAACAGATGGTGACCATGCTCCGAACCCAGGTCAACTTTTCGGCGGGTTCCCACCTGTTGACATGCACCTGCGTCATGCAGCGCACTGCTTACAGGACGACGCTCTTCGATTTGCTTCTCAACCACTCGCGGAGCGTCATAACGCTCTCGACGGCGAGGCGCCCGCCGCCACTAAGCACCTCGTATCGCCACATAATCGCACCTTATCATTCGCCGCCATCGCTTTCGAGTCACTCGTCGTCGTGCAGCGGCGGCACCACCCTTGCCGTGTTTGCCGGTAGCACGACGACGGGCCGAGCGCAGTCGACAGCCGTGCGCCAGAGGATTGCAAACTTCTCGCTCGCCACGCCGAGCCTGTTTGAGGTCAGACGAACGGAGCGGCGCGCGGACGGGTCAAACTGTGGGGTGAATGGCACCTGCGTCAATGGCTTCTTCTACGGTTCGCGCCACGAGCGCGTGCCGGCGAAGCCAGCAATGGCGGCGCTGATGCACAGTGCTGATTTCTGCTTCGTGCCTGAGGGTGACTCTCCCGAGTCCTCCCGCCTCTTTGATGCCATCGCCGCGCTTTGCACGCCGGTCGTGATCACCACGTCGGAAGGGCTCCTCGTGCCACGATCGCGCCATTGGAGCCATGCCACCCTCGTGGTCAGTGTGGACGAGTTTTTGGCGGCATCTGCTGCTGACGTGGCGGCGTGGCTGACTGAGGAGAAGCAGCGCCATCAGGCGCAGCGCTGCGAAGCGCTGCGCAGGCTGCGCGAGGACCTCTCAGCAGTCCAGGTGCTCAGGCGGGCGGTGCTGTTTGCTGCTAAACAGCCGCCTGTGCCGCCAGGGGAGCCAGAGCGACCTTCAGCAGATGCAGATGTCCTTCTACCGCGCCTGCACGTTTTGAGACGGTCAGACCGAGAGAAAGAGATGGAGGTCAACACGTAGCGAAACAGTAGGGCCGCCCCGGGCCGTTCGCTCCTGTGGTCTCAACACTCCCGACTCCGCGCCGGGGAAGGCCCTGGGAAGGCGTTAGCGCATTACATACGGTTACAGTAGTGCGTGTGCGCAGCCGGAACTAGCGACTACCGCATACAAGGGAATCGCTCCAAACTGTTTAGATCGTAGCTCATACGAAGAGCACATCGTGTACGGTATAGTGATAAGTGAATGAGTCGGTTGAGTCCGCGTCCCGGGCCGGGACGCCGCGGGGTTTCCGACAGCCGTCAGCACTTCCGTTGCGAAAAAACGTCCCATTTCGGCCCGCCGCGTAGCCGGCTAGCGGCGCGCCGGCCAGCCCGAGGGGCCGGGGGTACATGTGCGGCAATGCGGCGGGCTGGGCGGTGCTGCGGCGTGCGCTGCGGCGAGCGGCGTCAGCGTAGCGCGCGCAGCGGTTACCCTCGACCCGTCGGACCGGACCTCGACCGCACACGCCACACCGCCACACGACCCAGCCGACCCGTCGTCGCGAACGCCGCGCCGCCGCATCGCATCGGTTCGTACCGGTCGCGTCCGCGGATAACTTTTTACTATTGGCTAAACACACTCTGCACACTCAGGCCAAACAGGCCAATCAGCACCATGACATACACACGCTTCGCACAGACGCTCAGACAGGCGAGAAACACCCGACCCATACACGCCAGGGCCCGTGATTAACAGCCGGAGCGGCATAGTTACACAAAGGCGCAAGTCAAGAATCAAGATGCGATGGCCCGAGGTAGCCGAAGTACGTGGTGTGCACGTCTTGTGACTCAGGCTGGTGAGTCCACCGAAAGCGCAGTGCGCCGAGCCGCCGATTCCCTGAACGTGAACTGCCAGAAGCCGATGACCTCGTACGGACACCAAGTGCCGCCCTCGAAGATGATGCCCAAGCGTATGCCACCACCTCTGGGCGCGGCGCCAAGCTCGATGAGCTGCGAGTACGCCGCTGCGCCACGGCGCACCTTGCGCACCTCTGTCCAGTTCTTCCCTCCGTCTGTCGAGCGGTGGATCTGCAAGTGTGCGCGCTCCCAACGGCTGTTGATGTGCGAGAGGAAATGGGCGCCGCCCGCGTTGAGCAGCGAGCCCTGGCAGTTTTCATCAGTCAACCCGGGGTAGGTCACGCGCCCGGGCAGCCCGTCGGCTGTCCACGTCATCAGCGCGCGCTCGTTGAGTCGCGTGCGACAATTCATCAGAATCTCGCCGTCGCTCGAATTGCGCAGCCACGCTATCGAGCACTCATCAAGACCGAACTCGTCTGTGGGGACCAGCTCTGAGGCGCGCCACGACGCACCAAAATCACTCGACCAGTAGAGGAAAGTGCCTCGCTCGGGCTGGCGCGCCGAGAAGAAGATGGTGCCGTCATCCGCCTGCAACCCGACAGATGGGCCGATGAGGCCTCCGATGTTGTGCACGGGTGGGTACGTGAGGACAGAGGCTCCCTCCCACGTGAGACCGTCGTCGAAGCTCCAGATCTGCATCGCGACGCCGTGCACGAGCTGCGTCGGATTGTTCAGCGTGTTGAAGTGGAGCAGGATCGCCGCGCGGCCTCCCTGCAGCCACACGGCGACTGGATTGGCGTTGGACACGGAGGCAGGGCAGCCCTCGCACGGCACGATGCCGTCGACGGCGACGATGAGGTCACCCCAAGTGGTGCCGCCGTCGAGGCTCCGGCGCAGCACGAGCTTGTGGTCCGTGTCGTCGCTGCACGAGGTGAGCCGCGCCTCGGCGAACGCGAGCAGCGTGCCCGTGTGAGACGTGATCACAGTCGGGATTCGGAAGCATGCGGTATCATTGTATCCCGCCCAGAAGACCGCGACCGGGTCACCTCGGCGCGGCTCGTCGCACTGCTCGTGGTCGCACGAGATCGCGCGCTGCGCCTGCTCCTCCGTGAGCGGCAGTGACCAATCGACGCCGCAGTTCGTGTGCCGGTTGACCTTAGACACGATGCTGTAGCAAAAGTTGCGCTCCGCTTCTGTGAACACCGCGCACGGTACCAGTACGGCGATCAAACCGGCTAGGAGCCCGAAGAGCATGGCCGAGGCAAGCACGAGCCGCCCGCATGAGAGCCACCAGAATGCGTACGGGTTGTTCCCATCGATCAGCTGTGCGCGCCTCCGTGCGGTGAACAGCCACCAGCACACCGAGTCCAGGTGCATCAGATGCGCAAGCGTGAAGCGGCGTGGCGCGTGGTGGTGGTCGTCGCGCGGCTGGTGGACATGCTCGGACTCCGATTGCTCACCGGCCGATTGGTCCCGTGAGTCGGATGCTTCGGTTGTTCGCCGGCTCGAACTCTTTTTATCGAGGTGGGACGCATGGCCGAGGTGGCCCTCGTTGCCCATGAGGATGGCGTCATTGAGTAGCACAGAGCCGCTGGTCTGCAATAAGCTAAGGTTATCTCTGCTCCCCATCATATCGAGATCGAGCTCGAGCAGAGACGTGCGCGACGTGATGTGGCGCATGAATGGCGGCTCCGCCGTGGGCGCGCCCACGGCCCCTGGCGGAGAGAGGATTGCCGTGACCGCCCGCGTGTAGCTCGGCTGCCGCCGGTGCTGCGTGCGCGCACCCGTGACCTGGGAGGACCAGTTCATATTTTTGAGATCCTCCGGGGTCAGAGATTTCCGCGGGCTCAGCTCTAGGTCGGTTAGACTCATCACGCTGGCCGAGGCGGCGGCGGCGGCGGCGGCGGCCGCCGCGACTTTGCTCCTCACGACGAAACTTCTCACAAGTCCAGGTTGTACATGTAACGGTTATATAAAAAAGTTCAAGTTCAAGTTCAAGTTCAAGTTCAAAAAACACCAGGGCCCTGGTAATAACCGGCGGTGCTGCATTAACGTGGTAGCGTTGATGATGAGCGTTGATGATGTGTAACCACGAGCAAGCCGTCCAGCAGGTTGGCCCCCAGCTTACCAGTAGTGGCGAGATGGCTTTAGGCGTGCGCGCCGGTGTCGAATGAGGTGGCGCTCCAGAGGGTCTCAGTCCAAGTCACACTCCCCGCTCACACCGCCTTTGCCGTTGCCGCTCAGGTCGTTCCCCTCGAGCACGCCGCGGCAGTCGAAGAGTGCGATGCCGTACTGCGCGTTTCCTGCAAGACGGTTGCTCCGAAGCAAGGGCGACGCGCCATCCCGGAGGAGTATGCCGTTGAGCTTGCACTTCTCGACTGAGCTCTTCTCAACCACACCGCGCGCCGAGCTGCCAACATAGATGATTCCGTGATTCTGGCATGCAGTGACCCGACATTGCTCGAGCGACACATCGCCGCCCTCAACACCCACTCCACTGCCGCTGCTGCTCGTTATGTCGCACTGCTTCAGCAGGATGCGCACGCGGTCGGCCTCGGCCGATGACGGCACCGGGACGAAGACTGCATAGTTCTGTGCAACGGATCTGGAGTGGTGATTGATGGAGAGCCCAGATATGAGCACATGATCATGCTCGCCGCCTTCGACCAGCGAAACTGTCAGCGCGTGCTCATATGGTCGGTCCGTCTTCCAGGTCAGAACAGCACCGGCATCCGCAAGTAGCTTCACTGGCCGCGTGATGATAACTTGCTCAGTGTACATGCCTGGTCGCACGATGACGGTCGCATCGCGCGGCGCTACACTAAGCGCGGCAGAGATGGTGCTGTATGCACCCACCGGCTCTGAATCTGGATCCGTGAGGCCGGCCAACGCCTTTCTAGGGTCCACAACGAACAGACCGTCTTCATCTGTGAGCGACGGATCAACGGTGAGTGCAAGGCATTTCCGATGCGGCACCACGAGGAGGCCGGTGCACGATGCGCCTACCACGTGCAGCAGTTGGCGGCGTGGCACGACGATGCCATGGACGATGCAAAGCAGAAATGACGACATCATACCCGCGCACAAGTGTGCACCGCAGCGCGTTTCGTCATCTCGCGTCCAATTATCCGGTGCGTTACCGCTCGATGACGCACTCTTCTAGGCTCTACAAGGCGTACGCAAGCACTTCATGTACTACTGTACTGGTAAGCAGCGGTCGACGCGGCCTCTATTTAACAATCACAGGAGCTCAAGCCTCAAGGAAAATAATTTCAAAGGGCCATGATATTATCCCCTCGCCATGGATATGCGAGCTGTGCATAATCCAACTGCAGGATTGGAATAGAACGTGCGATTGAGTCCTCACGGCACGAGAAACGTTCCTTCCCATATCCCAAATTTGTTGTCTTTCGAAGCCGCTGTCAACTTCTGCCCGCTGTTTCCGTAAGCCGTGATCACCAGGTTTGGATCGGATTGGGTGAATTTCTTGGCGGTCAAGATGTCGCCACTGCTCTCATCTTTGATCCACATGTATTCAATGTATGAGAAGCCTGGCGGAGATAGGTTCTCGTGGGGCACTGTGAAGACGATCTTCTTTCCCTGCCCCTGCGATCCTTCGAAAGCGATCTTTGGGAAGTGGTCGGCCTTATCACCAGCTGCATTGCGCTCCTCCTTGGGCGTGCTTGCCTCCAGCTGCGCCACCACATCTTTCACATTGGGCTTCTTCTCAGCAGCACTCGCTGTGCTCGGAAGGAGCAGCAGTCCCAAGGCCTGCTTGAGAATCGACGTACGAGACATGCTCCGCCCTAACGCATATGGCCTCGACGGTGCGGGGGGCAGAGACGCAAACGGCTTTGACGGCGCGATTGCCACTGCCGTTGCCAGGAAGGCGAGACGATATGTGAGGCCGATGCGCAGCGACATTGGGAAGTACGCCGGGGTAAGCGAGATTGTGTTCACATTCACAGCCAAAAGATAGAAGCTCGACACCCACGTCCAGGAACCATGTTTGACCGGGGAAACTAACAGACAGACTGCCTGATTGACAGATTGACTGACTGACATCGCGGCATGTCAGACCATGCAACATGGTCTGGGGCCGCACGGTGATTGATGTTGAGAGGCCGCAGACCGTGTGACGCAGCCTCTCAACATCAGTCACGAGCCGGCCCGGCGCCCGCACCTCTCGCCCGCCCCCTGATCCTCCATCTCTCAGGAACGGCTCCGCCGCCCCAACCATGTGGCCCCAACCCTCGACCCCAACCCCTACCCAACCCCCTGGGGGCCTGGGGGCCCGAACGCCCAATCCCCGCCCGTCGACCCCGCCCGGAACAACGCAAGGAACAACGGACGGACTGGCGAACACTCGAGTACACGACCACTACAATGATCGTCACCGCGTATGGGTGCACGAGTACCACGGAGGAGCCTTGAGCTCCGCGAGCTTCTCCTGGGCGGGCTTGAGGGCATCCTCATCGACGCCCGCCATGATCGCCGCCTCGAGCGCCTCCTCGAGCTTCTCAAGCTCGACACGCTCAAACCAGCCGACCTCCATTGCATCGGCGAGCATCATAAGCGCCTGCTCCCTGGCTTGCTCCTTTTCACGGCGCGAGACAGCCCGGGCGTACAGGTGCTCTCCGACGCTCACGAGGAGACGCGTGTCGTCTGCGGAAGTTGCAAGGGCTGTCTCGAAGAAGAGGCCCACCCCTTGATCCTCGGCGAAAGCGCGCCCCTCCTGGTAGGTCACTGGGTCCGCGCTAGCTACACTCGCTTCGATGCCAACGACTACCGTGCAGATCTCGTCGCCGTCGACGCCCGCCGCATCGGGCATCGCGCGCCGCCTTGACGCACGCCATCGCCGTCGTATAGCTCGTACGATCCGCCGCATTGTACAGCACGATCGCTGCCGCAACCTCTCCAAAGCTGCGCGGGCCCAGCGGGCTCGCAAACGCCATGGGCAGCTGTGTCTCGAAGTTCCAGGATGACGTTCCATCGTGCCGACGCGGCGGGGGCGGGCACTCCGGTGGCGGCGCGTTCGTGGGAGATTTTGAGGTGAGATCCTGAAGAGGTGCCGCCCAGAGTCGAAAGTCGACCGTCACCTTATCGAGCGGCACCTGAGATGAGAAGACGCTCTGCGCGTTGACCTTGTGGAGTCGGCTCGTCATGCCGCAGCCTGACGCGTCGAAGAGCACCACGTGCCACCGCTCTGTGGGGTTGGGCGGTGGGCCTTCCCGCCAACGATCCTTGGGGTGTTGCGGCGGGGGCGGGGCCTCGAGTGGCGGCGCTGCCCACCATGGACGGCACCGATAATATGCTGGTGGCGGCGGCGGGTCCCACCACCAACGTGAATAATACATCCGAGGACGCGCCCAGTATGGCCGCGCCCAGTATGGCCGCGCATAGATGGGACAACCCCAACCGCCGCGGTAGCCACCGACAACGACGACTTCCACGACGGGCTGGCGCACCATCACCCGAGCGCGGCCTCCGACCACCACAGTGCGATTGACCACCGTGCGACTGACGTGCTTGTTGGTGACGTGTTTCGTATTCCCGCCAGCGTAGTGGCCGCCGGCGGCCACGCCGGCGTTATGGCCGCCAGCGTTGTGGCCGCTCGCGTTGTTTCTGCCTTGATGGCCGCCGCCAGGATGGTGGCCAGGGCCAGCACCGCCCCCGTGGTGGGGGGCGCCGTGGTGGGGCCCGCCATGATGACCGCCACGATGACCGCCGCCGCCACCACCACCAAAACCACCACCACGGTGACCACCGCCTCCGTGACCGTGAGGCATGTTCGGCGCACCGGCTGAGCGAGCTAGCTGCACGGAGTAGCAAGCAAGCTGACACGTGCCGGCAAGTGGCAGCGAGCCGCTCTTCGCCCTTGGACCCTAGACGTTCGGACCGGTGCGGGCCCGGCGGTGCGTTCCCTAAGACCCTAAATGAGCTCATATGCAGCTCGATCATCCGCAAATGTTCAACAAAACGATGCATGCGGAAAGCCGGAAACTCATGCGGATACCAAGTCAGCACACGACACCTGCCGCTCTCTCACTTGCGTCTTGGCGACCACTATCAGTGTCCAACGGCACCGCCAACCGCCGCCCGTGTGATCAACTATGCTCCTTGGCGGCCCTGACGAAGGCGGCGACGGAGGCCTCTGGCGTGCCCTGCAGCACGCCGTGCCCGACGCCGAGGATGTGACGTCCCTTGCCGCCCGCTTCGGCGATGTTGGTGATCACCGCCTCGCGAATCTGCGCCTCGCTTCCAAAGAGGATGGTCGGGTCGACGTTGCCGGACACCTTGCGCTCAGCGCCAAGGATCTGACGCGCGACGCGCATGTCGACGGCCCAGTCGAGAGCAATCATGTCCGCCTGCATGTCGCGCTGACGCTCGAGGTACGACGAGCCGCCGTTGGCGTAGTAGATGAGCGGCACAGTCGGATGCCGCGCCTTGACGTAGGCCATCGCGCGATCGACGTATGGCCTGGCGAAGATGCTGAACTGGGCGGGGCTCAGATGGTGGGCCCACGACTCGAAGAACTGGATCGACTGCGCGCCGCACTCGATCTGGTGGCACGCGTACATGCCGATCGCGTCGGCCACGTTGTCGAGCGCGGCGTGGAGCACCTCAGGCGCCGCCGTCATCATCTTCTTCGTGTGGATGCAATGCCGATTGGCCTCGCCCTCTACGGAGTATGCGACGAGCGTGAAGGGCGCGCCCACGAAGCCGAGCAGCGTCGCGGCGCCCTCCGTCTCCTTGCGCAGGCTGCCCAGAATCTCGCGGATGAACGGGAGCTTGGTGTTGGGGTCCTGGAACGGCGTCATCGCCCGCACGTCGGCCATCGTGCGCAGCGGCGAGGAGATGACGGGGCCGTCGCCGCGGACCACGTCGAACTCGATGCCCATCGCGGGTAGCGGCGTCAGGATGTCCGAGAACATGATGACACCGTCCGTGCCGAACGCTTTCCACGGCTGCAGCGAGAGCTCGGTCGCGATCTCAGCCGTCTCGGAGCGCTTGCGAAACTCAATCTTGGTTGAGAATTCGCGGAAGGAGCGCATGTAGCGGCCCGCCTGGCGCATGAGCCATACTGGCGTGCGTTCGGTCACCTCGCCACGTGCCGCGCGCAGCAGGATGTCGTGCTCGGCCGATGGCGGCGGATTGGGCGCCGCGCGGAGCTCAGCGGCCGATGCGTCGATGATCTGCGAGGAAGCCGCGGTCGCCTGCATACGAACCGCCGGCGCTCGAGCGGCTCCGAATGGGCGCGCCGGAGCGCTGAGCAGCGTGATCACGGCCAGGACGACGAGCTTCGCCGAGCCCATCGGCACCAGCATTTCGCCAATCGGGACCTCGATGGGCGAGGTTCCGATTGGTGTTGCGGAATTGCGGTGCGTCCTAGTGCTGATTCATGCGCGAGAACAGGACCGGAGGCCGTGTGTGGCAAGTTTGTTGTGCGAGTGTTGTGCGAGTTCTCGATTCGAAGCCGTCGCGATCCCGATAACTGTGCCGATGGACAAGATCGCGACAAAGCGGCTGTCGTACGAGCATCAAGGACGCAAAATATACGAGTGGGAGCAGACGCTCGAGGAAATACATGTCTTCATCGAGGTGCCGCCCGGCGTGAAGGCGAAGATGCTGGACATCAAAATCGACGCAAAGCGGCTGAGGGTTGGCCTGCGCGGCAACCCGCCCTTCATCGATGTGCGCGCCGCCACGCGTGTGAATACCAGCGCAGGCTGGCGCCACCACCTCCATCGATACCCTCTGTTTCACCACTCGCAGGAACCCTTTGCGAACCTAGCTAATGCAAGCGACAGTGTATGGACCCTAGGTGCGTGCACTGCCAACCACGACTGCAGTGCTGGATCAGCACACCAGCCATTCTCCTTGGCTGATTTGCACCGTCACGCCGTCCGTCGTGCGCGCTTCCCGCAGAGGACGGTGTGCTGCACTTATCGTTGGTCAAGGGTTCCAAGGGCGTAACCTGGGACTGTCTACTCAAGGGTCATACCATAAATGATCCGTTCACACAATCGGAGGTGCAGAAGTCGCTCATGCTCGAGCGCTTTCAGGCCGAAAACCCGGGCTTCGACTTCTCGGGTGCAAGTTTCAACGGGCAGGTACCGGATCCGAAAAGCTTCATGGGTGGTGTCGGCTACAATACTCCCAACTGAGCCGGGGATGGACGCGTGTCCTCGTGCCGATCTTTTGTGTCCCACGCCGTGCTTTGCTGCTTTCTGGGACGGCCCAATCGGTTTAGCCTTCAGGGCCGATGACTCCAGACAGCTCGCAGCCCCAGCCGAGCGGCGAGCTGGCCGGGCGAGCGACGGCTCGCGCCCGCGCCGCCGCCGGCACTTCGCGAAAGAATCTCGCGGGTTCGCGACGGACCCGCGAGGACGCTTTCACCGGATCCGATGATAGTGGCAGATAGGTACACAGGCGCCGAGTTGGTAAAAAGAACAACGTTTATGGTATGACCCTTGAGTAGACTGTCTTAGTTAATAGTTGAGCAATCCGACACGCACGGCCCGCACCGGGTGCAAACGCGAAACGCACCGCCCTCGAGCGCGAGGGCCCGACCGCCGACCCGCCAACCCCGGTCCCCGCCCGGCCGGACGCCGGAGCGGCGCGGCCGCGCACCCGCACTTCACACACACACACGTAGTTTGGCACAGCCCGCCCTGGCGGCTGCATGACGTAGGCGCGCGCCGCGGGGCTGTCCCCCGAACAGGAGGGATGCAGCGCGGCTCGAGATTTCGCTCGAGATCTATCCCCCATCGTAATCCCACTCGTTCGGACAGTCCATGCGTTGCTTTCCTAGCCCCTCCCCCGCGCAGCTTGCGACGAGCATCCGCGAGAGGCCGTGCCGAACCACGGCCTCGCGCGCGCGCGCCACAGAGCCACCCGCCACCGCTGTGGCCTCTACCTCACCCGAGGGCACGCTCACTGTTGCATGCCTGGCTGCTGCGCGGGGACCATAGCGACGTACTGGCCGTCGGGGCCGAGCATGTAGCCATGCTGCTGCGCAGCTTGGCGCATAGATCCGTCGGGCTGCATCGCCACCAGCGAGCCCGCCGCCATTTGCTGCTCGGATGCGTACTGCTGCATGCTCGGCTGGGGCGCGTAGCCCTGCGGCATCACCGGCGGCATCACCATGCCCGGCGGCAGCGCCTGGCCGGTCTGCATGTAGTGGTGAAGTTGGTTCGGGTCGTAATGCTGCTGCTGGCTCTGATCGATCACCGGCATCATCGGGAGGGGAGGCTGGCCCATCGGGTCGGGCGCGTTGAGGCATTGCTCGATGAGGGTCTTCGAGCCGTCGTTCACCAGGATCGGCTGCAGCTTGGGCGTCGCGAACGAGTAGATCTGGCCGCGCTCGGAGGAGATCAGGAGGAGCACCTGCGCACGCGGGGGCGTGAGGGGGTGGGGCGGGGCGGCGAAGGCACGCGTGTCACGCGAAGGGCAAGCGGGGGCAAGGGCATGCCAAGCACGGGGAGCGCTGGGCACTTGCACGGGGGGGCGCTGTCGGTCGTTCGCATGCCCCAGACGCGCACCTGCGCGCCAGTGAGCCGGCTCAGCTCGTACGCCTTCTTGGAGATGCCCGCCTTGCGCTTCGAGAAGGTGATGTGCCGCCGGATCTTGTCATCAATGTACTCGATCTCAATCTTGCGACGGCCGTGGCCGCCACGCTTGCGCTTCGCCGGCACGCCCTCGTCGTCGTCGTCGTCGTCATCGTCATCGCCGCCCATCATCTGCTCACCCATCATGTGTGCCCCCGGCATCATTCCAGGGGGCATCATGCCGGGGGGCATGTGCCCCATCATCTCGCCGGGGTTGGGCATCATTACCCCATTTGGCGGAAGCGGATGCATGGGTGCGGAAGGCCCTGCCTCGGGGGGGATCGGAATCTGGATCAGCTGGGCCTGGGGCGGGAGCGCCACCTGCGGCTCCACCGGCGCCCCCATGTGCTCGCTCTTTGGAGCCTCCATCTCTGCCTTTGTTGAGACACCCGACAGACGTGTGGGTAGCACACACTTTCCTTGCACAGCGTGCCCTCACGGATCGGGCTGATGGTTTCGACGCTTTTGGCTGTTGCCACGCGCCATTTTCCAAAATGGTTAAACCTTCCAAAATGGTGAACACTTCATCGGGTCAGTCAAAACACAAGGACGGCTCCGCAAGCAAGCAACGGTACTGTAGTGCTCCCGCATTTCACTGCAACGCTTCGCTCACGCGTCGACATCCTCAAAATCCTCGTCGCCGCCACGCTGTCGCCATCGTCCGGAGGTGGAGCCCGAGAATCGTGGTCCTGGCCGGTCCGTCCCTCCTGCCCGGTCTGTCCCTCCTGTCCTGTCCTGCCAACGCCCGCGCGGGCGCGGAGGGAGCGCGCGCCGCTCGCACGTGTCGGGTAAGTCCTGCAGGAACCGCGACGCTTCGACAAAGTTGAACTTGCCCCAGCGGCCGCGCGCGCCGGCGTGCGTCACCACAAGGTGCTGCTTGGCGCGCGTCATTGCCACATACATGAGCCGGCGCTCCTCCTCTACCTCGTCGAGCGAGTTGGAGGAGTAAAAGTGCGGCAGCAGTCCCTCCTCGACGCCCGCGAGGAAGACTGCATCGAACTCGAGCCCCTTGGCAGCGTGGATGGTCGAGAGTTGCACGATGGAACGGTCCCGCACGATCTGCGTCCCGTGGGCATCGAGTGCATCCACATCGGACACGAGCGCAATTTGGTCGAGGAACTCGTCCAGCTCGCTGACGTGCCGCTCGCGAGCTAGATTCGCCAGCTCGCCCAGGTTGCGCCAGCGCGACGACTCCGTGTCCGCCTTGGCCAGCGCCTCATACCCGGATTCGACCATCAGCAGTCGAAAGAGGCTCGACAAGTCAGTCGGGCTCGCCACGATCTCCTCCGAGCCAGATCCGATCTCCTCTGACCCAGATACTTTTTCCGCGAGGCCGTCGGAGCTCTCGGCGCTCATACTGCTGCGCGTCCGGTCCGCGGCCCTCTCGCCGCCCGACACAGAGGCCACTGGCTGCCTGCCAGCGGTCGTGTCGCCATAGCCGCTGAGGACACCGATAGCCTCGGCGGTGTCCACTGTCTGGAATTGGCGGCGCAATTGGGTGCTTACGAGCTTCAGATTCACCGGATCGTCCTCCGCTTCAGCGCACTGCTTGCCTTCAACGCCGCCACGGAGCTCGCCTGCCACACCGCCAGTAGGCCTGCCCGTGTCGCTGCCTTCGTCTGGTCTCGCAGCGGAGGAGAGCGCGCGAAAGCGCATGATGAGCTCATAAAAGCGGCACAGCGCCTCGGTCGCCGCTTTGCTCATCTTGGGCAGTGGCGCGACAGCGGCGGCGGCCTCTGGAGCAGCCCCCTCCACAACAGCGGCGCATGCGCCAGCCGGAGCGCCCAGCGGGTCGCCCAGCGCATACAGCTCGAGCGCCTGCCACAGACTCGCCTGTCGCTGGTTCGCCGCCTCGTGCAGCGTCGCGAGCGTGGTGGCGCCGATCTTTCGTGGTGGTACGTTGATGATGCGCTCGAGAGAGATGGTGTCGTTCGAGCGCAGCAGGCGCAGGTAGCTGAGTGCATCGCGCACCTCCTTCCGCGCGTAAAAGGAGCGCTGCGCAGCCAGCACGTAAGGCACACCTTCGCGCACGAGACGACGCTCAAAAGCCATCGACTGCGCATTCGTACGATACAGGATGGCAATGGACGGCGGCTTTGCACGCGCGCGCGTCGGCGGCGTGTTCGCACGCAGAGAGAGACCATCGCGCAACCGAAGGATCTGGTCGACGACAAAATCGGCCTCTTGCTCCGCATCCTCGACCGCCACTATCTGAACTGCATCTCGCATCTCCTCGGCAGTCGAGGATGCGAGGGGTGTGGATGCCTCCACGCCAGTCTCGGCCTCTTTGCCAGCCTCCGCCGCGCCCCGCCGCGCCCCGCCGTCATCCTCGTCCGGAAACTTCGAATGACGAAACTTCGAATGGGCGGGCGCTGGCGTAGCCGCAGCCAAGTCACGGGCGGGCTCTGGCCGCTTCGACGGACTGTCCGCTGGCTTGGCCTCGACTTCGACGAATGGCGCGGCCAGGCGGGCGGCCGTCGTGGCCGAGAGCAATCGCAGCTGTGCGGAGGGGTCGTGTGCGTAGGAGGGCGCCAGCAGGCTGTGCGCCACGTCAAGAATCGCCTGGCGCGAACGGTAGTTGAGCTCCAGGTTGAGCCGCCGCCCGCCGCCCGTGCGTGGCAGCCGCGGCAACGGCAAGTCGCTGATCGCTTGTTTGAGGGCGTCGACGCTCGCGTACGCGGACGCGGGCAGCGGGCGCGCTGGCACGTGCTGCGGCAACGGCCGGATGACGAATTCCGAGTCGAAGCGAGCCTGATTGCGGATGTCGGCGCCGCGCCAGCCATAGATGGCCTGATCTGCATCGCCCACGACAAAGACGTTCTTATGGTCGCGCCCGAGGAGCGAGACGACCTGGTATTGCAGCCCGTTGGTGTCCTGGAACTCATCCACGCAAATGTGCTGCCAGTGCCTTGAGTACTTGAGACGCGTGCGCTCGCTCGTACGCAGGAGCGTGGTGGCGAGGATGAGCATGTCATCAAAGTCGACAGTGTTCTCGGCACGCATCGTCGCCTCATACTCAGTGAACACTCGCCCCACCAACGCGAGCTGCTCCGTCGGCATGGCGGCCAGCCGACGCGGCGGCTGCGCACGGAACGTGGCGGCATCGTACCCGTCGTTCTTGGCGGCCGAGATGATCGACTGCACCGCGCCGGCGGAAAACTCCTCCTTGGCCGCCTGCTCGCTCGTCTGCTTGGCGGCGCCCGTTGCCTTCCCGCCCTCGACTCGGGACTTGATCTTCTGCATGAGCTTGAGCGAGGAGTCCTCGTCATAAACGGTGAAGCCACGTCGGTACCCGAGCTCCTCGGGCAGCCGCTCGACGTCGGAGCGGAGCATGGCGAGACACAGGCTGTGGAACGTGCCCATCGTGATCGCATCCGCGTCCTCAGGCCCGATGAGCGCTGTCACGCGCTCGCGCAACTCGCGTGCCGCCTTGTTGGTGAACGTCACCGCCAGCAGCCGGCGCGGCGAGACGGCCACCTCTCGTACAAGATGAGCGATGCGCGCGGTCAAGACACGCGTTTTGCCCGTGCCTGGCCCGGCCGCGACGCGCACGGGGCCGTCGGTACACACCACCGCCGCGAGCTGCTGCTGATTCATGCCGCGAAGCAGCGAGAGCGAGGAGATGGCGATCTCATCTATGGTGGAGGTCACGGACGCATGCGCCGCCGCCGCAGCAGCGCCCGCAGCGCCCGCAGTGCTCGCATTCGCAGCGGCACTACCTTGCGCCACCGCCTCGCGGGCGTAGCGCGAGGCGAGCAATAGCTTCCGTTGCTCCTTGGTCTTGCGGGCATGGCAGGGCACGCACAGCGCCTGCAAGTTGGAGAGGCCATTGTGCCCGCCAAGCGCAAGCGGCTTTATGTGGTCGACCTGGTGGTTGGGCGGCAGCAAACATTCGCAGCCAGCGCATATGTACTTCTGACGGTATGCCACCACCTTCTTCTGCCCTTCGCTCAACTCGCGTGCCTGCACAGGGCCGAGCCACACCTCGTCGTCTGCGGAAGTTGGCGCCAGCGGGGATCCGGAGTCGGAGGCGAGACTTCGCCGCGGTGGTGTCGGCGGCGCGGGCGCGGACAATAGAATACGCGACGTGCGTGGCGTCAGCGATAGTGCCAGCGATAGGCCAAGAGTACGCATAAGAATCGACACACGCACCGCCCGCGGGTTTACACGAGGGGGGAATTCATGCGGGGGGAACAGAACATGCTCTGAACACAGAATTTGGGGGGTGCCGGACAGGGAGGGGACGGGCGCTGCCTTTGTGCGCTGCCTGTGTCGGGTGGCGGGGGGTGCCTCTGGGGGGGCGTGGGGAGAAAATTCGGTGTGGGTGGTGAAAAGCCGATTCTTGCATGCCAATCTAGAAAAACACAAAAGGTACTGAATCGATCGTCAGCACTTGCTCCCGCCGAAAAGAATAGACGCAAATTGAGCTGTTATTCACAGGAAAGAATTCGACACCCAAAAGACACCACAGGCGAACATTTTTTCATGGTGGACAAACTGCTTCTGTTCGCGCACGCAGCTGCGTCCCTCCAGATCTGGAATGGTGCCCCTGCCATGACAATCGCGATTGGGAGGGATGACGAAATCAACCTGCATTTGCTCCAAGTAGATGGCAGCTACGCGACTCGCCTCTGGGGCTCGTCGATTGGGTTGGCGCGGTGGCTCACCGAAGACTGTGAGGTCCTCAATGCCACAGAAATAGCCCTCGAGCTGGGTTGTGGATCGGGACTCGTCTCTCTTGCGTTGGCAAAGGTCGGTGCTGCACAGAAGGTGGTAGCTACAGATATTGACTCATCGTCGCTCGCACTTATACAGCAGGCAAGCATGTTGAACCACGTGCAAGTATCCACAGAGCTCCTGAACATATGTGGCGCAGAACCCCTGCCATCGGCCGATATCGTCGTGGCAAGCGACGTCCTCTACACAGAGTCGCTGGCCGAGGGACTCGCTGCTCGTTGCATCGAAGCGCTCGACGCTGGCTCGCAGGTGGTCATTGGCGACCCCGGCAGGCCGGGCCGACGCACCCTCATCGAGGCGCTGATGGCCGCAGGAGAGGGCTTCATCTCGTGCTCGGGAGAGAGGCGCTTTGTGGACTGGTTCGAGCCCAATGCCGAACGCCGTAGGACGTCCATGAGCCGATCGGAGCGCCTGTTGCTCCTCCACGTGGATGCGCGTTCTGAAGAGGAAGCTTTTGAGGCCTTGGGCGGCCGAATCGCACGGCTGGCGTGATGTGGGCCTGTGCTACAACTGTATTCTTCCTTCTCCTAGCATGTACTGCAAAGCATGTTGAACCTTCTATCTAGAACCCATGGCGCCATTTTTGAGTGCACGAGCTTCGAATAATCCATTTGCGCCCAGCGCGGCGGTTCAAGATGGAAGGGGAGGCGGCGAGACGAGCGCCCGCGGATCGCACCGGACACGACCGGACAATCATCGTCCACAAGAAAGAGCACAAATTCTCGTCAGCTGGATACGACGCGCGGCGTGCACAGCACGCCCCCACCGGGCGCTCCAGCGAGCTCAAAGCGCTGCAGCAGCATCACGAGCAGCACGCGCATCTCATGCAGCGCGAAGCCGCTGGCGGGGCAGCCTTTGGCGCCAGTCGAGAAGGGCAAGAAGCTGCCTGGAGTGCGAGATTTCTGCGCGGCACGAGTGAAGAACTCTGGCCGCGGCGCGTCACATGGCTGCGGCCAGTGCCGTGGGTGCATGTGCATGCTAGTGGGCGACACGACGAGGCGAGTGCCTGTAGGCAACAGCACGCCGCGACGGGCGACGCTGCTACCGCTCCTGCTGCTGCCGCTGCCATCGCTGCTGGCGTCGTCACCTTCACCACCGCCACTTCCGCCGCTGCCACCACCCCCCTTGCCGCTGGCGCAGCCCGCACCCACTCGAGTGAGTCGCGTGGTCACAAGGCGCAGGTGCTCGATGCCAGGCGCGAGGCGGAGCGACTCGTACACGAGCCGTTGGCAAAAGTCGAGGGTGCTCGGCACGGCGCCCGCGGCCTCGGGCTGCAGATCGCTATAGGTAGGGGATCGACCGGCGAGGGCAGTGTCCACCTCGGCGCGCGCCGTGCTCTGGAGCTCCGGATGCGCCGCGAGCAGCTGTATCAGGCTTCTTACCTCGCTGGCCGAGTTGAGCCCGGCAAACAATAAGCCCGCGGTCTGGTCCCTCACTGTGGCCTCAAACGACGCCGCGTCGTGCGCCGCCGCCTCTGGCGCGCCGCCTGCAGGCACCTCGCGGGCTGTTGAGAGCGCAGCGGCCACGGAGCGCACGGGCTTGGTCGTGCCTTCACCCTCCGCGCCCGCGCCCATCGCGTCGCAGATACGGCGCAGCACGGCATCGTAAGTCTTCTGCAGCCGCGACGGCTCGAGAGGCTCAGTCCTCGAGAGCCAGGCTCGGGCACACGCAACGCCGCGCGCCCAGGGCGTCCTCGGCTCGGATTCGGGGGGTGCGACGAGCCACTCCTCGAAGATGGCGATGAGACGGCGGCTGTCGGCATCGCTGATCACGCAAGAAAGGAAGGCGCGGCCGGTCACATCGAGTACGTACTCCTGCACGAGACGATAGACGGGCACGGGAGCGTCGCGACCCTTAGAAGACACGTGCGCCGCGATGCGATCGAGCAGTCGCTCCGTGCACGAGACCAAGTCGGCATGCGCAGCCCGCGTCGCCGCAGGGCTGAAGAGCTGCTGCAAAGCAGAGCGCAGTGCCCTGTGCGAAGGCGTCGACTGGAGCTGCATCAGCATCGTGCCGTCCAGGAATCCAAAGCGCGAGTAGGCCGACATATCGCGGCGCACAGACCCATCATCGCACCGCAGTAGTTTCCACGCGATGGTCGGGTCACTGACGAGCACACCATGCGTCTTTGGAAGCTGCACAAGGCCATCTGGCCAGTCGCTGCGGCCCGCCGCCACGAGCGCGTCGTGAGTGAGCTTGTCTCCTGGTAGCTTGGGGAGCTGGGACAAGAGATAACGGTTGAAAAGGCGACGCAATATGAGTTCCAGGAACGCGAGCGCCAGCAGCGCGACCGCTGCGATCATTATGGACTGCGGCGCGTGCATGACGAGTCGCGAAGACGCGTTGCGGCGGGAGAATTGAGTCATGTCATTCATTCACAGTAGCAAGAATTTCTTCTTCACGTACATGTAATCGGGGTGCATTCACATTCACAACGGCGCGCAACTTTGCCGCGCGCGTCAAAATGCGATACACTGTCGAGGTCTTTCAGACCACCGCTGGCTGGTCAGCCACCGCCGAGTTGAAAGACACTGCGATCGTTGGCCGGTCGAACTTCAAAGACTTGCCGCTCGTAATTTCTCGAGAGCATCTCAGGCTTTATGTTGAGGCGACTGGCGAGGTGCGCATTGAATGCATTGGCAGAAATTCTGTGCGTATCGAGAATGAAGATGGCAGCCTGAGCGCAGTGAGAACCGGGAGTATGGCGTTGCTGCACCCTGGCGTGCGTGTCCTCATGGACATGACGGGGGATCACGTTGTACGAGTGATGCCAGCACACGTGCTCGAGGCAGCTATGAACGTCGCGTCGCCAATGCCGTTGCCACCTCTGCTCGATGACGGCGACACAGCCGAGCCGCTGCCGTCGCTGCTGCCGCCGGCCCCTTTAGAGCCACACCAGCGCGCGGCGTGTGAGCCGATGCCGCTCGACGTGCGGGAGGCTTCGAGGCAGCTGCAGCGAAGCAAGACAGCGGTCGTGCAGTGCGCCGACGGCACGCTGCTTCTCCTGCGCCAGATCAACGAGAGCGTGGCGGTCGGCGAGCTCCTGCATGGCGGTGGCGACAGGGCGCATCCAACTGCAAGCCTCCAACTGGTGACCGCGTATGACAGCGACGAAGACAGCCTCGTGAAAGATAGCAGAGTGACACTTGCGAAGCGCCCCCGCACGATTGGGTCGTCATCCTGCATAATGGACGCCACGGCTGGTAAGGAGCTCACCGCTGTTGAGCAGATGCTCTGCAAGGCCTTCCCTGACGTTGGGCCGTTTGGGACCAGCGCGCTCGAAAAAGCGCTGCGCAAGCTCGAAAAGTTCGAATTAGCCTGCCAGGGCGACGACTGGGCCGACCCCGAGTGCAAGGCAACCAACACGGAAGCACTTCAGTACGCGCGTGCGAGGGCCGTTGTCAAGGGTCTCTCTTGGTCGCTGAGGGAGTCGCTCCAAGCGCGTGGGCGGACGGGCACGATCGAGCGGTTGATGGAGGAGCCCTTTTTAGGAAAGTCGAATGCGACGAAGATTGTCGAGATCTTCCAGACCGGCACCTGCCAACGCACCCTGGCTCGCTTTGAACGTGGCGAGGCGCCGCTCGACAGCGAGGGCAATGTGCGCATGTGGGCGCATCGGCATGAGCACAAGGCCACTAGGCCCATGACTGACGGGCCGGCGAAGGTGGAGCTGTCGTCGGTGCTGTGCATCAGCGCGATGACTGCGATCAAGTTGGTCCACGAGCGCAACATCCGCTCGATCGCTCAGCTCCGAGATCGCCCGGAGATCGTGCGCGAGCTGCACGGTGGCCACAGGCTCGATCACTCACTCAGGTTCCACGAGCAGCTGCAGGAGCCCGTGCCCGCCGAAGATGCGTGCGAGATGCTCAAGACGGTGAGAGAGACCGTGCGCGCGCTTCGAGTGCCGCGCGCCGCCGGCTGGCATGCCGAGCTTGTGGGCGGCGGGCGCACGCGTGGGAGGGCAGGGCACGATGTGGACATCCTTTTGTGGCACAAGGAGGAGATGGCTAGCTTCCTGAGTAGCCAAGGGCCGGTCTTCGTGCTCGACATTCTGCTCGGCGTTCTCGTCGAGCAGGGGCGTGTGCTGCCCAAGGGCGAGGCGTACTTTAGCAGAAAGTGTGTCGCCTCTCGTCATGACGACCCGCGCCCTTACCTGAGGCAGATCCACATGGCCCAAGAGTCGAGCAAGGGTTTCGAGAACCTCCAGCACGACCACCACGACAAGTTCTTTGGCATCTGGCGCAGTGCGCGCACGGGCAAGCTCCATCGGATCGACCTGGTCGTGTGCTCTCACCCTGAAGAGCTCCCGTTCGCGCGGCTTGCGTGGACAGGGACGAGGACTCTGAACCGATTGATGCGGCTGCGCGCCATCGACCTTGGCCTCTACCTCGGGGCTCATTGCTTTGTCGCTCGTGGCGACCGAGAGGGAACGACCGAGACGAAGGTGGTAGTCGATGCGCAAGCTGGCCGACCTCCCGAGGTGATCACGCTCGGGAAGCTCGAGCCCTTGCCGTTCAAGTACGTGCAGTCGGAAGAGGACATCCTTCGTGTGCTTGCGTGCGGCACCAACGCCTTTGCAAAGCTTGTCGATCCGACGAATCGCAACGCCTGATGTGACGGTCCATCACACCGACAGAAAGACTCGGGCCCGACCCGTAGGTCATCTGCTCGAGTCATCTGCTACCCTTTAACAGATGCGCAGCACACTGCGTAGCGCGTTGCCGAGTTGCAAGCCAGGCCGGGCCAAGTCAGCATGAAAGCCTACCTCTAGGTGTGGAGGGTTGTGGGGAGGCGAGGTGGTACATCTGAGCGCTGTATTCACCCGATAGGTCCACATACGATACATACTCTACGTATATCCGCAATAGACTCGTTTTCACTCGAGCTCGAAAGCGTCAAAGGTCAGTCTACCTATCTCTCAAAATCTATGGCTGCACGAGAAATGTCGGTCGTCCTTCAAATCGGCAACGGCGTCCGCGTCGCAATCGACGCGAGTGTCATCGCGATCGTTGCGGCCGCCAGGGGAAGCAGCGTGACATACTTGAGGATGCTTTCGAAGCCCGCATTGACGCTCATCGAGATCACGTCCTCAAAGTACTGGCCGTGCTCATTTGTCATCTGCACCGTGAGGAGGCCCTCGAAGGGCTGCGCGGGGCTCGGCAGCTCTTCACGCACGACCAAGAGCTGTGTGCCCTCGCGCAACTCGTACGTGCGGTTGAGCAGCAGCTCGCGCCCGAGGCGCACCTCGAGCCGGTGCACGCGCGTGCCCGGCACGCGGCGCGCGTCGTGCAGCTCAATCTCGAGCGGGAAGCGCACGCCCGTGACGGCGCGCGGCGCGTGCCGGCCGCTCGGCACACCGCTGATGACCACGCCCTGGAACCCCTCGCGTGGCTGGAAGACGTTACGCCCCTGGGCCTGCGAGCGCCACGCGCGCAGCGGGGTCCACGGCGTGTCTGTCTCGAAGCAGAAGAGGTGGCCATTCATCGTGCTCACGAGGAGGTCGAGCATGCCGTTGCCCGTCAAGTCGTCAGCGAGCACCTGGGTGTACGAGATCGAGGTGCGCAATCAACGAGGTCATCAGGCGCAATCATTCACAATCAGCGATCACCTGGGTGTAACTATCCTCGCCGAGGTCGAGCCGGTCGTAGCACCCCGAGCGCGCATTCACCACGTACACGTGGCCGTCGAAGGAGCTAAAGACGAGGTGCAGCTCGCTGTCGGCGCCGCCCACGCCCGCGCCACGCCCAAGCAGCGGAGGCGCGAGCTCAGGGGGCGAGAGATGCACGGCGAGCACCGATGAGAGGATGCGCCCGCCCGTGCGCAGCGGGAACCCGGTAGCACCCGATCCTGTACGCAACTCGGTACCGGTCGCGCCCTCAAAGATATGCACCACGCCCGCCGACGTCGGCACGACCACCTGCACCGCACCATCGTCGCGCAGCGAGACGATCGTCACGCCCTGCACGCTCAGCGACGAGGCCTGCACCTCCCACAGAGGGCTGCCGTCATGCCGCCATGCGGCCACCGAGCCTGCGGCGTCCACGGCAACGAGCTCGAGCGCTCCATCTCCATCGACGTCCGCGGGGACGACCTGGCCCTGTATCTCGTTCATCTGAACAGGGAAGCCATCACGCAGCCTGCCGTCCGCCGCCGAGAGAACGTAGAGGAAGCCCATGGACGTTCCCACAGCCACCTCGAGTGTGCCGTCGCCGTCGAGATCCGCCACGCTCACCGGTGTGTAGATGTCTGTGAGAGGGCGATGGGGAGCAAAAGGTGGGGCCGAGCCGCGCTGTTAGGGGCGAGTCGCAGCATGAGCGAGGGCTGAGGCACGCGGGGAAGGTCGAGGGCATAGGCGTGATGAGGCGCCGCAGGAGCGATGGGATCGAGAGTGCACAGCCGCACATGCGCGCAGCTTCGTGAGCTCGGTCGTCAGATCGAGGTGCACGGACCATTTGACCGCGCCAGTGCGAGGGTCAAGCGCGAGCACGCCGCCCGCCACGTACTTGTCGCGCTCGATAATCACTCCATGACGCGCGAGCCGTGCCGCCGAGGCCGCCTCAATGAAGTACGACGCTGCGACGAGGAGGTCGAGCGCGCCGTCGCCGTCGATGTCTGAGAGCGTGGGCGTTGAGAGCACGTGCGCATCGACGTACAGGTAACCACTCTCGTCGAGCCGCCGCAGAGTCTGCCCGTCCTCGTAAGCCGAAGCCCAGCGCCGCAGCCGCGGCTCGTCATCCTCGGCGGCAGCGCCCACGCGTGCACCCTCCTCCTCGAAGAGCTCGGCCTCGTCGTCGCCCTGCTCGTGCGCGAAGAGCAGACCAAAGGACGCTTCGGCCTCGGCGCTCAGACCACCGTGTGGCCCAATGTCCTGTGGAGCCGCGTCGTCTGCCCAGTGCGCAGCCGCCGCCGCCGCCGTGCCCGCGGCGCTCGCGTCGGGCCCAGCGTACGCGCTGTCATCGCTCTCGTCCTGCTCCTCGGTGGCGTGGTGCACGAGGCCGTGGCCGACGCGCTTGAATGGCATCGTGTGCACGTCGTGCAGCCCCTCGTACCAATTCTTGCGCACGCGCAGCTTGGGAAGCTTGAAGCCGCGACCGCGCATCGGCAGCCCGCGCTCACTCAGGAAGACGACTTCGCCCTCAAAATTAATGAGGAGCATCTCGTTGATGCCGTCGGCATCCACGTCGAAGCTGAGCGGGCTTGTGTGGAACGTCGAGCTCGCAAACGCGTATGGCCAACCGGGCCTCTCGTGCCCATCGACGCCATCCACCGCCTCGGCGAACCGCACAAAGGTGCTCGCCCACACGGCCCTGCCCGGCACGAGCAGTGGGGTCGCGTACACTGATGCGCCGAGCTTGGTCGTCCACGCAAGCGCGATGTCCAATCCACACGCCTCGTGGCCATCCGCTCGACGCTGCGCGTCTGTGACGGCCGCCGTGCGCGCCACTAGCTCGTCAATCTGCGTCGCATTCAGCGCCCGGCGGCCGTAGAAGGGATTGGAGCTGTGCAGCCGGTCGACGAGCTCATCGCTATGAGCGACCGCGTGCTGGCCGCAGGCGATGGAAATGGCCGAGAGCATCGCGAGCGTTTTACTCGCGTGTGCGTTCATGTGCGGCGGACGCTCGCACGGACCGATCTCGAGTGTGAATGGGCCAAATGCTGTTAATACCTCCATGTACCTCTCGACGCACGGTGTGAAACCCGCGCGTGTATACCCGCTAGGAGGGGCGCAAAAGTGGCACGCCGGTGCGCAGCCGAATTTGAACACATCTTCGCATCGGTTCCGGCGCTAGTTGCAGACGAAACCGTCAGAGCTGACCTTTTCACCTCCCCAGGACGTCTCCTTCACCAGGAACTCCGGGTATGCTGCAAGCCCCCATCTTCGACATCATTGGCCATCATCTCGCCCGTTTCCGCGAGCCTCAGATCGCGCGCCTGGTCGGGCGCCGAGACCGGCGGCGACCGTGTCGCCACGGTCCGCTTGCGCCGCTGAGGCGGGTTCACCGGGGGCGAACTCTTGAGCGCCTCTCTGTGCCGTGCGTGATCCGCCCGAAGTTCGTCCTGATGAGAAACCCGTCGGTTGAGCCGCGGTTGCGCGGGAGGCATGAGAGGCACAAGACCAAGGCCGGGCGCCACAAGAGCAGGCGGTAGGCTGGGGCCTTCTGGAGCGTCAGGCTTGGCCGCTACCGCGGGCACTTTGGCTCGCTTCACCGAGAAGTCACGCACCCGCTGCGCATATCGAAGCGTGTTCAGCGTGTGATCGGCAGCGGCCGCGCCGGGCGCGACGGTGGCAATCATGAGAGTCTTTGCGCGGCCCACGAACGAGTCGCGAAGCACCATGGTGAGCTTCGAGCCACGGAAGGGCACGTGCCCGCTGCCCGTATCGAGCGCACGGATGCACTCCTTGAGGCAGAGCAGGCTCTTGTTGATCTCGGCGCCCTCAAGGCGCGTCTGACGCTCTTTGGAGGTCGAGTCCGCAGCACGCTCCGAGCCCGCGAGGTCGACCAAATTGAGCTTGCCCAGGCAAGGGCCGCCCGGCTGCTCGCGCAGCACGATGGAGAGGATTGCATGCGAGCGCGAAGAGCTCGAATTCGCCGAGGTGCAACCAACCGCCCGCAGCCGCTGCGCCAACGCCACGTGATGCAGTAGCTCGGCAGCGCTACCCAGATTAGGCAACTCGGTGAGCCCAACGATAACCATCTGGCCGCGTGCGTCCTCCTGCACCTCGCACCGCTCGCGCTGGCTCAGCAAGTCGAGCACGTGCCCGCCGTAGATCTCGAAGAACGAGATACTCACGCTCCGATGCGCGCCCGACGCGGCGTTCATCACATCCGCCGCGGCGAGAGCATACAGCCCGAGCGCGTTGCCATCCATGGCGCTAGCGAGGCCATGGCCCGCCATCGTGCACGTCTTTCCGCTGCCTGTCTGGCCGAAGGCGAAGACGGTCGCCACGCCGCCGGCCGCCACGTGCGCTACGAGCGGGCGCACGGCTGCATCATGGATTCGGTCGTTGCCGTCAACCTCACCAAAGACTCCGTCGAAGCGGAAAGAATGCGTGTCGACAGCCTTGGTCAGGTCGATGCGCGACTTGGGCTCGTGCACCACGAGCGCCACGCTGCACGCGCTGCCCGTCGCCTCCCTCGGCACGAGGTCCACCACATCGAAGTCGTGCCCGATCCGCTCCAGCTTGAGCATTGGCCTCTTGCGGACGCACACGCGGATAGCCGCGGAGCCGCCCTCGGACGCCCAGAGGTCGGTGCCGAAGGTGCATGGCTCGGGCTCGCCACCGAGGCCGTTGGCGCCACGGTACGCTGCGAGCAGCCGCAGGAAGTCGACGCACTCGATGCCCATGCCGGCGGCTTTGGCGGCCGTGGTGTCATCCTCACGACGGCACTTGGCCTCGGCCGCGCGGCGGCGGCGCTCGACCCGCTTGGCGTCCATGGCCTCAATCTTGCGCACGACGTCGGACTTGTGGTCAGACACGCTACAGCCCGACGGCGTGGGAGGCGATTCGGCCCTTCTCTCTGGTTTGGTAGGGACGGATGGCAGCACGCCGGGTGACAGATTGTTGGCAGGAGGCGGCGCTTCGCGCTTGGCGGCCCCCTGCAGCCCTGGCAAGAATGGGAAATGTACCTTCTTTGGTGCACGCCGCGCGGCGGCATCGAGCTTGGCCATGTTGACCTCCGTGCTGTCGGCGAGCGTGAGCACGATCTCCGTCGGCTCATGGGCGTTACGGACGCAGCTGAGCGCCTTCGCCTTGGTATCCTTCTCGAGTAGCCTGCCGTCGACCTTGCACATGGCCACGTGCAAGTTGAAGTCAACCTTATGGCCGTTGGCCTTGCTGAGCTCCTTGAGAGCAGGGACCACGACCGCCTGGATCAGCGGCATCTCGAGCCACTTTTGGTTGAGGACGGTGCCGAAGGCAAAGATCTTCCGGCCGTCGTTCTCGACTTCGATCGAAAACTCCGCGCTCTTGATCGTGCGCGACAAGAGCTCTTCATCTCCAAACGCGATGGAGAAGCACAGGCCATTGTTGCGGTGCGGCACGGCTGCTTCGGGCGTAGAAACGGGCACCGGTGCGGGGACTCGGCCGGCGCGTGCCCAATTGATTTGTTCGCGGATAAACTGCTGCCCTTCGATGGTATTCATCCCGAGGGGTTTGTGCGAAGTCGTGTTCCTCTCGAGAAAGAAAACGCGCGAGCGGTTATCGAAGTCATGCTGCCTTTTGAGGACATCTGTACCTAATTTGGTTCAGTCTGTCAGTCGGGTTTTTGTAATTTATCAGGTGGTATCAAGTCAAGCCGGGGGGTACTGTTTTTGAACCGTACCGGTACACACGCGTCTCTAGAGACGCGGACCGTTCGGGCCCCAGAAAATACACATTAGGAACACAACACAACACACAAGCACCGGTTGTCGCGTCTGTCGTGTTCCGACACAAGGAACTCGTGTCAGCCTCTATCGTGTCCTCACGCGAATCGGGATTGAGAGGCAGTTGTGTTGGTGCATATGCCTATAAACCGTTACTAACCCCCCGGCGAAACTTTTCCGCAATTTCCTCAAAACCGAAATAGAAAAGCAGAAAAGGGGGTCGTGCGACTTCGAACGATAATCGCGCATTGTCTCGCGACAA
>ERZ761574.74-NODE-74-length-52043-cov-63.718050_pt1 | contig 52043 bp, 22 predicted proteins | sample MGYA00374950_ERZ761574 | MGnify/ENA primary metagenome ERZ761574 (study PRJEB28895, sample SAMN07631631) | mixed culture metagenome | isolation source: Freshwater growth medium | place: USA: Seattle, Washington | collected 2016-10-03 ... | reverse complement strand
CTCCACTGATCTCACCATCAGTCGTCGCCACGCGCCCCTCTCCCCCCCCCCCCCTTCCCTCCCGTCGACGCAGACGGAGCTCGCGGAGCGTACCTTGCGGCGGCTCTTGGAGATGGAGGCCGCCGCCGCCGCCGAGCGGTGCGGTGTGGATCTCAACACGTACACGACGCTGCTCGAGCTACAGCATCGAGACATTACCCCGGAGGACTACGATACGCTCCAGCTGCTCGACTCGGCCAACAAGCCAAAGACGCTCAGCCAGTCGCTTCTCGACGCCAAGTTCCCTGTGTGGACGGTGCCCGAGGGTGGCGGCGTACCTGCGCCGTCGTCCGCCGCGGAGCGTCGTGTTGAGCATCAGCCGCGCGCCAGCCGAAGCCTAGATGCCGCGCTGCGTGCGGCAGCTGCCGAGGAGGACGGGGAGGGCGGCGAGGGCGCGGCCGCAGTGGCGGGGCCGTCGGACGCGGCGGCCGCTACGGCCGAGGCCGACGACCTTTCGGCCACGCAAGGCAACGATGCGACGGCGGCGGCGGGCGCGGTGGACGCGACGGCGACGGGCACACTATGCGAGCCGTGCGGATCTGTGCACGTGGGACCATGCAAGAAACTGCCATGGGACACGGATCGCGTTTGCTCCATCTGCCTCGAAAAGTTCCTGCCTGGCCAGCTCGTGCGCTCCCTCCCTTGCTCGCACGTCTTCCATCAGGAATGCATTGACTCGTGGCTGACGCAATCGAGCCGCGCGTGCCCCGAGGACAACATCCCGGTGCTGAGCGAGGGCGAGATGGCGGGACTCGACGAAGAGGAGGCCGAGCAGCAGCGCCAAGAGCTCTCGAGCGGCGGCGCGAGCTATCACCTCGACGCGTATGCGCTCGGCCTCGGCGGCAGCGCCGAGGCCGTCCCCGACGGGTATTCGGACGAGTTTCTCTACCGGCTCGAGGAGGCATACGCGCGCGCGGCCGCGGAGCAATCAGGAGGCAATTAGCATGCAATCAGGTGACAGCATGCAATCAGGCATTTACGCGCGCGGCCGCGGAGCAGCAGCAGGCACTCTAGTCGGGCGGGCGCCTCAAGCCGCCAGGGGTGCCTCAATCCTGGGGCGTGGACGGGCTGCTCAACAGGCTGCTCGCCGCCGCGCCTGTGCCGTGAGAGCTGCCGCACGCCTATACGCAAGCTGCACGTGGCGACCTGGGGCGCTCCGGAGCGTTCACAGGAGCGTTCACAGGAGCGCCCGGGCGCCTTGGGCTGTGCGCGATCCTCTGTGGGCTCGATTCGATGGGTCTGACTCTACTTCTAAGTTGACTTTACAGGGAGCGGGGGGCGGTGGCAGCAGCAGACGGTGGCCTAACGGCGGCCGATGGGGGTCTAGTCATGAGGACGGTGGGCGGGCGATACGCGAGGAGATGATCCGAGATTTATCCGAGATACGATCTGATGGCATGGCAATGGAGCGAGGTGCGGCGAGTGCAGACGCAGAGTCCAGTAAGACGAGAACGTAAGTTGGCTGTGCGCGCGTGCGTGCACCGGTCAGCCGAAGCGACACGGCACGCGCGCCGGGAGCGCCCCGGGGCCCGCCGGCCCGCGCGGGTGGTGGGCGGAACCCCGAAGACCAAGACGCAAGTAAGTAAGTAAGTAAGTAAACATGCCAACAGGCAGCGCACACGTGGCGAGAGGCGACGCGACGCCCCCGCGGCCGCGCGAGACGCGCGGTCGGGCGGCGCCGCGACGTGGTCGGCTAAAACGATATCATTACGCGATATCATAACTGACTCATAAGAACGAATTCTTGAGATATTGGCTATTGCAGTTCAGCAAACAGGGGACAAACACACTGATGCGCACAACAGGTGGGCACACACGTACTCACTGACATTACAATGATCCCGCGCGAGAGCCGAGACGCGGCGAGACTTGGCGAGACGGGCCACTGGCCCGCCGGCGAGCCCAGCCATGGCGGAAAGGCGAGGGTGAGCCTCCGGCTGAATCACCAAAGTATATCGTCGTACTGCGGAGCGGCCTACTCACATCGAGGCGAACGAAGTCGGCCCGGCTTCACCACGCCACGACAGCATACAGAAGCAAGATGAGCACGACAGAGAGCACGAAGATGGCGCAGAACTTTCCCCGGTCCTTCTGCTTAAGCATTTTTTTCATTATATCCTCCGCCTGTTTCATCTTGCTGCTCGTCTGGTCCATGTCGCCTCCGAGGGCATCGAGCTCCTTGCCCTGCGTTTTTAGTTCCTCATTTATCACTTTGCTCATCGCGCCAAGCCGATCGAGCGCATTCCCGAGCACGCCGAGCTCCTGGTCCTGATTGTCTATGATGGCCTCGCGGTGCTGCTGCTGCTGCTGCAACGTGGCCTCGTTGTCAGCCCACGCCGCTTGGTCGCGTTTGGTCCCGCCCGATTCGGCTGCACCCGCTCGGCTTGCGAACAGGTCGCTCCGGTCGGCATTGGTCACTGCCGCCTTGGCCGCAAGGCGGCCGGCGGCCGCGGGCGTGGGCTCGAGCAGGTCTCGCGAGTCGTTCACGTGCGCCTGCAGGTCGCGCACGAACGACTGCCGCGCCATGAGCTCCGAGGGCGTGAGCGCAAATTTTGTAGGGTCCTTCAGGGCAATGTCGATGGTGGCCTGCATGTCCTGCAGGTCGACTTGCAACTCGGAGACTCGGCTCATGATGCGCTGGCGCATCGGCTCATGCTTGGGCGACTTTGTGCTCAGCTTCTGCCACTTCTGGATATCGGCCTGCACGCTATTGAAGGATGCCGTGACCTCGTCTTGCACCGCGCGGAATGGATCCATTGCCCGCTGCGGTCGCTGCTGTGCTGCTCGAACACAGGTCTTCCGAAAGGTGTGAAACTCGAGGGCGAATCTTCACATGCAACCTAACCTTCTCGCAGGTTGGCCGCTCAAACGAGGTTGCGGAAGTGAAAATCCCCCTCATGTTCGGGTCCTCCGATTCGTGAAAGCCTGCAAGGGCGCTGCTCAATGGAACCATGAACATCACTGCCACAGAAACCATGGATAATCCGCTCCTCGGAGCGGCTGCCACGTCTTCCTCCACACCCGAATCGAGAGGGCCGCTATCAACGCTGCCTCTGCCGACAGCTGCAGAGCTGCCGGATTCAGAGCCGCCAGCAACAGAGACGCGGTACGCAGGCCGTTCAGGCTTCGAGGACGATGCTGAGGAGGAGTACGACCCTGACCAGTCTCGCTATGACGAGGACCCCGCCCTGGACGGAGGTCGGAGGTTAATGGGTGTCATCGAGATCTTCGGCTACCGTTTCCGACCAGCCACGTCGTTCGCCTTCTGCTTCGGCCTGCGCGAGGCTATGCTCATCTTCGTGGGCATGCAGTTCCTTTCGGGGGTCTTTTGGCTTTATGTGCGCGCGCGCTCTGCCGCTCCGCTGCTGCTGCGCCCCCCGTGCAGGCGGCGTCCATCAGCTGTCTCACTTGCTGATCACGCCTGTGCTTGCACCGCAGACGCTCTATCGGGTGCCCGGGGAGGATAAGGCCACGGGAACGCCGATGCTCCGCGGGGTCTCCATAACACTGTTCCTGCTCAACGCGGTGCTTGGGCTGGTTTCCGTCCAGCGTTCGAGTGAATTGGCATCGCTCAGCCTGGTAGGGACCTTTGGGCTGCTGCTGCTCATGATCACCATCGTCTTTGCGACCGAGCGTCCCTCGGAGTGCTCGGTCTCCGAGGTCGTCGACTCGACACCGCTCGGCGAGTTGGTGATCAAGCTTCTCTGGACGTCGGACGCCTGTGTGCTCATGTCCGTGCTGGGGTGGGTGTTGCTCGCCGCCGTGGCAGGGCTCGCCATCTACTTTTGGTACCTGAGCGCCTGCTACTACGTCGAGCTGCGCGCGCGCAACGAAGACGTGCGCCGCGTGCGCAAGGCCATCTCATCGCTACCGTGTCGCCGCTTCGTGATGCCGCCCACGCCGGCCGACGGCGGCGAGAGCGGCGATGGCGGGGACGAGGGACCCACGTGCTCCATCTGCCTCGGTGAGTTTGGCGAGGGAGAGGAGGTGCGACTGTTGCCGTGCATGCATGAGTTTTGCAAGGACTGCATCGACTCGTGGATCCTTCGCCAAGGGATCGCTGCCTCGTGCCCTCTGTGCAAGCGGATGCTCATCCCGCGCCGTCCTGCCCGCAACGGGCTCGCGCCGAGCCCAGCCGTTCAACGCGCGACGAGGCGCATGATCGATCGCGAGCGCGCCGCACTCATCGAGCAGGGGGAGGAGGCCGCAGCAGCAGCAAACCTCAACACGGGCTTCAACTTCGATGAGCGCAGCTATGGGCGCAGAGACCTCGCAGACTCTGACAGCGACGACGTGTCGGCGACGCCCGCCGATGCATCGGCGTCGGGCGTAGACTTCCTGTGTGGTCTGCGCCCGGTGCCGAATCAAGGGGCCCATAGACGGGGCCCATGGCCGATGCATCCAGATGACGAGGCCCGTTGGGGCCAACGGCCGATGCATCCAGATGGCGAGGCCCAGAGTACATGCACGACGCAGGCCGAGGCGGCAGACGACGACGCGCGGGAGGAGGTGGATGCTCGCAGCTTCACCCTCGATCCGCTCTCCGCAGCGCTGCCTGTGGAAGAGAGCAAGAGCAGCGTAACAGCTTGAAGACGACGTCCACGCTTTCAGTCTCGGCTTACTGCTGAGCGCGACGGGCGAACATACCATACGTGTGTGGCTGCGGACAAGGACTCAGACGGCTGGGAGGCGCTACAGTGCACGACGCTTGCGCACCCGGCCGCAGTTCAACTTGAAGACAGGCGCGGGGCGTGTGCAGTGTATGTGCATCACCCGCCGGGACGTCTCGTGTAAATAGGTAGTTCGACTGTACAAATACAATCCGAGTGTGTGCGCTCAGACATGTTCGATGCGTGTGTGTTTATATTCCGTAGATGGCCATATTATTAAGCGTCCGGCCGGCACCTATGTCGTCGCCTGTGTGTGTTCAAACTTGTCGTCTCGTCCGGATCCAGCATCCCGCCGATCGACGGCGCGGTCCGCCGCCCGCGGTCCCGCGGTCCGGCGCGGGCCGCGCCGGCTCGTGACGACGCCGGGCCGCCGAACGTGCAACGTCGGCGCGAGCGGCCGGAGGGCCGCCGGTCAGAGGGGCCGCCGGCGGATGACGACGCGCGCGCGGCCCGGGGGACAGAAGAACCCCGCGGCGCGGGTCGCGCACGCATACATGGATACACAGTCACCCTCCGTGCCGTCCGTCCGCTCCGGCCGCCACACGAACGATGGGCCGGTCCGCGGACGCGCCCGCCGACACACTGAGATACGTCTCTAGCGACTCAAAAGCACCCAGTTCGGAGGACGAGCGGCTCTCATCTAAGAGTGTCTGAGGCCACAGCGACCCGAGAAGAGAGATGCGCAGCTGCAGGTTCGTCCCCCCGATCGCCGTATACCCGGCGCAGCTACCACGCCCCTATTGAGAGAGCTTGCCCAAGCCGGCCCGAGCCGGCCCCTTCCCGCCTAATGAGGGTAATGAGGGTAATGAAGGTAATGAGAGCGTGCCCGAGCCGGCCCCTTCCCGCCTTCGCAGTTTGCGTGCGTGCGTTCAGCGTGCATGATAGCTCGTCGCGTTTTTGTTCGTCACCCGCCGGTAGGGAGGGGTGGCTGGGCGTGCTTCAACGTCTTGAAGCCCCCACTCGGCCCGCTGGCTGGCGACCGACTGCGCCGCGCCCTCCTCCACCAGACATGTACTCGTCGAGCAAGGCAGCATAGTTGCGGCGCGGCGACGCGGCCGGCTCGCGCGCAGGAGTGGGCGGCGCAGTCGGGCGACGCGCGGGGAGCGCACGCTGGTGACCGACTCGCGAGTCCACCCCCACCGCGCTGCTCCGGTGCGCGGGCGAGGCCGACGGCAGCGGTGAACGGATTGTGAAACCGCCGCCATACCCCCCGCCGCCCCCGCCGCCGCCCCCGCCGCCGCCGCCAGCACCAACGAGCTCCTCAATCTCGTCCCAGCTCGTCTGATAGGCCGACTGGCCGTGGTGCATCCATCCGTCTGATGAGGGTAACGAGGGGAGTGCATGGGGGTTTGGAGCCAGTGCGACGTCGTGCGCGCGGGGCATGCTGCTGCCCGGGGAGGGCAGAGGCCGCACACGCCTCGGTGCCTCCTCGGCTTCTCCGAAGGCACCCTCGGTGCTGTGGCCGTCGCGGTCGCGGTCGCCGCCGCGGGACGCCACGTCACTCCATTCATCGAAGCCGAGCGCAAGGGCCTCTGCAAGGAGAGCGGCGTCCGAGGCGAACGTCGAGGGCCTGCCGCCTTCGCCGGCGGCCGCAGTGGCGGAGGAGAAGACGTCGATGGCGGCCCAACTCGACGTGCCCGCGGTGCCGCTGGCGGTGCCACTGCCTGTGCCAGCGGCTGTGCCGGTGGTTTTGCCCGCGGGGAGCGGGCCAGGCCCGAAACAGCCCAACGCTTCGAGACGGCTGGAGATAGAATCTCGAGGTTCGGGCATCTCTGACGAACGGTTCACGGGCGCGAGCTGCACAGCGGCTGACGAACCAGTTGGCCAGGGCGGGGCTCCGGGTGCACTCGAGGTAGCGGCCGAAGGCGTCGGCGGAGCGGCACCTTCGGGCGCAGGACCCAAGACCGGTGTCCACCCCCCGGCAGGAGCCGTCTGCCCGACAAGTAGAGCGTCCCAAGCGCCACCACGGCGCTCCGAGGCACTCGAGGTCACCGCCGCCACCGCCACTGCCGGCAGCGCCCCTCGCGCACGAGACGACGCCACTGGCGCGGGCGGAGCTGGGGGCTCTGGGGGCAGTGCGGCTAGGGTGGCGAGTTGGTGAGCATGGGCCGCCCGCTGCTCCTCAATGTAGCTCTCCGCTGCTGCCCTCTCCCGCTCGGCCGCCTCACACGCCGTGCGCGCCACTGCGAACTCGGCCTCGGCCGCCGTGATCACCTCGGCCGCCCGAGCTTCGGCCGCCGCGACAGCCTCGGCCGCCCGCGCTTCGGCCGCCGCGACCGCCTCGGCCGCCCGAGCTTCGGCCGCCGCGACCGCCTCGGCCGCCCGAGCTTCGGCCGCCGCGACCGCCTCGGCCGCCCGAGCTTCGGCCGCCGCTGCGCCGCGAGCTTCCGCCTCAAGCACTGCCTCCCGCAGCGCCTCTGCCCAACGTCGGCGGACTTGCGATGCCGCAGCGGTTTCGGCGTCTGCCTGCTTCCTCGCCACGTCGGCGGTAGCCACGGCGGCCTCGGTGGCCTCGCGGTCCGCGGCCATCTGCCGCATCGCTTGCCGCTCAGCCATGCGCGCCGCCTCCAATTCGGCAGCCGACCTTTGCACCGTCTGAGCAGCAGAGGCCATCGAGCTCGCGAGGGCACTCTCTGCGGCCTCCAACTCGACAGCGAGGGTCTCGAGACGCACCGCAAGCTGCGAACGCTCTTCGCGGTGCGCCTCGCGCTCCAATACGCACTCGTACTCCCGCCGTCGATCCTCATCTCGCCTCTCGAGCTCAAGACGCTGGCGAGCACGCAGGTCGGCGTACTCTTCGGCGGCGCGGCAGTCGGCGTTCGCCCGTTGGGCTCGCTCGAGCGCGTCACGCTTGGCGTCGCGCGCCTCGACGAGCTGCTCGTGGGCGAGCGCGCGCTCGCCCTCGATCCGCGAGAGCCGCGCCTGCAGCTCCGACGCCTGGCGCTCAAGCTCAGAGGTGCGTGCAGCCACTTGCTCCGCTATACGCGCCTCGACGTCGGCAGCGAGCGTCTCATGTTGGCGTGAGATCATCGCGAGCTCAGCGGTGCGACGGTGCGCCGCCGCGTTCGCCTCGGCGAGCGCGGCGGAATGCATGCGCGAGAGTGCGCCCACCGTCTGCTGGTAGCCTTGGCGCAGCAGCGCGCGCTGCGCCCTGTGCGCTGCGTGCACCTGCTGCAGCCTCTCCAGAAGAGCGCGCGCTCCACTGCCCTTGGGACCAAACGAAACCCCACAGCCCTTGGGCTCGTGCGCCACAGCCCGCGAGGCGGGCTGCAGGCCACCGCCGCTCTGGCGCACCCCCGCAGGCGCAGCTGGCACCACACTGGGCTCCGCCGGTGCTGAAGAGCCGCCATCGCCGCGGCCAACCGTCCACATCGAGGGCACTGTGGAACGGGCACGTGGCGGTATAGGCAGTGTCGCTTCCGGCGTGCTCGCCGGTGTTGCAGGCGGGGCGAGCGGTGCGTCCAGATCGGCCGCTATCGCATCAACAGCCTCGTGCAGCTCCCGCAGCAGCGCGACGTCGACCTGCTCACGGTCGACACTCTCCGTCGTCGGCGAGCTCGTTGGCTCCACATGGTCCGTTTCCGTCGGCTCTCCGTCGTCGGCTGGAGATGGTGCGAGCTGATTGAGGGATGTGGGCGACGTGGCCGATGTGAGCTGCCGCTCCGTGAACGCTGGCGTTACTATGGGCTCCTTGAACAGCTCCTTCAAACTGAACTCGTCGGCCAGCGGCGGCAGCGGTGGCAGTGCGATGATGTCATCATCCTCAGACGGAACCTCGGTTGCGGCCGTTTTCCACTTCTGCGTCACATCGGTGCAGCGCTTGTCAAAGGCTGCGCGACGCGCGTCGAGCACTTGGGCGAGCTGCCGGGCTCTGGCAGCATCGGCTGACAGGCCGGTGCGACGCATGGCCGGTGCCGCGAGTCGTGCCGCGACGAAACTCTCGCGACAACCTATTCATACGCAAAAAAGCATTTAGATTCATGGTTTCACGAGTATTGTTGGAGAAAAACGCCAGATGTTGAACGTCAAGCGCCGAGTTGTATGAATCGCTCTCCCCCAACTCCCCCCAACCCTCAGCAGGGGTGACGCGTGGAAATGTTCCTCGCGCGGAAGCCGCTCCACCGTGCGGCCGCTCCTATCTTTGCGCGCTGCGCAGCACTGCCATCATCGCTGGCTTCGGGGGGCTGCTCGCGAACACTGCTAACCCGCGCAGCTGGCAAACTGCAGCCTCCGCTCGGTACCTCCTTCCGGACTCAGATGCAGCAGGGTGGTGCTCCAAGCCCATTGGCAGCGTTGCTGGGGGCTGCTCCATGGCGAGCGTCGCAGGCACCTCTGCTGCAGCTGCTATCGGGGGCGCGCCGGCATAGTCACAGGAAGGATGGGGCTGATGGCCGTGGCGCGCGGATGGGCGGGGCACGGGCACAACCCATCCGCGCAAAGCCGAAGCTGAAAAGACCAGGAGTTCAGACCAAGTACAAGCTCAAAACGCACAAGGGTGCGATGAAGCGCTTCTACCAAAAGGGCGATGGGACATTCATGCACAAAGCCGCGGGTAAGAAGCACTTGCAGGCGGGTACGTCCCGCCGGCGGCAGACGCTGCGCAAGATGGCGCACCGCCCTGTGACGACAAGACGTATCATCAAGAAGCTGAAACGGTTGATGCCGTACGGGTCGACAACGCAGCCGGCGACACGTTGGAAAGTTTCGCGCCTCTGGGAGCGGCCAGCGGACTGGAAAGAGCGCGTGGCCGCGGCCGAGCTGGCTCTTTTGGCCAAGGGGAAGGCGGCGGAGCCCAAAGTGGCGAAAGTCAAGAAGGCCAAAGCCGGCGCGGCGACGGCTTGAAAAAAATCTAAAATGAAGACTGAGATGCGTTGAAACATACTATGGGATGTGGGGGGGGGGGGGGGGTAATGGGGACCCCGCGGTGGTGGCGTATAAAATGGAAAAATCGCCGATCCGGACTGCTTAATATTAAATTCGATTCGAGCGGCTCGCGCGCCGCAACCCCGCCGGCCAGCGTGCCGTGTGAGGTCGGGTCGCGGGTGTGTGCTCGGCTGAGCGACGTCGCAGACCGACGGACGACCGGACAATCGACATGATCGCAGTCGACGAGTCTTTTGCAGACTCATGTGTCAGGGCGTGCGCAAACTGTGCCGACTGCTGGACTGGTGGGGCCTGCACCGCGACCAGAGTCCAGACACGGTCAGACACGCTCCAGCGTGCGCGCGACCATCCCAGGCCGCGTGCGGCGCGTGTCGAGCTCACGATGGCAGCAAGTCGTCGCCCAGGTCGACGTCGGCAAAGTGGTCGTCGTCCGCGCCGCCCGCCGTCACCTTCTTGGATGGCTTGGACGAGCCCTTGCCACCACCGGCAGCGGCGTTGACCTGCGCGCGCTCGTACTCGTCATCGTGCTGCAGGCCAGGCGCGCGCGGCGGCGCAGCGGGCAGGCCGGGACCTCCGCGATTGTACGGATTGTTCTCGTCGTAACCGTCGGAAGTGCTCGGGGCGCCAGGACGGCCTGGCGGGGGCGGGGGCGGCGGCGGCGCATGCAATCCCGCGAGGGTGTTCGCCTCGCTCGACTGTTCCAAAGCACGCTCCACAGCGCGCAACTTGACCACGTAATCGTGGCTCTGGTCCTTCTTGCCAAGGTCGTCGCAGATGTGCACGAGGTAGCGCAGGCACTCGATGTTGTCGGGGAAGTCGGCATGGATCGCGCGGTAGATTTCGAACGCAAGCGCGTAGTCGCCGCTCCGGCGATGGCACGAGGCCACCATCAGCTTCCACTTGACCTCCGCCGGCTGGATCTGTGCCGCGCGCTCAAAGTAGGCGACCGCCTTCTCGTACATCTCGTTCTTGACGAAATAGGCGCCAAGCCATGAGATGACGTTCATATTCACAGGGTAGTACCGGTACGATTCCTGGTGGTAGTGGAACGCCTGCGCCTCGTCGTCCTCCTTGAGGTAGATGTTGCCGATGCGCGCGAAGACGGACGGATCGGTGGGCACGCGCGCATTCAAGATCTTGAACCACTTGATGGCGTTGCGCGACTGGTTCGACTGGTCAAACAGATCCGCGATCTGCCACATGACCTCCACCGAGTTCGGGATGATGGCGTGCAGCTTCTCGAAGAGCGAGAGCGCGGCCGGGAACTCGCCCAGCCGCTTGTTGACCACGCCGAGGTTGTAGATCGCCTCAAGGCAGTCAGCCTCCGCGCCCATCGCCTCCTGGTACATGGCGCGAGCGTGCTCGAGGTCACCTCGCATGAACATGCAGTTGCCCTTGTTGACGAGTGCCTTTGCATTGTACCGGTTGTGCTTCATCGCGATGTCGGCGTACTTGATCGCGTTTTGGTAGTCGGCCTCGTGGAAGTAGATGAAGGACAGGTTGGTCGCTGCGTGCGCCACGAGAGTCTGGTCCTTCTTCTCGTAGCTCTTGAGCGTCTCGATGGCCTTGTCGTACTCACGCGAGCGCATAAAGTAGAGTGCCTTCCCCATCTCCATCTCCGTAGCGAGGGACTGGTGGTTCTGCGCGCGCAGGATCTCGCCGATCCAGTTGAAGCCCGACACGATGTCCGACTCGATGACGGGCGCGAGCAGCTTGGCGGCCACCTGATGAGGGAGGCAATCAGCATGCAATCAGAATGCAATCAGAGGTGCAATCACGGCGACACTGACGATCGCCTGGGCGGCCACCTGATGAGGGAGGTACTCAAGAAGTCATCCGAGGCCATCCGAGGCCATCCGAGGCCATCCGAGGCCATCCGAGGCCATCCGAGGCCATCAGGGGGCTCCCACCAAGAGGTATTTGGTGCTCTGCCGCTGCTTGAGGCGCAGCTGGTCCTTGAGCCCGTCCTCCTTGAGCACATCGTCGAGCTCGGCCTCGAGGTTCTCGTCCATGCCGAGCTCGCGCACCGAGATCAGCCGCGTGAACGCCTTCTTCATGCGCTCCTTCTCGCCCGACGCATAGTAGCAGAGGACGAGGTTGAAGCCCGTCTGGAGGTCGGCCGAGCCGTCCATGATCTGCTCGTAGCTCGCGATCGCGTCCTGGAACTGGCCGAGGCGCACGAAGGCGTTGCCGATGTTGCGCATGATCTTGTACCGGATCTCGCGCCCCGTATTCGGGATCTGGTCGAGCGCCATTCGGTACATCTTGATCGCCGCCGAGTACTTTTTCTGCTCGTAGTAAATGTTGCCCATATTGACGCGCAGCCGGCCCGACTGCGCGTATTGCTTGTTCTTGACGATGACTGAGTACGCGTTGAGCGCCTCCATGTACATGCCGCAGCAGTGGTGCTGGTTGGCCAGGTTGAACGTCACCGAGTAAGTCAGATCGATGTTGATCTGATCAGCCAGGCCACTCTCCTCGCGCTTCTTGCAGAGCTGCCGCTCGAGCTTGCCCGCCTCCTTGGCGCGGTCGAGCGCAGCCTGGTACTGCTTCTTGAGAGAGAGCTGCGCGCTCTCCTCGATCAGCGCGTTCACCTCCTTCTCCATCGCACGGCACTTGTCCTCGGGGCTGTTGTCCGCGCGCTTCTGCAGCGGCGGCGCCGGCCCGCGGCCGCCACCGGAGGCGCCGCCGTTCATCGGATCGAAGCCTTTGCCCGTGCCCGGCCGCCCGTGGGCCGTATAGCCCGCGGCGCGCACAGCCGTCATCGGCCGGTTCTCGTGCTCGCCCGGCCCGCCCGCGCGCGACATGCCCGCGCCAGCACGTGAGGCGAGGCCACCGCCGCGCATTCCCGTGCCTAGTGGCCGGAAGCCGCCTGCAGAGGGCGGTACTCCAGCCGCGGGCTGCGGCATGGGCTGCGGATTACTGTTAAACCCCTCATAGAGATCGTCGTCAGGAGCTGCGAGCGCGCGCGTGTCGAACATAGCAACGTCAGAGCGAGTGCAGAGCCAGCTATCACAAGAGCTGGAAATGTCGTGCGCTCCGCCCGTTGCGCCGCCAGGCAGGGCGCGCTGGCTTTGTGCTAGCAGACGTGATTCGGAACTTACAATGTCCGTAGCCGTAAGAGGCCATTCCGTTCCGTCCGCAGTGCTCGAGCGGCAGCAGCACCGAATGCCAGCACCGCCTGGCCGTTTGCTGCCTGGCAAGGAGGACTTCTAAAGCGATGAAAGTGGCAATCAATCTGACTTAAAGCCGGGGATGAGACATAATATACATCAGGCTTGACTTGACTTGACGAGGCCAACCTTGCTCCACGCCTCCGCGTGAGAAGGACACTCCATCATGCCTCAAGCGCCTCCTTCGCCATGGCAACAGCGCGTCTCACCGGAGCATCGCGACGCGATCCTCGAGGTGCTCGCGCTGCAGCGCGGGCTCGTGGAGATCAACTTCAAGCTCAGCGAGACGCAGAAGGAGAACGCGGACATGGCCAAGGAGATTGAGGGCCTCTCCGCATACATCGACTCGCTCATGAAGAGGGTATTGAGTATGGGCTCGCTCATCACCTCCGACAAGTCAAAGGTCGGTGGCAAGAAAGGCATGTTCGGCGGATCTAAAAGTGTGCCAGTCAAGACACCACCGCCACCAGCACCAGGGCGTGCGAGCATGGGTGCGCTGCCGCCGCCGCTACCGCCTTCAGATGCCGGGCGTGCGAGCATGGGCGCGCCGGCGCCGGCGCCGCCACCGCCACCGCCCGGGCGTGCGAGCATGGGCGCGCCCCCTCCCCCGCCGCCGCCGCCAGCAGCTGGGCGTGCGAGCATGGGTGCGCCGCCGCCGCCGCCGCCGCCGCCGCCAGGCCGCGATCCTGAGACTGGGCGCTTTAGCGCCCCGCCACCGCCACCGCCCAGGCCGGGCTGAGTCATGAACGGAACCGGGCGCGTCTCTGTGCGCTGTGTAGCGTCCTATGAACGGGGCGTCAGGAACGGGGGGTGACGGGCGTGCTCAACGATTTGTTTCACCATAGGGCGTGCTCAACGAATAACCTTCGATGCCGACGCTTCCATGGTGAATTCGTTGACGATTATTTAACGATTATTCGCTCGATACTTTGACCCGTGCGTCGCGCATCGAGTCTCGAGTCTGTGGGGAGTCTGTGCGAGAGTGCGACACCTACACACCGGTCAAGGGTCATCGTCCGGCCCAGGTGCACTCTTCCAGGCGTAGGGAGCACTGCTGAGAATGATTGGACTTACTTGACTTTACGTTTTGCAGATTCGCACGGACGAGAAGTCGAGAAGCCCCCGAAGCCGACGAAACAATGTAAACAAGCACATATGCTCCGCTCCGCAGTCGGTGTCGCGCTCGCCACGGGCGTAACCGTAGCTGTGTTCACCTACCGGCAGCGCCGCGCGCTCACATCGGCCGCAAAACGAGCTCTGCGCGCACACTACTGCAGGGACGTCGACGACGAGCTGCTGCATGTGCTGCGCACTTCGGCCACGGAGGCTGTGAGCGTCACGGCCGGCGGAGACCTCCCAGACGACGTTGACGTGCTCATTTTCCCGGGTGCAGCGACGCCGGATCGCGTCTACGCAGCTGCCGCGGCACTTCCAAATCTGAAGGCGCTCATCATGGCATACGCGGGCATCCTGCCTGCGCAAATTGATAAGATGCGTGTTGCCTTCGGCGACCGGCTCGGCTCGACGGTAACGCTGCACAACCTGCATCACAACGCGCCCATGACGGCCGAGATGGGCGTGGCGCTGCTGCTGGCTGCGACCAAGCGATTACTTCCGGCCGACGCGAAGCTGCGCGCGGGCGACTGGCGGCCGCGCGGCCTGCCCTTTCCTGGAGAGGAGGTAGATCCACCTATGCCGATGGTGCTCCTCGAGGGCAGGACGGCGCTGGTGCTCGGGCTCGGCCATCTCGGCACGCGCGTTGCCAAGGTGCTTCACGCACTCGGCATGCGAGTCCTCGGCACGCGGCGTAGCGTGCGTCCTGGGAGCATGACGGTCGTTGACGGAGTCGAGGTGTGTATACAGTGCCGAGGAGCTCCCTTCGCTGCTGCATGCATGTGCTCACCACGTCGCCACCTCCACCACAGGTGTACAGTGCCGAAGAGCTCGCTTCACTGCTGCCACGTGCTGACGTGCTCATGATTTGCTTGCCCTCGACGGCGCTGACGCGCTCGCTCCTTGGAGCCAAGGAGCTGGCCCTGCTCCCGTTGGGTAGCGTTCTCGTCAACGTGGGCCGAGGCGACATCGTCGACGAGTCTGCACTCTTCGAGGCGCTACGATCGGGACGGCTCTTTGGCGCCGGCATCGACGTGTGGTACAATTACCCAGCGAACTTTGCTGCCGCGAGCTCCACGCCGCCCTCCACGCTGCCTTTCCACGAGCTCGACTCGGTGGTGCTCAGCCCGCACCGTGGCGGCGGTATCGGCATCCGCGACACCGAGCTCGTGCGCATGCGTCACCTTGGCCAAATGATCGCCGAGGCGGCCAGTGGGAAGCCGATGCCCAACAAGTGGGATTTTGCTCAAGGATATTGATTCACGAGGTGCTGCGTTCATTTCCCACTCTCCCTATAGCAAGAGGCACAGCGCTGTTATTATTTTCACAGCCAATGTTTTAATGTTCACACCTCTCATCCCGCGGAGTTCGTGGAGGCGGCACCGGTCCTCTCGTTGCTTCTCTCATGTCCCATGTCAACCTGACGCTCGATCCCGCGCAGGCGCACGAGCTCGCGTGGGCCCTGGCAGCCGCCAAGTCGCAGGCGGTCGAGGCGGAGGAGGCGGCTCGTCGGGCGCGTGAGGCTGCCGACAACGAGCGCTCCAAGAATCGCCAGTTCGAACACGAGGTCACCGCTCTGCGCATGCGGCTTGCCGATGGCGGCGGCGGCATGGAAACCGACGCGGGTGAAGCAAACTCTCTGTTCTCGGCGCAGGTGCAGGATGTTAACGCCATGCTCTCTGCCGAGAACATCACGCTTTCCTTTGAGTGCCAGCAGCTGCAAGACAGGCTGGAGCGAGCCCAAAAGGAACAGGAAAAAGTGCGCGCGGCGAGTGCCAAGCGTCGGTCCGATCTGCTGGAGCAGCGCAACAATACGCTCAAAGCGCGCAGCCGCGCCGACACACAGCTTGAGATGGCCATCGCTCAACTCGACACGGAGCGTGCTCGCAGCACCCAGCTCGAGGCCGAGATTGAGAGGCTGGCCTCATCAGACCGCGACGCGCGCTCGCGCAGCGCACGGCTGCTGGAAGAGAATCGGCGGCTGAAGAAGGAAGCCGAAGATCACGCGGCGTCCGCCGCCGCGAGCGAGCGGGACGCTGCGGCGCTCCGCGAGCAGCTACGGCAGTCGCAAGCGCGTTTGCATGCGAGCCAGAAGCTTGCGCAGCAGCAGCGCGATGAAGTACACTCGCTGACGCTGCAGCTGGCGGCGGAGCGCTCGGCGCTCATGCGCGAGCAGAAAGAAGAGCGTCGATGCCAGACGCTCCTGGCCATCTCGAAGCGTCAAGACAAGGCCGCCGCCCAAGTGCGTGCGCTCGCAGCAGCAGCGAGCGCAACCGCTGCGGCGGCGGTCTGCCGTGTCTCTTCACCTCCCAAGACGGCAGTGGCGCTCGCTGACGGCCCTCTGGGCAAGGGCGCCCACCACGACGCGGGTGGCTTTCTGGGCCAGGGCGCCCAGGTCCGAATTGCCGGCACGCGGGTGGCACCAGACGCTCAACACGACGTTCGAGCGGCACCAGACGCTCAACACGACGCTCGTGCGGCGTCGGCAGCGGTAGTGGCGAGGATGCCATCGGCGCCGACAGTGGAGGAGGCGCCTTTCATAGCGAAGGCAGCTTTGACTGCAGAGGGCGCCGCCGAGGGCGCTCACGAGGGCGCCAGGCCAAGCGGCGCGGGTGCCTCGGCTGCCAGTGCGACGCTCCTTCGGCCGACCGAGAGCATGCGTCATCGGCAGATCGCGTGGGAGGCAGAGAGGAAGGCCTCCAAGGAAGCCAAAGAAGCCAAGGCGGCAGCGGAGAGGGAGGCGGCGGAGCAAGAGGCGGCGGCCAAGGTGGCGCATGAGGCGGCGCTGGCGCGCAAGGCGAGCGAGATCGCCGAGTACGCCGCCAAAGGCCCCGTTATAGGCACTGTCAAAGGACCGAAGCACGGGAAGCCGCGCCACCCGCCGCCACCCGCCGTAATGGCACCTCACGCCCAGAGCGCTCGCCTCACGCCGCGGCCGGACAAGAGCTTACCTTACTTACCAAGGGCAAGTGCGGCCATGCCAGCGGTGGCGGCTGCGTCGCCCCCGCCACCGCCGCCACCACCGCCGCCACCACCGCCGCCGCCGCCACCACTGCCGCCGCCGCCGCCGCCACCACCGCCGTCGCAGCAGCTATTGCCGCCGTCGGAGTACCCTGATGAAGGCAAGCATTTGTCGTCCAGAGCGATGGACCTGCAGGCGGACGTCGCTCTCAACACTTCGATCCGACGCATCCGAGAGCTGCTACAGCAGGTTTCCGGTATGGACCTGGCCCAGGAGCTCGTTACTGGCTTGGTAGGTGCCGATCCGCAAGGCGATCTGCCCGAGGACTCATCGTGGCCCGACTTGTGAGGTGAGCGCATGAGGTGAGCGCGGAGCGTCGGTGCCACGTCTCAGGGCGGGGCGGGCTGTTTTAGTGGTTTTTCACATTGCTTCGGAGTTTAACAAAAGCAGTTTAAAACAGTTTACGGTAAAAAACTCGAGTTTTAAACAGCGCGCGTTTATTGTACTCATCTGAAATGATCTTTGGAACACGATCTGGCGACGCTTTTGTTGCCAGTCCTCTCCACCGCACACTCAGTCCGCTCGCGTCGCTCATGGCATCGGGAACTTGGAGGCAAACTCGGTGACGCGCTCGCGCAGCGCGCGCACCTCCGCTGAGCCCTCGATCTCATGCACAAAATCGGCTAGTTTGGGCCCCGACAACGCTTGCAACTGAAGCGATAGCTGCGCCGCCGCGTGCAGGTGGTCAGCGACCACCTCAAAATCGGCCTCGTTCAACCCCCTAGTCGTCATCGCGGGTGTGCCCACTCGCACGCCGCCCGGCGTGAGCGCTGACGTGTCGCCGCGCACGGCGTTCTTGTTCAGTGAGATGTGGACCGCCTCGCACAGCTTCTCGAGCTTCGAGCCTGTCAGGCCGAGTGGGCGCAAATCCCACAGTACGAGATGATTGTCGGTGCCGCCCGTCACAATTTCGTACCCATGGCTCACGAGCTTTCGAGCGAGGGCCTTGGCGTTCGCCTTCACCGACCGTATGTAGTCGCCGAATTCGGGCGCCGCGGCCTCCCGAAGTGCGACCGCGAGGGCACCAATCTGGTGGTTGTGCGGGCCGCCCTGCAGCGCCGGGAAGACGGCGCCGTTGACTGCGGCCTCGAACTTTTTGCGGTAAAAGATGACCCCAGCGCGCGGCCCACGCAATGATTTGTGCGTGGTCGAGGTGACAACGTCCGCGTGCTCAAACGGGTTGTGGCACTCGCGCGCGGCCGCGAGGCCCGAGATGTGCGCCATGTCGTTGAGCAGGTATGCGCCGACCTCGTCTGCAATCTGCCGCATGCGCCCGTAGTCCCAGTCGCGTGGGTACGCGGAGGCTCCCGCAATGATGAGTTTGGGTCGGAAGAGCCTGGCTCGTGCTTCGAGGCCGTCGTAGTCGACCAGACCAGTCGTGGCGTCCACCTCATACGGCAGCGACTCGAAGTAGATCGAAGTCGCCGAGATCTTCTTCTTCGGCGAGTAGTAGCCGTGGGTGAGATGGCCACCCGACGGCAAGTCGAGACCCATAATGCGGTCGTGCGGCTGCAGCAGCGCCGTGTACGCGGCGAAGTTGGCCGGCGAGCCAGAGTACGGCTGCACGTTGACGCCCCACTCATCCGGCGATAGGCCATACAGGTCCAATGCGCGTTTCTGGCAGAGCCGCTCGATCGCGTCGATGTGCTCGTTGCCACCATAGTAGCGCGCGCCAGGCAAGCCTTCGGAATACTTGTTGGTGAGACACGATCCGAGCGCCTCGCGCACAGCAGGCGACACGAAATTCTCCGAGGCAATGAGCTCGAGGCCATCACGTTGCCGTGCAGCCTCTTTCTCGATGAGTGAGCACACCTCCGGGTCCTGTTTGCTGAGCGATGAGTGGCCAGCAGCCGGTGTGCTACTGGACGGTGCCGAGGCCGCGACCCCAATCGAGTAGGCTGTCGCCACCGTTATGTGCAGTAGCAGCTGCACCGTCATGAGCATTGCCAGCCAATGTTGGTTTGCGCGGCGATCGGCCGGAGATCTCCCATGCACCTCGCGTACCCGGTAGGTGACTGTGGTAGGTAAACGTGCGGGTGTCTCGACGCAACCTGAGCTCTCAGGCGAACCCCTTTTGGGAAGCGGTACCGGTACTTGTGGAAAGTCGACACAGCACAGGAAGAAAATTTGATGTGTGAATTCACAGTCAGTTCCAGAAGCGCCGGATGGACATGCGGCGGTTTGGAGATCGCGCGAGATCGAGGTGTTGCAGATCCAACATGACTCACAACATCTTCGTTCACCAGAAAATCTCCACGTTCGGTGAATTGTTCTGTGTGTCCCGCACGAAGCAAGTCGGGGCAGCACCACAGAGACGCTTGACGTACAAGGGTCCGCCGACGCTGCACAAGGATCCGCCGTCAATATGCCGATCAGCCTCGTCATCTTGATCCTGGCTGCGTCGCTGCAATTCTCTCCTGCTTTCCATTGCAGTCCAGCTGTTCGCAACGGCCCTACGGCGATCGGCGCTCAGATTCGCATGGCTGGCTTCGGAGCGCCGGCGGGAGGCAAGAGTGCCAAGCCAGTTGTCGGAAAGACTGAGCTATCGCCAAAACGCCAATGGGACAAGTTCAAGGAGTTAGTCGCAGATGGATCACCACGCCACCGTGTCTTTGTTCAACTAGACGACAAGTGGACCGAGGTTGGCGATCTCGCCGTAGCTCCACCTGGCACCCCAGCACAGGCAGCACAGTACAACAAACGCCTGATAATGGAGCATGCATCGAGGGTTGCGCCAGCTCTTGCCTTGCGGTCCACGGAGCTGAAGCTTGGTATTGAAGGCGAAAATGGCGAGCCAGTCTTGCTGACTAAGCAAGAGGTGCCCGACAAACTGATGTGCGGCTTCGAGGGCGAAGCAGACGCGTCGGGCAAATACAAGTCCATCCGCGGCACGTCGAGGAACTCGGATCCTACAACCATCCTTGGGAAGTCGCAAGGTGGTGCGAAAGCACGCAAGTAGATTCGTCCCAGCGTTGCCATTCTCCCCTGCCGCCTGCGCTTGAGTGACGGCTCGAGGACGGTGCTCCAACCTCCATGTATACTGCGCCGTGGGGTCGCTTCGTGTGCCCGTTCGTGTCCCGGGCGGTCGTGGTCGAGCGGTGGGTGCGGTTCTGTCGAAGTCCCAGGTGGTCTTTTAGGACTCTTATTTATGTGGCTTTGAGATTGGCGGGGGAGCCGGGACACACCGCGGGTACACCTGCGCGTGCGCCCCGGGCGCGGCGGCGGCCGCCGGCCGGCCACCGCCGGGCGCGCGGCACGCGAGGCACGACCGCGCCGTAACCCGGACACGCTCGCGACACGCACACGGGACGGTGGACTCGTTCCCGTTCGGTTCGTGTTTGATTGGTCACATTGGACTGGCGCTTCGCTGGGCCTGCGGGCCGGCCCGCGGCGGCGATTCTGCCGAACTGTCTCGTCACGCGTCGGCGGCGCGTTCGTTTGCGCGGATGCCGCCGGCCCGCGCGCGACGTCTCGTCCATGTGCATGTCGAGCTCGAGGCCGATGCGAAGGTCGTCGGCTTTGGCTGTCATCGGGTTGGCTCAGGCGCATTGCCATGAGAGTCGCTGGTACACTGTCAAGACGCTCAGTGGAGGGGTCCCAACTAACGCAATAGGGTACGCCGCCACTCTTCGCCGCAGCCGACACTTGCGAGAAATGTGTCTATGGCCCCATACTCGTATCGGATCCAAGCAAATGTCTCGTCTATGGCCTCAGGCGGCGATCCTCGGATCGCCGACCAATCGACGCCACGACCGACCTCGGCCGCGTCTGCGCCGGGCGCTGCCTCGTTCGCCTCCCGAGTCGATTCGGCGTTCGCGTTCGCGGCGGCCAGCAGCTCCTCAGATGCGGCGTAGCTCTCAACGATCGAGGCTCGATCGTCGCCCGCGGCATGTTGCATCAGAGCTGCGAGCACACCTGTTCTGTCCTTACCCTGGGCGCAATGGATGAGGACGCCACCCTCCCGGCGGCGGTCGGCTGCGAGTTTCAATGCGCGGCCCCACGCGGCCGTGTTTGCACGCAGCATCGCAGTATACAGCAGTTGCTGCCGGCCACGCGAGACCTCGTCGTAAAGAAGTCGGCTCAACTTCTTCGTGTCGAAGCTCTTGTACAGGAGCGCTTCGGCCCTCTTTGCAGGGCGCAGCCGCCGCTCAACCTCCTCAAAGAAGCCGTCGACGTTCTCATAGACTGGCACGTGGTAGCGACGAAGCACCCCGCAACCCTCAGAGGCGAGCTTACCAGCGCCAACTGCCGCTCCGTTATTGTAGGCAGCGGTCAGAAGGCGGCCAACACGACTTGCACGCCGCTGCGCCCTGAAGATCTCATCCTCATTTCTGAGATCGATGATCGTTCTGATTCGAGCTCCGTCCAATATGTACGCGGCCGCTGCATCTGTCGCGCTATCGAGAGCTGCGGAGCGGTACAGCCCTGGTAGAGACGCGCTCACGGCGCGGAAATTACTCACGCCGTCGAGCGTGACGAGCATCCTTCATTCTTTGTTTGCCGGAGTTTTAGTGGGTCGTCCTCGTTCTGAAGCTTGACGCCAACATCAGAGGCCGTGAACCACAGTGTGAAGAGTCCGTTTGCGGAGCCCAGGGAGTAGGGAGGGACACGCTGCACATCGCATCCCTATGATGTGCATGTACCGGTAGTCTTCACATGAATATGCGAACTCCTGCTTTCCCGCCGCTCCATGTCCGAGAATTTGCTCAGCGATCGCGAGGCCAGTGCGCACGAATCCCGCTGCATCCGCGCGCCGTCCACATGTACATGCGCGCACGTGGCATGGATCTGGGCGGAGCGGCCAGTCACGGCTGCGCACCCCAACCCCGGCAAGTGGATGCTGTTTCCCTCCACCGAGGACGTGGACCGCTGGTGGACCGTTGTGCAGCGGCTGCTGGCGACTGGGCGGCTCGGAGACACTGCCAAGGTAGCGCCCAGCCGTGGCAACGTTCGGACGCATCTGATCTGTGTCTACCTCCCGGACTCCGACGACGTCAAGGAGGTGATGCGTGTGCTGCTGTTGCTGCGTGATGAGCTGGACCTGCGGATGGGGCTCAACTACAAGACGGACGAGGAGACGATCAATGGCCACTATGCGGCAAGCTCCGGTCGGAACATCCAGCACGACTCCAAAGAGATGGTGTCCATGTACACCTCGCCAAGGCTGGTCCAGCAGCAAGTCGCGCCTGCCACTGCTTCACTCTCCCCCCTCCTCTCATCTACCAGCGGAGCCACCAGCCATAGTGCCAGCGTATGTGATGACAAAGTCGCGGTCGTCGAGCTGGTCCGAAACAACCCAACCAGGCAACTGATCGCCATCCGTGAACCTGCTGCTGACGCTCACACGCCGAAGGTGGACGTGCGTTTTCTCAGCCCACCCCAGCCGTATGTCATACCGTCTCAGCGCGGTCAGAAACGCAAGGGTGTCTCCAGCGCGCAGCGCAAGCTGGGCAAGGCTGCCAAGAGTGAGTAGGACAAGACAAAACCCCCGCCATTCGTCTTTTTATCTGTCCCGGCTTGTGCGCCCGTTGTTCCTTGTGTTGACTTATGTGGGGAGATGTCTCCGGCCGTTTGGGATATTGGGCAAGATCTATGGGGTACCATGGGGATTCATGCATACATCAGGAGATCTGTTTAATTCAAGAAAGAGTAGAAAATCTAACTGTGGTGGTAAATAACAGGCGCAAGGGGGACCTCTCGCCGATATTAGTATCAAGTCGTGCGAGCGGCGTATTGTTTCCTCTGATATAATAATCCGCAATGGGAGCGACGCCGCATAGAGCACGTACCACGTTGGCACTTGGCAGATTGTGTGCTCGCTCGGCACCTACGCACTTCGGGGGTCGAGTTTCGAAGCGCAATGGTGCGCATGGCGTCCAGGCGTCGAGTCCTCCGATGATAGTTAGAGTAAGTGGCCCCGCCCACCCACTGAGTTCAAAATCAGGTGGTGGGGATAGTGTGTGAATCCAGAGAAAGAATACCTCCCACTACCCCTTTGGGTCAAACACCCACCGCGATGTCTTGCGCGATGTAAGCCTGGTTTTATACAGCTTTCAATACAGCTTTAGCAGGCACCGGGTTGTCGCGCTCACCACAGGCTGCGGCCTTTTGTGTAGCTTTGATGAATCGCAATTCAAGTTTCAACACGCGACCACGAGGTTTTATCAAAAAAGCGTGCGTGGTTTTTCAGTTTTTCACACCTCAGCCCAGGGTGGCCATTATATGGCTCCCCTGTGTCTTTTTACCGGTAACATATGCTCCCATGCTATATTGCTATTCCCCCACCCCATTAGTTCAGTTGAACTGAACTGAACTGAACTGAACTGAACTGAACTGAACACCCCATTAGGTGTGCCCACATGACTGCCGCGCGGGAAGCATATACCGGTACGCGGGGCGATTGTCCCGGCTCCCCCCGTGTCTTTTTACCGGTACGCGGGGCCCGCGGGGTGCCTTTTTGCTGGCCCCTGTTACGGACTTACGGTCCGAGATTGGTTTTTCCGCTCCGAAACACACACACGCGGCCTCGCACTCCCTCTGGTACCATGGTGAGAGAGGCTGCACATGTCGACCTCTTGAGCACGCTCGGCAAGCAATACGGCACGGATAAGGTCGAGCAAGGATTCACGAAGATTTACCACTTGCGGCTGCGCGCGCAGCGGCTCAGTGTCACTCGAATTCTGGAGGTCGGTGTCTACTTTGGCTCTTCGCTTCGCATGTGGCGGGACTACTTCCCAAATGCAACAGTGGTGGGTGTGGACACCTTCAGAGGAATCGATGGCTGGAGCAACGTTTGGGGCGATGGCAAGCGCACGACGTTCCCGAACGCTGACAAGTTTCTGCGCGAATGGAAAGAGCATCTTCATGGGCCGCGTCTGCATTTGGTGGTGGGCAACCAGAGCGACGACCTCAGCATGCAGCAAGTGACCAGCGAGTTACAGCCATGGACGCCTTTCGATATCATCGTCGAGGATGGCTCGCACCTCAACCGCGACCAGCAGGTGAACTTAGCACAGCTCCTGCCGCTCATCAAGCCGGGTGGCCTCTACATCCTCGAAGATCTGCACTGCTCGCTGCAATCGGGGTACGACGACCCACTTGGTAGCTATAACACTGCTCTCAAGACGCTCGAGCGCTTCAATCGCACCAGAAAGCTGCGCTCACGCCACCTCACCGCCACCCAGAGCAGCCTGCTAGAGGCATGGATCGAGGCTGTTGAGATCGCTCAGACCCCTAAGCATAAGTGGACCTCTTTCATAACGAAGCGCCAAACGCCACGCCATCCCGGACGTATTAGCTGATTTTTCAAAATCATACAGTGACTGTTAGGGGATGGGGAGGGGGTAGGGAAGGGGGTCGAGGGCGTTCGGGTCCTCCCTCCCCTAGGGTTCGGTCCAGGATCCACCGCAGCCGGTCCTGCGAGCTCCCGCCGCGCCGGTGCGCGCGCTCGTCGCGTCGTCCTTCGATGTGCGGTTGGCGGCTGCCGTCGGTTCGCTAACAATTCGCTTACACATTCGAGACATTCGCCAGAGCCCCCCCCAAGGCGCGGTACCGTAGAGTCGCTTGTTTAAGACTGTGCTGTGGTCTTGCATGTTCATGACGGTCGCTAACATGACGCGCGCGCGGGGGGCGCGCCGTACTTGTTCGCTTCATTCCGAGTTATACAAGGCAGGAAAAGGTTTTAACAACCTAACACAGCGTTCAGAACTTCAAGTTCAACTTGAACTTGAACTTGAACTTCAGTACTATATGTACTTCGGCGAAGATTCTTCGGCTTGTTCTTCGGACGGTCGAGGCCTTTGAGGCTTCGGCGAGGCGCCGTCGTTCCGTCGATGGTCTCAGGAGTCACAGGACGAGCAGGAGAGGCCACATTCTCCGCTGTATTTCTTCCTAATTTCTGAGATTTCACAGTCCATTTCACACCCCACGGTGGTGGCGGCGGCGGCGGGCAGCGGCGGCGGCGGCGGCGGCGGCGGCGCTGGTTCCGAGCGAAGATGGTGTCGCTCCTGCTCGTTGCGTCGGCGACGTCGCTGATGCTGCCGGCAGCTCGAACCATTCCTGATCGGCATGTCAGTGTGCGCTGTAGCGCAGGAGCGCCCAGCGCCTCATCCGATGACGTGCTGTTCTCGCCACTGGAGACAAAGCTTGCTGATGCCATGGCGGGGTACATGCTTCGGCCGGCGCAGAAGCCGGCGTCCGCGCCGGAGCCTACGCTACCGACGATTCGTCATGGTTTAGCCCCACGTGCAGGTGTGACATTCTACCGCGATGGCAATGCCTGGTGCCCGTTCTGCGAGCGCGTTTGGCTGCAGCTGCTCGAGAATGGGGAAGAGTACGGCACAGTGATCGTGGACATTGGAGCCAAGAAGCCGCCGTGGTACACGGATGCCGTGCCAACGGGGCAAACGCCATCCGCTGTGGTGGATGGCACGGTTATCTGGGAGTCGCTTGACATCATGGTGGCCCTCGAGGAGCGCAAGGACACGGGTGCGAGGCTGCTGCTTCCCGCCGAGCCGGATGAGCGCGCCCGCGTCGTGGCCGAGCTGCGCGCCTTCGACGACCCTGAGAAGGGTCTGAACGTGGGTGGCGCGGGCTACGCCTTCATGCGCGGCGCTCCCTTCGGGCAAGTGCCCGACGAAGGAGGCGAGTCAGACGCTAAGGTCGCTGCGCTGCGTGCTGCATTCGAGCAGAAGCTCTCGCGGCTCGAGGAGCGGCTAGCACGTGTGGAGGACAGTCCGTATTTTGAGGCCGAGTTCGGCGTGCTCGACATCGCGCTGTGGCCCGCGATGGAGCGGATGGCTGCCGGGCTTCGCGCCTTCAGAGGCTACGAGATACGGGACCAGCCGGGCTTCCCGCGCCTAAGTGCGTGGCTGCATGCAATGGGAGAGCGGCCGGCGGTCGCGCGGGTTCGTTCCGACGATGGGACCCTCGTGCGCCTCTTCGCCAAGGTCTTCGGCATGAAGGGGAATCGCTCATGGGGCGACTCCCTTGTGCTCGTCCGCGGCTCGAAACCCGCGCTTGAGGCCGCCGCGAAGCTCGTGCGTAACCGCCGCGAGGTCGTGGACGACATCCTCTTGCATTCCCAGCTAGGCAAGGGCGGCCTGGGCGGCCTGTCGCGCAGCGAGACGGCGGAGGTTGTGGAGGTGGCGATCGCGCTAGTGGCCGCGCGCCTCGCCGCCGCGCCGCCGCCGGATGTGACGCGCCTCATCGAGGATGCGCAGCAGCGCGCTGCCGCCGCCGGCGTCGTGTGCGTCGCACTCTCCTTCCTGCGCGCTCGCGTGAGCGCTCCGCGTGACATGACGGCAGCGGCCGCGACTGCGCTGCGAAGGGCGTGCGCGGAGGAGGCGGCTGAGGCGTTTGATCGGTTTGGGTATGTGTAAAATAGGCCGAGATTAAGCCGCGGGTGATCGGCGCCTCGCGCGGCGCGGCCATGCGCGCCGGCCGCCCGGCCGGCCGCCGACGTCCGGTGTCACCGAACGATCTGCATCCGATCTCACGCGTGATCGTCTCGGGTGTCTCGGCGCGCCGCCGTACCGTAAATGGACAAAATAAAACGTGCTTATTTTTGTGGCGGAACCTCTCTCTGAGTCCTCGAGTCGTCGTGCACGACACACGGCATGCCATTCTTCGCTTGAGGCGCTTGGGGTATCGTTGGACGCTGGCGCGCAGGGTTTGAGTGCCTGAGAAGCCTTGGCCCACACCTCCGCCACACCTCTCTCAAGTTGCCCCCCTTTGTTGGAGGAGTAACTCGATGACAGCCTGCGCTTCCGCAAGGTCGAGCTCCGCAGGCTCGAGCCGCGCCTCGTCGATCGCGCGCAGCGCGCCTCTTGCGCGCTCGCGCCGCACGGCATGCAGATGTGGCTCGAGAGCGCCGAGCTTCGCTCTCCTCTGCTCGACCGCCACCTCAGCGTCGGCGAGCGCGTCTGACGCCTCATCGACCGCTCGCTGAGCGGCGATGATCCTCGAAGGGTCGGCGCGAGGCTCGCCCCGCTGACCGGTGGCGCGGGCATGCTCCTCCTCAGCCGCGGCAGCGCGTTGCTGCGCGCGGAGCAGCTGCTGTCGCTGTGCGGCCAACCCCTCAGAGAGCTCCGCATACTGCGCGCTGAGCGCCTCCGCTTCGGCTGCTGTGACCTCGGCTGTGACCTCGGCTGTGACCTCGGAGAGCTCCTCTGCCACGGCCTGACCGCCGCGCGTCGCGTCGTGGTGGGCCCCTCCGTGCCTCCGCTTCATCGCGTCGTCGTGGGCGCGTGAGAGCTCGGCGTGCAGCGCGTGCAGCGCGTGCAGCGATTCGGCATACCTCGCCGCCCCCTCGCCGCTCTGGACGGCCCCGGGGGGCAGCGACGCGAGGCGTTCGGCGCCGTCGCGGGCGCCGTCGCGGGCGACCTCGAGCTGGTAGAGAAGCCGCTCATTCTCTTGCTCGAGGGCCCTCACGCGCCCTCGCGCCGCGCCGAGCTCGCGCCGCCAGCCCGCGACGGCGCCCGCGACCTGGTGCGCTGTTGCCTGGTCGATCGCGCCGCCGTCGGTGAGCGAGAGCCGCGGCGGCGGCGCGGCACCAGAGGCGGCGTGGAGCGCGGGCGCCGTCGCGGGCGCCCGCGAGGAGCTCTCAAGCATCGACTGCTGCTCATCGATCCGCCTCATCAGCGCCACCTTGTCGGCACGCACCTGCGCCCACGCCGCGTGGGAGAGGTCGCCGCCGCCCGCGGCGGCGACGCCCGCGAGGTACGCCGCCGTCCTCGCCCATCGCACGAGCGCACGGCGGCTCGACATCCCAGCCGACTCTTCAAAGAAGAAGGCAAGACGCTCCTGCACCCATGCGGCCGTCTTCACACCTGCGAAGAAGCCCGTACCAACGGTCGCCCTGTGAAAGGAGCCCGCCGTGTTGCCGCCGCCCGTCGCCGCGCGCTGGTGAAAGGAGCCCGCCGGCTGGGAACCCGCGCGTGCCGGTGCGCTCACCTTGCTGAGCGCGCCGCCCGCCGCAATGCCCGCAAGGCGCGCGTTGACGCCGTCGAGGCGTGCCTCGACCCGCATCTTCTCGAGTGCGGCGGCCTTGGCCTCCGCCGACGCGCGCTCGGCCTCCTGCTCGAAGCGGTCCTCGAGCGACGCGAGGGCCTGCGCAGCCCTCGCTTCGAGATCAGCGAGCTCTGCCTCGTGGGCGGCGGCTTGCTGGTTGAGCAACCCGACGAGTGCCGAGCGCTCCGCGTCGGAGATCGTCGGCAGCTGCAGCCGCGCCTCGGCCGTCGCGCGCTGCTCTTCGTGCGCGCGCTGCAGCGTGTTCATATGCGGCACGAGTTGCGAGGCCACCTCTGCCATCGCCGCGTCCTTGCGGCTAGCGATGCGGGCGAGGGCAGGCTCGAGACGCGCCTCCTCCTCGAGCGCCTCCTTGCGCCGCTTGAGGGACGCCTGGAGCTCGAGCAGCTCGAGGTCCGTCAGGCCGTCGCCCGCGGGCTCGGCGAGGCGCTGCTCGATGCGCCCGATGTCCTCCTCGGCCGCAAGCACGATCGCCTCAAGCGCAGAGAGCTCAGCCACGCTCGACTGCTCGACCGCACGCTCGGCTCCGAGCTTTGCCGCCGCCTTGATGGCGCTGATCTTCTCTTCCAACTCCTTGGTGGCCGCCTGCAGCTCGTGCTGCCGCTTCTCCGCCTGCGCGGCGCGCGCCTGCTCGGCCCCGCGCGTCGACGCCGCCTCCTCGGCCGCCTGCTTGAGCGCTGCGCCCAGCTCGATCTGCTCGCGCGCCATCGCCTCCATTGCTCGCGCCACCTCTGTCCGCTGCGCCGCGAGAGTCGCCTGGAGCTGTGCGAGCTCCTCGAGCCTCGACGCCTCCGTCGACACGATGGGCAGCCCGAGCTCATCGCGCAGCACTGCTTCCGCCTCCTCCTCGCCCTCGGCGGCGTGGGTCCCCGCGTGCCCATTGGCAAGGCTGCTGCTGTGCCCGTTCTTGGGCGGATGGGCGTGCTCGAGAGTGCGACGCGCCTTGGCGGCTTCGAGCTGGCGCTCGAGCGACGAGATCTCGTACAGCATCTCCCATCGGTCTGCCTTGATCGTCTTCTGCAGGTTGAGCAGCTCCTTGGCCATGTAGTGGTTGTAGACCTGAGCGTGCGCGAGCTGACCCTCGAGATCCGCGAGCTCAGCGAGCGCGTCGCGCCGCTCGGACTTCTCATCCTCCATGGTGACAGTGTGCTGGTGCACTTGCTCGAGCTTGCGCCGCGCCTCGTCCACATCGCGATGCGCCTCGAAGAGCGCGTTCGAGAGCCGGTTGATTTCCTGGTCCTTGGCCGCCTGCACTGAGCCTAGCCGCTGCTCGACCGCGTCCGAGGCGGCGCGAGAGTACGCGAGCTGATCGGAGATCTCGATCAGCTGCTTGAGCAAAATCTCCTTCGACGCCTGCGCCTGCGCGAGCTTCTGCGACGCGATGCTGCCGGCGCCGCCGGCAGCGCCGCCGTGCCCGTCGGTGCTCGCGCGCTCGGCGGCGGCGAGCGCGACGGCGGCCTGCTCGGTCGGCGACGCGCCGGGGCCGAGTCGGCCTCCTGGCAGCGCTCCGGCAGAGACGGCCGCCGCGAGCGCATCGGCCTTGGCGTGGCGCGTCGCGGCGTCGTCGCCCATGACCGCATCGAGCAGGTGCACGTCGTTGCTCATCTCGAGGTACTTGCGCACGAGGGGCGAGTCGGGCATCCGCAGCGTCCCCGGCGCGAAGTAGTTACGCTTGAACAGGTCGGCGAGGCACGGCAGTTGGATCACCTTGGTCTCCCAAAAGCGGCCGTTGCCCGCAAAGGTGCGCAGAAAGTTCATGGCCATCTTGAGCCACCAGGAGGCATGCACGATGTACATGAGATACAGATTGTCCTTGAGACGTCGGTCGAAGAGCTCGTACACCTTGCGCAGCCACGCGAAAGGCGGCTCGTTCTCGGGAGAGAGCGTCGTGTGAATGTACACGATGATGTACGCCGACTGTACGTACCGGTCGAGCGTGCGCATGATGTGCATCAGCACGCGCTCCCGGTCGATCGGGCGCGCGGGCAGGTGGCCGGCCCAGAAGAGAAAGATAGGGCGGCCGCGAGCGTCCACGCCCGCGCGGTAAAAGAGCTCCATGGCGTCGATGTCGGAGAGGTCCGCCAGGCCCGCACGCTCGAGAAACGAGGCGTACGCCGAGCCACGGCGCATCGCCTCGTCCGCGCCCGCGACCGAGGCGACGGCGGCGGTGGTGGCGGCGCTCGCAGCGTGAGCCGCGCCCCGGTCGCCGACGCTGCCGCCGAGCCGCGAAGGCGAGCCAGGACGCGGCGCCATCCTAGGCGGCTGCGTGAGGCCGGCGAGAGCGGCGCTGGGCTGGCGCCCGAGCGTAGGCTGCGCCGTCAGCAACGCCTGCGGCGGCGGTGCACCGCCAGGCGGCCCACCCGTCCGCCGCGGCGCCGCCGCGGCTGGCTGGGCGAGGGCGGGAAGCAGCCTCGCCGCCTCGTGCTCTTCGTGCGATGAGCGCGGAAAGTAGAGCGGGAGGAGGTTCTCGTAGACCATGGCGTCGTACACGTCCTGCGGGCGCATTGCAAATAGCACCAGCTGCAGCCCGCGCGTACTTGGCTGCTCGAGCAGCCGGCGCACCGTGCGCAGCGCCGCGTGCGCCACCTGTTCGCGGGGCGCGTCCTTGGTCTTGATGCATGTCACCGCGACGGTGGCGCACTGCAGTTGCGCGGCCGCGCGCAGGCTGCTCTCGTAGCAGCGCTCGAGCGTTGCCTCCGCCTCGCGCCCGTCCAACCACGGCGGCGGCACCGTGTGGATCACGTGCTTCGCCGGCAGCTTGAAGCCACGCGTCGCCTTGGCCTGGCCTGGCTGGCAGCCACCGAGCCGCGTGCACGCCTCCTCGAGCTGCGGGCCGGCGGCGACGAAGAGCTGGCCCGAAACCCCCGAGCGCTCGTTCAGGTCATCGTTATTGCAATTCACCACCGCGTCCACCTTGAGCGTCGTCACGTCGCCCTGCCAGAGTGCGATGCGGAAATTGAGCTCCTCATTCATCACGAAGGGCGAAGTGGCCATGTCGTCGAGAAGGAGCGCTTCAGACGGATCGGCCTCCATCGCGGTCGGCGCCACCTCGCCCCAGCGCTGCAACCCGTCCACCTCGACCGAGCCGAGGCCATTGGTGGCTGGCTTGGGCTTGGCCGAGGCCATTGGAGTTGACCCAAATGAAATTCCTCATCAAAATTGTGTTAACCTTCCATGCCTTTCGGTTCCACACAAAGCGGGGGGCTGCCGCGAGCGGCGCGGCCTGGGAGACTCCTGGGAGGCGCCCCTAGATGAGTGTTTTAATCCGACGGACCGCCTCCCTAATGTCGCGGGAAGCGGTACCGATCACTACGCCGATCCCAGCCGGCTTCGTACGCAAGGAAACCTTGGTGCCTTCACGTGTACCAGCGTCTACGCGAGCACCGGCACTTCCGTCAGCACAAGCACCAGCCCTTCCGGCGCTTCCGTCAGCACCGGCACCAGCCCTTCCGGCGACGATCACCATGATCGAAATCGACTCAGAGGAGGAAGAGGCGGAGTTTCTAACGAAGCTTCAGCGCACTGCGGGCAGCCATGGCGGCACCTCATCGCGTCAGCACGGCTGGGCGCGCGGCAAGCAGAACATGGAAATCGACCCGTCCGTCCTCCCCGGTCGGATTATGAGTGTGCCTCCCGCTGCCATCGACGACTCGGATGACGACTCAGAGGATGAGAAAATGCCAGCGGCGGTGCTGTTTGGTAGCGTCGAGGGCAAGCTACGATGGCGCGCGGAGCAGCGCAATGAGCAGCTTCCCGCTACCGCGTCGCGCGGCAGCGCAACCAAGGTAATTGGGGTCGATCGTGCCGCACGCCTCCGCCTGCGCTCCAAGCTATTCTCACCGTCAGCTAGCCAGTCGGACGTGCTTGAGCGTCTCGCAATCCAGTGGCACCGGCACCTGCAGACGCTCTTATTCTCTCTCGGAGCGAGCGATGAGAAGTTCTCGCTCTACGAGCACCAGTTCGCGTCTGCACTGCTCTGCGCGGGCATCAGCGGGCCCTGGCCCACTGCCGACCTGACGTCGGCCGAGATCCATCGTCTTATCGCCATGCCGCCGAGCGAGGAGCGCACGGCGGCGCTCGCCCCGTACCTGCCCGTGCCAACACCTCTCGCGCCCGGCGGTCGCCGCTCGGGCTGCTTACTCGGCGATGTGATGGGTCTGGGTAAAACCGTCTCTGCATGCGCGGGCGTGCTGCTGCGTGAGTTCGTCGCGATTCTCGAAGGTGACCCGCACCGTGAAGCACGCTCGACGCTCATCGTGACGCCCAACGACTTGCTCATTGACCAGTGGCTGCAACACCTCGAGAATGCCGGGATCCCGCGCGGCCAGATTCTCCACTATGGCGGCGACTTCACTGCGGCAAGACGTGCCGTTGGCCAGGCAAGCTTGCGCGGTCGGCGGAAACCGCGCGTTGTCATCTGCTCCAAGTACAAGCTCCTCACGGATATCAAGGGCTTGTTCGAGTACCCTGGGCTCAGCTCGCCGCTCGCGCCTCTCACCACGCCGGCGACGATTGAGCAGCTCGCGGACATGTATGACGCCAAGCAGCAAGGAGGGCGCAAGCAGGATGCCAAGCGGCTGAGTGTCACTGCTGCCGCGAAGGACGCCAAGCAGCCGCTGCCGCGGACGCACCCGCAATCTGCCAAGAAGCCGGCGCCGCCGACAGACCCCGGGGCGCCCGCGCGCGTCGTCGGGCGTGAGGCGAGGAGTTATAATCCCTCAGTGCTACCCTGGCTCACAGTCGTCATCGACGAGGTGCACGACCTGCGCAACGGCTTCTCGTACTTTGGAATGGGCGGCCTGCTCGCCTGCCAGCAGGCGCAGCGCGCGGTGCTCCTCTCAGGCACACCCTTCAACAACTGCACGGGCGACCTCGTCTCAATCGGCGCGTTCCTCGACGCCACGAGCCTTCTCGCGACGGAGATGTACTACTACGAACGAGGCGACAGGCGCTCAGGAGGCTCCGCCGAGCCCAAGCTGGGCCCCACAAAGAGCGCCTTCCCCGCAGAGCTCTTCTTGCGCCGCGGCAAGGACGACCTGCGCGTGCCGCTGCCGGTCAAGACTGTGAACTACCGTGAGGTCGTGTGCTCGGCAGCCGAGATCGCTAGCTACGAGCCTCACGAGCACGCGCTCGAGAAGACGCTTCGCCGCCTCGTTCGCTGGCGGTCGAAGCGCGCGACCACGCCGACAGAGGTGCGGCGCAAGCGCCGCTGGATCTTCCGCCTGACGAGGCAGTTCCTCGCGCAGGCGCACCCGGCACGGATGGCAGTTGTGCATCCGGTTCTGCCCTCCGAGCGCCGCGAGGTGTCGCGCCTCTTCTCGTTGTCGCGCCAGCGGTGTGCCACGCCCAAGCGCTCCGCGGCATCGGCGGCCTTTTGCTCTTGCTGCCACCCGGCCGGTTTTGAATGGCGCGACAATGGCGAGGACAGCGACGAGGATGGCGACGAGGCCGACCCATGGCTGGCGGACGAAATGGAGGAGGAGGAGCGGCGCGAGGAGGCAGAGGATGCGGAGGCTATTCGCGAGGGTCGCACGCGACGGCGGCCCTTTGACGGCGATGAGGACGGCGACGATCATTTAGAGGAGGAGGAGGAGGACGTCGGAACACTCGATGCGAAGGCGCTACGAGTGGACTTCATTGACGTGGAGGACGCTGCCGAGGAGGAAGCCGCGGCGGCGGCGGCGGCAGCGGCGGCGTCGGCAGCGGCGGAGGCGGCGGCGGCGGCAACGGCGGCGGCGGCGGCGGCGGCGGCGACGGCGGCTACCTCAAGCGACGGCGGTGGGGGCGGCAAGAACGGTGCAGTCAACGGCGAAGAGGCCGCCGCCGCTTGGCACGCAAAGGCCGTGTGCGGATGCGGAGGCCGTTGCGCCCTCGTCAAGGCGCCCGCGAGCCTGTGCGGCCAGTCCGCGGAGGAACCACACTACCTGCACACCTGCTGTCTGCAGCAGCTGAGTGCCGTTGCGGCTTGTGCATCGGCGGGATCGTACCCACGCTGCCCACGCTGCCAGCGCCATCGCTCGCATCTGCAGATAGGGTGCGATGAGGTGAGGCACGCGGCGGCGGCACCACTCTGCGTCCTCGAGGGCGTGGCGGATGCGAACGGCGTGGCGCTTGGCGGCTTACGCCTCTCCTCGAAGCTGCTCACGGCGCTCGAGCTGCTCATGGCCAAGCCAGCGGGCGAGAAGGCGATCGTCTTCTCGTGGTTCAAAGGGGCGCTCGATGTGCTCGAAGGTGTGCTCGTCGCCAGGCTGCATAAGATGTCGTGTGAGCGCATCGACGGCGATCTCGATGCGAGGGAGCGGCGCGCCGTGCTCGATCGGTTCGGCAGGCCTGATTGCGCGGCCGACGTGCTCCTCATGACGCTCTCGACTGGCGGCGTGGGGCTCAATATCACCGCGGCCAACCACTGCATCTTCCTGGACCCGTGGTGGAACCCGGCTGTCATTGAGCAGGCCATAGACCGCACTCACCGTATCGGTCAGCGTAAGCCCGTACAGGTGCACTTGCTCTATGCCAAGGACACCTTTGACGAGGTGATCCGTGACATCGCCGCGCACAAGGCAGGCGCTGCGCAGGCGCTGCTCGGCGACAATGAGGGGCAGGTGATGCTCGGCGGCCGGGACGCGCTCGAGTCGTCTGGGCTGAGCGGCCGCGATTACAAAGGGCTACTTTTAGGCATCCAGGAGGTGCGGAGCAGGCGCGCGGCGGCGCGCGGCATGGACGGCATGGGCGGCGTGAGCGGCGACGGCAGCAGTAGTAACGGCGACGGCGGTGGGGTGACGAGCACACCTCGCATGCCGGGCAGTGGCCTGCCCGAGGACAGATTCAAGCTCGAAGAGGACGACGACGACGATGGCCCATTGGAAGGCGAAGGCCAAGTGAACAACGCCGATGGCCACGTCGAAGACGAGCAACGTGGCTATAACGACATCACCCGGGATGCAGAGGAGGGCTCGTTCGTGACCTCCACAGACGGCCGTGGCGATGACAGGCCTGTCGTGGAAGGCCCCGTTGTGATTGATCTCACTGATGATTGAGACGAAGCGTGAGCCGTGAGCTTGAGCGATCGCGTTTCGACGTGATACTTAGTGAGCGCGACGCACCCCTAAAAGCGACCCTCGCGCCGCCGCGCCGGGCGGATCGCTTTGTACGCTTAGTTTTCCAATTCCATCGCGTTAGAGGTGTGTATAGTTACTTCGCTTAGCGTATAGCGAGACGCATCCGATGGAAGGTAAGCGTAGGCGTAACACAGCGATTCGGTAAGTATACACAGCTCAAAATGTTTCGTATCTGAGTGACTGTCACACTGTGTCGACGTCGTCGTGCTGTGTTCCATCGCATCAGCATATCTCTCGGTTCGGTTCCGCACCCCGTGCCCCCGCCCCACCCCCACACGGCACGTATACGATAGACCCTCGCCATGAAATCAACACCGCCGAACTACATGAATCTCGCCCAGCGCCATGACCCCATCCCCGCGCCCGCCGCGCTCGCTCCCTTCAGTCACATCCGAGGTATCACCCGAGGTACGCGGCTAGCGCGCCGACGAGCATCTCAGCCGCTTCGGGCGAGGTCGAGCGCGCCGTGATGCGCGAGGCCGCGCGCGGCGAGCCGTCGGGCGCCTTGGCGTAGCCAGGGATGATCTCGATGCGCAGCAGGCAGTGGTGGCTGCCGGGTGCGGGCGGCATGGGCGCGTTCAGGCACACGATCGCGCCGGCAGCGCAGATGTTGTTGGGCGACGGGTCAACGCCCTCGAGGACAGCGAGCTTGACGTAATTCATGAGCATCGCCTTGATCGTGCTCACCTCGTGCGCCGCGTTGAAGGTGATCCGGGCCTGCGTCTCTTTCAAGTTTGGCGCGCGCCACATTCCAAAATAGTCGTCCTTGCTCAGCGGCCACGGCGAGCTGAAGCGGGCCGGATACACGGGCAGGTTGATGGCGATCGGACGCGCGGCACCCTCGAGCTTCACGATGAGATAGGGCGGCGCCGCAAAGGGCGCCGTGAGCTCGAGGGAGATCATCTGGAGCACCGGCTGACCCGGGGCGAGCGTCGTGGGCGGGGCCGCAGCCGTGCATGCAAGTTTACCCTGCACCGTCGGCGGGATGACCACCTCGATGCTCAGCACCTTGAGCGGTGCGGGCGTCAGGTTGCCATAGTAGATGCCAATGCGGCCCGCATGCCCACGGAAGTCGGCCTTGAAGCCCACTTGGAGCAGTGGCGACGCCTGGATCAACCCCTCCGATTGCAAGCACGCCTTCTGCCACGTGGCGTCGAGCGGCGGCGCTGTGGACGCTGGCGCGCCGCCTGCGGGCGCGATGCCACCAAACATGGCTGCGTCCATAGCGCCGAGTTGAGCGCCAGCAGAGGGCGCCGTAGTCAAGCCCGCCGGAGTCACCATCATCGGAGTCATCGGCACCATCGACGCCATCGGCGCCGAGGGCGTTGGCGGCATGGTCTGGGCCCTTTCCCGGTGCTCGGCCAGGGGCGGCGAGGCCGGCATCGGTGCGGGCGTCGGCGCGAGCATCGGTGCGGGCGTCGGCGCGAGCATCGGTGCGGGCGTCGGCGCGAGCATCGGTGCGGGCGTCGGCATGAGCATCGGTGCGGGCGTCGGCGCGAGCATCGGTGCGGGCGTCGGCGCGAGCATCGGTGCGGGCGTCGGCATGAGCGGCGACGGCGTCGGCTTGAGCATCGCTCCGGGCATGATCGCTGGCCCGCCCTTGAGAGGAGAGTCGCTGCCCCCAAATAACACGCCTCCAACGGGCGTCGGCGCCGTCACGGGCGTTGGCGCCGTCACGGGCGCCGGCGTCGGGTTCAGCTTTGGCGGGCTATATCCTTCGGGGCCCCACACAGCAGGTTTACCCCCCATGGAGCTGGCAAACGGGTTGCTGGTGTTTGCCGCCCCCTGCGCCGGCGCCACGCTGGCGAACGGGTTGCTGACCGCAGGCTCGAGCGAGCCGCCGCCGCCGCCCGTCGCGCCGCCGCCTGTCGCGTGGCCACTTGCACGGGCCTCAAGCCACTTTGCGATCTCGGCCGCCTTGTCCACGGCCGGCGGCGCCTTGACGGCGGCGTTGGCTGCAGCCGCGATTGGCATCCCACTTGGCGCTTGCGGCTTCGCAACCTCCTTCTTCCCACCAAAAAAGGACGTCTTGGAGCGATTGGGTACGTTGGGGTTGGAGGTCGAGGCGAGAGTGCCCTCCGGCGGCGGTGGCGCGGGCACGAGGTCGGCGAGCTTATTAGGCTCCGCCATAAATCGATCGGTGGTAAAGAACCAGCGCTGATCCTTCGGCGGCGGCTCCTGACCGTGCATGGCGAGCAGCACGTTGAGCTGATTCGTGCTCCAGAACGTGCCCGTGCGACCGCCGATCTGTCCGCCGTGTTGCCACACCTTCTTCGGCTCCTCCTTCTCTGCAGAGAGCCACCGAGTTGGTACGCAGCGCATCGCAGTCAGCTCCGGCTGATCATCCGAGGAGGTCGCGATCATGCCCACGGCCACAAAGTCGGCCGAGGGCGGCACGGCGCGCCAAATGTACAGCGGCGGCTTCGCATGGGCGTCGTGCCACGCGAGCCGGTAGCGCAGCGGATGAGGCAGCAGCTGATCGACGACAGCGGACATGGACTCCGACGAGGCGAGCATCCCCACAGCCGTGTCGGTCACCTCGAGCAGCTGCGGCTCGCCTGCCTTCGACGGCGACTCGAAGCCGCTCACAGGCATGTGGCCGAAGCACACGCGCGCGTGCGACTTCTTCTCGATGCGTGCCTCGATCTCGGGCGCCCAGATCGAAACGTCGTGGAGGGCGCCTGAGCCCTTGTTGGACCACACGAGTGTGAAGCTCTTATGGGGCTTGAGCTTGAACTTGAACTTGGCGAGCGCTTCGGGGCGTACCGGGATCGCCAACCGCTTGAGCACGGAGCCCTCATAGAGCTCCTTGACACGCATCGGCTTGAGCTCGAGCTCTGCGAGCTTCTCCTGGGTCGCCGGCTCCGATGAGGGCAACTCGGGGAAGCCGGCGGACCATTCTTCGAGGGAGAGCAGCCCGTCGGTGTCCTTGTCGAGCCCTTTGAGCAGTGCGATCAGCTCGCTCTCCCCAAACGGCAACCCGAGCCACGTGAGCCCCGCGCCAAGCTCGCCGCAAGAGAGCAGCCCGTTGCGCGTTTGGTTGAAGGCGAAGAAGATGTCGTGCACGCCCAGCTGCTTGCGGCGCAGCTCGTGCTTGATCCGCCACACGTGCGCCGCATGCACGAGCAGGTGGTACTCGTCCTCAACGGTCAGGATTTGAATCAGGCCCGAGCCGCGCATGTTCTCGATGCGTGCCTGCGGCCGGCGCCGGCACGCTGAGGTGTCGACGACCCATCGCTTCCGATCCTCGGGCGCATCTGCGCGCAGCATGCGCAGCAGCAGCCGGGTCTGCGCGTGCGAGAAGGCATGCTGGCAGTCGATCAGACGGAACGCCTGCACGGCGCTCTGCAGCTGCAGGCGCGGCGGTTGGTGGTAGTCGTCGGGTCGCCCGTCCGTGTCGCCCTTTGCGCCGCCCACGGCATCGAGCAGCAGGTCGCCGATGCGCAGCCCAACGGCCACCTTGCTATTGGGCACGAGCGCCGTCTCGCCGTCCATGGCCGCGTGGAGCGCACCGCGCAGCGTCTCCGCCTCACGGAGCGAGAGGGCGACCCAGTACCGGCCCATCTCGCCCACGAGGAACTCCTGCGCCTGCATGACGCGCAGGAACTCCATGCTGGGCACACGGAGCTCGCCGTTGCTCGGGTCGCAGTTCATGGCGCCTGAGGCGCGCAGGCTGCTAAAGAGCGCCTCGATTGCGAGCTTCTCGGCCGCGACCGTCTCGGGCTCAAGACCCATGTCGGACAGGATGGTGCGCAGCCGCTGCTCGCCGAGCGCGCCTCGGCCCTCGGCATCGTACCTGACGAGGGAGGCCATCGGAGGCACTCAGAAGCTCACTCAGTGGCACTCAAAACGTCCTTCAGCCACTCGGCACATACATCTGGAAGACGCGGGAGAGCCGCTGGCGTTGCCCGTCGGTGAGCGCCGCCATCGCCGCGCCGCCTCCGGCGGCGCCGCCAGTGTAGGTTGAGCTACTCTTCGCAGCCGCAGCCACGTCGGGCGCCCACTCCATGACGGCGATTATGTTCTTGAGCCGATGGTGCCCTTGGAAGCGCCAGCGTGGGTGCGTGTGGTCGGACGAGAACTGCAGGTAATTGGGCCAGCGCAGCGGCCCCTTTTGGTTGAGGAACGAGCGGTGCACCGAGAACTCGGACACCTGGAAGAAGCCGAGCACGTCCTGCTTGGGCGGGTTCTGGGCCAGCGCCGCGAGCTCCCACACCTTGCCAAACTCCTCCTCGCGCGTGTACTTCTCCTTCTTATACTCCTCGTCCTCCTGCTCCTGTTCCTGCTCCTGCTCCTTCTGCTGCTCCTGCTGCTGCTCCTTCTCTTGCTCTGCGTGGCGGGAGGCACAGGCGGGAAGGTGGGCTCAGGGGGGTGCGTCAAGAGCAAGGGTGACAAGAAGACGGGCGGCCAGCCGTCAGAGCAAACGCCCTTCTTCTCGTCAGGTTCGTCAGGTTCGTCAGAGCACACGCCCTTCTTCGTCGGCCGCCCGAGGGGGGCAGCATCCGATTGGCCGTAGCGATCTTGGAGGACATTGCTCATCATCCGTGGTGCAGGGTGCGCTCGAAGAGCAGGCAGCGCAGAGCAGGCATAGCAGAGCAGGCGAGCACAGAGCAGGCAGGCACAGAACAGGCGAGCACAGAGCAGGCGAGCACAGAGAAGGCGAGCACAGAGAAATAAGGCAGGAACAGAGAAGGCGGCAAGGAGCCGATCGTACCTTGCTCTTGCTCTTGCTCCTGCTCTTGGTCGAAGGCGGCGGCTTCGTTGGCCTTCTCGGTGTGCGACTCGGTAGGGACGTCAAGCTCGGGCGCGTACCCGGCGAGCATCGCCTGCACAGACTCAATGGCCTTGATCTCGTGCATCTCGTCGCACAGCTCGGCGTATTGCTGCGCGAGCGAAGCGATCGTCTGGCGCGTGTCCGTGGCCACAGGCACCGAGTTGCTAATGTCCCGCTCGACACCCTCCCGGAAGACTTCGAGCATGCGCCGCTCCAAAGCCGACGCGCCCTTGCCCTCGCGCGCATCCGAAAAGTTGGCGTGGCCCGCGACGAGACCATTCTTTGCCTTCTTGCGCCACACATTCTGGGAGCAGTGCAGGCACCAGAGCTCGAACTGCACGCGCTCACTCTTCATCGAGTTGATGACGAGCCAGCTCGCCACAGCTTCGAGCTCCTGTCGACGTCGCTCTTGCTCCGGGAGAGCCGCGATCTGCGCCGCACGCACGTCGCGCGTGGTGCCTGCGCCCAGGGCCGTCTCGGACGCCATGAGCCGCTGCACCTCAGGGATGACGAAGAGGAGGATCGTCTGCCCTTTGCCGATGCCGCGCATGCGGTACGCGCCCTGGGCGTAGTCACGCCACACCATGTCCTTCCCGAGCGTCAGGATGGCGCACGCACTCGCGCCCTGGGGAATGTCCATGCCCGTCGTGTGCACCTGGTCAAAGAACGAAAAGCGGCGCTCCTTGGGAAGTCCGCACCGCTCCATGTCCATCGTCGAGGAGGCGCCCGCGGTGCCGCGCAGCAGGATCTTCTTGTGCCCGCCCGGCTCGAGGTACACGACGCCATCGTACTTGTCCGCGGGCAGTCGTTTGAGCAAGAAGTGGGCCACATCCAGGTTCGACATGCCGGTCACGAGCGCGCCCGTGTCGATGAGGGCATGCGCGGGCGGCTGATGCGCGACCACGGCCTCGAGGAGCGTCGGCACGTCCCACGCGGCCGGCATGAACTGCTGCGAGACGATGAGCGGGTCGGTGAGCGTTTTGAGCATCTTGGCGTCGTCTCCCATCGAGTAGACGCAGTCGCCCATCTCGAGTGGCAGCAGCCCCGAAGGGGTTCCCGAGAAGCCGATGCGTCGCGAGAAGAGCATCGCGCCGCCCACATCCTGGCCGTTGGCGGAGAGCTTCATCGGCTGATGCGCCGTCGTGTCGGGGAACACGAGCTCCTCGAGATAAAACTTGATCGGCTCAGGCTTCCGGCTGAGCAGCTCGTAGAGCATCGCCATGTACTCGACGTCGCTCACATCGAGCAGGTGCAACGGCAAAATGTCCGTCGAGCCCTCCGACACGTCGACGCCCACGACGGCGTCGAGCGCGTGCCCACGCTCCATCGAGTCCACCATGCCGTCCTTGTTGAGGTCGATCGACTTGGACGCCTTCCTCGCCGTGGCGGGCGCCGTCGTGCCCGCCGCGCCGGCGGCCGCTTGTTGGAGCCGTCCAGCCGCGGTTTCATTATCCTCGAGCTTCTTAGTGCCTCGGACCTTGCGCCCTACGGCACCCATCCACTGAATCCACATGATCGACGAGGGGCGCTTGAGCATGGGGCCCGCCTCCTCGCTGAGCACCTGCCGGAGCAGCTGCAGAGCGGGCCCGAAGTCGAGCAGGCGCAGACCCTCGTACCGGTAGGCGAGGATCGTGAGCCCGATTGCCACGTCCGGGTGCGCGAACTCGGAGGCGTGCGAAGGCGCGTCCTTGCCAACAAAGGGGACGGCGAGATAGCGGCGAGATCGCGGGAGCCCGCCCTCCGCCTTCATCTTCGCCATCTCCTGAGGCTTGAGCAGCCCATAATGCACACGGGAGATCTTGCGGATCACGTGCGGCATGAGGAACCCGAGCCAATCGCAGCCCAAGTTGAGCATCTTGACGTGACGGTCTGAGAGGGCCGACTGCACCTGGACGGTGATCTTGCCATTGAGCAGGCACTTGATCGCCTGCTCGTCGGTCACGTCGCGCAGACCATTCTTGCGCAGATAGAGCATCAGCCAGTCGGCCAGGATCGGCTTGAGCGTGTTCACGTAGAACATGTCGGAGAGCAGGATGACGTGCGGCACGCGTTGCATCACGCGCTGTTGGAGGCCTGTGTTGATGGCATGGTGCAGCCGCTCCAGCACGGTCGCCTCCTTGCCGCCCACCGACGTGCCGCCAGACGTACCGGTAGGCGAAGCGGCGCTCGCGTCATTCTTCCAGTCGACGGCCATCAGGAGCCCGTTGAGCAGATACCACGGCATCTCCCAGCGCGTAGGGTTGAAATCGAGCGGATGGCGGTCGCCCAGGGGCCAGTTGAGCTCACTCTTCAGGGGATGGAGCACGATGTCGACCTCGTCGATGACCGCGACGGCGCCGCGCCAGTATTGGAGCATCTGCACCGCGCGTGCCGCCTGCGCCTTGAGAAAGGGCTTGTCAAAGCCCGCCTCGGGCGGCACTTTGAAGCCGAAGAGCTTTCGCGCCTTTTGGCCGAGCGACATGTGCATGCGAGGGTACTGCCCCGTGTCGAGTAGGTGGAGCAGCTCGAGCAGCTTGAGCAGGAAGGCCTTGACCGACGCGGGCGTCGAGACCATGATGGCGCCCTGCTGGATTGCGAGGTGCGCGGCGAGCAGCAGGTTCTCATCCACCACGGTGCGCCGGTCGAAGGCGAAGGTGGCGACCGTCTTGCGAAGTGGCCCGGAGCGAAAGACGCCGCGCATCACCTGCAGCGTAAAGCGCAGCAGAGGCGCGGGCACCACCTGCATCACAAGCTGCGTGCCATCAGCGAGCATGAGAGCGAGAAGAGGCGAGACCGTCGTGGTCTTGCCCTCGCCCATGAGCATCTGGTGGCACACCGAGCCGCCCGAGCGGGCGCAGCGCACGAGCTTATCTAGCAGGTGCACCTGCGGTGGACGGAGCACGATCCCCGCGCAGAACTCGAAGACCAAGATCCGCGGGTCGAGCCGAGCTGTGGGCGCCGGCGCGCCGGGGGTGCTGGCGCCGGGCAGCTGCATGTGCGCGCGTCGGGTGGAGATCATCGCGCCGAGTTGGTCACCGATTGCCTGCGCGTCTGCCGCGAGCGCGAGCGCCTCAGGCGCCGGCTTGCCGCCGCGGCTTGCTTCCCGCACGAGCGCCGCGAGAGAGTCGACGAGCTTCTTGCACAGCACGATCGCCCGAGAGAGCAGCTGAGCGCGCGAGTAGAGGAGTAGCAGCGCCGTGAGCGCCGAGAAGACTTGCTCCACCTCCGCATCGCTCAGCAGAGGGTTGAGCACCTTGATCTCCGCCTCCGCCTGCGTGCTCATGAGGAGGGCGCACAGCAGCTCCATCGAGGGGCGCAGCTCGCAACCGGCCAGCTGCGCGAGGGCACGCGCGCGCCGCACGGCCTCGGGCGCGCTCGCGCCGCCCTCGATCACGAGCGCCTGCACGTGAGGGAACTGCTCATCGGCGCTCTTCATGTCTTGCTTGTACAACTGCTCGAGCGCCGCCAAAAGCCGCTTGACGAGATTCTCGCGTGCCTGCAAGTCGGCGACGGGGGGCAGCTGGCCGCCGAAGCCGGTGCCCATATCCACCTCGAACGTCAAGAGCCTCGGCGGGCCAGAGGAGTTGCCCTGGGCGAAGAACCACTGCAGGTCCTCGAGGATGCGCTTGTTCATCTTACGCGCAACGACCGTCGTGGCCGACGGGTGGCGCTCGACCGTTAAGGTCGGCGGCCGCGCGGGGGCGGTGCCGCCTGCGCCGGCCGCAGCCGCCTGGCTGATGAAGCTCATCGGGTCCAGAGGCGCGAGCACAAGCGACGCGAGGGCGCCCGGCGCGGCGGCGGCGAGGAAGGCGGGGGGCACTGGGCGCTGCTCTTGCATGAAGCCGAGGCTTGTCGGGTTGAGCCACGTGCGGTGGATGGTGCGCAGATCGCGGAGCGCCGGCATGGGCACCGATTGAGGCGGCGAGTACAGCGGGTACTCCAGAAACTTGCCACCGCCGGGCAGGCGCGGCAGCAGGTTGGTCAGCGCCTTGTGGATCTCCTCGGGCATGCCCTTGCCGGCCTTGCCCTTGAACATCGTGCCCGTGATCATGCCCTTGCTCCGCGTGTCCTTGAACTTGGGCATCTCGTTGGCAAACGCCTGGTTGGTCTCCATCAGTCGTAAAATGGGGAGGAGCTCATCGCCTGCGCCCTTGGCCGCGAGCCGAAGCAGCAGCGAGCCGAGCGCGAACGTCGAGTCGTCCATCAGGATCTTGAGATTGATCGAGCTCGTGAACATCTCGTACAGCAGCCAGAAGCCCTTCGAGTCCGAGTCCAGTCGGATCACGTCTGGCCGCAGCCAGTCGGAGATCACCTTGAGCGCCTTCAAGCCCGTCTCCTCATCCGGCCGAGAGTACGACATGGACGAGAGCTTCTTCTGCCAGCCGGCGAGTGCCTCGGGGGCCATGATCAGCGCAGGGGCGTCCATCTGGACGTCGAACTCGACGTACTTGGGACGCGCGGGGTAGTTGGCTTGGAGGGTGGGTGCGGGCATCTGGCCCGCCATGAAGGGGTTGTTGGCGCTTGCCTCCTTGGCGAGCGTCGCATCGATCGCGGCGTCGAGGAAGGCGATGCGCGCGCGCGTCTCGGGCAGCTCGGCGCCATAGTCACGCAGCAGGATGAGCTCGTCGGGCGCCGCAAGCTGGCATGACGCCGGTATGAACTGGAGCTTGTTCAGGTAGAGGGCGAGCTGCTGAGGCACCGTCCAATTGATCTCGGCCACCATGGCCGCACACGATCGCGTCGCGAGGGAGAGACGAAGGCGGCACGCGTGCGCCTCGGGCTCGACGTCGTCCTCGAGCGCCATCACGCATTGCCACAGCTGGAGCTCGTCGGGCGAGAGGGCGCCGTCGACGGCGCACGCGGGCGCCAAGTGGAATACCGCTTCGAAGTCGCGCGCCAGCCACTTGAGCACGAGCAGGTTGAGGGTGGCCGATAGCGTGGGCGGCGTCAAGAAGGCTTGCGAGCGGTGCACGCTGTACAGAAAGTGCGTGACGGTCGGCAGGTTCGAAAGCCATTTCTTGGAGGCGCGTGCAAGCAGCATCTGCGCCGAGAGGGCCGAATCGGGGTCGGCCAGCCGGATCGGTTTGGCGAGCGCCGAGAGGAGCACCGAGGCATCGCCCTCCTCGTTGAGCAGCACGAGGGCGTGCGGCAGTCCCGAGAGCAGGTGCGAGGCGCGCGGTCCCTCGAGCGTCCCTATGTACAGGCCGGGGTTCTCACGTGAGTACATGCGCACGAGGCCGTCGGGTCCTTTTTTCGCCTCGAAGGCGAGATTGAGCCGAGGTAGCTCGATGAGGCCGACGGGCACTTCACTGTCGGGGCCTTGGACTTGCTCTGCGATGGCCGCGACGCCCTTGCTCACCGAGGCCGCCATGCTGGCAAAGGGGTTTGCCGCCATGCTGTCGCTGGGGGTGTCGGTCGCGGCCGCCTCGATGGCCTGGCTCGCCTTCGCAAACGGGTTGTTGGCGGTGTCCACGATCTCCTTTTGGGGCAGGGACCAGACGAGGACGTGCGCGAGGTCTTCGACCCTCTCGAGGAGCGCGACCATCTTTCCATAGGGCGACGAGGCGTCCACCCCGAGGGTCGAGATGAGTCGGCGGGACTCGCCTGCGATCGGAGAGCCTTTCTCGTCGCACAGCGTGCGACGGATCACGGAGCCACCCCGTTGGCAAGTGACCGTGACCTCTTCCTTGCCCGCGAGGTGCAGCCGTTGGTTTTGGCTCGAATCACCCTTTGGCATCGGGCGCTCTGGCGATCCGGCGGCGGCGGCGCCGCTCGCGCCGCCGGCGGCATTGGCCGCTTCGGCCTTGGCGACGACCTTCCCAGTGTAGTCCTGCTCCTCGTCGCCCTTTGGCATCGGGTGGCCCACGAGCGTCTGACCAGCCGAGTCGCGCCAGAAGAGGTATTGGGAGAGGAGAGCCTCGGGCATCATGCCGTTGAGCTGCCGGGTGGGCACGAAGATCTGCGTCGCATTCGGCGCGTTCGCCTGGACATTGGCCGCTTGGCGCATGATGACGAGCGTCGACTGCGGCTCTGATCTCACGGCCATATCGCCCGCCGTCCAGTGCGGACGAGGCTTGCGCACCACGGCGCCCTGAAAGCCGCCGCCCGCGATCGGGTCGCCGTAGCAGCGCGCCGTGTCGGAGGTGTACACGAGCTCACGAACCCACTTTCGCCCGTGCTCGGTCACGTTGAACACGTTCAATACGGCAGGGAATCGATAGATCACGAGCTCCTTGAGGACGCCTTCGACGACGACGGAGAGCTTCGCATACGTATCGTGCGCCTCGACGAGGTTAAGCCTCGGGGCCTCGGGGTGGGCCAGCAACGGCACCGCCACCTTGATCGGCCGGAGGGTCTCCTCAAGCCATTGCGCGAGCAGCCCCGATACCAACGCCGTGCCGGGCGAAGGGGGCGGGCGGTCGTCGGCATCCCAAATCTGGACGTCGTGCCGCGTGCCGAGCAGCCGCATCCAACGGCGCCGTTGCGAGCGCTTCACCTCGGCGCACTGATGGCGGCCGCGCGTCGAGGTGTCACCGAAGACGGCTGCAAAGTCGGGGTGTGCGCACACGCTCGCGTCCAGAAGCTGCATGTGGTGGCGCTTGAGGGTCATCTCGCCGAGCTGCACGTTGATCTCCGTCTCCGCAGCCGCGGACACCTTGACACGCAGCCACGCGACGTAACCGCCACTTCTGGCCGCTGCGTCGGCCTCCGCGTCGTTCTCCGAGCCCCAGCCCGCACGCGCGACGGCCGCGCGAGCGGGGTTGGCCACCGTGGCCGCCGAGTTGGGCATGTAGCGGCCGTCGCAGCCGGTGAACTTCATGGACGCCCACTCGCGTGTGACGAGGCGAGTGCCGCCCTGCGTCTTGATGCCCTTGTCCCGACCCGAGAGCAGCCGCACGATGGCTTCCATGATGTCGGACGCCTGCTCGGGGTTAGCCTTGAGCCACGCGAGCACGCGATGCAGGTGGCGCTGCCAAAGGTCGAAGACATCGAGCGGCGCGTAGCCGAGCTCACCCATGGCGGTGTTCATCATGGCAGAGACCTCCACCTTGCGCTTACGGTCCTTGCGCGTCCTCGCGCCCATCAAGCCCGTCATCACATCAGGCTCGATCTCGAAGTCGTGGTTCACGTTGAGGAACACGCGCGTCGAGAGCATCATCATCGTGAAGCGCGCGTCCACCGGACACGGCTCGCCCGCCGCCGCCGCCGCCGCCGCCTCCGGCGTGCCAGGGAGTGGCTCGGTCTTGAGCGCCGCAGCGGGCGTGTCGTTGACGGCCGGGTAGTCGCCGTAGATGAAGGCCATGTGTGCGGCCACGGTGCACGCGTCGCGGGACATGCCATCGCGCCGCAGCCGCGCGTACCAGCCCTGCAGCACAGGCAGGCCGTGGTCCATGAGCTTGCGGCGCAGTGTGTTCGCCGCGGCCAGGAGCTTCGTCTTGGCCGGCGAAACGCCTCCAAAGTCCGCCGTGCTCATCATGCGCAGCCCACGGACCTCATCCGCCTTTGGCGAGAGGAGGTACGTGAGGAACGCCTCGATGCGGCAAGCGAGCCGGATGGCGTACAGGATGGCCGAGGACGAGCCCGCCTTGACGTAACGACCAGCATCGAGGTCGAGTGCGTTCTCGACGATGGTGACGATCGCGGCGACCGAGGCGGCGGGCGAGTGCGTGAGCTCATTGAAGAGCAAGCCCGCGGGCGTCGCGAGCACCGAGCGATCCATGGTGGGCACCGTCGTCGGCGCCACCTTGGGCACATCGGGATGCCACTCGCCGGGCTCGTACAGCGCCGCATCGAGCATCTGCTGCAGCTCGGGCTTTGCGAGGGCCGAAGTGCGCATGGGGTCGGCGAAGAACCGAAGCAGCAGCGGCACGCGCAAATAGGGAGCGAGCAGCGCCTGAAGCATGTACTCCACATCCGAGGCGCGCAGCGCCCCCCCGAAATCCGGCAGGTGGCGGAGGTGCAGCACGTCATCCTCGGTGTCGACCTTGGCGCCCGCGAGGACGCTCGCCTCCGCGGACGAGGGAGGCAGGCGCGGACGGAAGCCACCCTTGCCGAGCAGACGGTCGAGGAACGACTTATTCTTGGCGGCCGCGTACTCGCCTGTGGAATCGACCCACGTCATCGACTTCATCTCGGCGCCGAAGCCGGTCACGATGAACTCACCGGTGAGGGGGGGGTCGGAGGCCGCCTTCTTGCTGCCCCCCTTCTTGGGCTCCTCCGGGGGGGTGCCCTCCTTGAAGCGCCACGAGAGGCGCGCGTCAGCGGGCGTCCATGCGCGCAGCTCGGGCAGGTTGTCCGCAGACGGCGCTGTCATGAGCTTGCACAGGTACACGATGTCGCGGAAAGCGAGCAGTTCCGGGTAGAGCTCGGCGAGGCTCGGATCTTCGTTCGAGAGGTACGCGGACAGGTGCTTGTCGGTGCGAGGGAAGGCGAGCTGCGCGCAGAGCTGCGTGAGCAGCTGGCGCTCGCCCTCGCCCAGCCCCATCGTGCGCTCGAAGCGGAAGATGTGCCGATCCGGAGACGCCGCAACCGAGCACGAGCGGAAGTAGTCGAGAAGGATGGTGCGCGAGGCGGCCAGGTGCGGGTACGGGAACTGCGCGCGCTCGGTCTCGATCTCGAGGTGGCGCATCTCGAGGGCAAACGGCTTAGACGGCCCCTCATTCTCGCCCGCGTAGTGCAGCGAGAGGTGCGAGGGCACATCGCACGCGCGCAGGCGCAGCACCGCGTCCGCGATCGCGACGATGGCCGCGAAGACCAACATTCGCGTCGCGTCGGCTTGAGGCGCGAGGGGGATGGAGAGCGAGGCCGCAGAGTAGTGGCGCGCGAGCACAAAGAGCCAACGGAGGATCTCGGCTTGCGTGTCGTGCGTGATCTTCAGCCCGGACTTGGCCCAGAAGCAGCGCATCTTGCGGTCCGCACGCCCGATGGGCAGCGGCAGCGGCAGCACGCGTAGGAAGAGGTGACCAAGCAACGAGGCGCGGAGCGCGTACGAATCGGCCACGAGCTCGCGCTGGTTGGCGAGGATCGTGCACACCTCGGACGCCCTTTGCAGCGCGTTCGAGACCTCCGCAAAGTTGGCCACCGTCTCTGGGATCGCCGTGAGCTCGACCGGCATCACGATCGGTGGCTCGTACGCGTCACCCGCCAGATTCTCAACGTTCGGCGAGGCGGCCACGTCATCGAGCAGTGGGAAGAGCGCCGAGCCCTTGAGCTCAGGCGACGCGGGCGGCGGCAGCGGCATCCGCTGGTTCGCCGCGGCCTTGGCGGCGTTCAGCTGCGCATCGAGTCGCTCCACAGCCCCCTGCAACGCGTGCAAGTCCGATGGCGCCAGCGTGGCCGCGCCAGAGGCGAGACGCGGCGACGAGGCGGAGAGGCGCCGTGCGGCGCGGGAGAGGAGCTCGATGGCCGAGACGGGTACACTGCCGTGCTTCTCGAGAGCCATCCTGAGGTCCATCGCGCCCAGATTCAAAAGCTGCTGCTTAAGCAGCAGCTCAACCCCGTCGGACGAGTACGAGGGCACAAGAGGCGGCGCGCCGCCGGCCGGGGGGGCACCAAAGGGGGCGCCGAAGCCGCCGCCGTACTGGGGCATCGCGCCAAACTGGCCGCTCGCCGCGAGCTGGAGCGCCACCGTCGCCGCGAGCATGACGAGCTCGTGTCCGTAGGGGTCGCCGGTCGCCGGCGGCGTGAGCCAACGCGCGGGGATCGGCGGCACCGGCGGGCGCCCGGCCTGCTGGAGGGAGGGTGGAGGAGAGGGCTGCGCGCCACCGGTCGCTTCCACCGAGCTCAGGTTCGCGAGGATGGGCCGGTTGTTGAGGAAGGGGTACACGGTCTGGTAGAGCAGCGCGCTCGTGTACTTCGCGTCGGGGAAGAGGGCGGCGCGCAGCAGGACGAACCAGACTGAGCCGTCACGGATCTTGTGCGCGGGGATCTTGCGCAGGAGCAGCGGCGAATTGTACTGCGTCGCGCCCGTCGCTGGGTCGATCCGCGCCGGGTGGTACTCGAGCCCGTCGCCCGTCGAGCAGATGGCGAGCGTGAACTCCTCGAATGAGTCGCAGTGGAGCACGTACATCATGAGCGAGTGCGTGCCGCGCTTGAGCGAGCCCTCCTGGAAGCCGCCGGGCACGATGATGCTCGCACCAGGCGTGAGCGTCTTCACCTGCGCCACAAAGGTCGTGAGCAGCTCGAAGAAGCCTGACATGTCCGAAATGGCCGAAAAGGTTTTGGTCATCCCGGCCGCGCGCTCGAGCGCCGAGTAGATCCTGCCGAGCGTCTGCTTGAGCGCGCCCGCGGTCTGCGGGTCCTCAAAGAGAAATCGGGTCTGGAACATGACCAGGTTGATCGACTCGACGAGTGACCCAACCGTCAGCTTCGGCGGAGGCGGCAAGCCCCTCTTGCCGTCATCGAGGCTGCGGCCGAGCACGACGTCGGCGAAGATGGGATTCTCCCAGAGGGGCGTGTCACCTGTGGAATACTGCGGCTTGGGTGAGAACCCAAAGCCGGCCTGGTTCGGGTCAAGGGGCGCCAGCATTGCGCTTGACCAGACTCGACACCGACGTGGTCGCGCGAAGGAAGATCTACGCCGCCGCGAGAGGTCTTGTGCACAAGCAAGCTCTGTGGGCGCGATGTCATGTGAACTTCTGATGATGATGAGTTTAATCTATCTCTTTTGTGCTCGAGCGCGTGGTTGACTTGAATTGCTGTTCAACAGAGCTACACCGTTCGAGAGTGATATTTGTAACTGAACGAGCAAACACCAACCGTTCGCGTTCGAGAATCTCCCCAGTCATGCTAATCCGTACATGCGGACGACGCGGACCGATCGAACACAGCGTGCGACGACATGCATACTATTTAGAGTGCATTCCCTTACCGAGCGCGTAGGTAGTTAAGGTAGCGCTCCCCCCCTTCTTTGCCGCCGCGCGAACCTTATTACCGTAGTGCCTTCCTCCTTGCCTTTCTCTTTCGAGCATTCTTTGACCAAGGCAGCTGCGATGCGAACAAGGCCTCCTTCTTCGCCACCTCTGCGCGACCTGCCATGAGCAGCTGCGCCTCCTCACTATTGTGCTCGAGCTCGTCGACCCTAAGCGCCGCCGCGATCTCGTGCTCGAGATCGTCAATCCTCCGCTCGAGCTGCACCTGTGAAGTGATGACCGCCGGTTGCAAGGCGGCGGGTTCCCCTAAGGGTTCCTCCCTCTCCTCTTCTCCTTGTGATGAGTACTTCCCATCTGCCTCCGCTGGTTTACGTTTGCGGTCCGGCGGGTCTTGTCCGCCGGATGCCGCCGCCGCCGCCGCCTGCTCGGCAACCTGCTGCTCCTGCCGCAGCTTGGCGATCGCTTCCGCGTACTCCACGACGGTGATGTCACCCGCATCCTTGGCCGCCTTGAGAGCGGCCATCTCAGCGTCCATCTTCTCTTTCGACTCCTTGGCTTGGGCAGCCTTTGCGGGCTCCTCCTTCGCTGCGGGCTTTTCCTCCTTCGCTGCGGGCTCGTCCTCCTTCGCTGCGGGCTCCTCCGCCTTCGGCTCCGCTGGCTCCTTGACAGGCTCTTCCGACGAGACCGCCGCCTTTTCGGCCGCCGCCTTCTCGGCCTCCGCCTTCTCGGCCGCGATCCGAATCTCTCGCTCGGCCGTCTCCTTCTCCTCCTTTGCCTCCGCCTCCGCCTCCGCCTCCGCTTTCGCTTTCTCCTCTTCCGCCTTCGCCTTCTCCTCAGCTTTTTGGGCAGCTGCCTGCTCAACCGCCGCCTTCTCCGCCGCCGCCGTCTTCTCCGCCGCCGCCGTCTTCTCCTTCAGCTTGGCGATCGCTTCCGCGTACTCCACGACGGTGATGTCACCCGCATCCTTGGCCGCCTTGAGAGCGGCCATCTCAGCGTCCATCTTCTCTTTCGACTCCTTTGCTCGGGCAGCCTTAGCAGGCTCCTCCTTCGCTGCAGGCTCCTCCTCCTTCGCTGCGGGCTCCTCCTCCGCCGCTGCAAGCTCCTCCTCCGCCGCTGACTCCTTGGCGAGCTCTTCCGACCCCTCGGGTTTCTCCTGCACTTTCTCCTCTGCTGGCACCTCTGTGGGCTTCTCAGCTGGGGTGGGCTTCTCTGTAGCCGCTGCTGGCGCCTGAAGAGATGGTGACGTGAACGTGCCGCCGATCGCGGTCTTGTACTCTTCTAACTGCTCAAGCTTTTTGCGCTTAGCTTCCGCCCTCGCAGCCGCCGCCTTCTCGGCCGCCGCCTTCTCGGCCGCCGCCTTCTCGGCCGCCGC
>ERZ761574.68-NODE-68-length-53209-cov-69.718140_pt1 | contig 53209 bp, 38 predicted proteins | sample MGYA00374950_ERZ761574 | MGnify/ENA primary metagenome ERZ761574 (study PRJEB28895, sample SAMN07631631) | mixed culture metagenome | isolation source: Freshwater growth medium | place: USA: Seattle, Washington | collected 2016-10-03 ... | reverse complement strand
CCGATCGCTCGCGCCAGCGATGGGCACCAAAGGCGGCGGAAAGGCGACCGCCATTACTTGACTTGACTTGACTTGCTAACGAAGAACATGGAATCTTCGCGTCCATGTCATCGAATCGTCTCGGAATCGATGTGGAGTATCTCGCGATTGGGTCGTGCGACAGTCTGCGGCTGCGGCGCTCGGATAGCCGCCAGCGCCGCCGCCGCCACGTCGGCGGCGCCACGCTCATTGTGCAGCAGCAGGAGCAGCAGCAGCAGCATCGGCGGCAGCAGAAGCGCTGCGAGGGCGGTGCTCTCCACGCTGGCTGGACAAGGCGCGGAGCTCGACCCCTGCGGCGAGCGGGCAACCGTCGATCAGAAAGCCATCGACCAGCAGCTGCGGGTCGCGCGTTTCAAACCCATCTTCGATGAGCTTGCGCAGGGCAAGCTCATCTCGCGCCGAGACCTCGAGGTGGGCATTAAGAAGGCGCATCCGACTGCGGTGATCACAGACGAGCAGCTCGACCGCATGTTCCGGCTGGGTGACGCGGACGACAGCGGCCGGATCGACCTCGAGGAGTTCATGGTGCTCTTCGACGACATTCCCGACGAAGACATCTCGCTCGCTTCGCTCGCGAGCTCGTGGCTCGGCTACTCGCACGCGGTGGCTGACCCGGAGCTCATCTTCCAGCTTACGTGGCGACGGCTGGTGCAGCAGCAGCAAGGCGAGGAGAACATACAAATGCCATGCGAGATCCTGTTTCTCGGCGGTGCGCCCGGTGCGGGCAAGGGCACCATGACGCCTTTCATCATGCGCGAGCGCGGCCTCGATGCACAGCCAATCGTCATGTCGTCGCTACTCAACTCTCCCGCCGCCAAGAAGATCATCGAGGCAGGCGGGCTCGTGAGTGACTTCGAGGTGTTCCAGATGCTGCTCGAGCAGCTCGCCAAGGGCGAGCAGGCCAATGGCTGCATGGTCGACGGCTTCCCACGCACGGTGGTACAGGTGGAGCTTCTGCGGCTGCTGCATACCAAGATGAAAGACCTGTCCGGCTCCCTCAGAGCCGGACGGATGCCGCGCCCGCGCTTCCGCATGTGCATCCTGTACGTGGACGAGCACGAGTCGGTGCAGCGGCAGCTCTCGCGCGGGCGTCAGGCGCTCGAGCACAACAAGCATGTCAAGGAGACGGGCGAGGGAGATTTATGCGAGGTGCGCGAGACTGACTTGTCGGTCAAAGCGGCCAAGACGCGCTACCGCCTGTTCGTCGATGGGACGATGGCAGCCAACGAGGCTCTCAAGCGCAACTTTCCATTCAACCTGATCAATGCGAGCGGCACCATCGAGGAGGTCAAGGCTGTCGTGTTGCAGGAGCTCTCCTACCAATCGTCGCTCGAGTTGGCCGAGGACACGTACAATGCCATCCGGCACATCCCGACCGCTGCCGAGATCACGCGCCACGCGCGCGTCAACCTCGTGGCGCGGCTCGATAGCTACCAGCGCATCCACCCGGCAGCCTTCGCCGGGGTCGTGCGCGTCATCAACGATCTCTTCCTGCCCGCCATCCGACGCCATGCGCTCGTGGGCGAGGCTCGCGTCGCGATCCCCCGCCCGTGTACCATCTTCAGCCAGCCGCTCGCGATGGACATGGCGGTGGATGTCATGTTCGACCGCGGCTTCGCGCTGCGGGTCGAGGAGCTTGCGCAGGAGATCAGGTTCAAGATGACCTTTCGACCGCCGAACCTATCGAACGCGGCAAACGAAGCCAGGCGAACGCGAGCTATGTAATTGCGATGACCGTCGCCCCGCTTTTCGACTATTCGTGCGGAGGCTCCGGAACGAACGATGTGCGTGTTAAAGGTGGTAGCCAAGTGTCAGGGCTCTTGATTCTGAAAACTCAACCCAAAACGCGCGCAATAATTGGGTTCCGCCACGGCAGAACTCGAGCACGCGTGGCGTAACGCCCAGAGGGCAGGCTCGGCACACTCGCGCACTCAGTGACCCGGTCACGCCAGTCATCTCAATATGAAGGCCACCTCCGTCATCCGCACGCATACCACTGCTGCCAAGGACATACCACTGCATACCACTGCGCCAGCCACTCCGATGGCACGCCTCGGTAACCCGCCGAACAAGCAAGCGACCTACCTCGGTCGTGGCGTCAAGCCACTTCCCGCAGTGCCACAGCAGGGCTCTGCCACGTCCAACAAGTCACGCCAGGTGTCACCCCACGGCTCACGCTCGTCGACTCCGCGCCGCAGCCTTCCGCAGTCCCCTACCCCGCCACCGGCGGCCAAGTCCTCCGATCCGCGCCAGCTGTTCCAGCAGTGCTTGCCGCTGCACACGCTGGCCAACAAGCTGAGCGGACCAACCACTGCGTCGCCGAGCCCTGCGGTCGCTCCCACGCGGTCGCTGCTCGGCGGCACGCCGCCGACGCCATCGGTCGAGCTCGTCAAGCGCCCCAACGGCACCACCGCCCACCTGCTCAAGCTGCCGCCGACGGTGCCATACGTGCTGCACATGCACGACAAGGGCCACCACGTGCACGTTGTACCGTGCTTCACGCCGGCGGCGGCGCAGCAGATCCGGCTGGATGCCGAGGCTGCGGCCAAGCGCCTGGGGGGCTGGGCGCCGCGCGCCGTCGGCTGCTGCACGAACGACGTTCTCGTCTCGCAGCTCGGTGCGACGTCGCAGCAGCTCATCTTCGATGCCTTCCGTCGCGTCATCATGCCGTACGCGTGCCGCTTCTTCCCCAACGCCAATCTGACGCCCGAGTCCCTGCCCAAGAACCCCGAGTGCTTCTTCCTCATCAAGTACTCGGGCGACCGCTCGCGCAAGGAGTTTGGCGAGCACACCGACCACACCAAGCTCACGATCAACATCTCGCTCACCAACCCGGTGACAGACCACTCGGCGGGCGGCCTCTTCCTCCCTGTGCCCAAGGGCATCCTCGACGTCGAGGTAGCGACACCCAGGCCGGGCGCCGGCGTCAAGGATGGTGCCTCCGGCACGACTCTTGCCACATCGGTCATGAGCGCGCTCGGCAGCGCGACGCGCTCGGCCGCTGACGCTGTCGCGGGCGCTCTCAACGGGAACAGCAGCAGCAGCGGGAACACGACGGGCACGCTTCACGCCAGAGACTCGCGAGGGGTGATGCTGCGCCCGCGCGCGGGCACGTGCATGATGCACCACGGCGACGTGCGGCACGCGGGCGACCGCATCGAGAGCGGCGAGCGCATCCAGCTCGTTGCCTTCTTCTACGGCAGTGAGAAGCGTGGCCAGGCGCTGCCTCTCGCGTCGCCCAAATCTTCACCGTTCGACGTCCCGCTCTCCATCTCCACACCTCCGACGTCGGACGAGATCATCGCCGCCTCGTGGCCCAAGGGCGCGCCTCGCGACCCGCAGGGCAAGCCACTCTCGTTGTCCTCGTCCTACTCCTCGAACTCCTCGAACTCCTCGACCGCCTCGACCTCTTCGGCCTCCTCGGCCGCAACGGCCGCAACGGCCGCAACGGCCGCAACGGCCGCAGCGGTCGCCTCATTCAACTCACACCAGTCGCAGCTGCTTCAGCTCTCGCAAGCAACGGGCCAGCGCGCCGTCGGCCTCATCGAGCGCGCAATGCTCGAGGCGCAGCGTGACATCACTCTCGCCGAGGTCGCCAAGCTAGCGCAGGCCTGAGGCGGCCGCGTTGGCCGCCGGCTGCGGCGTGCGGCCAGCTGGAAGCAAGCTGACCCTACGACGAACGAAGGTTCTATGTGAGCATGTACGCTTGGATATGGAGGTACTTGCATCGGGGTCATGTGAGTTGCGAACATGTGGTGAGAGAGATGAGAGAGTGCGTGTACGAGTGAGAGAGAGAGAGAGAGAGAGAGGGAGAGATGCGCTTACATGTACGACGGGGGTTGTGCGCGCTCGCTACGCGCTCGCGCTGCCCCCTGCGTCTTTACTCGGAACATGGTGGTCCATGCTGTGTGCAGTGACTTATGAGCCACAGACGCATGTGAGGTGTGCGTGTACGGTATACCGTGTGAGTCCGCGCGGCGAGTCGGGGGAGAGTCAGGGGAGAGCACAAGAAAAGCATTGATGAACAGCTGGATCGGCGTGGGTCGTGGTGACTGGTGCTGCTCACTCGGGGTCGTGCCAAATGTCAAGAATGAGGGCTGATTGGGGCTAAAAATTGAAGGATAGCGGACGTTAAGCGGATCGGATCCATGAGACGCACCCGAGACACATCCCTGTCTACAGTAGGCCGAAGATCCAACCCAGCTTGCTGGGCCAGCTTGCTGGGGAGGGGAGACCCGCGGAGGATGGCATTCTATAAATAAGGCGAGCTTGGCATGCCCATGGGCATGAGCGCAAGCCTGCGGACTGACCCGACCCCCGCGCGGACCCGCCGAGCGCCGCGCCGTTTGTCCATGCGTTTGTCCCCCCTAGTAATCCTCTCGTCACCGGTCCTGTTGACAGCATGTAGCTGTAGCTACGAGCTAGCCCGCTGTACTATAGCGACAGGGGTGGGGGATAGTTACCGTCGCGTATTGGCTTTTCTTTCTAAAGACTAAATACACGACCGACGGTCGCGGACAAGCCCGGTCTGCGTCCGTCGCGTATCCAAGTGGGCTCGTGGCGGTATTTTATCACGATGCCTGTGAGACATCCCGCACATCTTGAGACCGAACCACGGGGGGCGAACACGCCGCGAACGTGCACCATCGGGCAGATCGCAAGGCAGGCGCCATGTCGGGCACCCATGGACCGATGCGCCTCGGCTGTGCCAGGGCTGTGCGCAAGTGCGCACGAAGTGGCCCATGTCTCGCTGTGCGCGGCAGAACCCGCCCCTAAAGCCTCGGAGACCCCTCGGGCGTGGAGCCTTAGTGGAGCCTACGCTCCCGTGGGATCCACCTCCGTAGCCAGTTGCGGCGGCGTGAGCGCCGGCGCTATTGGCAGCGGCGCCTTGGGGTCCATACTAGCGAGGGTCTCGGCGTAGCGCCGAGTGCGCGCGTGCTCAGGGCCAAGAGCGTCACTTGAGGCGTGAACCGCTTCAGCGAGGAGCGCTAGCGCCTCTGCGCCTTGCCCCTCTCCCATCTGAGACAGCACCATGCCCAGGTTGAAGATGGAGGCTAGCGTACGCTCATGCTTCACGCCCAGATGCTTCCTGTGCATCTCGAGCCCCGCGCGGAAGGCCTCGCTCGCGAGCCCGAGGGCGCCGTCGGAATACAATTCGACCCCAACGCTCTCGACTTGCTCCATCGTCGCGAGCGTGTCGGGATGTAGGTCCCCGAGCAGGGTGCGCGACGCGCTGAGCAGCTGCAGCAGCAGCGCCGCCGCCTCCTTAGGCCGGCCACGCCGCCTCAGAAGCAACGCGAGCCCATGACGGCGCACGCAGGTCTCGGGAGCCTCCTCTCCCTTGGCCTCGCGGCTCGCGCGCACAGCCTCCTTGAGCATCTCTGTCGCCTCTTCCTCGCTCCCTCGCTCGCTGAGGAGCATCGCCAAATCGTACTGCAGCTTGGACGCGTACCGGTGCGCCTCGGGCAGCCGGCGGAGCGCCATGCGCGCCTCCGATACGAGTGCATGCGAGAGCAGCTCAGTGACGAGGTTGTTGACGCGAAGAAAGCCGACGGTGGCGTCGAGGACCTCCTTGTGCTTCGTCCCCTCGTTGGGCAGCCAGCAGTGCCGCCCGCCCACGGTCGTATAGCCCACGCCGCTCCGGGTGCTGCTGCGGCTACTGGTCAAGGAGGTAGGCCGCTCGCTCATCATCAGCGAGCCATCAGCGCTCATCAAGGTCCCGTCCTCCCGCGGCACCATCAAGTCGTCCTTATCCTCGTACTTGGCCTCGCGTCGGCATGAGGAGCGCCGCGAGTCCACCACGCGCGCCGACGGCCCGCGCAGCACGCCCGCAAACACGTCGAGAAGCGCACACAGCTGCAGATGCAACACTTCCTCGTCCGGGTCGCTCAGCATCACATCAAACGGTGCGCGCGCCATCGCGGTGTACGCGAGGTCGGCGATCGTGTAGGCGCAGCGCAGGGGTGCCGATTGGCACACGAGGTCCTTCTTCTCGAGCAGCAGAAGCGTGTGCCCGATGGACGCGATCACATCCTTAAGCCGCTCGAGGTCCTTTCCTATACGTGTCGTCGTCGCCCGGGTCGAGAGGTCGCGGATGAAGAAGCACGTGGTAGTCTTCGTGCATGGCGAGCTGTCAATCAGATTGTCGAGCGCCGCGAGCAGTGCCATCGGTGAGCTGCCCAAATGCGCGGCCACGTAGACGTGTGCCACTCCCACGTCTGGCGAGCCTTGCTTCTGGAGCCGTTCGCACATGGAGAGGCCATCCGTCTTGCTCGCCTCGCGCATCTGGTCGCGCACAGCGTACAAATCTGGCGCCGGGTCCTCAGGCTTGAAAAGCTTCATCAGCCCGTCAAAGGTAATGCCGAGCATCAGACGTGCCGGCACTCCCAATGCCTTTGCGCGCTCGACCGCCTTCTGCTCGTTTGCATTCAATTTTGCTTTGTTGGCGCCAAGGAGCTCCTTATACTCACCAGAGCCCTGCTTTGGGTTCCGCGCGCTAGGCGGTTTGTTACCACGACTACTGCCGCGGCCACCGCCACGGCCGCCGCTAGCACCGACAGCGCCGCCGTTCTTTTGCGGCGGCATGAATCCTTCAGTGCGGGCGCTCCCAAAATAAAAGCAAGTCCGGTGCCCGAGCGCCGTTCCCCTGTGAGCTGTGTGAATGTGAACGTGTTTATCTCCGGGCTTTTCGCGTCTTTTGACTCTGTCACGTCTCCTTCTTACCACCGGCCCCGCCGCCATGTTGATCGCTCCTCCCGGAGCTTCGCTGCCTGCTGCTCGCGCTGCTCTGCTCGAGGAGGTTCTCGAACCATCCAGGAGCGACGCCGCAAGCGACGCCGCCCGCCGCTCCTGCTTGGGCGACGGCTTGTGCGACGGCTGCCGCCTCGGCCTCGGCCAACCAACCCCATGCGGCCCAGAGCATCTCATTGCCAACCAAACCGCACGTGTGGAACGTCGCCATCTCCTCCCAGACCCATGCCGCTGGCACCACGGCGCGCAACCACGCCGCGGGGCCTGCGCTGACGCCGCATATGATGGCCGCATTGCCCACCCAGAATGGCACGGCGGACGCGACTGCGATGCTCAGCGGGTGGGACCACGGCAGCGCGTGCCGGCGCACGAGCGTCACGAGCGTCACGAAGAGCGCGAGCAAAGGCGGCGACAGGTTGGCTCCGCCGAAGAGCACGTAGTCGTCAAAGGAGCAGAGGTGCGGCAGCAGCGTGATGAGGCTGAAGGCAAGGCCGTGCCCAATGGCGATCACAACGAGGGCGCGCAGCCCACGTGCCGACAGCCTTCCAGACGCCTCATGGAGAGCTCGCACAGATAGCCAGATGACTGTGACGAGCGCCGCCTGGAGTTGAGCGTTCGAGCGCCAAACGCTCTCGAAACCACTGGGTCGCGCACCTCCGGGCTGAAGCCACAAGAGCACTCCCGAACCCGACCATACCACGTTGACGGCCGGCCACGCAAGCGCCACGGCACCAAGTGAACCTCCACGGAGGCCTTTGACCTTGTGCCTTACAACTGTGAAGAGTGCGTGCAAGGCTAGCAACGCGTCCGTGACGGCGGCCGCTCGGCAGTCTCGCGAGCACGTCTCGAATCCGAGGCCCATCACGTGCTTCGCGATCCAGGCGGTGTGATGACAGGTGCCAGTGGCCATGGAGGGAGGTTTTGGGCGGGCTGTGAAGAGCGCCGCCCTCACCCCGTCAACACCGAGAGAAGGAGGAGTTTCGTGTGGCTCTCCCTTGAATTTTCCTCACAGACACTGCAGACAGGCTCTGACGTGTGAACAGGAAGTCCTTCTGCAACGGTCGTCCAGGTCACGCCGGAGGCGAGCCCCGACCAGCTGGCCCCGACATCACCGAGTGAAAGGAGGAGTTTGGCTCCACACCGGCAACGGGTCATGCCGACCCATTTCTCACAACAGCGGCGCACGCTCGGCACGGCGGCGACGCCCACGTACATGGACGCACCGGAGCGTGCCCAAGGCAGCATGGTCATCATCGATCGCTACGATGTGACCGTGCGGGCCAATGCCGCGAGGATGCTGGCAGAAAAGGGGAGGGCACCAGCTACGACAAAGCCGGTGACAGCCACCACTATGCTCTCGTTCAGAGTTCCACCCGGCAAGGCCGACGCGTCGCATGCCGCCTCTCGTCCGGGATCAGCGTGCGGCAGCGCCGGCCTCTTGGTGCAGCAGACCGCTGGTGCGTGCTGCTGCACGGCAGCGGGTGCCAGTGCCAGTGGCAGCCAGCCAGTGGCACCCATGCCGGCGCCACCTCCGGAAGCGGCGACGTATGCACGGCCAGCGAGTCCCAACCCAGCGTGTACGAGCTCGCTATCGCAGCCCGCGTGCGCGCTGCCGCTCGCGCAGCAGACGGGAGGCCGCAGCCCGCAGGCGAGGCCGTCGTCGGCATCGAGGAGCTGCCGAGCGGCAGCCGCGAGCAGCGAGCTGGCTGCTGCCAAGGACGACCATGCCGTCGAGGCGCTCCGGCGCGCGCAGTCCGCCTCCATCCTGCAGCGGGAGCAGCGACGTGCGGCCGCCGTCGAGGCGGCCATAGCGCAGGCCTCGCGCCCGTTGACGACAGTGTCCAAGATCACTGCGAACGCAGCAGCGGCAGCGGCGGCGACAGCGAACGAGATCCGCGCGAGATCCGATCGAGATCACAGCGAGATCCGAGCGGCGACGTACCAGCCGGCCGAGGTGGAGTCGACCGTGCCGACCGAGCACCGGCTCGTCTCGTGCCTGCCCCTCTACACGGGATATGACCAGCCTGCCGCCGACCGCGACCACGGCTACCGGCTTCAAGAGGTGCTCAGTCCCGGTGCGGCCGCCATGTTTGCCCAGGAAGCGGCCGCGCTGCGGCGCATACGGCCGTCGTCGGCCTCAACGGGATCGCTCCGAACGCAGGCCCACCCTCAGCAGGCCCACCCTCAGCAGGCCCACCCGATCCGTCCCAACCTCACCAGGCCCGCCTCTGCCAAGCAGGCCCTGTGGGGAGAAGCCCAGGAGCCAATGGGGCCCACTATGGCCGCCGCCGCCGCCTCTGAGGCTGCGCCCGCAACGCTGACGCCCACGACGACGCCGAGCGTGCCCACTACGGCGCCAGCCGATGGGACGGGGGGCGCCGTGATGGGCGCCACCGCCGCGGCCCTCGAGAGCATGCTCGTGGGGCACCTCCACTCGACCTCGCCGCCGCGGCGGCCGCCGCCGCCGCGGCCGCCGCAGCCGCAGCCGCAGCCGCCCTCGGCCTCGTGGGGCGCGCCGGATGGTGTGAAGTCGGTGCCTGTGGCGACGGCGGCCGCTGGCATGCCTCCCTCTGCCGCCTCTGCCGCCTCTGCCGCCTCGCCGCCAGCGGTGCGCTACACGCCAATCGCGGCGGCCAACGGACACGCCGAGGCCGCCCGTTGGGAGCGACAGGAGTTCCCCACACACTCGGGCATGCCGAGGCGCGTCCACTCGGAGCAGCTCGACGCGATGCTCACCTCGTTGCTGAGCAAGCTCGAGGTGAGGGGCGAGCTCGAGCCCGCTTGATGGCCCTTGATGGCCTCCCTAATTAGATTGGATGACGTCTCTCATCAGGTGAGCGGCGAGCTCGAGGGTCTTGGGAAACGCGAGCGCCTCGGGCGCGAGCGGCAGGCATACGGGATGGCTGCCGCGGAGCTCGTTCGCCAGGCGCGCACGGAGAACAAGGTGCGCACCGCGCTCTCGATAGCCTCTCGATAGCCTCTGGATGGCCTCTCGATGGCCTCCCTCTTGATGACCTCACTCCTTCGGAGCTGATTGCCTCTTGATGATCTCTGACGACTCCTGATTGCCTCCCTCATCAGGTGCGCGCGGCCCTCTTCGAGCGGATCGTCGACCGCTGATTGCATGCTGAATGCATGCTGATTGCCTCCCTCATCAGGTGCGCGCGGCCCTCTTCGAGCGGATCGTCGACCGCGCGTGGGCACTGGCCGATGAAGTGCTGCCGACGCTCGACACGTATGCACGCCGTGCGGAGGTGGCCGAGGTGCAGCGCAAGGCTGTCGCAGCCGAAGTCGCGCATGGGGAACGAGCGGCTCATCAGCTGCGACAGCACGTCGCGATGCTCACGATCAGCCACGCGACCGTGCGTCGGCGTGCCCACCAGGCCGAGCTGGCGTGCTTCCGAGAGCAGGGTGCCCGCATCGCGTCGGAGAAGGAGCTCGAGAAGACGGTCGCGCATCGCGGGAAGCTCCAAGCGGAGCTGCACGCGACGGTTGAGGCGCTCAGGACGGCGCGAGATCACCTGGACGAGGTCGAGACGAAACTCGCGAGCTCGAACAGCGAGATTGAGCTCCTGGCCGGTCAGACCCGGCGCCTCGAGAAGCGCGTGCAGGCCGACGCCGCGCTCGTCGCCGAGGCACAGGGCGACGTGGATCGCGCGGCCGAGGAGCGAAACGAGCTCGCGCAACGGCTGGCGGCGCTGGAAGAGCATTTCGGCCGGCAGGCGGAAGAGCTCGCAAGGGCCAAGGAGCAGCTGTCGCTCGAGGAGGATGAGCCTGGGGAGCCGCCGGGTGGTGGGTCCTCCAAGGCGCGGCTGCGCACGAAGCTCGAGAAGGCGCTCAAGGACCTCGAGGGGCTTCAAAAGAAGGCAGACGCCGAGAAGCTGGTCGCGCTCTCCAAGTTCGATGCGGAGCTGCGTGCGACCCGTGACGAACTCGATGAGAGCGCGAACAAGCTCGCGCTGACGGAGCGCGCGCTGGCCGAGGCCAAGGAGCGCCTCGTCCATCTCGAGCGCGAGATGCAATCTCAGATGCACTCTCGCGGGCTGCTCACTCGTCAGGTGACGAGTGCAGGCCTAGGGCCGATCCCATCGGGCGCCGTGTTGGGCGCCGCGCTGGGCGCGGGCGGCGACGAAGTGGCCCAGCTCTCCGCGGAGCTCGAGCGTACGTCCGAGCAGCTCGGTCAGCTCGAGGCCGAGCGAGGTGAGCTGCTGAGCCTCGCTGTGGGGATCGACTCGCAGACGAGTCGGTGGCTCCCCGAAGGCCATCCAGAAGGGCTTCCCGATGGCCAGCCGCGCGCGCTTGACGACGCCGCCGCGAAGAACGTCGACCTGCGCGGGCTGCTTCGCCGTGTGGGCTCTCGCGTGCGGGCCTTGGGAGGCGCGCTCGGGGGGGCGCCCGTAGGGGCACCCGGGGGGGCACCCGGGGCTAGCCGCGACAGCGCGCCGGCGCCGCCGTCCACTCCGCGAGAGGGCCATCGCCCTCGCGATGCCTCCGGAGAGGGCGCCGTCTTGGGCGCCGAGCATGGACGCACCACGACGGCGCTCGAGGCGTCGCTCGAGACGGCGCGCCGCGCGGCGGCCGAGGCGGTGGCGCAAGCGGCGGCGGAGATGCGCCAAGCAGCGGCGGACTCGGAGGAGGCGGCGAGGAGGCACGCTCTCGAGACCCGGCATCTCGAGGTCGAGATTGCTGCGCTGCGCGCGCGGGCCGCTTCCGAGCAGAAGCAGATCGAGGAGGCCTACGAGCGAGGCGTCGCTGACGGGCTCGCGCGTGGGGAGGCGCATCTGGAGGCGGCCAAAGCGTCCGCGAGCTCCGCGAATGACACGTCGAGACGCATGAAGGACCTGGTCCAAGGGTTGGCTTCCCAGGTGGTCGCGCTGCAGCAGGAGGTGAGGCGACTCAAGTCGAGCAGCGCCAAGCAGCTCACGGGCGACGGCTCCGATCCGGCCTCGTACCTCGCCGCACGCGCCGACCCCAAGTTCGATGCGGGCGCCGTCCTGAGCGCCCAGTCGCGGGCGATCGAAAAGCTGGGCGGCGGCTCGGTAAGCGCCGTGCTGGGCGGCGGCTCGGCCAGCGCATCGCTCGGGGCGGCGCGCCGAGCCTCGGCGGCCGCGGGTCGCCATCATACGCGCGAGACCCTCGAAGCCGACGACGAGGTGGCGGCCTCCAGGGCTGCGGCCGCACGACAGCACTCGTCTGAGCGTGGCGCCACCGCCACCGCCGCCACCGCCACCGCCGCCGCCGCCGCCACCGCCGCCGCCGCCGCCGCCGCCGCCGCCGCCACCGCCACCGCCGCCACGCACGCCGCTGCCGCCCTCGCCGCCAACGCGTCAAGCTCCGCGGGCTCGGTCGGGCGCCGTGTCGAGCGCCTCACCCTGCGCGACCTGAGCAACACGGAGCGTGCATCATTACTAGGGGCTGAGAAGGCGGCGTGGGAGACAAACTTCCAGTGCGGCGGCAAGGCGGGGGCTGACAAGGCGGCAGAGGCGCAGCGGCGCGAGCGACTGCTTCGCGAGAGGATAGGTCAGCTGGAGCGCGCCTATGGGACGGTCCTCGACGAGCTCACGGAGCTGCGCGATGCGGTGCGCGCAGCCGCGGATGCTCGCCAGCGGCGCATCGCCGATCTGCCCGCCTCCGAGCTGCGCGTCGAGATTCGTCAGCTTCGTCACGACGCCGAGCTCGTCCGCGTGCAATCGGCGCTCGAGTCGCGCGAGCTCTGCGCGAGATTGCTCGGCGAGCTCTCGATCTCGTTCGAGAAGGAGGCACGCTGGACGGCGGACCGCATTGTGCGCCACGTGATCGCCGACGGGCGCGCGCTGCCTCCCGATCACCCGCAGGCCACGGGTAGAGCCGCCTTCGCTGCCTCGGGAGCGACGGTAACGGTAGCGACCGCCGCCCCGAGTGCGACGGCCGGCAACGGCGATGGCGCCCACCACGGCGATGGCGCCCACCACGGCGCGGTTGCCCATTACGGCGCTGGCGCCCCCTCGGCAACGCCGGGTCGACTCGTAACGGCTCGACAGCCACGCCCTGCGTCCGCCACGCGTGGCGGCTCAGGGCGCTTCGGCGTACCGGCCCGGCCGGCCTCTGCCACGTGTTCGCGTGCTCCTCTCGCCACGGCTGCCGAGCTGCTCGGTGCCGTGCCCACCTGCGCCCCAGCCAGCACCACCCACGCCGCTACTGCCACTGCACCTCGAGTGGCTCCTACCGCCGGCACCGGTAGCACCACGAAGCTCGCCGCTGCCGCCGGCACCGCGAACGCCGTTGCCAGCGCAAGCGCTGCTGCCAGTGCAAACGACGCCGAGCCAGACGCGCAGTTGGTGCTCGACGTTCGAGAGGAGGTGGAGAGCCTAAAGCAATGCATGCATCGAGCGCTGCAGCGGGCGACACGCACGCTGCGTGGGCGGCTGCTCCCCTCCAAGCCCACCACCCTCGAGGATAGCGGCGTGCCCGGCGCTGCGGTTGGCGCACAACAGATCCGATGGCTCTCGCAGGTGTGCCGCGTCATGCTCCCCCATTGCCTCGTGTGCGTCTTCGACCCGCTCAGCCAGGACCTCGAGAGCCGTTACAGCCCGTGGACGGTCCTCGCAGAGGATGCTCAGGCTCTCGGCGTGGAACGGGATGAGCGCATCGTGCTTGAGAAGTTCGATCCTTATGCCACAGTTGCGGCGGCCGTGGAGGCCGCCCCGTAGCGGCGCGAGGGTGAGGCTGCAGGCTCGGACGAAACTCTCTGGACACACGAGACTCGAGAGTCTCACACTGTCACTTACTACTTCCTGTAGCCAGCCAGCCAGCCGTATGCGCGTGTGCGCCCGTGTGGAGCGCGCGCGACTCACTGGTGAATTCAGCCCTTCACAAGATCTCACATGCTGGAGATCGTCTGTGAAGCTCTGTCAGAGTAAATGAGACACAAAAGCGTACGAAGATCGAAGTAGGAACGTCTATCATGTTGATCGGATTACATACTTTACAGCTGAGGTCGTGGCGTCGGCGGTGTGGGCCTCAACCCTCGTCCCAGCACGATGCACGAACTCAAATACGCAAACTCGAAATTGCCCAGCTGCAGCTCCGAATGTCTGGCTCGACCGTGGTGACTTAACCAAGTCAAGTCAAGTCAAGTACTTGACTTGACTTGACTTAACCATTTATCCGCCTTGTGGTCTGACCATGTCTGACTTAGTCACTTCCTGTTCACGGGAACTGAGGGGCCGTTGCGGAATCGAAAGGAACCCTATTTGGGAAATCCCGCCCGCATCCTTGCGACGACAAATGAATTCTTCGCGTCGTCTTGAGGCACGATTTCGGTGCGCCCGACATGCTGCTCCTTCTCGTCGCATTACCACTCGTCGTCGCCTTGCCGGCGGCGTTTGACGGACATCAGATCAACGCCCTTCATCTCGAGGTGCAATCTCCGCGTCAGTTCGAGGTGCGATCTCCACCCGAGTCCCGCCCTCATCTCCCAGCCGCCACGCGAGATCTCCACAAAAGCCCCGCCACAGCGCCACTCCGCACGCACAACACCCCGATCGCACACATCACAATTGCACGCGCCGCGGCACTAGAACGCGGGCAAGACGATCTACCACGCGATGTTAATCGTCACCAACCCCTTCGAGCCCATGGACACCAACCTTCATCTACACCGCACACACGACACGCTCACTCACGTCACCGCCTGGCACCGTTTCCACTCTCCAACGCCTGTGTCCCAGCTGACCCGTTTGCCGGTCGCCGTGCCCACGCTCCGCAGACGTCGTACTACATTGATATCATCGTCTCCATCGCGGTGGCTTTGGCCACCGTGGCTACGGCCGTTGAGTCGTCGGCTGCTGCGATCCTCACCTCCGCCGCGACCCTGGTCGGCGTCACCGTCACCAGCTCTCCGACCATCCCCACTCAAACGGTTGTCGTTTCGCTCGCCCTCGGCGGCGACCCCAAAGATCGCCTCCTGGGCTCTAGTATCGCCATCATCGCCGCCATTGCCGTGCTCGCCGTCATCCTCTCCTGCAGCCGAGGGATCTCCAAACCCGAGCGGAGACTGATGACGGGTACCAACCGTTCCGGTGGGCAGCCGACATTGCTCCGTCCTCCGCCGAAACTCTCGACCGCCATTTGCCTCACAACGAGGGTGGCACAGCTCGTTCTGGTGCTCTTGCTTTGTCCCGGGGGTATGTCAGCTACACCCGATTCGGGACCCATTCTGATTCACGAAGTCGGCATGCTTCCAGGTGATCAGAGCCTGGCAACAGAAGGGGCGATGCGAGAGGCAAAGTTCCACAAGGCAGAGGCAGCAGCGGAAGATTCCTTTCTTTTCAAGCATCGCCTTCAATACCATGATGCTGCTTCGAACAAACTCACGTATTTCGAGTACAGCGCACGCCGCTATGATCACGTCCTCATGCTGAATGAGATGAACATTTCTTCGTGTGCGTTGGAAGTTGCTGGAGGCCAGATTCAGAGAGTTCATCTGACGTCCCGCGATCACGATGGGCTCAGAATGAACGTGACGGCTGGTACGTTTCTCTCGCACCTTTTGGCTCCCGTGTTCATCGGCTCCCGTCTTCATTGGCTCCCGTGTTCGCTGTTTTCTGACGAACTGCATTCGATCGTATGTCGCAGGCACGATATTTGCAGGAAAGATCGATTGCCAGGTCCAAGGAAGCCAACACTTGTATGGCAAGCCGCTACAAGAACAGGCGCTCACCGATCCTATTGTCACACTCGACGCGAATGGGTTCGAAGCGGTTGTGACGGTAGCTACGAGACCGGTGGGCTTCAATGACTGCTTCGAGCACGCGGAGATCGAGTACTTTCATGGCGAGCCGCAAAGTCTCCACGACGCACGCCTCGCACGAAATGTGTCTCTGACTTCCAAGGGATATAGCGTTCCTGATGAAGGCTTTGCCAAGACACATGAGGTGATTGCCGATGCCGTACGCCACAAGGGGAGCGCAAGCGTTCCACGGGCTTCTGTCGAAGGCCTGCCATCGAATCGGACTGCACGCGCCGACCGTCACCTCACGCATGCATCCTGCCTTCAAGGTGCGGACACCGATATTACAATCAGCCCAATCAGCCTCCTCGGGGTGGACTGCACTAATCGGACTACTGCAGTCGGAATGGATGATCCCAATTGCTATTGGTTCCCGCCCTCGGGTTCGAGTGATTTTCCGGCACTTCGAGCTGGCAACCTTTACACCTTGCGTTGGAAATCGGATGCGCCGAATCCAAATGTTGAAATTATGATTCAGGAGACCGATGGAGCCTGGGGATTTGATTCTGCCTGCGCTATCTTGTCACCGACTGTGCCTTGCGGCAACACCTGCAATTCCGCGTCTGACGGCACTTGTGATGATGGTGGCCCAGGCGCGGAATTCACAAACTGCTTCTTTGGCACCGACTGCGCCGACTGCGGCCCCCGCTCGGGGATGCGCCCGCCGCCGCCGCCTCTTTGTGTCAACACTTGCTTCTGGGCAAACTCTTGGACGGGGTCTTGCGATGATGGTGGCCCAGGCTCGTCTTATTCAAATTGCGCCCTCGGCACCGACTGCGCCGACTGCGGCTCCCGCCCACCGGCCCCTCCACTGTGCAGCAATACCTGCAATTACGCGTCTGACGGCGATTGCGACGACGGTGGCCCCGGCGCAGAGTTTTATTCTTGCAACTATGGCACCGACTGCAGTGACTGTGGCCCGCGCACCCGGATTCCAAACCAAGCGTACTCGGGTTCTGTGGCAACCTCCCCGAATTACTTGGCATTTCGAATGCCTGATCTTCGGGAGCTTGCGTGTGCCCGAGACTTTCTCGGTGGCTTCCCGGAGTTTCAGTTCCGCATTCGCACCGAAGGCGACTGCCACCGCGGTACGTCGTTTACGTTCAGGCTTTTGCAGGCTAGCAATTTCTCTGCGCAATTATTTTCTCTTAACGTCCCTGCCCAACGCCAGCTTGGGGACGCAAGTTTAGGCCTTAGGGCCAAGTGTGTGAGCTGCTATGTCAGTGGCACAGGTAACGTTCATGTCCTACTTCGCACCACAAATTACAATCCCTTCGATGAAACATGGACGTGGGGCAACTTGAACTTGATCGGCCATGTAGAAGTCGAAGTACAAGCGTGGATGCGTTATAATTGGACGCTTGGCCCTGATCGAGTCTTCCCCCGTATGGGTATTCCCGGTCTCTTTGTTCCAGTCAGTATTGCAGGCATTGGCGCCGACTTAGGATTTCTTGCTGATCTTTGGTGGGGCGCTCATGCTACATTTGATGCAACCGCCACTCTCACGTATCAACGCACCATGAGTTTATCTGGAATGCTGGCACATCACACACGGCAGGGTCAGACCTTGCTAAATTCCGTAGACGGGTTCGTTCCCAGCGCTCAGCAGGATTCTCAGACAACACTGCAACTGCGTCTGGAGATTGACGCAACTGCTCGTGTGCACGTGACCCCCATATTCTACGCTGGTATCTACCTATCCGCTTCAACATGGACGCAAGCAGAGGCGTACATAAAAGTCGAGGTACAATTGTCGCTTTCAGCTCAGTTCAACTTCCGAACTGCACTCGGGACAAGCTACTACTTCCCAGCCAGAAACGCAACGCTGGTCGCACCTCTTCCCCTCCTTCCCCCGATTCCCTTTCTTCTGTGCGGCGACACCTGCAATTACGTGTCTGACGGCTCATGCGACGACGGCGGCCCCGGCGCGGAATACACAGGATACTGCCTCCTCGGCACCGACTGCACCGACTGCGGCCCCCGCACCTTGGGAGCGCCGCCCCCTGCCCCTGCCCCTGCCACCGGGCCGCCGCAGACCTGCGCCAACGCTTTGATTGGTTGTTCACCAGCATGCTCAGGAAATCATGATACGCATGTTGGAATCCAGCTCAGCGCAACTGTCTATGGTGCATACAGGTACTATCTTCAAATCACACTTCCTCAACCGTTTGGGTCTTTGGATTTCGGCTCCCCGTGGGAGATGAGGACCGGATCCTTCCTCATTAATTACAACTGGTACGTTGGTTCTTTCTGCTGGTACCACTTTCCTAGCGCGTCACCACCGCCGCCGCCGCCGCCGCCGCCGCCGCTCTTTTTATTGTCACCGCCGCCACCGCCATCGCCGCCACCGCCCTCGCCCTCGCCGCCGCCGCCCTCGCCCTCACCGCCCCCGCCCTCACCGCCGCCGCCCTCGCCCTCGCCGCCGCCGCCTTCGCCCTCACCCCCCCCGTCGCCGCCGCCGCCCTCGCCCTCACCCCCGCCGCCCTCGCCGCCGGCGATGAGCGTCGTCGCGCTGTCACTTTTGCTCGACGGCGACATCTCCTCGTTCACCCCGAACGTGCGGACCGAGATGAAGAACGCGATCGCGACCCAGGCGAGCGTCGACCCATCGGCCGTCGAGTTGACCATAATGTCGGCCAGCGTCGTCGTCGGCGTGAGCATCCAGACAACCACATCGACGGCGGCCTCGGTGCAGTCGACGATGGCCAGCGCGACGAGCAGCGCAAACAGCGCGACTGCCATGCTCGCGAGCGTCACCGGCGTCTCGATTGTCGTGCTCGCTGTCGTGACGCCGCCCACCATCGCAACCATCCCTCCGCCCCCAGCGCCGTCGCTCATGCTGACCGGTGCATCGACGAGTGGGGCATTGACAGCCGAGACGAGCGGCTCGATGGGTATCATCATCGGCGCCATCGCCGGCGTGGTCATCGGTCTTGTCCTGGCCCTGGTCTTTGTGCGCCGTCGTTACCATCTCAACAAGAAGCGCCCAAAGAACGGTGGCCTGCAAGTACCAAATAGCCAACCTATTGGCCTGCAAGTACTTGATGGCCAACCAATTGGCCTGCAAGTACCGAAAGGCCGGGAGGCTCAACAGCACAAGCTTGACGCGCTCGCTGTCACGATGGCTTCCTCCTCCTCTTCCTCCGCCGCCGCCGCTGCTGCGCCGCAGTCGCAGTCAGTGCTCGTGCCGAGGTCGCCGGACCTCACGTTGCCGGTAGCTACGGCCGCCCCGAATGGCATCCCCGCCCTTGAGCCGCGTCACGCCATCGGCAGCAGCGTGTACGTGAAGCGCAGCAACGGAGGGGAGACGGTCGCGTTTGTGAAGGAGTACGATGCGGAGAAGGCACTCTACACGGTGGAGCTCGAACGGCTTGGCTCCGGGAAGGGAAAGACGTGCAGCGACAAAGATCTGCGTGCGGTTGATATGGTCGAGGGGTTTCTGTACTCTGCACGCGCCGCCATCTTGTTCCCCTTCCAGGGCGTCCAAGAGCCCGAACCTGCGGAGGAGGAAGCGCAAGCTGAGGCTGCCAGGGCGGCTGCGGAGGAGGGCCACCCTTAAAGTTGAGTGTGCGCGTCGTCGGCCATTCATTCCGGGCGTCTCCTCTCTCCGCGGGACGTCTCCTCTCTCCACGGGACGTCCGGGTTCATTCTGGGTGTGAGGGAAGGTTTGTGGAGTTGTGCGCGATGTGACGATCGGCGGCTCCAACCAGCTCATCTGCGTCATCTCGAAGTGTGAGCTGATCGGACGTCAGCATGCCAAACACGTTGCGGCTCTAAGCGAGGTGCGGCACCTCAATGCCAACGACGCAGCTCATCGCCCAATTTGTTTGGTTAGATGAGTGAGGGAATCCAAGAGGCGCTAGAATTCCTATGCCGGAGTCAGACACCCGCTAAGATAGGCTACTACTGTGACGTGTGAGCCCGGGCAGTCTGGCTGGTTATCTGGCTGGTAGGTGTTGGGGGGGCGACGGACCTTGTTACTGCTACAATGTATACGACTTTGTCTTCACAGACGCACGCACATCGCGTCTAGCGTCTTAATCGCGTCACTTGTACAGAATATGATAATCAGTGATTCCCGTTCACGGGATCTGACTGTTCAGCCGTTGTGAGCGCGGGGGGACCGCGACGAAACTGCTTTCAAACTGAGCCCCTCTTTTCATGTGAATCTTGCGCGGGTTGGGTCGGAGAGAGGAGAGGCGACAGAGGCGATTGGATTTGATGATGCTCCTCCATATCCTCGTCGTGGCGGCCGTCGAGCATTCAGCTCACAACGCAACTCTAGCCCTGGAAGGCTCGGGGCCCCACGGGCGCTCCACGATGAGCGATGGTTGCGCAACTTGCTGCTTCAGCGGCAATTGTATGGTCGCCTTCAGCAGCGCGGCGCCGGGCGTCTGCTGTGGCACTTACCCGCGTACCGGGTGCTGCCCCATGGGCTCTTCGTGCATCAATTGTGGATCCATGTGGCGGTGTACCAATAGCCGCTACATAACCGCGGCGACTCGGAACAGCGTGTGCGCCGCCGGCTACGGGTACGGCCACACAGGCTATGGGTACGGTCCCGGCTATGGGCCAGCAGTCGCGGTCGCGGTCCCGGTCGCGCCGGTCTACGGATACGGGTATGGCTACGGTGACAAGCGCGAGACTGCATCGGAGCAATCGAATGGCACCGTCCCCGCTGTGGTGCTGTCATTGGGCCTTCTTGCTCTCGTCATCGTACGATTAGCCAGGGCCCTTCCCAGCGCCCTCGACTTACCAGGGCAGAGACCGTTGATGCTCTGATGGACGAGCCGAGCCGAGAAAGTCAAAGTGGTAAAAGTGCTCATGTACGGTAGCGGTGTGCGATGAACGTAAAAAATAAGAAGGCGCTCCGTGAGCGGGACAGCAGGCGAGAAAAAGGGAGACTACTCCGGGGGGCGGCCGTCCGGCCGACGCGCGCCGCCTGCGGGCTGGGCAGTCGCAGCAGGGTCACCGCGGCGCGGCGACCGACCACACGGGCTGGCTTTGGCGCTCTTTCTTCGTCTCGGACCACGACTCGACACCCGTCCTCTTCTTGCATCTTGGGGCTTGATGGGACTGGGACTTGCGATCTCGGTCGATAGGGTGGGCCGCCCACGCGAATCGAATCGAATCCAATCGAATCCGCTCCGCGTCTAGGACGCCCCCCCGCCGAATCTCCGCAAACGAGCCTCACGCACGGCCTCTGCGTCGTGCTGAGCGTCGTGCGCAGCACCCTGCTGGGAGCCGCCGCGGCCGAGCACCACCGCCTTGCCCTTGGCCGCCGGAGCGCCGAGATGAGCGGCGCCAAGCAGCGCGGCCACTTCAGAGCGGACAGGCACCACGCTGCCATCCCGCACGACGCTCTCGGGCAGCTTGCGGACGAGCTGTTCGGCACTCTGCGGCGCGAGCAGCGCATACACGGCGTCGAGGTCGGCGAGACCCGCGATGCCTCTCGCGGCCGCAGCGCGCGCGTGCGCGGCCGCGAGCGCGCACGCGTGCGTCTCGGAAGTGCAGTCATGCAGCTCGAGCTCGAAACCGCTTGGGTGACGCTGCTGCAGCTCGTGCGGAAGGTAGCCGGCCATCACCTGCTCGGCGAACCCGCTCGCCTCCTCCGCCCCGAACGGCCGGAAAGGCCCGCGGTAGAGCATGAAGCCGTCAGCAAAGACGGTCAGCGGCACCTTCGGAGCATGACCGTTTCGCAACGAGTGCACGGCGCCGTCGCGGGCGGTCGAGGCGCCGTCGCGGGCGGTCGAGGCCTCGCGGCGTGCGCCGCCCGCGACGGCGCTCAGATCGGCATCGAGTGCGGCGCGCTGCGCGCGGTCTAGGCGCTGGAGCTGGGCGTATAGTGCGACGGGATGTGGCGAGCCGCTGTCGCCGCCGCCGCCAACGCCAGCCGGCGCGCCGTCAGCGGCGTCGGCGACCTCAAGTCCCGATGAGCGCACGAGCGTCTCGAGCTGTGTCGCTTCGTGCGCTGCCGCCTCGAGCTGTGCGCGCACGCCTGGCAGCTGTTTGCGCACCTGCGCGGCGCGGCGTGCAGCCGCCTCGCGCAGCTCGGCCGCGGCCGTCCCGGCTTCGCCGCTGCCGCTGCTGCTGCGGCTGTTGCTTCCACCCGTGGCTGCTGGACGCACTTGCACGGCCGCACGCGCTGCTGTCGAGGCAGTCGCGGGTGCGGGAGCAGCCGCGACGGCGCTTGCGACGGCGCTTGCGTCGACGCTCGCCGCAGCGAGCTGCGCACGCAGCGCCGCAGCGCGTGCACTCTCGGCCTGCAGCCGCATTGTCGCCTGGCGTAGCTCGCGCTCCATGGAGGCGAGCTCAGTGATCGTGCTATCGTTCACCGAGGTATGCGCCGAGGTACGCGGCGCTGCCTTGGGCTTGCGCTGCGAAGGAAGAGCGTCGCGCTCCTGCTGCTGCTCCGCTGCAAGCATATCGAGCTGCTTCACGCGCTGCTCCATCCATGCCATTGACGCGTCAACGTCGGCGGCCGCCGCTCCAACGATCTGCCGCGGTCCATTGTCCTGCAGCTTACGGCCAGCACCGCCAAAGGTTTTCGGCTCGGCCGCGGGGCGTCTGAACTCGCGCAGCAGCGCGTCAACTCTGGACGTATCGTCCGACGCCATTGCCGTTGGAAAAGTTTACTCTCCGTTTTTGGACGCAAAGTGACGCATCATGTACATGTACATGTATGCCGCCACCTACAACAGGCTAGTTTGCGGGAAAATATACATGCTTGCTTTTCATGTCATGCATTGTCAAAAACTATGTCGACGTCGGCATCGATGAGACGCGGCCCGACGGCTCCACTTGCATCGCCTTCTCCACGAGCGCTCATGGAGAAGGCGGCCGAGGATACGCCCGACCCGCTTGTTCTTTACCGAGTCACGACCAACAATGTAGCTCAGCGTCAGGCTGCATCCGAGCTCGCTGGAGCGCTTCCATCGCCACACAAGGCCACCGTCACTCACGGCACTCATGGCGTGCGGTGCAGGGCGCCCGCATCGCTCGTGCACAAGCTTTCGGAGCTCACGCTGCCTGAGAGGGTTTACGCCATCATATGTGACGTGCCTGCAGCTGAATTGCCCGATGATGATCAGCTCATCCCTCAGCTCAGAGCGTTGCTGCTGGCCTCAGTGCAATGGCCCACGGCGCTCGAGGCACACCGACGTGTTCATCCCGCAGCAGCACACGGCCTCACTTTTGCAGTCAAGGCCGAGCGTCACGGCCGGCGATTCAAAGCCGCCGTGAGCAGCCTCGCATTGGGCCGCGCGCTCGGTGGTGCCCTGCATACCCACTTTGGCTGGCGAGTCGATTTGAGTCAGCCGATGCTTGAGGTGACGGCCGCACTCAACGACGATGCGTTCTTCGTTTCGATCGCGCTCCTGCGCCGATTGGACTCGATCGAATGCCGCACAGCCGGCGGCTTGCACCCGCACGTTGCATGGGCTATGGTACGCAGCGTGGGCGGCTTGCCGCCCGGGGCGCTCGTGTGTGACCCCATGTGTGGAAAGGGCCGCGTGCTCCTCGAGGCACTCGACGCGCACGCGACGTGCGTCGCGATCGGCCTTGACAGCGATGGAGAGCAGCTTGCGCGTGCTGCCGCGAATCGCGATGCGGTGGCTCGGTCCATCGGCAGCCGCATGGCGTTGCTGCATGGCGACGCGTCGGCGTTGCCTTTTGAGCGGTGCGACGCCATCGTATGTGACTTGCCCTTCGAAGGCGACACGAAATTCGGGCACCATCTCGATACATCTCGCGGCGCATCTCTGCGCAGGGTGGTGCGCGAGTGGGCGCGTGTGCTGCCAGTGTCGGGGCGCGCCGTCGCACTGATCAGCGAGGCTCGATTGCCGGTGCTGCACGAAGCCCTAGTAGGCAGCGGCTTGCGTGCCATACACCAGCGTGCATGTCCACTCGGCTTCACTCGTGCGGCCATCGTTGTCACCGAGCGCGTTGACGCCGCCGCCGCCGCCGCCGATGACGACGACGACGACGCAGGCGACGACGACGCAGACGACAGATGCGACAGAGACGACGACCACCACCGAGGCTCAACCGACGCTCCGTCGAGCCAAGCCGATGAGCACGAGAGCCCAACGGAGGAGGGCTCGCACGTCCGCATGCAACTGGAGGAGGGCTCGCACGTCCGCATGCAACTGGAGGAGGGCTCGTCGTACGCTCGCATGCAACTGGAGTCGCGGCTGCCGTGGGAGGGAAGCGGCAGGCGCTCGAGCTGGGGCGTGCTCAAGAAGCAAGACCGTGGTCCGATGGTGCCTTGGTGGCGGCCGGAAAGCACGGATGGGCACGCGCACGGCGGCGGAGACGCGAACACGAATGGTGCGCCGTCCTAGTCCGGAACTGTACGCTCGTACTTTCGACATGTCCTGTGTCTCGGTTGATTCGTTAACGAACCGTTTTCCGACGGGAGTTCCGCGAGGACACCGCAACCGCGCAAGAATGCGGCGCGGGCCGACTGGAGGCCCGGCCATGGCTCTCCGAGCATTATATTCTTCTACATCATCTCCGTTACGTATATTATATAAAGCCTCACCGTTAAGATCTTAAAAAAAGATAGCCGGCTCGCGATTAACAATCCGCGCAGGACAAATCAATTACAAATCACGTATAATAAGTGACAACTGATGCGTCCACGCCACGCGGTCACCTGACCGTCAGTCCGCGACGTCCATGGTCGTCGGTCGTCGCACCCGAGCTGTTCCATGTGGCATTCCCCCATCCTCTCTCGGCCTCCCCGGTCGCTGGCCTCCCTTGTTCGTCTAAAGTATCACTCCCCGACCGTCAGAGACGATTCCTTTGCTGCTGTGCCTCGCCACCCTCGTCGCGGCTTTAAATCTTGATTTCGACGTCGCCGTTGGGCAGCGGAATAAAGATGGCGTCGGGATCGGTGGAGCAACTCCGCTTCGAGACGCTGTTTTGTCTTTCGTCCTTTTTTTGTCCGTCCGCCACTTCGTCGTCGAGGTTCGAAACCGACATGTGCGTGGTCCCCGCGTCCCCCATGGGCTCGGGGGTCAGGCCGACCAGCTTCAGAGCGTCGGCGAGGCACTTGGCGGCCCCCCTAGCGCCTGCCCAGCAGTCCTCAATCCTGGTCTGCGCATCGGTGTACGTGCTCAACATGTTCACTTCAGAGAACGCGTAGGGGAGGCGCGGGATGCTGCAGTCGAACTCTGAAGTGAGCGGACTAAACCTGTGGAACGCTGAGAATTGCCTGTCGAGCTCATTGCGAGTGATTCCGAACGTCGCAATCTTGGGGTTCTTCCGAAACGACGCGAGGGCATCCGTCCACGCAAGCATCGCTTTCTCATTACGGGCGTTCGCGCACTTGGATGGTTTCACATCCTTCGTGAGCCGTGGGCCCGTCAGGGCGTTGACGAATTGCGGGAACATCTTGAGCGTGATGGTGCAGTCCGAGGGAGGGCACACGTTGGCGGGCACGTGCTCACAGACGAGATCGCGAATGCGGACAAAGTACTGGCCGATGTCGTACTTTAGACCCACATACAACTCGGGAGACTCGCCGGTAAGAGCCGTCGGCCCCATGCCCTTCGGTTTCTTGTTGACCAGAGCTTGGATCTCACGCGTCAGCTGCGAGTTGTTCTTCCACATGGGGGTGCCAGTGTCCGCGTCGAACATGGCCTCTGGAAATTTCGAGCCATCGCAGCTGGGGATCTCGCTCTTGGACCACACCACATTGGCGTACGCGAAAATCTCCTGCAAGTCATTCACGCACGGGTGGGTATTGAGCGCCTCCCCAAAGTCCGTCGTGCCGCTTCCGTGGTCAGAGACGATCACTAGCACCTGCGCGCGCGGCTGTGTTCCTTCGAGCGGAGGCTTGGCAGCCGTAGGCGTGCTCGTGGGTGCGTGCACGCCGAGATGCGGCTTTGCTGGCACAGCGGCGACCGTAGGCACTATAGGGGACGTGTGTGCGTGCAGGCCGAGATGCATGTCGAAACGGGGTAATGTGGGCACCGCGGCGATTGTAGGCACTGTATGGGTCGTCGGAGCGTGCTGGCCGAGATGGGGGGACTTGGGCGCATCGACCGCTGCAGGTGCCGAAAACTCCGCCGGATCGGATCCCGTCATGAAGTTGGCTGCCGCGGGTTCGTTCATGCGCATGTCCAAAATATTCATGCGGTAGATGCTGCGAAGCTCTTTTTCAGACAGAGGCACCCCGAGCAGCAAGACATGGAGCAGCATACTCGATCGATGTGCTCTTTCCTCATTTGGGTTTTTTTAAGAATTGCATGCTTACGTTATTAGCTTTTTGTGTGAGAACTTGGGCGGGGATCGATCGCTGGTGTGTTTGACTACAAGTGGCTCTTCATCACATTATCATTACATGCATATGGTACATGTGTTAGAGGCCTAATTTCAAAGTAGTGGCCGCGGCGCGAGTCGATCCAGGTCGATCTCTAATTACGCTTTTTTCATGTCAGAGCCGGTGGGCCATGTACACAGCAGCAGCACGCCGAGACGGGGCGACGTTTTGGTTTGCAATGGTGCGACATCACATGGCATGCGAATGGACGGTCGCTGGCCACTTTTGGAGAAGCGCCGGATTCTGTTTTCGCAAGGGATGAATGCGATCGGCCATCTCCAAGGCATGGAGGCGCTCTCGGTTCACGCTTTCTCTTCTGCGATTGCGCGCGCCCAAGGCCCAGTCACAGTGCTGGACATTGGCGCAAATGTCGGTGCCTTCACCTTGATTGCCGCCACTCTGGGTGCTCGCGTCGTCTCCGTGGATATGCAGCCGAAGTGCATGGATATGGTCTACTGCAACGTGAGGGCAAACAATCTGACGGCCGAGCTCCACCTGGCCTACGTCGCTCCTGCCGACGTTTCGCAAGTGATCCGTGTCCCCGACGACGATTGCGCGACAATGGCAAGCCCGGGAGCTGTCGCGGGGCGGTGGCCGCACGGGCTGCTGGTACGGAAGTCGAGGATCATCTATGGGATAGACAACCGGACCGACTTGTTGGGCAGCAGGATGCGGCTCGTGGAGGTGCCACCCTTGCACCTCGGCGCCCAACTCGCCAGCGGCCTCCAGCAATCTCCTCGCGCCTCCGTGATCAAGATCGATACCGAGGGGTATGAGATTGCAGTACTCGAGGCCCTTCGCCCGATTTGGCCGCAGGTGGACGACGTCATCATGGAGCTGCAGCCGAACGCCTGGACGCACGCCAACGTGACGCTCACGCAAGGGATCCGGACCCTGCAAGAGCTCATGCGCTCTCGCCGACTCACGGCCGTGACAATGCCGCATGTCGGGCCGGAGGACACAGTCAGCGTCATTGCCGGCTGGAGCCCGTGTGACGTGCCCAGCCTACTGCCCTCGGAGCCCTCAAGCCTGTTCGTGCCTGGCAAGGGCGTGAAGTCCTCCAGGCGGTTCGGTCTCGAGGGCCTCGAGCACTACGTCATGAACGCATACGCAGGCCCGAGCAAGCACGGCTGGTTCAATGAGATCCTGCTCACGAGCCGGTGCATGCATCATGCAACTCCCTGAGATGGAGACGCACACGAAGGGCGTCGGGGCGGGGAGGGAAGAACGGCGCCAACCTGAGCACACCACAATCTTGAAACTGTGTGACACAGTAATCAGTACGTATACATCTTATCACTACATCGCACCGATCCAAATGTGTATCAATTGCTTATCGGCTATCGTTTGAAGACGATAATTATAGATCCCGGGCGCCGTACGTTGTTTCGGTTGGTATCGACTATCGTCGCGTATGGAGGGACGGGATGTGCTAGTACATGTATGTGGTAACTTGCCCGGTAAAATGTTCCCAGTTGGTCCAGTCCGGTCGAGGCTACAATTGTATCTGGTATCGCCGTTACCGTTAACTTATGACAGCATTCCAATTTCTACGTAGTATTCATGGAGATTTATACCCTGAATGGTGAATGACGCCGGGTATCCGGATAATAACACGGCTCACGGCCGACTCGCGCTCATCCCCTCCATGGGTTACTCAAACGGCGTCATGGGCGGACTCTCAAGTCTATCACAGTCGAGTCATGGCAGAGGAGAAGCTGATCGCGCGGCCCAAAGGCCGGCACCCCAACTCCTCCGCTCGTCCCATCCCTTGACATCTGCTTGACGTAATCATTCGACTGGCCTGTTTCGCGCGTACCACCCGCCTGACGCTGACGAGGCTCGTACCACCCCGACATAGAGATCGCCCGCCTGCGACGAGGTCACCCCGACGTAAAGAGCGCTCGGCTGCGACGAAGACTTGCGCAGCACGCGGCCCCAGCGCGTCTCGTGTGGGCCCATGCTCAGCCGCTCAAACGAAGGCGAGACTGCTCGCAGCCGTGCTTGCAAGTCGAGGTTGCGCTGGAAAAGCGCCTTGGATTCTTGCTCCTTACGCCCCTTCGACGCACGACGAAGGACGGTACGATGCGCCCACATGGCTTCGTCGGTCGCGTCGGCGTCGTTCCTAGCGCCCTGCCGCGCCACCCTCTGGCGGATCTCGGCGTTTTCACGGGCCAGCGCTCCCGCCTCCTCGATCTTGCGTCGATCGGAGGCCTCCCTGAGCTGCTGCCTATGCGCCCACGCCGCCTCGTCGGTAATGTCGTCGTCCTCTACGGCAGTGGCCGCCTCGAGCCTCTCAAGCCGCTCGCGGTTATGCGCCGCGAGATCCTCCAGCTCCTTGGCCTGCCTCTCCTCACTAGCGGCCGCGAACCCGGCACGTGCCTGCCATGCCGCCTCATCGGTCATGTCATCATCTACCTTGGCGCCCTGTGCCAGCCGCTGCTGCAGCAGCTCTTTGTTCTCCCTGGTGAGCGTTGCGGCCGCAAGCTCTGTGCGCGCACGCGACGCGGCAGCCATCGTCCCACGCGCCTGCCACGCTAACTCGTCAGTGAGGTCATCGTCAGTGCGAGCAGCCACTCCAGGTCCAGCCGCCGCGGTCGAGATCGTCGGCGTGACGGCAGAGGCCCGTGGGATGAGGACGCTGCTGCCGCCGCGCAGCAGCGCCTCGAAGTCATTATCTTTGCGAGGATCTTGCGCCCACGTTGCATTGCGAAAGGACATCAGATTTTTGGTGGGATTGCAACTTTTGCATTCGTGTCAGAGAAGTTTGCTCATCAGACTTGCATGCAACACATTGTGAGAGCAGGGGCAACAGTGGTCGAGTCCGGTCAAGGTCGTGCGGCGCCGGTCCACACGGCGTGCTGTGCTCATCTCTACATCTCTGGACCATCCGCTGCCGATCCCGCGATCCGATAGTGATTAGTGTCCGAGTAACTATGCAGTATCCGATCATGTTGTATTCGATTCGTCCCCGCCCTCAGTGTGTCAGTACCAACGTCTGTGTGTCGTGTGTATCTTTGTATACATGCATAGTGTGGCCTAGGGAGCCACTATATTTTGCTCTTCGCGCCGGTCCCGCCGCGGCGCGCCAGCGGCGCCCCGCACACTCAGTCACTCACATGCCAAAGGCATCCAAAAAGTCGTCGGCCGTCGCGTTACCGCCATGCACGTCGACCTCGGACGCATCAAACTTGTGCATGCCGCCCGCCACCTTGACGCCCTGGGCCTCGAGCGCCTGCATCTTGGCGATCCTCTCGTCCTCCTCCTTCTCCTTCTGCTTGGCTTTGAGAGCGTTCTCCTCAATCTTCTTCTTCATCTCCGCCGCCTCCTGCTCCTTGAGCGCCTTGAGGTCGAATGCCGGTTCCGACGGTGCGGCGGGAGGGGCCGTGGGGGTGCCCACCTTCTCGCTGGCCGCGCCGGCGATCTCGGCGAGGATGCCGGCCGCGGCCTGCTGCGGATCAGCCGCCTGCGTAATGGGCCGGCCGACTACCAGGCAGCTTGCTCCGGAAGTGATGGCGGCGGCGGGCGTCACGACCCGCTTCTGGTCGCCATGGTCGGCGCCAGCCGGACGGATGCCGGGCACGACGAGCACAAAGTCCTTGCCACACGCCTGACGAATCGGCTCGATCTCGCGTGCTGAGCAGACCACTCCGTCCATGCCGCACGACTGAGCGAGCTCCGCGAGTCGCACGACCTGTGCCTCCGCGGGCGTCGACTGCCCCACCGCGGCGAGGTCAGCATCGTCCAGGCTGGTGAGCACCGTCACCGCTAGAAGCTTGGGGCGTGTGCACCCACGCTTCTCGGCGCCTTCCGCTGCCGCAGCAACCTGCGATGCAAGCATGGGCATGATGAATGAACATCGGAACCGCAGGGGGCAAGGAGATTGACGTACCGCAGCTTTCATCATAGCAGGTCCGCCACTGGAATGCAAAGTGATGAGGGTCGGTTCAAGCGGTAGGATCGAGTGGATCACGCCGGCGACGGTGTTGGGAATGTCATGGAACTTGAGGTCAAGGAAAATGGGCGTCGATGGAGCTGCAGCCTTTACAGCAGCGATTCCTTGTGGGCCGAGCGAACCGAAGAATTCGAGACCGAGCTTGATGCCCACGCCGTCTAGCGCGGCCAGCGACGTACCGAGGGCGACGGCATCCTTTTCGTCGGGCGTGTCGACGGCGACGAAGAGGCGTGGCAGCATCGGAGTGTGAACGTACCAAGTGAGAACAGGGCTGTTCACACAAGAGACCGTCAGAACATTACGGACCCCAAACGAGACGCGGAGCATGCGCGCCGCGCGCGCGCGCGCGCTTGCTACTTTAAGGATGGTTTGGGCGTCGCCGTCGGCGGCAGTATAAGCAAGAACGTGGAGCGTCGGCATGGGTGCGTGTCAAAGCTCATAGTTAGCTCATAGTAGGTGACAATCCGCCGACGGCAAGTTTTGCCTTCACCGCAACACCCACGCAGCACAAACACCACACAAGAGCGGGACCCTCCTTCCCGCCTGTACCACACCGTTACCGGCCAATCTACAACGCACGCCCCGAATTCGGTTCTAGAGGTACAGGGTAGGGAGCGTCTACCAAGCCCTACGCCCCTACGGTACCTACCAGGCCCCAGCTCGAATCGCGTCGTGGAGAGCTTGTTTGAGGGACCAGTCCACCACCACCTCATCATCTCCGAGAGGAACGTCGCCGAGCACGTCGCGGTCGATGATGATGTGCTCATCAGCCTCAACATGAGGGCCATTGGAGTCGCCATTAGAGGTCTTCTGCACGTCTTCATTCTTCAGCCGCCTGAAGATGGCTTGGGGGTCTGTGGAACAACTCTTGCTCGCCAGCTTGTCCTGGTCCTCGCGACGCTCCAATTCATCAGCGATCGCCTTCGAGCCCGCATTCCCCATCGCCTCGGGAGACAGGCTGACGAGTTTGAGGGCGTCATTCAGGCACTTGTCCGGGTCTTTCCAGCAGTCCTCCGCCTTCATCTGGTGGTCGGTGTAGTCTTTGGACACGATCGCGAACTCGCTTTCGGGGCGGGGAAAGCTGCAGTCGAATTCCTTGCCAGTCTCAGCAAACCGGTGGAAGATGGAGAACTGCCTCCCCTTCTCATCTCGTTCGAGAGTCACCGTGGCGATCCTCGGATTCTCTTTGAACGACTTGAGCGCGTCCTTCCACGCAACCATCGCCTGTTTGTTCTGCGCCACGTGGCACGGGTTCGGCTCAAGATCAGCCTTGTTGAGCTGCATCGCAGTGATGCCGTCGATGAACTGCGGGAACATCTTCGTCGAGATCGTGCACTGCTTCTCAGGGCACACGTCGGAGGGCACGTTCTCACAGATGAGATCGCGGATGCGGAGCAAGTACTCGGAGATGTCGTACTCGAGATCGTCATACAGCGACTTGTAGTTGACTCCTTTGGCGTGGTTGGCCTCCGCCAAATTCCCGCTACCGATGTTGTCTTTCTTGGTGAGTACGCTGTCGATCTTTTTCTCCATCTTGGGGTTTTCCCTGGAGATGAGCTTATGAGAACCTGAATCTGAGTCCGTGTCGAAGATCGCGGGAGGGGGCTTCACGTCCCCGCACTCGTCGATCTTTGCCGTCGTCCACAGCATTTCAGACGCCCCGAAGCCCTCGCCTACGTCGAAGACGCACGGGTGCGCATCGAGCGCGTTCCCCATATTCGTCGAGCCGGTTCCGTGGTCAGAGACGAGGACGAGCACCGTGGCACGGATCGGAGGAGGAGGCGATGGAGGCGGAGGAGGCGACGGAGGAGGCGGAGACGGAGATGGAGGAGGAGGCGGAGACGGAGGCGGAGGCGGAGACGGAGAGGGAGAGAACGGAGGAGGGAACGGAGGAGGAAGCGGAGCTGGGGATGGTCTGACGGGCACCCCTACTTCTTTGAACTTTTGTGCCGGCCCGTGCATGGGACTTCCCTTCGATGCGCGATTTGGCACGGCGTGTGCCGGCACTGCAACCGGTATGGCGTGTGCCGGCATGGCGTGGGCTGGCATTGCGATGGGAACTTCCCTCGAAGCGTGTGCCGGCACGGCATGTGCTGGCGCCGCTCTATCCGGTGCCGTCGACAGTGGTGCGTGTGCTGGCACCGCTTTGGCTGGTGCTTGTGCTGGCAGCGCTTTGGGCACTGCTGGCACCTTTGCTTTGGGAAGCGGGATGAAATGCGGCGCTGGGATTGCTTGGAACTGGTGATTGGAATGGGCCGCCAGTGGCTCGAACCTGGACTGCGACGCCACCTGCAGCTGACGCACGTCAGCATCTTCAAGAGCGACGCCTAAAACGCCCACGGCGATGAACGCGATGTACATTGTGATGTATGCGTTCGGCATGCTCCAACCCTCCTTTTGGGTGTTCGCTTGCAACCAAAAATGGGACAGATCGCCAGAGGTTTGCATGCTCCATGTCAAGTTTCTTTAGACAACGGACAGGGACCCACGTGTGACGTGGAGTGACCACCGTCGGCTCCGCGTGATGTAGTCGAACGTTTATCATCATGACATTATTTATTTGCCATGTCGCAACTCGCATGACGCATGTCGATCTACTATGCCATAAACTATCACGATCTATGCGCCGGCTGGCTAACCGGCTGGCGCGCGCGAGCCTCTGGAGCGCTCTGGTCGGTCGCGCTCCGATCGTACGATGTCGCCGGAGAAGCCGAGCCCTATCCCAGCTGCTCTATCCGTACCAGTCCACTGCCAAGTCCCCACATGATCATGTACTGTCGTGTACTGCACACAGTACGCCTTCCATCGTCAGAATGGTGTACGTTATCTCGCACTTTCTCGCACAATACATGCAGGATTGCAGCTCGAGGGTCCTGCTCAGAGCTCAGACCATGGTGGCCCGCAGAGATTCCGCACAGGCCGGCAACCGCACATCCACATGCTCCTGGGGCTGGGCCTAAGCTGGGCCACAGAACGAGGCCTGCGCGCAGCCAGGCCGCGCGCCACCCGAAACAACGCAAGCCGCGCCAAACCAGCCCTGTGACGAACCTCGTCGATCACATGCGGTTGAAGTGATTCCCGCCCGTGCTTCCGCCGTGTGTGGCCTTGAGCTCGCGGCACTCTTGGCACACGGCGCAATCCATGCAGCAGTAGTGCACGATCATGTCGTGGCATGGTTCGGCCTGCAGTGCGGCGCGGCCGTGCCGGAACGTGCGGGGCAAAGCACACGCATGTAATGCAGAGCAGGAGTGGCAGACAATGTGAGGGCTCACACGCTCAAATGCCGCGCACCTTCAGGTTGAGCTTGTTGCGGATTGAGGTGCGGTTGCCTGAGGTGACGAAGCACATCATGGACCCACAGGCCCCGGCGGCGATGATAGTGGCGATTGGGTAATAGAGTGGGGCTGCGGAGACGATCGTGGCGGTCGTGGCGTATTTATAATAATAGATTGCACTGATGGCCAAGGCGGACATGTTAGCGGCGGGGGGGACAAGCCACCCAAAGAAGCTCTTGTAGCAACACGCCCCGAAGCAATGGCCGAAGTTGCCGAAGGGGAAGTTTCCTTCCGCCTGCCACACGATCGGAGGGACAGGAGCTGAGAAGAGGGCTCGCGAAGACGATGGAAAGAACGCTATCCTGTGTGTCCTGAAGCACCTTGTTTTCCATGCGCATGTCGACGAGCATCCCGTAGGCACAGGGGAAGCAGCACCAGACGCCGAGACCTGTACCGAGAGGGAGGAGACATCAGTAAACGACATGAGGGGGGGGGGCAATGACATGCAACGCAATCCTTTGGGCGTGGATGGGCGCGGGGCGGGAGCGAGTTGTTTTGAGTGGGCTGCAGCTGGGCGCGACGCACAGACGGGGAAGTCGTTGAAACACTCAAAGAGACCGGACTGCCAGCCCGTGCTGGGCGCCTGCGTGTACATCTGTTGTGGCGTTGGTGCCTGCATTTGCATCGTGTTGAAGTTGTTGTCGTTATTGTTGTTGTTGATGATGATTGGGGCTTGGGGGCGGGGCTGCATCATGTTAACGTTGACTTGCTGCGGTGCCACCGGCTGCGGCGCGTACTGCTGCGGCTGCGGCGCATACTGCTGCTCCATCTGTTCGCCCTGAAGCGGGCCGACATCCAGCTCCTTCTTCATCGTCGATCGTGCAGCGATCGTGCTCCGTTTTGTTGCGTTTTTGTTCCGACGGCGTTTTCTAGTTACGGAACGAACTTCACCTCCAGTAAGGCCCCCTCCTTCTTCAGGGTGCCTGACGTGTTCATGCTTTCCTCACCCTAGGTCCCTCTGCTATCTGCTTTAATTGCTGGGTGCACGATAGCGTCGATCCCCCGTCCGCGGTCCGCCAGAGTCCTTTGGGCTCCCCGCCGATGCGATGATGGATGAACTCTCACACAGGTCACAGCATGTCACAGCAGAAACTGGTCTCAACCAAACGACCTTTCCCATTAAACCTGACCTATGCCCGGTCGAAAGCCTGGCCTAAAGTCGTGCCAGGCCACCTCGGATGTGCGCCAGCAGCCATCGTCGTCGCGCTTTCTCGCACAATACATACAGATTGCAGCTCGAGGGTCCTGCTCAAGATTCCGCACAGGCCGGCAACCGCACATCCACATGCTCCTGGGGCTGGGCCAGAACGAGGCCTGCGCGCAGCCAGGCCGCGCGCCACCCGAAGCAACGCAAGCCGCGCCAAACCAGCCCTGACGATCAACCTCGTCGATCACAAGCGGTTGAAGTGATTCCCGCCCATGCTTCCGCCGTGTGTGGCCTTGAGCTCGCGGCACTCTTGGCACACGGCGCATGTCGGGCAGCAGCAGTGCACAATAAAGTCGTCGCATGGTTCGGCCTGCGGTGCGGCGCGGCCGTGCCGGAACGTGCGGGGCAAAGCACACGCAGCATGTAATGCAGAGCAGGAATGGCAGACAACGTGAGGGCTCACACGCTCAAAAGCCGCGCACCTTCAGGTTGAGCTTGTTGCGGATTGAGGTGCGGTTGCGTGAGAGGACGCAGCAGATGGCGCACATAGCGGGCACGGCGGCGATGTCGGCGACGACGAGTGGGGCTATGGAGACGAAGGCGGCGGTGGCGGCGGTGGTGGGGGCGGCCACGAAGAAAGGGATGACGGTGGCGGCGATGAAGAAGGCGGCGGGGCCAACGGCTTGCAAGAAATATACCGTGCAGCACGCGCTGAAGTTGCCGAAGGGCATGTGTCCTTCCGCCTGCCACACGATCGGAGGGACAGGAGCTGAGAAGAGGGCTCGCGAAGACGATGGAAAGAATGCTATCTGTGCGTCCTGAAAGCACCTTGTTGTTCATGTGCATGTCGACGAGCATCCCGTAGGCACAGGGGAAGAAGCACGAGACGCCGAAACCTGTACCGAGAGGGGAGGAGACATCACTATACGACATGAGAGGGGGCAATGACATGCAACGCAATCCTTTGGGCGTGGATGGGCGCGCGCGCGTGCGCAGGGCGGGAGCGAGCTTTTTTGCGTGGGCTGCAGCTGGGCGCGACGCACAGACGGGGATGTCGTCGCAACACTCAAAGAGACCGGACTGCCACTCCGTGCTGGGCTCATGCGTGTACATCTGTTGTGGCGTTGGTGCCTGCATCGTGTTGATGTTGTTGTCGTTGCGTTGTTGTTGTTGTTGATGATGATTGGGGCTTGGGGGAGGGGCTGCATCATGTTAATGTTGACTTGCTGCGGTGCCACCGGCTGCGGCGCATACGGCGCATACTGCTGCTCCACGTACGGCTGTGCCATGGGCACGGGCGCTGGGACCGAAAGAGGCACTTGCACCTGAAAGGTCTGGCCAGGCATGATCCCGTCTGGCACCACCACCTGCATCTGCTGCCCGGTGCTGGGATCCTGCACCACGAAGGCGGCTCCCGGAGCGAAGCCCGGCGGGCACGTCACCGACACCGTCGGCGCAGACCCCATCTGGTCGCCCTGAAGCAAGCCGACATCCAGCTCCTTCTTCATCACATCGATCGTGTTGTTGGCACACGGAGAAATCGTGCTCCGTTTGCGCGAGTTTTTGTTACGGCACGGAACTTCTCACCTCCGGAGTTCGCCCCCTCCTTCGTCAGGGAAGGGTGTCTGACGTGTACGTGCTTTCTTCACCCTAGGTCCCTCTGCTATCTGCTTTAATTGCTGTGTGCACGATAGCGTCGATCGTCCGCCAGAGTCCTTTGGGCTCCTCGACGCGATGTACTCTCGCAGCAGAAACTGGTCTCAACCAAACGACCTATCCCATTCCACCTGACCTATTCCCGGTCGAAAGCCTGGCCTAAAGTCGTGCCAGGCCACCTCGGATGTGCGCCAGCAGCCATCGTCGTCGCGGGCCAGGCTCCAGCCGAGCTTTGCGAGCATCTCGCCGTCGCCCGCCTCCAGAACCACCTCCTGCCATGCTTGACCCTCCTCAAAGGAGCACATATCCGTGGGGAATCGCGCCACCACGGTCGGGTCGAGCAACAAGTTGTACTGGGAGTTGGCAAAGAAGGCCGATAGAATTTGAACAGGCCGTCGTGCCCCTGATGCGGTAACCGGCTCGCCAGCGAGCACAAAGTCGCTGGTCGCAAATCGTCGCAGGAGTGCACACCCTGCATGGGGCTGAGGGTCGTCGTTGGCTTGTAGCGCCGTGAGCGTCAAGCAAATGACTTCGCCGGGAGACAGCGAGGCCGTGGGCTCTGGTCCGGTCCACAGCTTACCCGCATCCGCGTCTGCAAGCGACCTTCGGCTGAAGTCCTCAACCAAGGAGCATCTCAGCGCTGCGCGGGATGGTGAGCTGCTACAGCTGAGCGTTGATCGAGATCCTCTCAGCCCAAGCACGAGTGTGGTGCACAAATGCAGAGCCAGCATTGGCATCGAGATTCCTTCGCGCAATGTGGGTGTGAATTAAAAACATTGGCTCGTGTGAATTATAACCAGAACGTCACACGAGTTTCAACAAGGAGCTATATATCCTTGCGTCGTCGTCGATACGCTCGTCGTGAACCAATCTTGCTCGCCATGCCATGCGAACGTTCCTTCCTACGAAACCTCAACGGCCGCGCTCGGTGTGTGCGGCACGGGCGTCCTGCTCCACTCGAGCAGCGGCGCGACGCGCAGCGTGACCCCTGCACCGATGCCGAGCCACGCAGCGCCGCGGCTCTCGGGCTGCGCGCTGCCACCCGCCAGCGGCACCTCATCGGGACGCGTGACCAGCTGCACGCGCGCCTTGGCGATGCGGGCACACGCGTGGTGGAAAGGCGGTGCCCCCGAGCGCGCATCGAGATGCCCATCGGGCAGGATGGTGCGCGAGCGGTCATCGCGCAGCTCCTCCAGAGTGAACGTAACCACATCGAGGTACACACGCACCGTCGCGGCAGCGGTGGCAGAGGGCGGGCGGTGGCGGAGCGCGATGAACCAGCTGGGCATGAGGCGTAGCTCGAGGCGCACGGGGCGGTCGCTCTCCGCGAAAAAGGAGCGGAGAGAGGCGCCCGAGGTGCGCCTGATGAGCAGTTGTGGATATTGGGGGTAGAGGGCGAAGAAGATGCGCGGAGTACCCGCGAGCTTGTCACTAGCGTACCAGGCCTCTTGTCGCTCACCATTCGGAGAGACGGAGATGCCGCGCCCACACCGCTCGTTCGCGTACCAGCTGCCGTCAAAGACGCAGCCTTCTTGGCTGGTGAGCCGTCCGCGACCCTGCCGCACGCCGTTCACAAAGGTACCCTCGAAGGTACTGCCGTCTGCATAGATGAAGCGGCCCTCTCCTGTGATCTGGCCCTGGTCGAACTCGCCCTCGTATACGTCGCCGCCAGCCATCCTCAGCCGGCCGCGCCCATCGCGCAACCCCTCCGCCATGTTGCCCTCGTACACGTCGCCGTTGGTGTACCGGGCGCGACACCATCCCGTTGGCCACCCGAGGCTAAAGGTGCCGGTGAACACGTCCCCGTTGTGGCACGCGAGCTTGCCATCGCCTTCGGGCTGGCCGAGCGATGAGTACTGACCGACGTACAAGTCGGCATCCGAACTGCCCTTGGCGCACGGGATGGTCATTTTGCCTCTGTAGGTCGGCCGGCCGTGCTCGAAGACGCCCTCGAAGACGCGCCCGTCACCGTATGTCACCGTGCCCTCGCCGGTGCAGAGAACGAGGTACTCGGGAAGCCCGCGTTCATACGCAGGCTCATTGGCGAGGATCACGGGCGCCCAGCCCTTGGCCGTCTCAACGTTGCGGAAGGCGAGCGTGTTGGTCACATGCTCGTGCGGGTCCGGCTCGCCCGCCCGAAGCCTCCGGCCAAAAATGCCGGTGAAGTTGAACTCGCGCTGCAGCACGCACTTTCCCTTGCCAACAAGGTGCCCGAACACAAAATTGCAGTCGTACGAGTCGCCACTTCTGTATGTGAGACTCCCTTGCCCGTGCCGCTGTGAGTTGAGGTAGGTTCCTCTGTAGCTGGTTCCGTCTGGGCTCGTAGCGACACCAGAGAGAGGGCCGTCGTTGCCGTCTAATGAGCCAACGTACTGGCTGCCGTCGGGCAGGATTCTAGACGTCATATGACAGACAAGGCCGCAAACGGACTCGTCCGCCGCGGCAAGGGGCCGACCCGCCCACCCACCAAGGAGACCAAGGACAGCAGCAGACGGCAACACATGGACCGAGAGCAGCACGGACAGCACGGCGTGAACGTCGGCAAGTCAAGGACGTCGGCAAAAAGCGCGCTGTGAAGGCCAAGTCGCATCCCCCCCGGTCAAACACAAGTACTGAGTACTCGCTCGCCCGCGGGGCCCGGGGCCATACTGAATTATTGCTAGCGGCGTACTCGAAAGTCGAAACCAATTGCTATCGCTCGTGCTTGACTCGTACCCGCTCTACCTCGTCTGCCAAGGAGCGCGCACGCTTCTTGGACGGCGCACAAATGGGCGCGCCGGCCGTGCTCTGCGATCGACGGATCTCAAGCTTGCCCGCGTGTCGCCGCAACTCGACCTCGCGTGGTGGCTCTTGGAGCTCCTTGTCAAACGACGTGAGAAGCTCTTGAAGCTCCTTGTCCACTTGGACGGCGCGTGGTACAACAAGCTCAGCCTCGCAGCCTTCAAAGGGGCACTTCTTAGACAGCCGGACATAGTTCTTCAGGTGTTTAAACTCAAACCAGTCGAGATGCGTGCACAGGGGTCCTCGAGCAGGCTGCTGGAGCTTCATGTGCGAGAACTTGCAGAGCAGCGGGTAGCCCCGACGCACCCACGCATCGGACGCGTCGGCGACATCAACTGCCTCCGGCTGTAGATGAGGCTGCGTCTGCGGCTGCAAGATCTCCACGTCCTCTTGTGTACACTCGGGAGCTGTGAACAGAGCCGGCGACATGGCCGCTGATAGCAAGTGTACCGCCTTGGCCTCTTGAGCAACCTGCAGCGGGTTCTTCGCGCCACTCCGACGCTTGTTGGTGCATCGTACTGCTTCAGGGCACACCTTGAGCAGCTCTTCAATGCATTCGAGGTGACCTTGCCGTGCCGCGTTGTGCAGAGGCACGTCTCCCCACCTGTCTTGAGCGAGGCAGCACTCGACAGCACGGTCAGCCTCGGCGTGACGCGTAAGCAACTCACGCACCAGCTGCGCATGGCCTTCCCTGGCTGCCAGGTGCAGCGGGAGCTCTTTGTCCGCGTTCAAGGAGTAGATGCTCTCTGCATTGAGTCGGATGGCCTCTTCCAATGCGATCGGATTGCACCCCTTTGCCGCGCATACGTCATGGGCCGGATAGATGATCTCAAGGCTATGCGGATCAACCTGATAGGACTGGCATCCGTCGGGCCGGTTGACTGCGACTTTGATTTTGCCCGAGGTCAGAACCTTCTTCACTCTGCCCACGCAGTTGATCAACTCAACCATGCGTTTCAACTCGACCATGCGGACGGTCAAACCTGTGGGGAATCGCGCCTTTAGGCTTTTGATCTCAGCTTCCGAGGGCTTGGGTTGCGGTGTACCGGTAGGCTTGGGTTGCGGTGTACCGGAAGGCTCAAGTGATTGGGCAGTGGCAAGTGTGGTCGACGAGGAGGATGCGTCTAACTGAGAGGAGGCCAGCATGCAAGTGCTCATCACGACGCCCTCTCCTCTCCCCACAGATGCGTCTAGCTGAGAGGAGGCCACTGCACCGCTCCACGTTGAGCCGATGGGCGCCGATTGTGCCCGCGCTCTGGGATTGAGTGGGATGTCGCCATCATCTGAGCTGTCCCCCGTCGCTGAGCTGTCCCCCATTGGTGCATCGGCTGCTGTGTGCTCCACGGCGCTGCGGCTGCTGCCGCACACTGTCGCCGTCTCCCTAGCACTAGCCCTAGCTCCGTCGGCCTGCACCGAGGTCGCATCATCGTCCTTTTCCTCCTGCTCCATGTCCATCTCGACTGCCGGTGCTGGGGCTGGGGCTGGGGCCGAGGTTGGCTTCACTTTGCGCTGACTTGCTGCCGCCGCACTTGAGGAGCCTGCGGCGCTGTTGCCTCGCACACTGAAGTAGGAGGCGATGCCCGGCCCACTGCCCACTCCCTCCACCTCAATGATCTTCAGCTTGGCTCTGTTCTTGAGGTCTTCATTCTCGGCAGTACGGGTGGGCAGGCGAGAGGCGAGCTTCCTAAAGAGCTTCAGGTTCTTCGTGTTTACGAGGTTCTTGTCGAGCACAGCTTCTACGGCGGTTGTGGCATTAGCCATCCACTCTGGCTGCAACAGCGTGCCCCTATATATGGTCGCGTCGAAGAATGCCGTCGCATCCGCCTCCCACTTGGACTTGCTCGGCGATGGAGAACCGAACGACCCCATCTCGAGACACCGATTTCCCCACAGGAGAGTCGACTCGGCGTGGGAGCCCCCATTCACAATGAGAAAGGAGGGGCAGACTCTGTCGTGTGTTTCACTGTAAGCAGCATCTGAAAAAGCTCCGAGATCGCGTCGACGCGTGAGTCAAGAGGCAAGCGTCCATGCTCCTGTTAGGAGCGCTGGCAGCCGCAGGCTACACACTCGGCGTGCGCTCACTGCCCTCGGCTGGCGCGCCAAACGCCATCGAGGCGGTGCGCCTCTCACCGACGTCAGCGGCATTGGAGCCACATCGATGCCGGCTGTTCGCCGCACCGCAGATGCTTGCAAAGAAGAAGGCCAATTCGAAGGTTGGCAAGGCGGCGGAAAAGGCGCTCGCTGCGCTCGAGGCCCTTGAGTTTGAGGCGCCACCACCAGACAATGGCATGGTGCCCGTGGCACCTGAGCCAAGAAAGACACCAAATAAGGAGGCCAAGAAGGCCAAGAATGCCGATGCGAGCACTGCCACCGACCCCTTTGCCGTGGCTTTTCCAGAGGGCATGGCGCCTGTGAAACCCGAGGCAGTCCAGAAGACTGGCAGGCAGCAGGGAGCAGGAGGCGCCGCTGTGGCGCCGCCCAAGGGACCTCCTGCTCCCGCCGCGTCGCCCGCGCCGAAGACGCTGACGATGGCGGAGAAGGTCTCACTCGTGACTGCGGAGCTCGGCCTCGACGAGGGACTGCCCGTGGCCAAGGCGGTGGCGGCCGCCAACGAGGCGATGGGCATCGAGGGTGAGGGCCCGTTGGCCGCGCAGGTGGCGAGGCTACTCGTTGAGCTCGGCATCGATGCCGAGTCTGCCACAACCACGCCAGCTGCCGTAGCTGCCGTAGCTGCCGTAGCGCCACCGCCGCCGCCGCCGCCGCCGCCGCCGCCGCCGCCGCCGCCGCCGCCGCCGCCTGCTGTTGCGAAGGCAGTGGCCGCAGAGGCGGTGGTGGACGTTGAGGAGGACGAGGACGATGCATCCGATGAGGTCACGCTCTCGAAGAAGAAGCAGGGCAAGAAGAAGAAGGACGCCGACGCCGACGCGGATGCAGACGAGGGTGGGGGCGCCGCCGCGGGCGCCGCCGCGGGGACGGACCAGTCGGGTCGACGCCAGATGGGGAAGCGCATTGAAACGTTTCAGGACGCGCCGCAGGGCTTCGCGTACCTCAAGCTCCAGGACGGGCAGCTCCGCTTCCGCAACCAGGAGGTCCTCCGTGGGGTCACGTGGGACGTGCAGACGGGTCAGCGGGTCGGCCTCGTTGGCAACAACGGCGCTGGCAAGACGACGCAGCTGCGCGTGCTCGCGGAGGAGCTCGAGCTGGACGGGGGCGAGCTCATCAAGAGCGCGCCCGACATCAAGATCGCCTTCCTGCGTCAGGAGTTCCGAGAGGACCTCCGCGACAGCCGCACGCTGAAGCAGGAGTTCATCTCTGCGTTTGGCAAGGTGCAGCGGCTCGAGGAGGAGTACGCCGAGGCCGAGAAGGCGCTCGCGAGCGCGGGCGATGACGCCGACGTGATGCAGGCGGCGCTCAGCCGGATGGAGGAGCTGCAGACGGAGCTCGACGCGGAGGATGCGACGGCCGTCGAGCGGCGAGTCGACCGTATGCTCGGCGCGATGGGCTTCGCGCCGACTGATCACGAGCTGCCCGTGTCCGCTTTCTCGGGTGGGTGGAAGATGCGCATCGGGCTGGGTAAGATCCTGCTGCAGGAGCCGCAGGTGCTGCTGCTCGACGAGCCGACCAACCACCTGGCTCCGATTGCATGCTGATTACATGCTGATTACATGCTGATTACATGCTGATTACATGCTGATTACATGCTGATTGGCTCTGATTGCAGGTGCTGCTGCTCGACGAGCCGACCAACCACATGGATCTCGAGTCCGTCGAGTGGCTCGAGCGCTATTTGATCGAACAGACGAGCGGCATCGCGCTCTGCGTCGTCTCGCACGACCGCGAGTTCCTCGATCGCGTGTGTACCAAGATCGTCGAGACGGAGCAGGGCGTCGCGCGCTCGTACACTGGCAACTATCGCAACTTCATCGATCAGAAGGCGGCGAACGACGAGCGGCGCATGAAGGACCATGAGGAGCAGCAGAAGGTGATCAAGGGCATTAAGCAGGAGATTAACGATCTGCGGCCCCAGGGCGAGTCTGCCGCGCAGGCCATCAAGAGCAAGGAGCGGCAGCTCGCGGAGCTGCTGCCCGGCGGGCCGTTGCACATCGCCCGCCCGTTTGTAGATAAGAAGAAGTTCGAGTTCCGCTTCCCGCCCAGCCCGCGCTGCTCGCAGGACGTCATCGAGCTTGAGGGGGTCGCGCACGGCTATAAGGAGGCCCCCCTCTTCTCTGACATAGACCTGGCCATCGAGCGTGGCGACCGCATCGCCATCCTGGGCCCCAACGGCGCGGGCAAGAGCACTCTGCTCCGGCTGATCATGGGGCGCGAGAAGCCGCGCGAGGGTCGCGCGGAGATCACGGCGTCGAATGCCGTGCTCCAGTACTTTGAGCAGGATCAGGCCAATGTACTCCCGCTCGAGAAGACGGTGATGCAGACGATGGAGGATGCGAGCCGCGACTCGGACTGGGTGTACGAGCAGCTGCGCGCGCTGCTCGGAAGGTTCATGTTCAAGGACGAGAAGGTCAACGACAAGTTGGCTACGCTCAGCGGCGGCGAGAAGGCACGCGTCGCGCTCTGCCGCATGCTGCTTACGCCCTCGAACCTGCTGCTTTTAGACGAGCCCACCAACCACCTCGACATCTCCGCCAAGGAGGTGCTCGAGGAGGCCATCCGCCACTACGAGGGCACGGTGGTCATGGTGAGCCACGACCGCTACTTTGTGTCGCAGACGGCCAATACGATCCTCGCGCTCGAGGATGGCAAGCTCATCGTCTACGATGGCGACTACCGCAGCTACATGGAGCAGAACGAGCGCACGCAGGAGAAGGTGGAGGCGCGCTACATTCCCGGGCTCACGCGCATCCAGTCGGCACCCAAGATCGAGGTGCAACCCCAAGGTGAGGCGATGAAGGAGACTAGGAAGAAGAACTTTGGCGGAAAGGGCGGGCCGAGCGGCAACAAGAACAAGGGCGTCAAGAACGCTAAGCGGCAGGGTGCAGGCGTGTGAGAGGAGGAGGCGCGCGATATTGCAAAACACCGTAACATGAAGAGTCTTATAACCACCCAAAGTTTAGCAACTCCTAGTTCTAGTCTGAATCGCGAAGCTGATGACAGATGTCAGTGATTACGCAGTACGCACCCACCGACCCGCCGCGCCGACGCGAGGAGCTCCGAGCCATTCGCTCGATTACGGATCCCACGCAGATCGCAGTGCCGTCGACTACCAGGCTCGGCTTGTTCCTTGTTCTACGCATCTATGGATACACCCCTCCGGCATGCCCGCCGGAACGCGGAAGCGCGATGGCTGCCCGCTCCGATACCGCGGCATTTTAATGCATCGGGGGCGTCTCGTCCGAGGACGCATCGCGTCGTCGTCGCACCATCAACTCAGGCACGTGCCGGCCGCTGCCGTGCACAGCCCATCACCACGGCTCGCCTCCGCGAGCTTCGAGATCTCGGAGCTCCTCGAAGCTCCGATCGCCTCCGCGAGCTTCGAGGCAATGGCAGGGTCGCGGCCGTCGAGCACTTGAGCGTATCGGAGAGCGGGCACGGCCTCGGACGCGCGGCCCAGTGCCAGGAGCGCCACACCCACTCGAAAGTGCGCCTTGGGCCAATCGGGCGCCGCCCGCAACGCTGCGCGCGCGTCCTCCAGTGCGAGGGTGGGCTGGCCAAGCTCCATGTGCGCGAGCGCCCGGTTGGCACGCAGCTTGTACACGATCTCAAAGAGCGGCTTCGGTGCCGCTCCGGCGGCCTCGGCCTCCTCGAGCGCCACGGAGTAGTAGCTGAGCGCCAAGTCCCACTTTCCCGCCTTGGCGGCCGCATTTCCCTTTTCTCGGTGGGCCATCACGATGTCTCGCGTGATGAAGTCGCAGTGCGAGGGCGGAGGCTCGTCAGGCTCGGCGGCGAGCGCTGTCTCGAGCGATTCGTATGTCACCGCACCCGCGGTGGCTATCGCCTCACGCACAGCCTCTTCGGACTCGTAAGGCGATTCGGGACAGCCTGCCAGGGCGACTGGAAGCAGCTCGAGGAGTGGCCGAGGCCTGAGCCCCGCTGCCTCGAGAGCACACGGCGCCAGCAGCTGCGCCCGCCGCGCCCAGTTCGCATGCCCGAGGGCGCCGAGCTGCATCGGAAGAGACCACACGCGCTCCTCGAGCACCCTTGCCTGCGCGTGCACGAGCTTGCGCACCTGCTCTGCGGATGGGCCGGTGACGGCGCCCGTAACGGCGCCAGGAGCTCTCGAGGCGACCTGATCGGGCGTACTGGGCGAGCGCACGCATGCCCGCACATGTAGGTACAGCAGATACTGCGCGCAGTGGCCTTGGCCGACCACCCTCGCCGCCTCCGCCGCCTCGAGAGTCAAACGTCGCATCCGTCCGCCGTCCAAATTAGGCAGTCCGCCGTCCAAATTAGGCAGTACGCCGTCCAAAGGAGAACATCCGCCGTCCTCGGCGCTACTCTGTGCGTCGTTCGCGTCGGCGGCTGCGCGATCGTCGGCCCTGCCATTCCTGCCCCATTCTGTGTCCGCTGCTGTCCGTGATGTTTCCTCTGTGTGTCGTAGATCCGCGGGGGAGCTGGCGCTGCTGCCCCCGAGAGCGTGCACCGCCGCGAGCAGCATTCGGAAGGCTCTCTCGCCCGGCCGCTTGGACACGGTGGCCCGATCGCCGAGCTCGCCGGACTCATCAAGCCCTCCAAGCTCTGTTGGCGACCGCCCATACGCATCGCGCAGATCGAGGTACAGCTGCGAATAGTCGGCCAGCCGCCGCTTGGTCGGCGCGCCGCATGCGCGCCACTTCTCACGGTACGCTGGCGCAAAGGAGACGCCGCGGTGCGAGCACATCTCCTCAGTGGCCACCACGCCCAGCACGCACATCTCGAGAGCAAACTTGGCCGATAGCGCTGTCTCGAGCGAGGGCCGCGCGCGGTACCATTCGAGGCTCCACTGGGCGTATCGATTGCGCGGCTCGGCGCGCTCGAGCGTATCGTACAGCACGATGCCGCCAAAGATGTTGAGCAGCCGTGAACCGCCGTCGCGGTAGAACGAGTCGCTGTACGTCGGGGGGCTCTCAGGCTCCTGATGGCGGAATCGATGCATGAGCGGCCGTGCCAGCATGGCGTCCCAGAACGTCTGCCAGAGCTGCAGCAAACGGTCGCACTCAGCCTGCGTGAAGACGATCGTGCGCTCGCCAGCATTGAGGGCAATCTTGCAAGCATACACGAGGTGCATGCCCTCCTGCATGGCAACCATCGCGCTGGCCACTCGGCCGACGCGCGCATCGATCCGCTCATCGGTGAGTGCGGCGCGAAGTTTTCGGACATCAGCTGCAGCATCATCGATACTCTGGCGCAAGACAGCCAGCGCGGCACGGCACGCCTTCACGTCGCTAAGCGTTCGAAGCTGGTCAGAGTAAAAGGCGCCCTCGGCCTTGTTCATGACGCTTATGCTGCCATCAGTGACGACCAATCCATACAGCGAGTACACGGCCTCGTCCACGCTGTCGTCGTCGATCGCGGCCATGGCCTACAGCCCGAGGCGTTCGGCACCCTCCTCACAACGCAAGTGTGCCATAGCACGGTTTCCGCGTCTGTCGTGTTAACGTTCACACGACAGACGCGAAACCGGTGCTGACGTTTCAAGCGAACCGCCCCCTGCCAAGGGGGAGTTCGCTAGCCGCCCGATGGTCGCCCGCCTCGTTAGGTACGGTCCGGTGAGACAAAAGAAAACTTTTCTATCGTTCACGCAAGAGAGAAAATCGGCCGTAGGAACCTACATACCGGTAAAACGACACCGGGGGGAGCCGGGACGGGCACACGGATCACCCGGACGAACCTCACAACCATCCCATACCGGTACTCGGCTTCAGTTATACTCTTTTGTTCTGATCCGCTCGTGTGAATTGGCTGATAAAGTACTCGCTCTCGGGTGTGAAGTCCCCTATTTTTGTCAGTCAATGTCAATCATAATTCGAAACTGTCGCCCCCGTCGGTGCCGCTCTCATCCATGTCGTTCCATGTTCCCTTGTGCCATACTCTCACGCCGACATCTCCTCCTAATTCCCCCTCCGCAATTCAGGGGGACTAAAGGGGGACCCGCCAATTGGTTGGGTAGCTTGATGCTTGTTCCATGAGCTTGTTCACGTTACAAATCTCTCTCTGACGCTCTCAAGCGTTGATCGATCTGGGGCATGGGGATGTCGTGCGGCGCGTGACGCTGACGCACCGACCTCCGCTTTCACTACTCACACCGCTCACACACATAGGTGACCTGCACACTTGGGCGTCCCCCCACTTATGCACACACCTCGCCCTGCACGTCGCCCCAAGCCCAACGCTGACTCTTCCCATGACGTGGAACTGCTAAGTACTGCGCTCGCCCCACACCATTTCTGGCTGCTGTGCACGGGGATCATGCTGTTTGGCATACTGTCTGCGTTTGCATCCGCTCCCGACCCAGATGCACATGGATGCCAGATCACGCAAGCACTCGGAAATCACACAGACGACCTGCGACCACCACCGATCTTCACATGTGCTGGCTCCATCGGTAACCAAGCCCTCGCCCCGGATGAAGGGATGTTGCCGACCGCGCCTCACAGCGAGCTGCTGCTGCTGCTGCGGCTGCGACTCATCCCCGGGAGTCCGAGTGCACACTGCCCACGACGACGCGCCCGGCGTCGGAACCATCGAGTGTGCACGCTCCCAACACGCTCCCCCCGGCCACATCGGCTCGGACTCATGCGTATCCTCGCACAGTCTGCACAGTCACTACCGACATCTCGCGCCCGCCCCGGGAGTTGGGCCCTGCTTCCGCTTTGCAGCAGGGTCGGAACCAGTACACACACGCAGATACTACCGCCAAGAAGAGGAGAACGAGAACACTACCGACTATGATCCAAATAATCAAGTCGTTGAAGTCGGGAAGGGAAGGGCCCGGCGCTGGGCATTTCGGAGCGCCATCGTGCGGGCATGAGCTCCAAGCAGTGGCAAAAGGGCTCCCCGCGGGGTAAGGGCCAGCACATGAAAACCGATCAGGACAAGGACCGTAACCGTCCGGAACAACGGACCGGGTCCACATTCCGTTGGTGCAGTCGAACCACAGGTATTTATTCCACACGTTTGCGAATAAGCCAGTACCATCATAGGCTTGGTAGATGTACATGGCCCCCTCACTTACAACACTCGAGCAAGCACTGCAAGTGACCAAAGAGCTGGTCAAGAAGTAATATTCGTCCGCGTAACCGTCCAGCTTGATGTATGACCCAAAGCCCGACGAACAAGCGCCGCATGATGGACATTTTGTCAACTGGCCGAGCGCCAGAAGATGTAATGCGAGCACCAACATCTGCGAACGCTGCGCAGCCACAGCGATTGCAGGGCGAGCTCCACCCGCGATTGCGAGACGCCTGTTGCGCGAAAGCGGAAAACCGAGCACAGGAAGCCTCTCGTGCTCGACTTGACTAAACAGGAAGCCTATCGAATGTGCTCGACTTGACTAAACTTGGGAGCCCTCATTCGCACCCACACTGAACACAACTAACGGTAGCTTGAAAATTAAGGACTAATGTTAAGTCAGCTGTTTGTTTCGCGGCCACACTCACGCCGCGCCCGCTCACGACCCGGGAGACGGCTACGCGCTATCCTGGGTCTACACAACTCACAACGTACAGAGCGACTCGCGGGCTGCGACGGCAGACGCACCCAGAGTCACGGAGGTCCGTTCGGAGGTCCGAGGACGCCTAGCCCCGCTAGCGGGACGACTCGCGGCGCTGTCAAAATAATCCGCCTTATAATCGACGTATCGACCATATATTATCGAACACGTGTGACGTGACTGTGATGCGTGGCGGTGCGTGTCTGTGTGAAAACTGAATTATTGAATATCATGTAATTTATTAAACCAGAACGGGTAACCCGAAACCCCTCTCTACAGGCGGGGGTCACGCTCACGGTCAGGGCGCGCCCGAACCGCGCAACCGCCATTGTCCCGAGCACCGAGGTCCGAGCTTCAAACAAAGCGTACAATTACAATGCGACGAGTCCGCCCGGCCGGCGCCGCGCGCGCGTCAGCCCTCAGCACGATCACCGCCCGCGCTACAGTACTCAAATCATGTACAGCGCTACTACCTACTCGCACCTGAGGTTGAACCTGAGGTTGTACACACTGCAGATATGGACTCAGCACACATGCGATCTCGACTCCACCGCGCACTATCTTGGCAGCAGTGGAGCCGCCCATCCAGGCCCGCAGAGCACAGTCATCTTCGCTCACACCCACCCTTCGAGCCTAAAAGCTCGAGATCATGCTGTACCACGCGGCCACTGCGTCGCCGACGCCGACCCGCGTGCGTCGCGTGCCTCTCGGGAGAGAGGGCACGGGTGCGCGCGGCCCACCCTCGAGCTGTCCGCGTCCCATGCATGTACCGTGCCTCGGGATGTTCTCGAGGTCCTCTCGGGGGGCTCTCATGCAGCCTCGACAAGGTTCTCCTTGGACTCCTCTACAGGAAGTTCCACAGGCATCTCGGCCGACTCGGCCGACTCGTCCACCGGGCCGAGCTTGGCTGCATCGGCGATGGTGGCGCGCAGCGCGGCCTTGAGCGCCGCGCCACGCGTCGACGCGTTCGCGCGCTTGTTGATGCCCTGCTGCGCTGGGAATGAGCTGGTGTCGCGCGCTTCAGGCACCGTCGAGCGACGCAGCCCCTTCCGGTAGATGGAGCCGCCCGCTGCCCCCGGGGCGAACCGGTCGTCCCCGCCGCTCTCAAAGGGCAGGACCATCGAGGACGAGACAGACGAGATCATATCCTTGGAGACGGTTGGGTCATAATGCGTCACCTTCGGCACGCCGTTGTACGCCGCGCCGTAGATCGAGTCGGTGCTCGCGAAGCGCGTGGTCGACTGCTTATCCAGGGAGGCAGCGCACGAGGTGGAGGCCGACATGGCCTTCGAATCGTGCGCGGTCGGGTCGTACTTGGTCGGCGCTGGGGCCGCCGTTGTCGCGTAGATCGAGTCGGTGCCCGTCGAGGCGAAGCGCTCATTCGATGGGTGGATCTCGCGCTTCGGCACAACTGGCACGTTGACAGCGACCGCAGGCAACGGCACGGAGTCATCGACCTGTTTGGCCGCGTAGACGGCCGGGTCGTGGATAGGCATAGTGCTCTGCCTCAAGCCGCGCTTGTAGCGCGAGTCGTGGCCGGCGAATCGATCCGCCGGGCCGTGCGACATCGACGCGGCGGGGCCCTTGCCAAACGTCGAGGCAGCCGCAGCATCCGCGTACGCGAGGGCAGACGGGACATCGCTGACCTTGTGAATGCCATCCTTGCCAGCGAATCGATCGGTGGCAGAGCCGGCCGAGCGTGGCGACGGGCCCGGCTTGGCGTGCTTGATCGTGGCGACGCGAGGGAGTGGACGTGTCGGCATTTAAATTTTTTGGAGCTTGGTTTTTCCAAAAACAACAGTGTTGTGCAACGGTACTTTGTCCGTTACCGAGGGTCAGGTCAATAATGTGCTCCGGAAGCCTCTGGGGAAACTCCGATAGTGGCGGGAGAATTGACTCGGCTACTGTAGTGAACATCGCATGGCACTCTTCCATGCTGGAGCACCAGGAAAGCTCAATAGTGACGGATGCGTGCACCGACCTCGACGTGCAGCAGCTCATCGAGGCTGGCCGGCCCTGGGACGCGGTCGCGGCGGGTCGGATGCTGCCCAGGCTGGCACGCCTCCATGGCTACGGCTTCGAGGTTGACGTGGCTAAGGTCCGGGCCGCGAATCTAGGCGTCGAGGCCGCGAATCTGGGGGGTGGCTTCCTGTTCGGTGTCGACCTGTTCGGTGGCACCCCCCGGTTCGGTGGCGGCGCTCCACCACCGCCGCCGCCTTCGTTGCTTTTTGGCACTGCGAAGAAGGCCCTCGACACCTGCATCTCAGGCGAGGGAGAGCCACCATTGGAGCTGACGATCGCAGCCGTTGCCTGTGCGGGTTCGGGAGTCATTTGCGGCATTCCGGTTGAGCAAATGCGGGAGGGCGCCATGACGGAGCTTGACTTGTGCAAGAAGGGGTTGCGTGGGGCTGCGGTCATGCTCGTCGCCTATCTCATTCCTGCCATGGCGGCACTGACCTTGCTCGACCTGCGCTTCAACGACATCGGCGCAGAGGGTGCCAAGGCGATCGCGGATGCCCTGTCCTGGGGCAGGGCGGGGTTGACCTCGCTCAACCTCGAGGACAACAACATCGGCGCGGAGGGAGCCAAGACGATTGCGAACGCCTTGCAGTCGGGCAAGGCGGTACTGAGCAGCTTGAACCTCGCGGACAACGCCCTCTGCGGGATCGACGCGTATGGCCAAGGCACCTACGACGCATCTGGCATCCAAGCACTCGCGTCAGCCTTAGCGGGCAACGCGGTGCTGACCGCACTGGACTTGTCGAACAATAAGCTCACCAATGGCAGGTATGTGAAGCAGAGCAAACTTTCTGTCCACAACAAGGTCGGTGACATGGTCAAGCACGAGGGCCTGGAGCTTCAGATCCTCTACAAGGACAAGGAGTCAGGCGGTGACGTCTTGCTGGGCACCCTCGCTGCTATTGAGGCCATTGCTGAGGCCTTGAAGGTCAACACGGTGCTCACCATATGCAATTTGCTCAAGAACGACCTCGACGTCAAGTCGGCCACGATGCTCGCCGAGATCGGCAAGGAGAAGCGCATCATGCTGTCGGGTATCAAGCACGATCAGACAGAGGCCAAGTTCGGCGGCTACACCCTTCAGCCGGCAGAGGGCATTCTCATCGCCTCGGACCTTCGGGTCAGCTTGGTGCTCAGCTCGCTCAGCCTCCATTTGAACGGCATCAGCAACGAAGGCGCCAAGGCGATCGCAGAGGCCCTGTCTTCTTCGGGCAGGGCCGTGCAGACCAACCTGAACTTGGCTGGCAACCCTCTTGGCCCATCCTCTGGCATCGGACCTGAGGGCGCAAGAGCTATCGCAGAAGCGCTGCGTTTCAAGGCGTTGCTGAAAGAATTGGAGTGCGCGCTTCAGCGGCACATCGAACGCGAACCGCGCGGCGCGCGCGTCTCCGCACACCATCGCATGCACGCTCGCCTTTCTTGCGACTTCCAGAAATCCGCTCACGCACACACGCGACTCCACACACGCGACTCCAACGCTCTCCGCAGCTTGAAGTACGATCATCTCAACGACGAAAAGAAAGGCGAACTCCGAGCCGTCGCCAAGGCCATACTCACAATCGAAATGTGACAAGACATTCAAACGAATCAAACGGAACGAAACACAGGCTATCCTTCGGAGCTATATCTATATATTGAATGTTTAAAGCGAATCGAAAGTTGTAGTTCATTGTAATATCGTAATCGCAACTTTTTCAACTCATCAACTGTCGAGTTCGGTAGCCTTCTCGTAATCTCGAGCAGGTGTCGACGACTACGCGACCGGCAGCCTCGACGCTCGAGCGCGGAGTCGCGTATACGTTCGCGGTCGGGTGCCGTACCGTCGCGTGCGGCGTGGTACAAGTAACCGTACGCCACGCGGTATACGCTCGCTCCGCGGTCATCTCCGTCCGGTCTCGTCTCTGAGCCCGGTCTCTTAGTTTGCTATAATCAGAATCATCAATAACGTTCAAAAAGTACTTAAGAGATGCGGCAGGAGAGCCCGCCCACCGCCGTTTTGGATGAACGTCTCTCCCGCACGCGCGCGTGCAGACCGTGCACCGTCGTCAGCTGACCTCACTCCGACGCCCCCGGCGTCGCCTCCTCGTCCTCAGCCTCCTCGTCCTCCTCGGCCGCGGGCACCACCTTCACGGAGGCGACGAGGTCGTCCTCGTCGAGCTTCTGCAGCTTGACGCCGGTGGTGGCCCGCCCCTGCTGCGTGATCGCACTGAGCCGCTGGCGCACAATCGTGCCCTTCTGTGTGATGAGCAGCAACTCATCGTCGTCGGTGGCTGTTGCGGGGGAGAGCGCGAGCAGCCGATCGTCGTCGCGCTTGAACTTGATGGCGATCACGCCCTTGCCACCGCGCTGCTGCGCACGGAAGTGGTCGAGAGCGAGTCGCTTCCCGAAGCCCAGGCGTGTCACGGCCACGAGCTGCTGCTCGGCCGCCTCGCCACCCTTTGGCACGGCTTCATTGCGTGGCACGACGAACATGTCGGCGATTGTGTCGCCCTCTCGCATGCTCATCGACTTGACGCCGCGCGACTGGCGACCGCTCGCGCGCAGTTGTTCCTCGGAGGCCTGGAACCACAATCAAAGCCCATCAGCACTTCATCAGCACTCAAATCAGCCCTCAAATCAGCCCTCGATGTCAGTGGCGATCAGTGGCAGTCAGTGGTCATCTGTGGTCATCAGTGGCCATCAGGGGCACTCGCCTGGAATCGTATCGCGCGTGCAATCAGCGGCAATCGGTGGCCATCAGTGGTCATCAGTGGTCATCAGTGGTCATCAGTGGTCATCAGTGGT
>ERZ761574.57-NODE-57-length-55223-cov-74.869272_pt1 | contig 55223 bp, 29 predicted proteins | sample MGYA00374950_ERZ761574 | MGnify/ENA primary metagenome ERZ761574 (study PRJEB28895, sample SAMN07631631) | mixed culture metagenome | isolation source: Freshwater growth medium | place: USA: Seattle, Washington | collected 2016-10-03 ... | reverse complement strand
CTTATGGGGAGCCGGCCGCGCCCACCCCCTGAGGGGGAGGGCGGTGACGAGATTGAGCTCTCTAGGGATTTGTGTGTGTGTATTTGTAAGAAAGTGGTGTGTGTCAGTATTGACTTGACTTGTTTTTGCTGGGAGGTGTTTTGGGGATGGACTTTCTTCTTTTGGGGTTCTTCTTTTGGGAGCTTTCTTTCTCTTTCTTTCTTCTTTGTGTCGTGACGAAGGTTGATGATGGAAAACAGGCCATCTGAATGGAGCTCCAGCGTGCGCTGGTGGGAGTCCCTGAGGAGAGTCGCAGAGCGGCGAGCGTCATTGGGGATCTGCTGAGAGAGGTCGTTTGAGGTCTATAGCCGGAAGGAGCGAGGCTCCCACGCAGCATCTTCAGGGAGCGCCGAGGCACTATGAAGTAGGATTGAGAGATAGAGAGCGCGCGCATCGCGGAGATGGTGATGAGGGCCGCGATGAGAATCGATCTTGGGCCTGCCAGGCTGGTTAGTGGGAGGCCGGGCGGGCTGGGGGGTCGCGCGAGCGTGAGAGGGCGAGCTGGGCCCGCGCTGGCGGGCGGGTTCGAGCGTAGATGGGCGGGCTCCACCGACATTTTTAATTATTGTCAAACTTTCTAAAAGGGGGGAACTTTCTAAAAGGACTCACATACACACACAGTGTATTGTGTGGTCCTGTTTTAATTCACACACATACACATTCACACTTCGTCGCGGTGTCGCGTGTCGCGACTCGCGTCTTCGTCTCGGTGTCGCGGCGGCGCGATGGTGCGGACCTGGCGGTGGATGCTGCTGTTACTTCGCTCACATGCCGCTTTGGGTAAGTGCGAAACCTCGTGTGCGGCCTGGGCCAGCCAGAGTTTGTTAGACACTTGCAATCATCCGTTGTGCGGCAGCTGTGGAGCAGCGATCGGCTGCCCACGGAATGCCATGGGCTCGCCGCTGCTACCGCCGCCAAGCTCACCGCGACCGCCGCCACCCTCGCTGCTGCTGCCGCTGCCTTTGCCGCCTTCGCCGCCATTGCCACTGCCGCCACCGCCGCGATCGTCACAGCCGTCGTCATTCCCCACGGGAGGGCCGCAGCAACGCGCAACGGCTCCGGCGCAATGCTCGCAGCGCTATGGCAGTTGTCTCGCGCCTCCCAACTGCTGTGCGGACGCGCACGATGGATGCTACATGCGTGCCGAAATCCTCTTCGCCATGTGCATGCCGCTGCACAGTGTGCCGTGCGAAACCCGCCAGCAGCAGCAGCGGCGTGCGCACCGGCGGCTTGATGCCGGCCTAGCTGCTCAAGTCCATCAAGCAGCGGCGGCCACAGAACGATGGCTGTGCCCGAGCGTGTGGGAAGAATCAGAAGAAGCGGAGAAGGCGGAGGAGGCGGAGGAGGCGGAGGAGGCCGAGGAGGCCGAGGAGGCCGAGGAGGTTGCGCCGCCGCCACCGCCGCCACCGCCGCGTGCACAGTCACCAGCGCCACTTCATGCGCTGCTAACGCACGGCGCTTCTCAGTCGCCCTCGCCGCCACCTGCACCGCCCGATCCCTCGCCACCGCCTCCGGACCCACCGCCACCTCTCACGCACGGCGCTGTGCTGGATCATCCACCGCGGCCTCCACCTCGGCCACCACCACCTCATGAGCACAGCGCTGCACTAGCTCAGCCACCGCCACCTCCGCCTCAGCCGGCACGCCTTTTTATCGTGGCAGGTATACTCTTCGTCCTGGTAGGCGTAGGCATTCGTCATCTCGTCTTTGAGGTCATGTCGCGTAAGCTTGGTACCCAGGTGAACAAGCGGCACGACAGGGCGATTGATCTCGCGCCAACCTTTGACGAGACGCCGGCAGACTTTGACGACACGCCGCTGGAAGCGCTGGCCGCCCTGCAGGACCTTCGTGCACAAGTGGCTGCCCTCAAGGGCGCTACCGCGAGCGCGAGCTGTGAAGACTCTGCGGATTCGTCAGACGGCGCCGGATTGGGGTACGGCGCACCACAGCGAGGGGTCGGGGTGCGCGCGCCGACGCATTGCATCGCGCCGGCACGGCCAGCAATGGCACGTCCGATGGTGGCGCGGCCAGTGGCGGCGCACATCGCTGTGAAACAGGGCGCCCACAGCGCGGTGAAGCAAGGCGCACAGGCCCTCGCCGCTGCGGTCACGAGCGCGGCGTCCAATGCCGCTGCGCGCGGATCCAAGTATGAGAAGGCGGCGCTCACCGCCGGCGACGAGGACGACGAGGACGACTCGTGGCTCTGAGACATTGGCGCACGCACTGTCCGCCGATCGGCAAGACGACAAGACTCTTTTTTGCGTCTCCGCCGTCAGTGCGTTTTCATCGCCGCCAGATGCTGTGATCGACCGAGGTGCGTTGCGAAACGACTACGAAACGATGAGCACACGGCGCGGCGGGGTGCAGTGGCCCGACTCCGACGGCTCCTTTCACCTTTGCGTTGCAGGTTGGAGCGTTGGACAGGGCGTCAGTCCGTGCACACGTGTGTGCGTTGTCGTATGCTGCTCTATACGTTCGGCGGCCGCGGCGCGTCGGTGAACGGTGCTTTGAATAGCTTTGCGTTCGAGGAGGCTTTTATGAAATCTATTACTATAAGAAATCTATGCCTCTTGAATGCTCCACCTTCGTCGCGCGGCCTTATCTTCCCGCGCGCCGCGGCCAAGAAAGAGCCGCGCTATAAAAAAAACCGTTACACCGTATAATTAATAATCGAATACTAGTTCGCGGTCGTGCCGGTCGTGCAGGAACGGGTTCGCGGTCCTGCCGGTCGTGCCGGTCGTGCGTTCTCCGTTCATTTTTTATTAAAGCGATGCATCTTACTACTCGCGAGATAAAACATTAATAACTTTAACAGATAACACTTCGATTCTTCGTTCCACGGTACTCCGCGAATAGAGTCCCTCACTGTGAGTACCACACGCTCACGGAGGATGAGAATAGGCTCTCTCGAGTCTCGTCGAGCCGGTAGGCGCGCCTCCCCCGCTCCGCGCCGGTCTCATACTCAGATCGGCTTTCGGCCCACTCGCGCGCTCACGCAACTCCATCTGTCTCTTCCTCCTTCTCAAGGCGCTTGGAGATCTTAAAGCCAACCCTAGCCCTGCCCGCCGTCGCAATCCGCGCAGTCCAGCCGGAGAATCCCGATTGGATCGTTAGGATGTTCGAGATGCTCCGCTTCTTGCCCTCATCGTCGCCGAGCTGACTCAGCTCGACCGCAGACGCCAGGCGGGGTTCGACGATTTTCAGGGTCAGGGCGCTCGCGCCATCTTCGCTGACGACTTCGAAGGTGTCGTTGGCCTTGAAATCGTCGAAGAGCATGCCCTCTACCAAAATATTCTCTCCCAGATGGTCCACCTTTGTAGCGGAGCCGCCTTGCTGCTGGACCATGTCGATCATATCCGTTGTCAAGATGCTCACGAGACGATCCGCCTCATAGTGCACGCCGTCGTCTGCCATGGCCACTGACGCGTCGCGCTCTACGAGGCGAGTCACCGTACCCGACGTGCGCAGCAGGTAATTGGGAATGCCATTTGTTTTGGGAACCTCCGACACGTCGCCAAGAGCCTTTCTCGCCGCGGGCGAAAGATCCGCTGCCGGCGAAAGATCCAAGCGGCACGGTCGAACTCGTAGTTGGACGGAACGGCAAGCAGGTGCATGCGGCGCGGTCCAACTGCGAGCGAACGACAACTGCAGTGCGCAGAGAGCGACCCAGCGTCGCGCCATGCTTTGCAAAACAGTGATGGAGAGTGCGAAAGGAGAGAAGCGTGTTTGAGCTTCTCTTTTCTGCCAGGGAGCTTCTCGAGGTCTCATGGGAGCTCAACATGAGATCACTCAGGTTTCTTGCAACGACACAGGTCACAGATCAACGACAATGAACGAATTCCGCTCGAATTCTCGCACCTGACGTTCCACACTTCTACTACTCGTGAATATTCGTGACCGAGTTAAAAACGGAGCTCGGAAGCTTACCGGTAACCCGGGGTACGTGTGAACCGTCGGTAAAAACCGTCGGTCCGCCCATTCACAGAATGTTTCTACATAGTGTAGGAAGGGGTTTCCAAGCAACTGGGCGGGGCTCGGCTACTGGGCGAGCCGCACTGCGCGGCACCTGTGCGGTCTAAATCGACCGCACTGCTCATCCTCAATTCCTCATGCGCACTAGTGCGGGGGGAAACGAACGCCGGGACGAACGCAGTGTGCGGGGAAATCGAGCGCTGTGTGCGGTGTGAAAATAGACCACTCTGCGTTTTTTTCGAGCGCCGTGCGGTCGAGTCCCCCCGCACTGCGACCTCGCCCAGTAGCCGAGCCCGCCCAGTTGCTTCGAACCCCTTCCTAACTTGGACTCAGAAGCTGTGCGACCTTTTTGCGACTCCCCGTCCGCGAACACGCACGCCGCCGGAGGTGTCTGCTCCTGGGCATATGCACAGAACGCACTGCGTACGATACGAGATATGGCTTCCATATGCCTACCAAGGCAACAGGCTGTGCATTTCGCCCACTTGGGACCGCACCTCGGACATGTGCCAAGACAGCAACCAACGGGGCATTGTTACGAATATGTCCGAATCGCGTGTGCAGAGGCTGTGCAGCCAGGACCCTCGCTGCAAAGGCTATGCTCGGCAAGGCTGGCCCGCAGAGGCTTTCATTCCAATGACGAGCTGGATCAATCGCCAACCACCGATCGCTAACTGGACCAGCTTGTACAAGTACGACATGTGTGGGGTCCCGTCAGCCACTCAGGCCCAGTCGGCGGGCTCAAAAGCGCTGACCGAGGCGATGCGGTCGTGGCAGCTTCTGGCGGTCCAGAAGGCCAGGATCGAGGGGAACTATCGCGAGCTGAGGGAAAGAGCTGCCCTGCTGAGGCGCAATAGCATGGTTCCAGAACTGTCAAGGTCTCCTGTGCTTTACCTCTTCTCCGGCCCGGACATCTTTCACGCCGCGTCATTATTTCCGAATGCAAGACGCTACACGATGCTAGCGTCGGTGCCGTTCGGCGATCCTACACTCTTCTTGTCCAACGAGTATCGCGAGTTCACCTTGAACGTCACCTCGAAATTCCTCGCAATGTGGAAGTTCCATGGTTTCAGCTGGACTGAGTCGACTTGGATGAATAGGAACCTCGAGATGAATTTTGCGCGAGTCGATGGCGATCGGCGCAGATTCCAAGACACGCCGGTGGGCGTCTTGCCCATTTTGCTCCTCGCTCTTGGCATCCTAGGTCATCCCATCGTAGGCATCGATCGCCCTCCGTCAAACGCTTACGTGCGCCTTCTTTGTCCGACCATGAGTGTGCGGTACGTCGTTCGCCACCTCGGCCTGTACGAGGCGTCGCACTCGATGGCCGACGAGTTGGACGATCTCGGCGAACTGCTCGCCGCAGACGATTCGAGCACGGTGGAGCGACATATCACGTTCATCAAGGCGGCCGATCCTGGAAACGTACAGGACATCCTTCTCGCCCCTTTGTTCCGGAACTGGCTGCTGAATGCGAGCGCTGCGGTCATCAACGACGAGACGGGTTTGCAGCCCTCGGATTTTGGACCCACGACGCCAGAATCCACTCCCGGCGTCGGGTTAGCCCCCCCTACATCAGACTGGGAGGTTCATACATATGGCAACTTCTCTTCGCTGCAGGTGTGCTATGCGGAACAGGCGATTCCAAAATGGTGGCTCCAGTCCATCAACTGCAACCTCGTGCCGTCGAAACGGTTCCCGATAACGCCCGAGGCGTGCCTCGTCAGGAATGGGAAGATGGCGAACAGGTCAGCTGAGCTCCAAAAAATGTATGCGAGCGCCGAGCTGCCCTTCGCTTTTGGATATGGCTTATCTTGTGCTAATGGTACTCTGGTTGGTGGTGTGATGATGGTGGCCCACCGGAAGGAGGGCACGCCAAACGGTAGGGCGGTGGTCGTTTCGCTACGCTAGCAGCGATCTCTGGCTTTGTAGAATGTTGGTTATCGACGGTGCACACCCCCGGGACCCGGTACACAGATTGAGATTCCCAGCGGAGCGTGCGGCGCCGCGGCCGCCAGGGGACAGCGCGCCGTTGACTAGCATTCACGCAGCGTGAACAGCTGTGAGGCTCGATTGAATATACGCAACCATGCCGCACTCGACCGCGTGCGCCGGGCGGCCGCGGCGTCGCCTCGCAAGGGCTAGCGCCACAAGCGCCGGGGAGCTCCGGCGGCACGGCGGCGCCAAACCGATGAAACCGCCGCGCCGGGCCGACCGCACGCCCGCCAGGGCCGCGCGGTGCACCGCGGCGGCCGCGGCCGCGTTCCCGCGTAGCTACGTCGACGCGCGGCCGCATGCCCGGGGGCGGCGGGCGCGCGTCCGCGGTCTGCCCGGGTGCGGATACGTGCTCGACGTTGACGTGCTGTATGTCGCGCCGCGCATCGTCGCCGGTGCATGTCGCGCACGTCATCCCTCGACAAATCGGCCTTTGTTACGTACCTACGGTATATGAAAAAGTTAAAGTAACGCACGCGCTCTTAAGCGTCAGCCGTCACCGGCTATACCTATAGAGCAAGGCCGGTCGCGCACACGTGCGCTATAGGTGCGTCCGGTCTCGCACGCGTGGCTTTCAAGATTCAACGCAATCAGTCGGCACGCCGTCGATCCGATCCCGTATTCGCCACACGCGTTCACCGTGAAGCGTGATCGGTCATGCGTTTCCGTTGCCTTCGGAATCTCCGGAACAGAAAATACGGTACAGCAGTCCGAGTCGACTCTTTCTCCGCCGTCCGCCCCATTGTGCATTGACCGCATCCCCCGCGCTTTGTCCCATTGGATTCGCTCTCTCCGGGCTTTGTCTCCGCTTGTTCTGCTCGCGATCAAACAAGTTCCACCTCGGCCTGCCAGGCGGCCTCGATCGCGGCGCCGGCCTTCGGGCGGCCGCGCTGCCCACTTCGCATGCGGCTCGAGTCCTCGGCCTTGGCATTGCCGCTCGTCGCGGTCGTACCGCTCATCGCTGGCGCAATCTGCGGCACACGTCGCTGGCGCACCTTACGCCTTGGACTTGGCGTGGATGCGCTCGGCGGTCCGGGTGCCATCGCAGGTGTCGCCACGAGACCCCACGCCCGCAGGGCCTCAGCAAAGACGAAACTCTCCGCCTCGGACGGCTGGCAGTGCGTCAGCTTCGGCTCCACGTGCACACGCAGCTCCTCCAAGCCCTTGTCGAAGAGCTCAGCATAGGACCTCAGTGCGAGGCTCGCGGCGATGCAGTGATCGCACGCGCCGTGGAAGGCAAAGATCTTGAGCGCGGTCTTGTCTGGCCCAACGGCCCGAAGCGTACTCTTGTACACGTGCCCAAAAGACGCAAACACGCCCGCAAGCAGCTTCGGATGCGTCAGCGCAGCGTCGAGTGCGGTGCAGCAGCCTTGGGAGGCACCTCCGATGGCCACACGAGCGTAGTCGCCACCCAGGAGCTCGGCTTCGCCATCGATAACCTCATGGATCTTGGCGCGGCTCCACGCGAGCTGACCCTCGTCGATCTCTTCCTCCACTTCTGGCGTGCCGTCGGCGCCGCCATGGTCCGTGTAGTAGTCGTGCCAAGCCGGATGCCGCGGAGAACCCTCGTAGCAGGAGACGGCGCGGACGGGAGCGTTGAGGAAGACGAGCTTGAGGGACGAGAGCGCGGGCTGGCCTAGCCGACGAGCGAGCGCCGGAATCCAGCCCGACGCAAGCTGCTTTCCCGATGAGGTGAAGCCGTGCAGCATGATGACGGTGCCAGCGTGGTGGCGGCCATCTCGCGGCTGGAGAATGAAGGGCGGCGGCAACGAGCGTGGGCCGATTCGCGTCTTCTCGCGGGTCCGCCGCGGCGAGAGCAGCTCCTGGCAGCTCGACTTCTCGGGCGTCGTTGGCATCCGTAAGAGACTCAGCTTGTGCAAGCCCGTCATCGCGGCCAGAAGAGGCGTGGGGCAGTCGTCCACTGTCGGGGTCGGGAGCGCGTCCGTGTCGACCTCAGCAGGGCGCCGACTCTGGAAGAAACTCGTTGGGCCGTCGTCCATTTTACTTTTGCAGATGGTTTCGGGCTCCTCTGAGATCGGCGTGTCGGCCTACAGTCGGCCTGCATGCACAGAGTTATCGGTACAGTCTGTACCGTTAGCACAGAGGTTGTCAACTTCGTACAGTATGAGGGGCTCGACTTGAGTCCAGCTCCCTTTCAAAGCGGCACATGTGGGGAAAAGTTTGATTGGCTCCCTTGGCGATCGGCACAGTGACGGCACAGTGAGGGCGGGCGGTGTCACAGTTCAATCTCGCGCTGGGGCGAAATCGCAGTCAGCGAGGAGCAAATGCCCAAGATCGTCTTCGAAACTACTCTCGTGCGGCACACCAAGCAGGAGCCGCTCGGGCTGGGCCTGGACTCGCCGGACGCCAACGGGTTTCTTCTGTTGGGAATCAAACCGGGCTCACCCGCCGGACGGTGTGGCGCGCTCGAGATCAACGATCGGATCGTGGCTGTCGGCGGCCGCCCCGTCTCGGGGGACTCGGACTTTGCTGAATTGCTCGCGAGCAATGGCCCAGGGCTGTATGTGACGCTGGAAATATTGCGCACGCTCACGTCGTCAGGTGCAGCCACAGCAAAAACAGCAACCGATCCCGGCGGAAAGCAGCAGCAGCTTCCGGACTGGACTCCGCCGGTGGGTCGGAGTAAGGGTCGGAGTGCAGGTTTGGGGAGCAGCTCTGACCCATCGATGCCGCAGGGCCGTGGCTTGTTGCCGGCTCAGTCGACGCTCCACCCTCGCACGGTGCTCCAGTCAGAGCCCGCAGAGCCCATGCCAAGGCCGGCTGCCGAGAAGGTTGTTCACGGCAGCCCCCCTTCCATCGTCGGGCACATCTGCTCATCTAGCGCACCCATCATCAATGTGGAGCCGCTCTCTCCGTCTTCGGCAGGCAAGGCGGCCCTTCGCAGAGTGCGTACTGATGGGCCGCGACTGAGCACCGACGGCGGGGCCTCAACCGCCACGGCGGGCTCCGCGGACTTGCCCCCGATGCCCTATGCCAACGTCACCGTGCAACATGAACAAGTGCCCAAGCCGCTCGTTCAGAATCTGCGCGTGACGTTAGAGCGCGACGCGTACGAAGGTTTCGGGATGGGGATCGGCTTCGACGGCGGCGAAGCTCATCTGACAGGAGCCCCGCTAGCCGTCATTTCGGGCATCGGTGAGGGCACGCCGGCGATGCGCTGTGGGCAGCTGCGCAAGGGCGATCGCGTGGTGGCGATCAACGGGCGAACGGTGAGCGACTTGTCCGACTTAGGCGCCCTCAAAGAGATGACGACCGTGACATTCGATATCACGCGCATCGTCGACCTCGGTGAGCCTTCGATACATGCCATGGCATCACAGGTCAAACTTGCGGCCATAACTGCGCCGATGGCCGATTCGTCTCCTCCATCTTCAGCGCATCGACGGAATGGGTGCGAGCAAGGGGCAGGGGTGGTTGGTGGTCGAGCGAGCGAGGAGGCGATGCATGAAGTCCCTGGACTAGTACTAGTCGATGTGCACGAAATGGTAAGGGCGCCGGAGCTGGTGGTGACCATGGAGGATGTCGCACTGGTGGCTGCGACGAAGGTGGAGGAGACTATCGAGAATGTAGTGAAGGTGGCGTTCACGGCGACGAGAGCGATCATCAGCCCGATCGGCCACGTGTTTCAGAAGGTCTGGGGTGGGGCGCCCGAGGTCGGTGAGGCGCTTTGCGCAGGACCGCGTGTTCGCCCTGCGCTGCAGCAGGAACCGAGCGCCGATCTGCATCAGTCCTCACCGCTTCGCATCGTCCGGCCGTCGACTCGACGAGATTCGCCGTGGGTTGAGCCTCCTCTTCGCTCACTGTCGCCTCCTGGCCTGGAATTGCAAGTATCTACAGACGCAGACTGGGTGTCCATCGATCAGAAGCCGCCGCCCTCCCCGCAAAAGCCGTCGTCGCCCTTGCCAAAGCCGCCACGAGGATCACGGCCGCTGACACCGCCGTTGGTCGAGAAGAGCCCACCCGTGCCAGCACCGGCTATGAAAGGATTGAAAGCATCATGTTGTTGGGCTCTTGCGAGGGAAGTCGCGAATGTCACCGTGTGGTGCTTCATATACTTTGGTACGGGAGCTGCTTTCTACATGCACGTCGAGGGCTGGAACATTTGGCAGAGCCTCTACTTTCTGATGGTGATTGCTAGCTCGGTGGGCTATGGCGACCTGAAGCCGAATCCCCATGGCTGGGAGAGCCGCGCCTTCACTGTCGTCTACATCATCTTCGGCGTTTGCGTCGTGTTTGCCCTGCTCTCGTCGCTGATCACCAAATGCGTCGTCAAGCCGTTCATCGACTCGTCACGCGCGGCGCTCGAGCGCCGGTTTCCGCAGAGTGCTATCGACCTTGACGGCACTGGGGTCCTTGTGAAGGTGCCTCGGACACCATTCTGCTACTACGGTAAGAACCTCGCCATTCCGCTCATTATGGTCGTGGTCATCCAATGCCTCTTCGCCTGGGTCTTCTGCATCATCGAAGGCTGGGATTTTGAGACCTCTTTCTATCACTGCATCAATACGATGGCGACCGTGGGCTACGGCGATGTCGCTATCAACGGCGACCCGGGGCGCATGTGGGCTTTCTTTCACATCGCCATCTCGGTGTCCATTCTGTCCGCCATCTATGCCGACGTGAGAACACTGCAGCAGAAACGCGCGGAGGCGAGCCACAAGATGAAGATGATCCAGGGCTCGCTCGACGTGAACCTGATGATGAGCCTCGACAAGAACGGAGACGGCGTCGACAAGTTCGAGTTCGTCACTGGTATGCTCGCACTTCTCAACGCTGTGAAGCAGGACGACGTCGACGTGTTCGTCAAGCTGTTCAAAGTCCTGGACGTGGACTCGTCGGGCACACTCACCAAGGACGACATCCAAGAAGGTCTTGCCGCTCGCCAAAAGCAGTTCGATTCCATGGAGAACATTTTCGAAGCTGGCTCCGTCATAGACAGGGCCGACTTGGCTGTCTTCGGGCCACGAGCGCCAAGCCCTCTGGACGCCTACAACATTGCGATGCTGCGGCGCGGCGGCGCCAACACGGCGAGCAGTTCAAGCACGCTTCAAGGTTGAGTGTGCTCGGAATTCATCGGCAGGACCTTCGCAGGCCTGACTCCGCGCGTGCTCCCAAGATTCCGCCGAGAGAGATCAGAGGTACTCACTCACTCAGTGCCAACTGAGGTAGAGGGCACTTTGTGTTGAGAGTCTCTAACTGTTGGTTGCTAGGACCTCGGGGGCATCGGAGCGCACCTGCGCGATCTTTGCACTTGAGATCGTTGATCAGATGGAAAATCGTCGATTTACGTATTACGAGGTTCGATTTTGCAGTGTCTCGCCATGTGTCTCGCTTAGTGCGTGGTCGCCGTTGGCGTTGCGCGTTGCCCGTTCTCGGTTCTGGATGCCACACTTGAAGGCTCTGGTGTGTGTCTCTTGTGATAAGGAGAAACAATGATAATTCATTCGATCTCCGAGAATCGCCCATCTCCGACATGGTTGTGCCCGGCCCGGCTCGTCTCGTCTCTCGATCGAGATGGAGGCCGGGCCCGGCTCGACGACCGACGTCAATCTCTCGTCTTGATCAATCTCGTCCGCTGTGCGCTGATCGACTTGAAAGGGTGGTCGAAAGGGTGGAGATGTCCACATCGATATGTCTGTGTTTGTCGTTCGCTTTAATTGACATCATGTTGGAAGTTTACCGAGCGCTTACTAGCCTACTCGCGCCGCGCCGGCCAGGTCCAGCCTAGGTCGAAGCCGAGCCCGAGGCCCGCGAGCCCTCGCACAAGTCACGTCCGAGGGCGAGGGGCGAGGCATTGCCACGCGCCATTCTCGTGCAGCGTTTCCGCTGGCGCTTCGACAACCGATCCTCCCGTTGGCGGCGGCGGCATGCCGCGGTTACGTTGTTTGCGCTCATCCAAAAGGGAGCGCCACGGGTTGGGCTCTGGCATCCAGTGCCAGGCGGCCAATGGCGCGTACGTCTGCAGGCTGTCCTCGTCGTCCTCGGCCTCAGCGAGATTGTAGCTGGTTACCAGGAGCGGGCAGCCACGTTCGAGCACACGCGTGATCGTGGGCGCCCACGAGTCGTAACCCCACAGCCCGCCCTGAAAAGCGACTGCCAGCGTGGGCGGCCCCGGGTCTAGCTCCGCCTCGGTGAGCTCGTGGTAGGGCACGCCCGCGTAGCGCACGCTTAGCGCGGCTGCGCCGCCCTCGAGCGCCTCGCGGACGCACCGTGTGTCACCAGGTGGTCCGCGGCAGTTGGGTCCGCAGAGCAGCAGCTCGAGCGCCTTCCAGCGCGAGCCGGCGAGGAGGCCACAGAGCGGCCCGAAGACATTCGCGGTCTCTGCATGTGTGCAACCCTCGCGCTCGTCCGCGCCGAGCAAAAGCAGGCGTAGCACGCGGCTTCCGTCGATGCCATCATCGATCGAAGCGCATCGCGCAGAGAGGTCGCTGTGGCACGATGCGGCCGAGGGTGGCTCCGGCACAAGCAACCCTAGCCGAGCCAGCGCCGCGTGCAGCGTGTACGCGCGCGAGAGGTGGCGCGAGGCCGCAGGCAGCGCCGCACAAGAGACTGCGCCCTCGAGACAAATCCACGCGTGTGCCGCGGTGTTGGCACACTCGGCGGCGGCGGCGGCGGCGGCGGACTCCGTGGGGGTCGTCGAGACGCAATTACGTCTTACCGTCGCAAACGCCATCACCGCGCTCGGGAGCGGGAGGCGGCTGGGCTGGGTTCGCAGGGGGCGGCCTCCTCCGAGTCGGCCCGCGCGAGGAGCGGTCGCGGCTCCCGTGTGAGTCCCGACTCCCCCCGGTGTCTTACCGGTAAAAAGACACCGGGGGGAGCCGGGACACACACGGGACACACCGGTAAAAAGACACCGGGGGAGCCGGTACCGGTAAAAAGACTACCAGTTCCGGTAAGACACACCGGTACTGTAACCTTTTCTCGAGAACCAAGACTCGTTCCCGGCTTCCCGCCGTCATGCCTGGCCGACAGCGGGGGCATGCGGGCAGTCCGTGACTTTGTCTGACTCAAAGCGTGCAGGGCGGTCTCCCTCGAGTCCCCTCGTCGTCGTCCTCCTCCTCCCACAGTCTCTCACACGTGCAACTCCCTGCCCCACTCACACGCGCTTGAGCGCGACGAGCGTGGGCGCGTGGTCTCCGTTGGGCGCATACTCGGACATGTAGGCGCACTCGTGCAGCGTGAGCGGACCGCCCTCCTTGGCGAGCGCTGCGCTCGCGACCGCGTAGTCGAGGCGCAGCCCGCGGTTGAGAAGCTGGCCGCCCGAGCGCGTCGACCAGTACGAGAAGACGCCCTGCGCATCCGGATGCAGCTGCCGGAAGCAGTCGACGTACGGTCCGTCGGCGAGCAGCACCCCAAACGCCTCGCGCTCGCGCGGCGTGCAGCCTGCGGACTTTGGGATGTGCTTGGCCGCGACGTTCCAGATGTCGGCGTCGAGATGCGCGACGTTCAGGTCGCCGAGGAGCACCACCGGCCCGCCGCCCGTTGCCGAGCTTTTCGCCTTCAGGTACGCGCGCATCGCTGGCTCCCACGTATCGATGCGCTCGTCCAGACGCTTGAGGTCCTGGCCCGAGTTGGGCACATACGCGAGGACTGCAACAACGTCGTCAAAGGTGAGCGTAATCGTGCGCCCCTCGTGCAAGCTCGGGCACACCTCGTCGAGAGCCACCGCAGGCGCCAGGCCCTTGCGCACGAGCGCGACGACGCCCGAGTAGCCATTCTTGGCCGTGCAGACGCACCAGTGGGCAGCATAGCCGGGGAGGAGCTCGAGAAGCGCCTTCTCGGCCGCCGCTACATTCTTCTGCTGCAGCTTGTGCTCCGATAAGGCGAGCACGTCAGGCCGTTCCTTGTCAACAAGATCCTTGAGCAGCGCCTTGCGCTCCTCGGCGCTCTTGCCGGTGAGCAGCCCGTTGAGCCCGCCCACGTTCCAGTGGACCATCACGAGCCCGCCCTCGACGTGCGGCTTGCGCACCGTGGGTGTGCGTGTCACGGCATCGGCCGTGCCCGCGGCGATCGCCTTTGCCCCCGCCGTGATCTTACTTGCCTTCGCCACGATGGAGCTCGCCGCATCAGCAGCAGAAGGTGACGTGCACGCGGGAGGAGGCTCGGCATCGGCGACCTCCTCCTCCTCCTCGATGGCCTTCTTGGCCTTCTTGGATGGGCTGGCGGAAGCGGTCTCGGCGTTGGCCTTGTACTTCGGCGGCATTTTTCTTGTTGAAGACCGACTGTGAAGACGCGCCAAAAAAGGAATCCTACCGTATTCCTTCCAACGGAACTTCCACGGACGCCCCTTCTCAGACCTTAAACCACAATGCAGAATAGGGAATATCATCAGGCTGACCAACATTCACACACAGCTTATACATGTACTGAGTGATGCAGATTCCATAGAGCTGTGTGTGTCTCGCGCATTACAGATTACTCTGAAAAGATCGTCACCTTGACTTTGAGCTCCTCGACGCCATCCTCCCCCGAGACCATCTCGATGCTCACGTTATATGGGCCGTCATCCTCGTCTACCGCGGGTCGCGGACGCTCTGCCGGCTGCATGTAGGCGAGGTTGAGGCGCGCCGATCGCCCTCGCGTGAGCGCTTGCACCTTCGTCGCCGCGGCCGTCTGCTCCGCCGTATACTCGGGCAGCGCGATCGACGCCGGACCCGAGCGCGGCGTCGCGGGGGAGCCCCCGGCCTCCAGACGAAGCACGCTACGCGAGGAGCGCCCGCGCTGTACCGCCTGCACGCGGACGGCCGCACGGGCATGCTCCTCGCCGTACACGCCCGACTCGGCGCCTCCCTCACTGCCTCCCTCATCGGGACGGGGCGACGGGGCGGCCGGCGGCGGCGGGAGTGGCGGTTGTCCTCCTACGGGGGTGCGCGCCGCGGGTGCCCGTATGGGTGGGCTCGCCAACTTGGGCAGACTCATACCGAGCTGACCAATCTTTGTCTCCGCCTCTTCGAGTAGTGCTTTCATCGACTCGAAGGCGGCCTCCGCCATGGCGGCACGCTCCTCCGCCGCCGCCAGCGCCGCCGCACTCGTGGACGCGAGCGCTGCGGCCAGCTTCCTCTCAGCCGTGATGGCGCGCTGCTCGAGCGCCGCCGCCCGCTCTGCCTCCTTGGTGGCGAGCTCAGTGCGCTCCGCGAGGAGCTGCTTGAGGGTCGCCGTCTCAACCGCGCTGGCGGGTACAAATGCCAGTGCCAGCTCTGCCACCATGTCCGCGGCCGCGGACGGGTTCGCAGCCACTGCGACCGGCGCCGCTGCTGGGGCCGAAAGCAGCCCTTTTACTGGTTCGGCGGGGCCGGCATCCACGCTTTCAGTATTATCCTCCAGTATACGGCCGCTTTCGCTTTCGTATACGGTCGTCGGACTGGATGGTTTCTTGCTCGCTTTCGTACGCGCGGAATCGGGCACCTTCCGCGAGTCCTTGCCCGTCTTTGCACCACCACGTGGAGTCTCCTCAGTCTTGCCCTTGCCTCGAGGAGTCTGCCCAGTCTGCTTCTTGCCAGTAGTATTGCTGACGGCGCCGGTGTCGATGCTCGGAGTGGCCTTGGGGATTGCCTTCTTGCTGTCGTCCTTTTTCACTTTGGTGTCGCTTTTGGCCACGGCGGGAGGCATCGCGGGCGTCGCAGCCTGTGGCGCACTTTGGTCCAATCCTGTGAGCTTTTCACGCTTGTAGTTCTTTTATTACTTGTGGCCTGAGAAACTTTCCGTGTCTTCCCAGTACCATACGTAGTTGTCTTGATAACTAGATCTTGACAGGATGAGGCCTGAGCCAGTGACTAGAGGCAATGGTGAAATATAAGGTAGGCCAACGGGGGCTAATCGCTTTAAGGCTTACTGACAGATTTCACATTTCAGATGTGAATCTGTAGCCTGGTCCTCATCGGAGATCGGACTCCCTGCACAGCCCTCCTCTCTGCGTCACCCTCCTCTCTGCACGTGCCTCGTGCGAATGTGATCATGCCCGTTACGCTCGCTCCACATGTGCTCCTCGCTGCTCGCGCTCCAAGCGGGGTTCAGGCCCAGGTGACATTATCTGCCCGCGAGGCAGACGAGAGCGTGCCGTTCTTGCGCGGGTACAATTTGATAGTCTCCGCCGCACGCATCACGTACTTGGCCCTGGGCGGCTTGCGAAGTGACATCTCGCGGTGGTCCCCCTTCGGCTCAACAAAATGAGCCTGCGTGCCTGCACGTCGCCCCTGCTGATCGGTCCAGGTGCCTGCCGAGGGCGGCAGCTCGCCATCCTTGTCGCCCTGCACCAGCCGGTGCAGCTTGTCCTTCTCCACACGCAGCAAGTCGCGCAGCAGGCGCAGCTCGTGCCGGAGGCAATCGGGGGTTGCTTGGCCCACGTCCGCGAGCAGTAGCGACGCGAGTCCTGGCTCGACGGACTCGGCCAGCTCGGCAGGCAGGCCTGCCGCGACCAGCAACTCCTCCGCCTGCCGCATCCGAGCCGTGCTCGCGCTCGTGCTCGCGCCAAGTACAGCTGCCGCTGCCAGCGGTACCGGTAGCTCGCCCGGCTCGACGTTCAAATCCACCGCGACACCCAAGTAGAACCCGCCACCATAGAGGGCGACGCAGGCCCCAGGCAGCTGCATGCGCCGGGGCAATCCAGCGGCCCCGCGCTCGCCGCCAATGAGCCAGGCCTCGCCTCTTGACGTGCGCCCGAGCGTCACGTGCGCCGCGCAGACAACGTCCACTAGCTCCGGGCAGTCTGGGACACGCGCGGGCTCCTCCAAGTCCATGGACACTACCTGGTCGCTCATGTTGGGTAACTTGGCCACTTGTTCAGCGCCCCACACGTAGAGTTCCCCCATGTCGGTGAGCACAGCCGCATGGCTGTCGGACGCGGCGAGCTTGCTCACGGGGGCGGCGCTGCTGTCCTTAGGATTGTACAGGGCACCGAGCACCTGACCAGGCAGCGCGTGGTGGACCGGCGCGGCGCTCCCAATGTCGACCGTTGTGCGCCTAAGAAGGTTGTCCGGACTGTCCACGCCGGAGGAGTATGTGCGCCCTAGCTGGCCGCGGGACGGGCTGCCGCAGCTGAAGAGCGCACCCGAGGTGCTCGCTAGGAGCAGAAAGCCTGTGTGCTCGCCCTCGACGTCGTTGCCGCCAAAGGCGCACTGGTCGATCGCGACGCCTTCGAGCGTCTCAATAGGCCGCGGCAGCGCCACGCTCTCGAGATTGCCATGGCCGAGCTGTCCCGAATCGCCCCGCCCCCACGTGTACACGCGCCCACGTTCATCCCACACGGCGACTCCAAAGCAGCCGCACGCCGCACCGATGATCCTCGTGTGAAGCGGCACGGCGACGCGGACGGGCGTCGAGTGGAAGGTCTCATGGATGATGCCCTCCTCGAGCGTCGCAAGTGGGTGCCAGCCCCACAGCAGCACCTTGCCGTCGGCGGTGAGTGCTGCGCTATTGTACGGGCCAGCTGCCACGCTCTGGACCCTCTCGCCCTTGAGCGCGGCAATGGGTCGTGCACACGGCTCGTCGTCTTCCGACCCGTGCCCAAGCACACCGTACGGGCCGCGACCCCATGAGAAGGTGGTGCCGTCCTTGCCGAGCGCCACCGAGTGGTAGTGGCTGCATGCAATCTGGGAGAGGGCGTCCACGTTCGCGCGCCGCCACTCATTGGGTGGTTTGCCTTCTTCGGTCTGGATGGCAAGCAGCAGCAGCGGCTCCATGTCGTCCGCTGCTTGCGCCTCTTCCACACGCTTCGTGAGAGGGGCGCGCCCGCCGTCGTGCGCGAGCATTGCACCTGAGGACGTCGAGGCCAGCGGCCGCGTGTCCGTCGGCGCCATCGCCGGCGCCATCGCCGGCGCCATGACCCGGGCGACCCAGGAATCGACCATCGTGTGCTCCATCGTGTGCTCCATCGGACGCGCGGCCGAAGGCCCCACTGCAGTTGCAGGCGCCGACGGCGTCCCTCTCAAGAGGGCTTGAGCATCGCGCGCCAGCTTCAATCTGTCACTCTCCTCCCGACTCGGCCCACCTGACGTCGGCGGTTTCGGCTTCAGGAGGCCCAAGGCGCTGAGAGCTCCGACGGCCCGCTTCAGCGGCTTCGTTGGGAGCGCACGAGGCAGCGCTCGGATTGCGCCGTCTTCCATGGCCGTCTCCTCATAGGCCGTATTCAGCTCGAGGGTCTCGGACTCGCGCACCTGCAGCCCCGATTCCTGCCTCTCCGCCGCCGCCGCCGCTGCCGCCTCGAGCGCGGCCTCCTCGGCGGGGATGTCCTCCGGGAAGACGATCAGTTCGAGAACCGTACCCAGCGGCATCGTTGGCGCCCGAGGGCCACTCAGCGCCGGCTGTGCGCCAACCGCCTGGCAGCGATACGTCCATGAGAAGGAGTCGTCCACGTTCCTGTGCGCGAGCGCCAGCAGAAATTGCGGTGCACCCTCGCTCTTCTGCCCGGCTGGCGGCGGGGCGAGTGTGCCCGTGGCCTGCAGTGAGTCGTCATGGCCGGCCACGTTGTACGAGCCCGCGCAGTCGACGGTGATGCTCGCAGGCGCGACGCCCGTGTTGTCGCCGACGAAGATCGCGCCACTGCCCGTGGCAAGCGCGTAGACCGAAGCAGTCCCCATCCGCTGCTGGTGGCCGTGCCTCTTGCAATAGGTGCACAGGATGCGATCGTACACGCTCGCGTCCAGCTTGCACCGGCGCAGCTTGACCGACTGCGATGCGTGCAGCGCAAGCACGAACGGGAGATGGGCGTTGGTAGGGTTGAGCTGATGATCGTAGCCCATGGCGCTGAAGAGCGTCGTCCATTGCGCGGATTTGGGGCCGCCCCATGCCATGAGGAGCACCAGGGCGAGTGTCTCTAGCTGGATACCGCCCGATTGGGCCACAAATGCGCTCAGCTTGAGCATGCACCCCGGCTGCATTGGCTCCCCCTCGGCCGAGATGATGTCTATCTTGCAGGCGTCCACAAAGGGCGCCGCCGTGGGCAGTGCGAGGTCCGCAGGCCCGAGAAGACCGTCAAGGTCCTGGTCGAGCGCGAAGAAGATGCGGCGCAGCGCGTAGTACACGGAGGCGGAGACGGGGCAGTTGGACTCGGGCAGCAGCGGGTCGCCGTCGACAGGAGCGATCTTGGCGACAGTGCTCGGCGGCGCGGGGCGCACCCCGCCAGTGATGGGCACCACCACGTACTCGCCCGGTTCGAGGTAAGTCTCGAGCAATAAGTTGCGGCTGGCATCCTGCGCGTGGGCGGGGAGATTGGGCAGGCAACGTTATGAGAGGCCATGGGCCCAGGGCGTGGGCCAGGCGCTGTCAGACTCTGGAGGAAGAAGGGGCGGGACGCGAGGAACTGCTCTCGGTTGTAGCAGAGACACTCACCCCTTTTTGGAAAGCGATCTCTGTCAGTCGCCCGCCTCTCTCGATGCGATAGAGGACGAGGCCGACGTCTAAATGGCCGGGCGACAAGGGCGAGCGATCATCCACTTGCGAGAGGGTGAAGAAGAGTTGTTCATTGACTTCGAAGACCGAGTCGGGCGCCGGCACCGTGAACTGGAAGCAGTGGGCCGGCCGCAGACGCGGGTCGAGCAGGCTGCTTGCATCAAAGAGGGACTTGACGCGGCTCTGTGGGTGGGGGGAGCAGGGGGAGAGGGCCGCCGTGATCGAGGGGAGGATGCAATCGTGCTCAATTAGGGCAATCATGGGCACTCACCTCATTCCACAGCTGCGGATCCATCCGTGCCGCCTGCTTGACCGAGCGGCGCCCGTTGCGCGGGGGCACGTAGCGCGGGCCACTGCCCCGGTTAGGCGGCAGGTTACGCGTCTCGGGCAGCTTGGAAAGGGTCTTGGGGTTGGCGAGCGTCGAGCCGGGTTGCAGCACGTGCAGAGCGCACACGGAGACGGAGGCGAAGAGGCGCTTGAAGTCCTCAAAGGACATCCAGAACATGCCGTCATTCTCCTCATCGCCGTCATTGGTCTCGATCCCGTCGTCCTCCAGCTCCGCCCTGCATGCCTCCATCTCGCGCGACTTGTCCGACCAAGCCCCGCCCCATTCAAACTTGCCCCAAGGGTTTCGCACCTGAAGCACCTCCGCGCCTGCGTACTTGCCTCGGCCGATTCTGCGCGCTTGGACGACGGTGTACGCGTGGCCAGGCACGAGGCCGTGCGCCTCTGTGGCCCCTCCCCCCTCGGTGAACGTGTCCAGCCCCGGCGTGCTCGCGCACACGACGCACGAGTTGCGGTCCCAACTCCAAAAGTCATCGAAGCTCACCTGGGTTTCGTCAAATCGCAGGCGGATCGTGGGAGCTCCCGTCAGATCGAGCAGCCCTTCATTGGGTAGCCCGAGCCGGCAGTTCCAGTACGAGCCCTGCAGCTTCGCGTACGCCTTCTCCACCAGCATGACCCACAGCTCGGGTCCATGAGCGCGCGAGAAGACTGGCCCCTGCATCGGACCCTTACATGGAAAGTAATCATCAATAAGCACGTCCATCCACTGGCCGTGCATGCAGAAGCGGAGCTTGTAGAGGCCCTGGTCGTCGTACATGGGCTTGGCCGCCCTGCGCGCCGCCGCGACGCTCTTCGGCCACGCCGTGCAGAAGAGTCTGTCGACCATCTCCGGGAACTCTACCAGGGAGGCAAGCGCGGACAGGAACCAGCAGTTGCCGAGCTCGCCCTGCACAATGTCGCTGGCATTGACGGACTGGAAGAAGACGGCTGTCTCGTCCTTGTCTGTCGTGGGATCGTCGTGGAGGATCTCGACGGCCCGACGCCACGCATGGGCGCTCGTACTGTTGCCGATGGAGCGGGCGACGGGCGGAAAGAAGAGGTCGATCGCAGAGTTGGTCACGTCGCCGTCATCCCTGAGTGCCTCGCGCACCACGCGCTCATTGAACGGATCAAGTCCCTTTGCGTGCAGTGCGTAATGCAGTGCTAGCATCTCATCGAGGCCCTTGCCAATGCGATCGCGCTGATTCGCAAGCTTCTGCTCCACCAGCCTCGGATCGGGTGGCAGCTGCTTGTAGCCTACGGTCCACGAGAGCGCGTAGCCTCTCCCCTTGGTGGCTGGCTCGAGCTTGGCGGCGAGCATCGTCACCCCTGGCTCGACGATGGCACGAACGCGAAGCCCGCGCTGGCCCTTGACTTCCAGGTTGCTCGAGCTAGAGAAGTCTAAGTCGACCTGGAGCAGGTTGTCCTTGTCGGTATTCTGCACGTGGACCAGAAAATCTTCGCCTTCGATGAGGCCTCCGGAGCTGTACACGTTCAGAAGGCCGCCCCCCAAAGCATGCTTCTGCGCGGATCGTGGGACCGAGGGGGCAGCAGGAAAGGCCATCTTGCGGCGTCTTGCGGATTCCTTGGCCGACCTAAAATGGAAGGCTCTCTGGTCACCGTTCACCCAAAGTAAAAACAGTCCCCACTCGCTCTCTCTCCCTCCGTTCACCAGATGCGTAAGACACCGCGTGCAGGGTGCACGGGCGCGGCCGCCCCAGTAGGTGGCTTAGCCCGTGTGAGCCCATCGTGCATCGCGTGTCACCCTCCGAGCTCCGTGTCTCCAGCACGCGGGTCGCGGCTCGCGGGAAGAAGATAGAAGCAATTAGACGAGTAGAAGAAGTACACATCATGTTAACATAATGTTCCCCGGCCGAGTCACTCTGCAACCAGTGAATCTTACTGCACAACAAATTACGGCCTCGCGCCCGAACCATTTCCCACACATTCCGCGATTTGGTGTACACGTGTACACGTTTAGGTGAATGCATGCAGTTGCATGCACCCGGGACAGGGTGTGGCCTGGCAGGCCTCACGCGGACACTAAGTAAGTCACGCGACCCTGCTCCGCATCCACCACTCCGCGGCTGCTTGCAGGGTTGCAGAGCTCCTAGCCCCGCTCTCACTCGTCGGTGACGCAACCGTGCTGTGCCGACGAGACGGTCTTAATGTACCGGTACATGGTGCCGCGCGTGTACTTGTACGGTGGCGGCACGAAGGCGGCGCGGCGCTTCGCCATCTCCGCGTCCGAGATATGGACCGAGATGCTCAGGTCGTTCGCGTCAATGCGGATAATGTCGCCATCCTTGACGAGCGCGATAGGTCCACCCACCTGCGCTTCCGGTGCCACGTGGCCGACGCAGAAGCCGTGGGAGCCGCCCGAGAAGCGTCCATCGGTGATGAGGGCCACGTCCTGCCCGAGGCCCGCGCCCATGACAACCGACGTCGGGTTGAGCATCTCCTTCATCCCTGGACCACCCTTGGGCCCCTCGTACCGAATGACGATCACGCAGCCCTTGAGCGATTCGCGGTCGGCTAGCACCGCCGCCATCATGTCCTCCTCCGCATCGAAGCAGCGCGCGGGTCCCTGGAACGAGGTGCCCTCTTTGCCCGTGATCTTGCCAACGGCGCCTTCGGGTGCCAGGTTGCCCTCGAGGATAGCTATGTGCCCAGTCGCCTTGACAGGCTTCTCGAACGTTCCGATCACCATCTGCCCTTTGGCAAGGCCGGGCAGCGGCGCGAGGTTCTCAGCCATCGTCTTGCCCGTCACCGTGAGGCAGCTGCCGTCCAGGTAGCCCTTCTCGAGCATGTACTTGAGCACCGCGGGCGTGCCACCTACCTTATGCAGGTCCTCCATCACGTACTTGCCGCTCGGCTTCAGATCCGCGATGAAGGGCGTCTCGGCGGAGATGCGACGGAAATCCTTGAGAGTGAAATCGACGCCCGCAGAGCGCGCCATCGCGATGATGTGAATGGTGGCGTTGGTGCTGCCGCCGGTGACCATGATGAAGCGCACCGCGTTCTCGAAGGCCGCCTTCGTCATGATGTCCCGCGGCTTGATGTCGTGCTTGATGCAATGCTCCAGCGCTGCCACCGCGCGCTCCACCTCATCCGTCTTTTCGGGGTGGAGCCCACCCTGGCCGTTGTTTGCCGAGGGGAGCCATGCCGGGATGGAAGACGAGTACGGCACGGACATGCCGAGCGCCTCGATCGCCGACGCCATCGTGTTCGCCGTGTACATGCCACCGCACGCGCCCGGGCCTGGACACGACGAGCGAACCACGTCCAGCCGTGTGCTGTCGTCGATCTTGCCCGCGACAAACTCGCCGTAGGCCTGGAACGCGGAAATGATGTCGAGCTTTTCGTCCATGTTTGGCCGGCAGCCCGCGCGGATCGTGCCGCCGTATACCATCACGCTCGGACGGTTGAAGCGCGCCATCGCCATGATGCAGCCAGGCATGTTCTTATCGCACCCCGGGATCGAGATGTTGGCGTCGTAGTACTGCGCGCCCATGACCGTCTCGATGCCATCCGCGATCAGATCGCGGCTCTGCAGCGAGTAGGCCATGCCGTCGGTGCCGTTGCTGATCCCGTCGCTCACGCCGATGCTGTTGAAGCGCAGGCCGATCAGGCCGCGCTCCAAGCACTTCTCCTTGGCGACCTGCGCGAGATCGAGCAGGTGCATGTTGCACGGATTGCCCTCCCACCACACAGACGCGATGCCGACCTGCGGCTTGCTCATGCCCTGCGGAACCTTTCCCACGTCCGTCGCGAAGAGCTGCGCCTGACCCGCGCCCTGCGTCTTGCGCTGCGTGATGACAGCCGAGTACTTGTTAGGCTTGCCGGCGTCGGCCTCGGCCTTGTTGGGGAGCACGGCCTCGTACGTGCCTATGCCGGAGATCTCGCTCTTGCTGCGCACCCAGCGGCGCAGCTGCTGCTGGGACAAGCGCAGCTGGGCGTTGCGGCGCATCGATGGGTGCCGACGGACACGGGCCGATGGAGATTGATTAGGGTGCCTCCAGCGCGGCTGGAACGCCGGCAGAGTCTCGTCAGTCAGTCGAAAAAGATTTTGGTGTGTACCAGGAGCGTTAGTCTCCTCTCGGCAGTGTGCGTTCACAGGCGACAGGAGCGAGGAGGTGATGAACAGTACCGGCGGCTTTTTACCGGTACCGGGGAGCGGTCGGCTTCGGGCTTGCGGCTGTTGAGTCGGCCGCGGCTTCGGTTGTCGCGCTGACGTGCGGGGTGTGTGTTGTTGGTGGGTTTGGTTGGTTGTGAGATTCGTCTGTGTGCCTTTGTGCGTCCGCGTGTCCCGTGTGTCTCGTGTGTGTCCCGGCTCCCCCCGGTGTCTTTTTAACCGTAATTAATTACGGTACCGGGTAGCCTGTCCTCGCTGGGGGGGTAATCGTTGCTGGAGGACGCCGCCGTCCGCCGCTCGGCTCGGCAATGTTTTAATGAGAAAGCGTTATGAAACATCAATGAATCGTTTTGAATTTGTACCATTTTGCGCGTCCGGCGCGGCGGTTCTCCGAAAATCTCCATCGGCTTCGCGCATCGTGGCATTTTTTTTCGGATTGCCGATCGCCGCCTCCTTTGGGGAAATGTCAACAAAAGCTGACATCATCACCGACGAGCCCGCCAAATACGTCAAAGGGCGCTGTCCCTTTGGCCACGGCACCGTGCACTCGCATCCGTACCCGGGCTATGTCCACGGCCGCAGCCCCCAAATCTGCTCGAATGGTTGCACCCCTGGTGCGATCATTGAGACGCCGATCGACCGGATGGTGCGAGAGGCGACCGAGTTCACCGAGCTCTTCTGTAGGGAGCGCGGAGTGAGCAAGGAGAAGCATGACGGTCGCTTGACAGAGATCCTTGAACAGATCCGACGCACCGGCGCCTACGATCACACATTCGAAGAGCTCGAGCATGGCTCACGCGTGGCGTGGCGGAATGCCGGCAAGTGCATCAACCGTCAAGTGCACGGCGAACTGCAGCTCTTAGACCGACGTGGCGTCAAGACCAACGCCGAATTCTTCGAATGCCTGGTTGACCATCTGAGGCGTGCTTTAGCCGGCGAGGCCGTGACCGCCGTCATCTCCATCTTCCGCGCGAGCGCTCCTTCGAGCAAGTCGAAGTCGGGCGCGCCCGTCGCCATCGGCCCGCGCATATGGAACAACCAGCTTGTCCGGTTCGCCGGGCACGAACTTCCAGGCGGCAAGGTACTCGGCGATCCGGCGGAGCTCCAGTTCACGAAGCTGCTCAAGAAGGTCTTTGGCTGGGCACCATCTGGTGAGCCATCAATGTTCGACATCCTCCCCCTAATACTACAGATCCACCCAAACGAGCCGCCGGAGATCTTCGAGCTGCCAAAAGAAGTCGCTCGCGTCGTCGACCTGACACACCCGCGCATTGCGGGATTTGGCGACCTGGGACTCAAATGGTCTGTTGCCACGCCCCCGCACCTCGACCACCCGGTTGCATGCGATCCCTCACGGTTAAGATACAAGATCCCCGCACGTGAATGATAACCCTGTGCAGGTACGCAATCCCCGCCATATGCAACATGGACCTGAGCCTCGGCGGCCTCTCGTACACCGCGGCGCCGTTCAGCGGCTGGTACATGTGCACGGAGATCATGCGCAACCTGAGCGACGCGGACCGGTACGATATGCTCGGTCCGATCGCCAGGCTGTTAGGCTTCGACATCAAGGACGAGGCGTCGATGTGGAAGGAGCACGCGCTCGCGACTCTCAACGAGGCGATCCTGCATTCCTTTGCCATCGCCGCCGTCTCGCTTGTCAACCACCACCAAGTGGCGGAGACGTTCTTCGCCTGGCACAAAGGCGAGCTTACGACCCGCGGTTATTGCCCGGCCAACTGGAAGTGGCTCACGCCGCCAACAGCCAGCTCGACGATGAAGATGTACCTCGAAGGAAAGCATTGGACCGAGTACACCCTCTTCCCGGCCTACGTCTACGCACCCGGGTGGAGAGCGTACCTCAAGCATGCGCTCGACCTTCACACGATCGGCGAACTTGCGCGTGGCGTGCTCTTCTCGTCGAAGGAATCACAGTATGCGAGGCTCTTGGCCTCGAAGTTGTTCAAGCTGACGGGCCGCGTCGTGCTCAGCACGCACGTCGTCGTCCTGTTCGCCAGCGTCTCCGGCACGACACGCGCCCGCGCGCACGAGGCGGAGCACTGGCTCTCCAAGGTACTCGGCTTCAAGCTCGTCGATCTCGCCATGTGAGGCGATGGCCTCTGATGACCTCCGATTGCCTCCCTCTTCAGGTGCTCAACGTCAGGCTCGTCGATCTCGCAAGCGTCTTTAAGACTAACCACCCCCCCGAGGAGTCCGCCGCGCTCGCGCAGCTCACAGCGAGTCTCTCCGGGGCGGACGCATGCCTCTTCCTCACGTGCACGTCGGGGTCGGGCATGCTGCCGTCGGGTGCGTCGCAGTTCGTCGCGTTGCTAAAGGCCCTCCACCGCCCGAAGGATGATCTCTCGCTCAGTGAAAGGGTCAAGGAAGCGACAAAACCGGTACTGGGGAAGGCCGTATCCTTACGTACGCGACGAAAAGCGATGAGCACCGATTCATTCTTCACGAGTGAGGCCTCCACGGAACAGCTGCCGCCCACCCCATCGTCAGATAAGGAGCACTCGGGCAGCGGCGGCGGCGACGACGACGTAAGTGAGGTTCGACGGCGGAACACGATGAATATGCTGCACTCGGCGCTGCTTCGTTCCGAGGTGGCCGTGTACGGGCGCGGCAACTCGAGCTACGCGCGGTACAACAGTGCGGCCGTCGAGATGGATGCGACGTTCAAGGAGGCGTCCTTTAGTGAGCTCGTCCCGCTGACGAAAGGCGATGAGCTCAACGACGAGGAGGGGACGTTCCGGCAGTGGCTCAAGAGCGTGCTCGGCGCGCTCGCGGAGCGTGGCAAGATCAAGGCGGTCCGATGCACGGCCGTGTGCAAAGAGCTCGACGAGGGCGGCGTCGTCGCTGCATGGGACGACACGCCAGCTTGGATCGCCGAGCCTGTACATCCGTCCCTCTTGGACTTTCATGGGCACACCGCGCCAGTGCGGTGCGCTGCCGGCAAGAATGAGGCGATGCCGCTCGTCGGCATCGTCTCGTCGAGCACTGAGCTTCTGGCGAGTCGCACGTGCGCCCACTCGACGTGCCTACTCAGGATCGACATGACTAAAGCGAATCAGCGCAATCCGTCGCGGCTGACGCGCTACGAGCCGGGCGACCACGTACGCGTCTACGCGGAGAACCCGCCATACATCGTCTCGGAGATGGCAATGCACCTCGGCATGGCGCTCGAGGACTGCTTTGATCTCCGAGCCAAGTCGAGCCCGAGCTGCGCCGAGACACCTCGCGGAGGGTCGTCCCACACACATGAGACCAACGCCACACGCTCCGAGAAGCTGCTGCAGGCTGCAATGGCCAAAGCAGGCACCACCCACGGGCTGCTGCTGCATGTCCCGACAACCGTCTCCATTGCGCTCACCCGATACGTATCGTTGATGGTGCCGATCACCGGACAGCTCATTCTCGCTATTGCCGCGTGCTCGCCAATCGATGAGGCCGATGCCGATCTGCTGCGCTCGCTAGCTGCAGACTCGGCCACTCTCAATCAGTGCCTGCGCGGCTCGCGCATGCGCGTGTGCGACGTCTTCCACTTGGCGCCGAGCCTCTCCGCCGCAAAGTCGCTCGACCGATCGCCGCGGTACGAGATCTTGAGCGCGCTGATCATGCACGCCGCCAACCAGCCACGATTCTACTCGATCGCCTCGTCCCAGGTCGCGACGCCAAACGAGGTGTCGCTGCTCCTCTCGCGCGTCTCCTTCCGCTGATGGCCTTTCTGATGACCTCTGATTGCCACCCTCTCATCAGGTGTCGCTGCTTCTCTCGCGCGTCTCCTTCCGTTCGACCCCATACGATCAGCTGCAAGTCGGCTTCGCCTCGGGCTACCTCACTTCCCTACAGCCGGGAATGGCAGTTCGTCTCTCGTACTCGGCATGCCGCGACTTCCGCATGCCGGCCGACCCCCGCGCGCCGCTGCTAATGATCGCTGCGGGCACGGGCGTCGCGCCCTTCCGAGGATTCCTTGCGGCGCGCACTGCGCTTATCCAGTTCGGCACCGCCGTCGGGCCGGCGACGCTGCTCTTCGGTTGCCGCAATCCGCACGGCGAGCTGCTCGCTGCCGAGGCGAAGGCAGCCCTCACCAGCGGCGCGCTCACGAGATATGTGGTCGCGTACTCGCGCAGCGACGCCAACCCGAAGCGGTATGTGCAGCACGCACTGCAAGAGGCGCCCGATCTGCTTCGGGAGTGCGTCAACCCCAGCGCTGGCCGCCAGCCCGGCCATGTCTACATCTGCGGCGACGCCAACATGTCCGCGGGCGTGCAGCTGGAGATGTGCCACATATTCGGCCGTGGCGATGCGATTGAGCAGCTTAAGCTCGAGGGCAGGTTCCATGAGGATGTGTTCGGCGCGCCCCTCAACCTGAGCGATAATGGCAACTGGCAGCAGCCGTCCCCGCTCGAAGAAACCTCGAAGAGTGTGCGGCAGATGAGCTCTGTGGCAATCCCCCCGCAGCAATCACCACCGGCACCGCAATCCCCTGTGGGCAGAGCACGGGCGCTACTCAGACGGCTCGGGCGCTACTCGAGGGATATCTTCTAACAATCCACAGGGGATCGCGCGCGCTCGTCTATTTTTGAAGATGCTCGAGAGCATCCTAGAAAGAAGAGCTCGTCGTTCTGGCCGTGCATGATGGTGACCGCCGATCTGTGAGAGACGGGCTGTAGGAGGTGTGGCCGCGCAGCGAAGCTGTGCGGTGTTCATCGCATTGATTCACCGGATCTGGGAATGGTTCGAGTTTAACTCAACATGCGGGATACAATCGGAACAGAGGTGAACTTGAACATGATTTGTTAATATGAAGCGGTACTTGCGTTGTACGTTATGTACGATGATGAATCGCGGGAGGCGGAGGGGAAAACGTGAACACGAACAAATAACCATGCGACATCGAACCGTAACGTTGAACACGCACGCCATCCTGCGGGTCATGCCTGCGGGTACAGCCGGGAAGCGGATCGAAGCCGAACGGCCAGGCCGAGATGTCACTTGGACACTTCGCACCGCAATCGTGTCGCACCGGCGCGGCTTTAAAGCTGACAAGTCGGACGTGCGTTTATGTTAGTACGTAGTTAACGCTTTATTCCAACTGCACCCTTTATACGCTCGCGGGGTCGACTAAAGATAGATTGAGTAGATTGTTACTAAGATTGTTACAGTAAAGTGTAAAGGTCAAAACTCCCTCAAATGCTTCGGTGCAGGAACTCATGGAGTAGTTTGCCATTTTGAGCGCCAATGACGCTGGCGAGCTCGTCTCGGCTCTTCGTGGCAAGCTCCCGCAAATTGAGCACCGAATTCATTAGCTGGCGACAGTTGTGGACGTGCACTCCTGGCAGTTGCCGCAGCACGTCCTGCGGCGCTATGTTGAACGTCTCTTCGGCCCCAGCGGCAGTGGGCATACCGACGCCAGCCGCAACAGCCACATCTGGTTCTGGCTGCTCCTGTTTGAGGGCGGAAAAGATGGCGACTGTATGGGCAGCTGAGCGCGACCAGAGCAGGCGGAGCGTGGGGAAATGCAGCATCAGAAGTGACAGCTTGGAGAGCACTGACAGTGTCGAGATCTCCGCGCCGAGCTCATTCGGGTTGACGATGCCAAAGGGGCGACCCTCTTCCATTTCGAGGAGCAGGGCAGGCCGCTTGTAGTATCGAAGCATCGACCCCGCCTGGCTATACAGACGACCGGAGGCAAGCGACTGGATCAGGTCTGAGACAGCCTTGCGCTCCACGCACACTTCCGGCGAGAGCACATAGTCGCCTACCTCGAGAGTCGTAGGCCGCACCGCCATACCATGCAAGTGCAACATATTCGGCAACGAAGAACGGAACTCGCGCATGTCGACGACCACCGTCGGAGTCCCCACAGCCTCGAGCGCACGCCCTCCTCCCCGGCGCGTAGCCTGGTTGCCGAGGCTGCTGACGTCCTCGTAGTGCTGCGACGATGCCGGTTCCCACTTGGACGGAATCGCCATGCTTCCCTTATTCATGATGAGGGATTGGAACGCCTCGCGCTCGACCCGAAGAGAGGACCTGTATCGCTGCTCCTCCACGGATTCGAGTTGGATCACAAAGTAGACGTGCATCCTCGTCATGGGCCGCGCGGCCTGCGCGATCTCCACGGCACGCACGAACGCAGCCTCGGAGTCATAGAGCACGACATGCTGCGGCTGCAAGTCTTCGAGCACGTCCATCGCGACCGCTTCGAACGTGCAGACAAAGGTCGAGTGCTCCAAGTCGGGCAGAAGCTCGAAGAACGTGCCGATACTTTCGGCGCTTCCCTGCCATTGTGTCGTCGTCGGCGGCGCACCAGGTGTAACCATGCCTCCGCCGCCCACGCCTGCGTGCTCGGGGAGCACGCAATCTCGCAAGTCGAGATCGTCCACACGGTGACCACCTTGGCGCTCGTCGGAGAGCTTAGCTGCCGCAGCACCCAGCAGCCTCGCCTCGTGCTGCCGTGCGGAGAGCACCGCGCCGGCCGAGAGCACGACTGCCGTGCTGCGGCGTCGGCGCCTCACCCATTTGACGAAGCTGGTCTCAAGCAGTGATTTGGCACCGCGCACCAACAACTCTCGCACGGTGGCTGCAGTGTGCTCGTCGCGCACAACGACTAGGCAGCTGCCGCAGGCCCCCTCCTCTCTCTGGACCTCCGCGAGTAAATCGAACAGAGCCAGCCACTTGAGGCAGGGCTCGAGCACGCAGCGAACGTCCAACGGGCGCTCCCCATGGCGCTCGGAGCTATTGGAAGGCTCGAGTCCGAAGAGGCGCGCCTGCCCACTGGGCGGACGCACCACCTCGTAGACGCGCTCGCGTGCGAGCAGGAAGACGGTCTCGGAGTGGTTGAGCATCCACGCGGGCCTCTCCGCAGGGTGCAGTGCCGACGCCGCGTCGAACACGGTCTCGAGGTACTCAAAGAACGAGACACAGTCCAACGACACAAGGAAGTGGAGCAGCTTGCGCAGCGTTTGCAGATCGTTCGCCAGCGACTGTGTGCGCTTGCTGGTTTTGTGCCAGAATGGGTTCAGTTGCATGCGAACGATCGTGTCGAACGACTTGAAGAGCGAATTCTCGACTGTGAAGGAGGAGACGTCAATCGCGGAACCGTTGAGCGAGCGCAGCTCCTGCAGGCACGAGTCGACCGCCTGCAGCAAGGCGCGCTGCAACTGCGAGGCGCGCTGGGATAATCGCACGCCAACCTCTTCAACCTCAGGTTGGCAGCCTTGGAGCATACGGTTCACCTCGCACCGGAAGCGCGGCCACAGTTGCAGCCGATGGACGCGGAGGAGGCACATCGCCTTCTCCGCACGCGCAAAGCCGTGAGTGAAACCATGTGCGTCGTCCGAAAACGCCTTGATGAAGCCGCTCTCATTTTCCTGCCGAAAGATGCGGACGGCGAAGGCCACATTCGACCGATCGTGCACGCGGTGCGCGTTGGCCACAAGAAGCCCGGTCACCTGCTGAGTCGGCACTCTGTGACTCAGAAGATCCACCACGAGGATTTGAGTCGTCACCAGAATCACACCGCCTGCGAGATACAGCTCCACGCGCTCACGCGCCGTGCACTCGTTTGTGATCCTGACTGGTGGAGCGCAGTTTGCAACTGCGAGCCCATGCTGCAGGCATCGCTCCTCGGCTGCAGACAGATTCAGCACCAGCACGAGTTGAGATGGCGAGTGATGCTGTGCAACGAATTGCAGCAAAACTAAGTGCATGCCGAGCCCCTTGGCCACGACTTTCAAACCCTCCGTGGCACCAATGTCTCCGACCAGCCGGTGAACTGGGTACGCCATTCGGCGCTCGCGGTACAGAACGAGACGATCGCATGAACGCAAAAAGCACAAGACACCACACACAGGTGTTAACGTTCACACAGGCCGACAAGTCAAGACGAATTATGGCTTGCCTAGTCTTGACATAAACAACAAGGCCACGGCCTAAAGAGAGGCAAATTGCGCGTCGTGTCGAGCTCGACCGCGACGGCCGCGGGGGCGGACGAACGATTGCTTGCTCTCGGCGTGAACGTCGCGTCGATGTTTTCGGCGCTCCGCCCGCGCCTGCGCCTGGCCGCGTGCAGCCTCGCTGGCTTTTCCGGTGCTTCGCTGCTCCCATCAAGGCGTCCAGTGTCTGCCGCACACCTGGATGTGAATGCTGACCCGCACCTATGGCTCGAGGAGATTGAGGGCGAGGCGGCTCTCGCCTGGTGCCGCAGCGAAAACGAGCGCACGATTGCGGCCGTTGGCAACCCGGAGGAGAGCGCAACGTACCGCAAAATCATCGCGATCGCCGATGCTAAGGACAAGATTCCGTACGTGGGTCGCATCGGCGGCACTACCGGCGATGAATGTGCCCGCTGCTGGTACAACTTTTGGCAGGACGCTGAGCACCCCCGTGGCCTTTGGCGCCGCACGTCACTCGGCTCGTTCCGCACGTCTGATCCTGAGTGGGAAGACGTGCTGGACCTCGATCAGCTCAATGCCAACGAAGGTGTCGCTGAGGGCGAGAACTTTGTGTGGCATGGCTACAACGTGCTCGACGAGGGCGCCGGAGGCCGCTGGGACCGCGCACTCGTCTTTCTGTCGCCTGGCGGGACCGACGCGCAGGTCGTGCGTGAGTTCGACCTGCCCTCCAAGACCTTCGTGCCGGGCGGCTTCCGCACCGACACGGCTGCCAAGTGCGACGTGGGCTTCCGGCGGCGTGATGAGGTCCTCATCGGCACCGACTTTGAGGGCGATGGGAAGACGCTGACGGATAGCGGCTACCCTCGGGTGGTCAAGTCGTGGGTACGTGGCACGCCGCTCGAGACGGCGCGTACCGTCTTTGAGGTGGAGCGGACGGATCTGGCGGCGAGGCAGTACGCTTACTTCGACCGGGGCGGCGTGGCGCACGAGTTCCAGGTGCGCCAGATCTCCTTTTACAAGTCCGAGCAGTGGTATCGCTCTCCCGACATGTCCAAGGCCGCGCCGGACGACGCGACGCCCTTCATCAAGCTCGACATCCCAAACGACGTGACGCTCGGCACGTTTGGGGACGAGGCGACGCTCGAGTTGCGCTCCGAATGGGCGCCGCCGCGGGCGCCGGAAGGACGCACGTACCCCGCCGGCACGCTGTTGACGGCGCCGATGAAGGACGTCGCAACCGGCGACTGGTCGAGGTGCTCGGTGCTCTTCGAGCCCGCTGCCGACGGCAGCAACAGCCTCGCCGGCGTGAGCGCGACGCGCAACTTCCTCGTGCTCCAGGTCTCCGAGCACGTGCGCACAAGGCTCGGGTTCCACAAGCATGCGGGCGAGGGCCGTTGGGTCGATGAGACCCCGGCCGAGGCGGCTCTGGCGCCTGCGGGCGAAGCCGTCACCATCTCGGCGATCTGGCCGGAGGATTCGGACGAATGCTGGGTGAGCACTTCGGGCTTCCTCCACCCGTCGACGCTGGCCAAGGCGAGCGCCGCCGACGGCGCGCAGCGACGCGAGAGCCTCAAGTCGCTTCCGCCGCGCTTCGAGGCCTCCAAGCTTGCATGCTCTCAACACTTTGCGACGAGCGCCGACGGCACCAAGGTGCCCTACTTTCTACTCGGCCCCAAGGAGATGGCGCTCGATGGGTCCCACCCAACGCTACTCGACGGCTACGGAGGCTTCGAGATCTCTCTGACGCCAAGCTATTCGGGCGCTGTGGGCGTCGGTTGGCTCGAGCGCGGCGGCGTCAAGGCCATCGCCAACATTCGGGGCGGCGGCGAGTATGGCCCTCGATGGCACCAGGCGGCGCTGCGTGAGAAGCGCCACAAAGCGTATGAGGATTTCGAGGCGGTCGCGCGCGACCTCATCGAGCGCGGCGTGTGCGTGCCCGAGAAGCTCGGGTGCATCGGTGGCTCGAATGGTGGGCTGCTCATTGGGAACATGCTCACGCGGCAGGGCCGGTCCCTCTTCGGTGCGGCTGTGTGCCAGGTACCGCTGCTCGACATGAAGCGCTACCATAAGCTGCTTGCAGGTGCCTCGTGGATGGAAGAGTACGGTAACCCCGACGAGCCTGGCGTGTGGGAGGGGCACCTGCGCTCCATCTCGCCGTACCAACGGCTACGCGGCCCATGCTTCGAGGGCTCGGCTGACGGCAAGGGCGTGGGCGAGGCGTCGTCGTGGGCGGGCTGCCCGCGCGTCCTCTTCACGACGAGCACCAAAGACGACCGAGTGCACCCAGGCCATGCTCGTAAGATGGTCAAGGCGTTGCTGAATGAAGTCCCCGCGGCGATGGGCGGCGGGCGTGGCAACGTCCTCTACTGGGAGAATATCGAAGGCGGCCACGGGGGCGCGGCTGACAACAAGCAGCGGGCGTTCATGTGGGCCCTGACGTACGACTTTTTGTGGCAAGCGCTGGGCCGAGACTCGTGATCCGAAGATCTGGCCGCGGTACTAATGCCGCCGGCGTGGGTGCGTTCGGGCTTCCGGCGATGCAGCGCACATTCCGTTATGGGTCACCCTCGGTCCCGGGAAGTCGGTGGTTTCCCGAATAGCGAATTCCCGCCTCGTCCCAACTTCACAAGGCGGCCCACTCGCCCACATACGAGAGATATATACCGTACGCTGACCGTACGTCCCCGGCGCACCGCAGTGGAGCGACGGTGTCCAACATCAAACGCCAAGTCCCACCCGACGACCCGGCACTCGCCGGCTGGCGGCCCCGCCGCGCCCCGGCCGGTGGGTCGGGATATGGTATAGCGGCGTGCGATAGCGCCGCGCGTCCGCCACGCCTGGGACCTTGCACCTTGACCTCTTAGACCTTGAGCTTCCGAGGACCGAACCGGCTTTTCAGCGACATGCTTCAGCGATCAGAGCTCATGCTTTGAAGGTCACCATCAGCAGCCCTAGGGCTGAAACGTTGGTATTCAAATTTTGTCAAAGGCAAAGCCGTATTGCGTAGTCTACTCGTTTTTACACCGGATGCATACATTTGGCCTGCACGCACCGCACCTTCGCCGCTTCGCACGACTCGGGAACAGATAAGTTGCGTCGCAAAAGCTGCGACCCTGCTCATCACGCCCTGTAATCTACTTGATGAGATAGGGCTGCTGCATCGGCTTGAACACGTAGGCCTGCGGCACAAGCAGGTGCACTTTGGCACCGAGGGTGCCCTCGAGATCCAATTTGAAAGCAGGGCGCGGGCCCTTGGCCTCGCGCTTGAGCGAGACGGAGTAGGCGCCGGGCTTCTCGCCCTTCGCCTTGGCAGCCGCCTTGATGATCTCGTTGGCCTTGACACGCGCGAAGTGGCCCGACTGGCAGCGCGACGGCCGCGCGTGCTCCACTCGCACATGAATGCGCTTGACCATCTGCTTCTGCCGGAAGACCTTGTTGATCTCCACGCCGATCGCACGCTTGGTGATATTCCACACGCGGCCAGTCTTGCCGTGATAATACTTGTGCGGCATGCCCTTCTGCTGAGCGGGGTTGGCGATCACGTCAACCATGTCACCAACCTTGTATTTCCGAAGGTACGTCGTCAGGCACGGGTTGCCACCCTTGGTGCGGAACTTCTTCGAGAAGAGGTCGCGGGTACCCGCGCGGTAACCGCGCGAAAGGGTGTGTTGGAGACCCATGGCTGCTGCTCAACGATGGCCTGCGGGACGAAAGTGAAGCACACAGCAGCTCAGCAATGCGCAGGCGCGCTGACGCTGGCAGGGACCGCAACTGCAGCGAGGTCTGACGGCAGGCCATGCGCTCCATCCTGTTGCGACCGCTGGATGAGCAGCACGGTGCTGCAGCCGGCTGTGCACTCAGGCCGCGCTGGCGAGTACTCTGGATAGCTGGGCCCGTGCCAAGAGGATCCAGGAGCGGAGAGGCTCGCACCGCAAGACAGGCGACGCAGCGCAGCGGAGGACCGGCCGTGAACATGAGTCGTTGGATGTAGGGTGGAGAGCGAGTTTTTTGGTTCAGAGCTTCATCTTCGAGGCCGGAGCCGAGGCGGCCGCCTGCATGGTGGTCACCCAAGGCTTCGCGGCGCCCACGCGCGTGCCGCGCGGCCAGCTTCCCAAGAAGATGACCGACCCCGTCATCTTCCGGTGGGACGACAGCGCCGCGGTGACGGCCACAGCGCTTGCCTGCTATGCCGCTGAGCACGCCGAGGCACTCAAGAAGCCTCGGCTGCCTGCGAGGATAGCCCAGTTTCTCAACGAGCCGCGCCTTGCCTACGATGCATCCGCGGAGCCCGACCCCGATGCGCCGCCCATCCAGGACGGCAACGGCTCACGGCGCTTTGAGGATGGCAGCCTGTACACGGGCCAGTTTGCGAACGGGGAGCGAGAGGGCCACGGTCGGTACCGATCGTCCCTCGGCGCAGTTTACGAGGGCGAGTGGGTCGCAGGGCAGCGCTGCGGCAAGGGGATGGAACGCTACCCGATCGGCAACGTGTACGAGGGCCAGTTTACGGACGACAAGCGCGACGGCCTCGGCACGATGTGGTACCCGGGCGGTGACACGTACGAGGGCTTCTACAAAGCGGGCAAGAAGGAGGGGCGCGGCAAGTACCGCTCCGCCTCGGGCGCGCTGTATGAGGGCGAGTACCGCGCCGATCTGCGCGAGGGCCAGGGCAAGGAGCGCTACCCTGACGGCTCGGTGTACGAGGGCGGCTTTCGAGAGGGCAAACGCGCAGGCATGGGCACGATGCGCTACGCGAGCGGCGATGTGTACGTGGGGCCATGGAAGCGCGACCTGCGCGATGGCAAGGGCACCTTCCAGTATGCGGGCGGCGCGCGCTACGAGGGCGACTACCGCGCGGGCGTCATGGACGGGCACGGCAATTACAGGTTCGCCGACGGCTCACTCTACATCGGGGACTACAAGAACGGCAAGCGCGAGGGGCGCGGCGTGTACCATTTCGCCGATGGGGCCATTTACGAGGGTGAGTACAAGAACGGCGCGATGGAGGGCTTCGGCACGTACCAGTACATCGACGGGCGCGCGGAGGTCGGCCGTTACGAGAACAACGTCGACGTGGGGGAGGGTGTGCGCTGGAGTGCCGACCGACAGACCTGCTGGAGGCTGTGCGACGGCAAGGTGGTGGAGGAGATCTCGCTGGACACAGGCGACAGGATCGCGCGCAAGATCGGCAAGACACGCCTGCACCAGGAGCCCGAGAACGGCGCGAGCGCGAGCGCGAACGGCAAGCCAGGCCAATCATCCAGCTCGGGACGACGGCCGGGCTCCGGCGGCATCAAGGGCTCAGCACACTCGGCGGCCTTTGCCAGCGCCAGCTATCAGGGCGCGAGCTCGGCGGCGCACGCGGCGCACGCGATGCACGCGGCGCACGCGGCGCACGCGGCGCACGCGGCGCGCGCGGCGCTCGCGGCGCACGTCGCGAACGCGAACGCGAGCGCGAACGCTGGCGGCGTCGGCGCTGTTCAGCATCCCTTCCAGAATGCCTTCGCGCCGCCCACAGCGGGCGCTGTGTCAGGCATCGCAGTGGCCGCGGCGCCGACAAAGTCCGGAAGGAACTCGGGGCGCAATTCGACATTGGGGAGGTCGGCTTCGGCCTCCGGCGCGCGCAGCACAGCTGGTGGCAGCGGCCGACCTGGCAGCGGCCGACCTAGCAGCGGCGGCGGCGGCGTCCTCGGCGGCAGCGCAACCGTCAGTCGCCCGGGCTCCGGTTCGCGCCCCGGCAGTCGACCGGGCTCCGGCTCGCGTCCCGGCAGCGTGGGCGCCAACCCGCTGGGCGGCGCGCGCCCGATCCGTGCGGGCTCGCACTACCCGTCAGCAGCCCAGATGCGCCCGCATCATACGGTCTTGGCCAACTCGTCCATGTCTTCGTCCATGTCCTCGGGTGAGCGCCAGCTCGGGGTCACATCTGCGGAGAGGGGACTGGCCTGAGCGTGGCTGGCCGCCCGGCGCGTCGACCAGCGCGGCGCTCTGACTCGGCTGCGACCAGCGCGCGCCTCCCGTCGGGGGAAGATTGCTCGAGGCGCTGCTGCGTGTGGCGGATGCTGCCTGCGCTGCTGCGACCCGACTTCAGATCATAGTGCAGTGTGGAGGCATGCTGACGATGCGTTGACACGGGGGAAGGCCTTGCCGGCAGCAACTGCTCGAGCAATCGAACTGACGGCATGCCTACTGCGGGTGAGATTGATTTTGCAGCAAATTGGCGTGAGTGCATGGACGGCATGGCGCATGAAACCGTATTTCCGTTCTATTTGTGTGCTTGATGCGTTGTATACCCGGGTGTGTGCTTATATGTGTCTCCCCTGTGTATGTACCTTTCGTGTCCGGGTGTCGGAGCGAATATCTGTTACACAATCGAATCCGCGGAGCGGAGCTTTAAGATCTACGCTGTCGATCCACGGCCATGCGTGCGGGCGCGGCACCGGAGTCTGGCGAGTGCGTCGGACTCGGAGATGCACATACCATACACGTCGGATTGGGATGACACTTGACGGATGTCTTGCCGCTTGCCCATCCACCGCGTGCGGTGCGGGAGAAGCGAGATCAGATCTCCACGCGGTCCAGCGCGCGTGGTAGCCCGGGTACAGTGCGCTACCGATCCAAAGCTCCACACCGCTTCCGGACCACAGTGATCTCCCCTAGATCTCCCCAAGCCCTCCCTTAGCACTTGCCGCACGAGGCTTTGCACGCCTCCGCCATATACGCCGCATTCTTTTCGCACTCGCCGCTCGCAGCCCACGCCGCGCAGTTCTCAGGGTCCTGGTCCACGCAGCCTGGTTTGCCGGCCGCGGCGGCTTGGGCGGCGGCAGCGCGCTTGGCTTGCGAGTCGACCTTGCGCGGGTACGTGCCCGAGTGAGTCTTGCGGTGCGGGTGATTCCAGATCCACTGGTTGGCACCCCATTTCTCCACGTTGTCGAGGCGCGGCCTGCACCCGCCGTGCAGCGCGCGCTCGTCTAGCCGGCCGTCGGGCACCATCGAGTAGAAGAGGACAGCGTTGCCGCGCACGGGAGGGACATAGAGGCCGCGGTAGCAGTCCTCGTGGTCACCATTCCATGGGTTGTACTCCCGGCCCTCCGCGTTCAGAGCGCGGGGGAAGAAGGTCTCGCCGCCGGGTCCGTTAGGTCCGCTCTCGCCGCTCTCACTCACACTCTGCAGATACCAGAAGACGGTCGCCAGACGATTGCGCGCGCCGTACTCGACGGACCTGAGCATCGCAGGCTGCTTGTGGTAGTCGTTCGGGTTGAAGAAGTCGCGATGCGCGCCGTACTTCTGCCCCTTCTCATAACGCACCACTTGGATGTTCTCGCCATTGTCGTACGGCAGCCGCGTCAGGTTGTGCGCGCGTTCCTCGAGAGCCCTGATCTGCGCCGAGCCACTGCGCTCCATGAACGTCTGAGTCGAGGTACGCACATCTTTCGAATCACCGCTCGAGTCCATCATAGCGAGACCAGAGGGTACCATGCGCGACTTGGCATAGTCCTTGATGAAGGCGCACTCCGCCTCGGTCAAGAAGCCGCTCAAGACCATCACGGTAGGGCGCAGCGACATGGTCGTCATCTCAACGATCTTGTGAGTAAGGCCGCCCTCGCCTTCCGTGCCGTGGGTGATCGGGATGGGCACGCGCGTCTTGTGCCCAATGCGCACGCCCGGCCAGATGAATTGGCCGCCCGTGTACAAGTAAAGCGCCGCACCGGGCCCGAGCGAGCGCAGGTCTTCGTCGCTCAGCACGGGGTTACCCACCTGGGTGAACAGAGCCCAAGGGTTTGGTGGGAAGTCGTAGGCGGAGGTCGAGATCATGTTGTCGACGGGCTGGAACTCGTGCTGGAGCAGCTTGGCCTTCAGCTGCTCGATCAGACCGTCGATCAGCATCTGCGGCCGCGGAGTGTCACCCGGAAAGCGCAGGCCCTCGGCTCGTAAGCTACTCGGCGGAGATGGGTCCACGTCAGCGACCTCGGGCTGTCGGATGCGTTGGCCTGAACGTCGGTGCAGCAGCACGCTCATGTGGGTCTCGGCCATCGTCTCGATGCAGAGTGCGTGGAAGCCTGGCCAGTGCACCGGGATCGTCATCAGCTCCTCCTGTGCCTTGATGCACTCTGGCAGAGAGCGCGGCAGTGAGGTCCACTCGGAGGAGCGGCGCTTGGAGTCATCCGACTCAACGACGCCGTTCGGATCTTCCTCGAGCGGAACGCCGAGGACGTCGCGCTTGCGATCCGCAGACTTGGGCTTGGATGCCACAGGCCTGGACGCATCAGAATCGCGTCGCCGCGGGACTTCAGACGTGCGCCGCCTGGGCGGCTCCGGCGCCGAGCGAGGTAGATTAAAGTAGAGCGAGGAGAAGACATAGATGAGGCCGATGGCGGCCACGACACCGCCGATCGTCAATAGGCTCGCCTTGCCGCCTTTGCCCTTCGCGGGCTTGAAGGGCTTCTTGTCCTTCATTGTTTGCTCAGAAACGACACACGCGAACGCGCAAAATGGAGCACGAACACGGCATCGATTTTGTGGGCGATCCGTGGTGTGAAGAGCCAGATGTAACCGCACACGTATGTACGCCGGTCCGGTGTCTTGAGTGTCGAATTATAAACATTGGCTGTGAAGAGGTGTCTGGGTGTCGACTGAAACCATTGGCTGTGAAGAGATCCCTGTTCTCCAAATACGCGGTCCGGAGACTTGAATATCCAATATCGAGATTACAACCAATGTGGCTGTGAAGTTCCGATTCCTTCCGAATCGGATGCCGTGAACATGTGAATGCGTGCGTGTACCGGTACGCGCCGCCGCCGGTGTCGTCTCAGAGACTCTAAGTAAGTAAGTAAGTAAAACATGCCAACAGGCAGCGCACACGTGGCGAGGGGGACACCCCCAGGCATACAAAGCGTGTACGGTGTTCAGCAAATCGAGCGTTGAGGCTGATGAAAGCCATCAGTCAGCACCCGTTTGCGGCTCAAGAGCTGCGGGGTTAGTCGTGTACGTCCCCTCTCGCCCGATCTCGTAGCCGTGCTCTCCATTGTTGTGCGTCTCTTTCTCTCTCCTGTCTCTGCCTAGCGGCCTCCCGCCGTGAGGCTCGCCTACTTGAAGCCGGCGCGACTGCTGCTGCCCTTGAGCCAAACAGCTCCGCTTCGAGTCTCCTCGCTTCTTCACGCAGGTCCTTCGAAAGGAATGTGACGCTGACCCAAGATTCTTCCCAGAGATCACCGTCAGAGTCTTCTCCCTCCCACTCGACGAGCACGTCTAGCGGGCGCCCCCGCCGCCCTTCCAAGCGACGCACAGCCATGATGCGCCGCACCGCCCATCTCCCTCCGTCATCAGCCTCCTGCCCGGCAATAACCGGACCCATGGCAACGCGCCGCCGAACTTCACGCCTGCTATGCTGAACCTCCTGCCTGCGTCTCTTCGCGCGCAGTGCATCGCACCTCGGCTCGATCTCAATCTGAACAACCTCTCCCACGTCAGCCGCAACATTGCCACTTAACGTGTGGCAAGAGGGAGCTTGTTCAGGTCCGTACAGCATCTCCGAGTACCCATGACCAACCCTGATAAAGTGCCCGAGTCGAAGATTGTTGATGCCCAGAGCCCTCCATTCGCCAGCGCTCAGAGTCTGTTTGATTGCGAGTACCGCTCTCAGACCGTCGTGGCATAGCTCGAACCGCTCTTCGATGTCCTCGCCCGTCAGTAATTGCCACCGAGTGCCGTCAGCGACGCACGCCCAACGTCGCATGCCCTCTCGTTGCGCTGCCAAGGCCCGATTCCGTCGAGCTCTCGCCAACCTGAAGATGCTGAGATTGAACTCGGCCCAACCGCCCGTGCGTAGCCATCGTCGCCACGCCATCCTTCTCATAGACTGCAACTTGGCCAGCTCCGTGAGGTCCCTCGAGAACTCCCGAGTTATCCCCATCGAAGCCTCGAGCAGCTGCTCACACAGATTGTTGTGACCCGACCCGTGGATAATACGTCTGCCGCTCCTGCCAGCGCCTTGAGCGAGAGCGATGCGCCACGCCACCAGCGCCCGCAGCAAAAGCCATTCCCCAGGCGGGTTAGCTGCCCGCTCGTCCTCGATCATAGCCAGCCGTCTCTCGACCTCCTTGCGCAACCGTCGCTTCTCGAAGCCATTCATTTCTCCAAGCTCCCCAACAAACTCCCTTGCCAACCGCAGGTTGCGTAGCGCGACCGCCCGGCGCACCGTCGTGTGCAAGGGCACTCGACGCCACGCCCTAAAGATCTTATCGAGGAGACAAAGGTTGCTCAGACATCCCCAGAACGCCTTCCGCCCCTCCGCGCAGTGCTCCTTACCCATTTTCTGCAAGTGGCATCCGCTGAGCACCATTTCTGTCAGCGCCAGTCGCCAACGTCCATTGGTGTCCGCCCTCGACCCAGAGATCCGTATCGCGCCCGCCGCGCCAGCGCGGAGAAGCTCCGTCTCCCAGGCCTCGGTGATCCCCCGCTGGATTTGATTGCGAAGACACTGTTGTTGCGCCAGCGACCCCCTGGCCCCGTCTTCTGCCTCCCAGCCTTGCATCCCTTGATGTATGAGTAGAATGAGATCGTTGAGCTGACTGTGCGGGACGAGCTCCCGGCCTTTCTGCGATTCGACCATACAACGCCTCGCTGCAACCGCCGCCAGGGCATATGTCTTACGAGCTGCCAAAAGTGGCGCTCCAGTGCACTCAAATTGAAAGTGCCACCAAGTGGGCGATCGCTCCACCAGCGCGAACCACCTGCCCTGCCAACCAATCGCGTCACCAGCTTTCACCGCATCTCCGCCCAACTCCAAATTGTCTTGCTGCGCGACCGCACACGTGGCTCCGGGCTGGGCGCCCAGTGTGGTCGCGATAAGGTTAGCCAGCCTAGGAAGATGTAAGACGCGCCGTCGCGCCACCGCAGAGGAGTGAATTTCACGCCATCTCCCGTGATCTGCGCACCCAAGGGGGCACCATTCAGCAGCCAGCACCCGGCGAAGCCGCAGGTCTGCATACGGCTGATCCACGTACTGACAGCGTCGAGATGCGATCTCATCGCATATCTGTTTTGCCTCCGGCGTGATCCCAAGGAGCTGCACATGCTCATCGGGATCCCGAAGTATCGTGTCCTTTACCCGGCTGCGCAGGCGCTGCGCAACAATGCGACTCATGCCATTCATGGCATACGCCTGTGCCGGACCCTTGTGTGCTGGAAAGGTGATGGAGGCGAAAGCGACCTTGCCTCGCGGGATCGGCCAGTCGTCCTCGATGCCAAAAGTGTCACACATGACGTCCGCCCACTCGTTGATCGGCTCGCCCACGTGCGAAGTTTGCCAGATGAGCACGAGAGCCGCCACCCGCCACCGAAGACGCTCGAAGTGTTCAAGCAATTCGGCCGCCAGCCGATCTCCGCGTGCGCGAGCACTGAGTCGCCCAAACCGAAGCATCGCGCGCACCGGTGACGTGGCGTCAAAGATGATGATGACCCTCTCCTCCACTCCCCGCGAGACGGCATCTGACAGCGCGTCGAGTTGAGCGGCAAGCTCGGCGATATAGTTATCTTCATTCACGTCATCCTCGCATATCCGCCCCCCTAAGACGTGACCCTCATGATCGATCGCGGCCCTCGTTGCAATCTTGATACTCCCCGTATCCGTCTTCACCTCTCGCCATCCCCCATCCAGCGTATAGATGCGCGTCGCCTGGATACGTGCAGACCACGTTGTGAGTTTTTCCCACAGGCAGCGTTGCGCAGCCAGTTGCACATGAGTGTGCTGCCTTTTAATTCCGTCACCAGAGATGACTTCCACGTCGCCAAGCGCCAACCGCGCACGCGCCACAAGCTGCACAGCCGGGTCGAGCGGAGCCAGCTGCTGAAGCTCCAGTCTCGCACCGTGTCGAGAGCAGAGGTAGCCCTCCGTGTCGAACCCAAACCTGTATCGCATGTCGCCTGCGCGCTCCATCCAACCCGCGAGGAATCCTTGGTCGTCAATATCCGAACGGCATAGCCACGAGGCCTCCCCACCGCGCGGCTCCTCCTCACTGTCAATATCACAGAAGACTCGCCCACCTCTGGCGTCCGCCTGCGGGTCTCCACCCCCGACGCACCACTCCTCCGCGCTCGGCGTTTCGACCCCCTGAAAGGTGTTCCGTAATAGGGATTCCCAATCGACCGGTTCAGGTTCCGCGCCACCCTTGATCTCACTCAGCGCCTTCCGAATGGCGCTGTGAAGCTCACATTCGCTCGCCGCATCCGTTGTAGTTGTGCCCACCGTCTGGTTGCTGAGCCCAATGTCGCCACCATGAACGCAGAGCCCGCGCTGGTTCCAAGCCCTATTGGCTTCGCGCTCCGGCACTGTCACCCCGTCAAATCGTTCCTCCAAGCCCGCCACCGTCCTGTCCCATTCTGTCTTCGCACTCGTCACCAACCCTGGGTAAAGCCGCCGTGCTTCGTCGAACGACATTAGCCTAGAGCCCTCGTGTGTCGCGCCCCAGGTGAACATCTGGCCCGCCACGCGAATGCGTGCGTCAAGGAGTTTGGGCGCTGGTTCGATGCCGAGGCCTCCGCACGACTCGGACTCGAAGAGCGCGATGGACTCCAGCGTCCGAAAATGCGGTCGAAGTTCATGCAGCGGGTCGCAAGAATTCGGGTTCGTCACCCAACGCCAATTCTCGCCCACCGGCTTGTCGCCCTGTAGAAGACTCGAGATGAACATGAAGGCCTCCCCGAGATACCTGTGACGCCCTCTTAGCTGCCTCTCGAGAGCGCTCGTGAGATGTCGCCACGAGAACAGTCTCGGGTCACCCTGCACCCCCCACCTCGAGAGGCTCAAAGCTAGCGCCGATCGAGCGGCCGCGCGCTGAGAAGTGTCAGCCGTATCCGCGAGCGCTCTGGTGAAGGCCACGTAAAAGGAGGCGCATCCAATAGCCCACAGGTGTCGTCTCCCTCCAGTCTCGCTCCCCCCCCCTTCATATAGCATGCACGCCGGCGTGGACGAGTCTCGCCTTGCCTTTTTGTTGAACACTCTCCTCCACTCCTTCTCGATGTCCTCCATCCACTCAAACGGGTAATAGACCGTGCTGCACTTGAACCCCGCGAGCCCTTGAAAGAGACCATTCGTGACAAGAATCATATCGCGCCTGGATGGCTTGTGCATGCGCGCCACCCGTCCGATAGCCACCCGAAGCTGCTTCTTGAGTGAGTCGGCCGCCGCCTCGTCACCGCCCATCGCGACACGCAGAACGCCTAAGTGCTTGTAGGCCTCACTCCGAGAGAGCACAGGCACGCGAGCCCCATCAAGCGTGACGAGCTGCGGGTCAGCTATGTCGCTTTCATTGCCTTGCCCATCTCGTAGCACCCCAGTGATCACAGTCTTGAGCTTGTTCTTAATGCCCAGCTTTGAGCCGGAGATGGGGACCCAAACGCTCCATATTGCCCAGGCACGCCTAAGATCCGCTTCGCTGCCAAACGTTCCCGCCCAGTCATCTGCGTAGGCGAGGCTTGCAATCGCACGGATGCGGCCCTCTTCGTCTTCCCCAAAACCGAAGAGTTGCACCCCGTGCACGTGGAGCTTAATAGCCCATAGGATCGAGTTGAGGATAATTTTTGCCCTGTCGGGAGAAAGCACTTCCCCCATGAGCGCCCCCATATGATTCCTGAAGGGAGCGCTGAGGCCTATTGATGTGTCAAATTGACATTCGACCGCCTCCTCTGCAACCGCACGCCCGGCACCGTAGATCTGTCCTACCAATTCGATCACTTGGGGAGGAAGTCCAACCAAGACTTCGGCCACCGTGAGCGCCTCACGGTCGATACGCGGGAAGAACGTCGCCAGGTCGACGTACAGTATCCATAGAGATTGCTGTTGACGCTGCGCCTGCTGGAGCACCGCGGCCAAAGGGAGACCAGCATCGGTTGTCCCGTACCCCGGAAGCCATCCACACTGCTCCGAGCGAAGCCTGCCCGTGATGAGCCGATACGCCGTCGCCCGTACCATGTGCATAACCAACTTCATGTCTTGCGCCATCAGAGCTATCTCGCGCCTCTCAGAGATAAGCGCCTGATTGCTGGGCGGTGGCTTCGCGAGCAGCACGTAGATGACCTTCCGCCACGACGGTGGAAATTCCCCTCCCCGCAGATCCGCCATGAGGCACTCGTAGAACGCCTTCTTGATCTCGCGATCGGCGTGAATGAGCAGCTCGATGGAGAAGCCGCCGTGCCCTACAGCTTTCCCCCTCGGTACGCGCTTGAGAACCTGCAGAAAGACCGGGAAGGTGAGTTCCTTGGTGAGCTCCCACTCTCCACCGTCTCGTCCCCTTAAGGTCTCGTAGGTCGGGCAGAAGACCTTGCAAAAGGCCTTGAATGCCTCGATGATCGGCGGAGTTGATGAGAGGCCTTTGACCAGTCGATCACCTTCTCGTGCCAGCCCCCGAAGGAACACCTCAGGGTCGTCCGAAGCGAGTACTGGAGCGATGCTAGCGTCGTCCCGCGGGTGGAACCGGTCGAACGCGAGACTAATGCGCTGAGGACGAATCGCCTTCCAGGCTCGCATCGCTACTTGCGCGAGATCCTTGCTGCCTTTACCTTCAATTATTCCGAGCGACAGCTCTCTGAGCCGCTTATCTTCGCGCTGTTGATTGCGCACAAGCCTCCGATTCGCGCTCGTCCAACATTGTCGACATCGCTTGATGATCTTGGACCAGCAGACGTCATCTCCAGCTCCCTCATACCTCGCTCGAACGAGCCAGAGGCGAGAATGAAAATTGAAGAGGCCGCCTTGCACTTCGTGCGGCGATAGACCCCGATGTCGCGCCGCGTACGCCTCCTGCAGCCATCTGCGCCACCGATGCGCTGTTTCCAGGGGCCGCTCCACCTTGCGTTTCAACACCTCTGCTGCAACCTGCTCCGCCGCCCGTCGTAGCGATTGAACCGCCGAAGCCGTTGCGTGAACTATGCCTCGCGCCGCCAGAATGTCTTCGAGTATATCACCATCGCGAACTCGATCCCGATAGCCATCCTTGACCCGCACGTTGCCCCTCGGTAGTGCCGAGAGAGGTCGCTTCTCGCCTCTGAACTCCAGCTTAGGAATCTCTCTCGAGAAGGTGACCCACGCATGATCCGAGAGCGGTCTAGCAGTTGCGGTCGCAGGACCATCCGCGCCGAAAGCAAAGTCCACCACCGTTCGCCGCCACTGTCCACACTCGGCTCCAATGGTCACGGCTCCGTCGAGCATCGCTCCGCAGCCGTCAGAGCCGCTCACATCGGTGGAGTCTCCGCCCCTCCGTGTCCATACGATCAACGGCTGCGACCCAACGGGCAGGACGTACTCCGTCCCGGGAAGCGAGAGAAAGTCCCTGAATAACTGGTCATTGACGTTCAGTGCCGCGTGAGAGGATCGCCAAGCCGAGTCCGCCACGTAGTTAAAGTCACCCACGACGAGGCAGCCCTTAACGACCTGTGAGAAGTCGGCCGCCCACGCGTACGTCGACTGCAACTGCTTCTCGAAGCTCGAAGTGCCATTGTAATGTAGCCCGTGGACTGCTGCAATCCGCGTGTGAATGTGTTCCTTCTCCGCGCGCCCCTTGATCCATACGCCGAGGACCCTCTCTTCGAGCCGCACATGCCGCTCAATGACACAGGTCGCTTGCTTGACAAGCACAGCAATGCCGTTGGTGTACGAGTTGCTGCTTTGGTGCTGCTCTCGCTGGCTCCCACCCTCCCCAACGATCCAGCGCACCACATAGCCAATCTTTTTTGCAAGCGCGCGTAGCCCATGAGTGTGGGCTGTGAATGCCTCCTGCGACCCCATCACCTCGAGTAGAAAGCACACGTCGACATCCTCGTCTTGGAGCCGCCGCAAGATCCAAAGCATCTTCGCCCGTGATGCCTCGCGTGTGGGGCACGCATCGGCGTGAAACTCCCGTGCGTTCCAGATCGCAACGTTGAACATGTCAGCCATCGTGTTCCCACGGAGCGCTCGCATCCGTCTCTTCCAAGCCTTCTTACTGATGTGCCATCGATGTCGTCGCCTTCGCAGGCTACCCGGCTCCACCGGTGCAGCGCTCGCGCGTTTCGCTGCCCATCGTAGCCTCGGAGCTCGTTGCTTCCGCGGCGCCTCGGCGGACTTGATTGCTCCACCACATGCCCTTGGTCGTGACTGCCCCACCGGATCTCGCTTTTGTTTCGCCCGAGCGGCGGCTGCATCAGCTGCTTGGCAAGGTGCATCCCACCTCGGGCTCGGTTCGGGATCCGGCTCAAGCTCAAGGTTCTCATCAAACAACGGTGTCGGCTGAGTAAGCTGTCCGTCACGCATTTGCAGGCATCTCCAAAACGCGGGACCAGCATCCTCGCATGTCGTCGGCAGCCATGACGCCATCCGTCTCTGCTCAATCCGAGAACTAGAGTCGTAGCACCGCAGCGTCGTAGTATCATAGCATCGCAACGCTCCCGAGTCATCGTGCCCGATGTCCAGCGTCGTACAGCACCTCGCCGAAGATCCCCTTGCGTCGCAGCGCTGTACGAGAAGGACCAGTGCAAAGAGAACCACATGGATTACACGAGTGCCCGAGACAGTGCGGTTCGAGGCGTTACCAAACTTGAGGTGCCCATCTTGACGCGTCGTACTGAGCTCCGCCAATTTGTTCTGAAACGAGGGCGGAGGCGAAATCGGCATCTGCGAGGGCGCGAGCGGCGGTGGCGGCAACGGCGGCGGCGAGGGAGGAGGCAGAGAAGGCGGCGGCGGCGAGGGGGGCGGCGGTGAGAGTGGCAGCGAGGGTGGCAGCGACGGCGGTGGCGAGGGAAGCGGCAGAGAAGGTGGTGGCGTGCTGGGCGGCGGCGACGGTGGCGGCGGCGAGGGTGGCGGCGGCGAAGGCGACGGCGTTGAGGGGGGAGGTAGGAGCGGAGGTGGTGGTTGGCGGAGAGGACGGCGGCGAGGAGGGCGGCGGCGAGGGTGGCGGTGGCGAGGGTGGCGGCGACGGTGGTGACGAGGGAGGCAGCGGAGAAGGCAGTGGCGGACTGGACGGCGGCGGCGGTGGCGGCGGCGAGAGGGGAGGTGGGAGCGAAAGTGGTGACTGAAGCGACGACGAGGGGGGCGGCGGTGAGGGCGGCAACGGCGAGGGTGGCGGCGACGGCGGTGGCGAGGGAAGCGGCGGAGAAGGCGGTGGAGGACTGGGCGGCGGCGACGGTGGCGGCGGCGAGGGTGGAGGCGGTGAGGGCGGCGGCGGCGAGGGTGAAGGTGGGAGCGGAGGTGATGATGGGGGCGGCGACGATGGCGGCGGCAGCGAGGGAGCGGCGGCAAGGGTATCTGCTGCGACGGCAGTGGCGAGGGAGGCGGCAGAGAAGGCGGTGGTGGACTGGGTGGCGACGAGGGTGCCGGCAGCGAGGGCGGCGGCGATGGAGGTGGCAAGGGTGGCGTCGGCAAGGGCGGAGGTGACGGTGGCGGTGGTGACGGCGGCGGCGGTGAGGGACCTGTGGCGCGGGCTCGGGCGGCGAGCGAAGTGACTTGCGCAAGCAGATAGGCGCCATAGGGCATGAGGATCTTCAAATCCTCCACGTCCTTCTGCAGCATCTTGTCCAGCACGTGTTTCATGAAGATGCCGATGTGTGCTTTAAGGTTGTCTAGAGCCTCCGCGGTGCTCTTCATGCTCTCAGCAGACGTTGAATCCATCGTCGAGGTTCTCAGACCCGTCGAGAGCAGCGGCAGCGCGTCGATCTTTCCTATCATGGTTCTGCAAATCTGCTCCGGCGTCGTGTTCGGGTCGCAGCCACGCAGCGCGACGATGTGAATCTCGCGCGTGGCCCGCTTCTCGTCAGTCGTCGGCGTGCAGTTCTTGTCGTTGTCAGATTCCGTTGTGCCATGATGCGGCAACGCAGTCTTGGATAGCGTACGTGTGAAGTTGGGTTGATCATGGTCAGGAGCGGTCGCCCCAGCAGGCGAGACGGCCATATCATCGCTGGTTTCCTTGCGCGTGAGGTCGGGAGAGGACATGATTTCCGGTAAAGCCATTAATCAAGGGGACGAGGGTGCGTCCCCTGCGTCTCAGAGACTCTGATATCATCATGTATCACGACGGCCACTGCGTCAACATCGTATGTGATTTTAAAACGTCTTGAGACTCACACAGAAGATGCGCGAGGTGGTGTGTTGTGAATGAAGATGCGCCTTTTCAAGGACGCGCCGAAGAAGGCGGACGTGGTAACGCATGATATGCCCTCTCACAGCGCTCTCTCTCTCCAGTCCATTGAGTTCAACTTTTAGGGAATGTCAGAGGTGATGCTCGGCCCGTCGAACCTGTTGCCCTTCTTGCCGCGCGAGCGGCCGTCCTCCTCGTCGAGGCGTTTCTGCCACAGAGGGCGGTCGTCCTCGACGTCTTTCTGCTCGCCATCCTCGTCCGCCTTGATCGCCTCCACCTTTTGGGCGAGAAGCCGCCCGATCTCTATCTGCGCCTCCTTGGCGTCGACGCGGGCATAGACGCGTGTCTTGCCGCCCTCGAGGCGGCACACGCGCATCGTCGGGCTGATGAAGGCGCAGCTCCAGCGCTCGGGCTCGATACTCGAGTCGTACCGGCTGTCCCCGGCGTACTCGATGCGGGTATAATCCTCCACGACGCCAATTGCATCGCTTCCAGCCAGCTTGCCGACGTAAAAGTTGCCCTTAAGCGCGGCAATGGCTGAACGCCCCTCACACTTGTTTTCAATCACTTCCACCGTTTGCATGGTCGGGCGCGTCTCATCTTCCGGGTGGGTCGCCTCAAAAAGCTGGAAGTGGGCGAGCACTGTGTTGTGCGAGGGCGCGCCGTAGCCGGTCATGCCTTGCGTGATGAGATCGTCGGCCTTGTCGGCGATCAGAAGCTTCCACATACCGTACAACTGCGATTTGATTTCGTCTGCCGAGGATGTGAATCCCTGCTCAAGCTTGGTGATGCTGGCCAGCGCAGCCGCCTCGCGAGGGGACTGGCCCCAGGTGGACGTCTTACAGTGCAATACAGTGGCACTGGCCTGCATGTAAAGTACGGCACCGCGTGCCGGCGCATTGTTAGGCAAATAAAGCGCAGGGAAGGCGACGAGTAGGATTGTTGATGCCATCGCCACTTTCAGGAGAGTGCAATCTCGTTACGTTACGAGACTGCTTTTCTCGATTTCCAGGATGAATGCAGGCATGCACAGATTCGAGGCGAGATCGCGGCGGCCCGCGAGCGACCGTCGCTTGACGAGACTTGACGAGCCTTGTGACGAGGCGTCTATGCACATCACCACTCTCCTCTCCTTCGCTTTGCTGGTATCGCCGCCCAATGCATTTGGCGGCGCGCTTCCGCCATGGCTCATCGAGCGCGCGGCAGCGCTAGGATACGTGTCACCCACGCCGGTGCAGGCCGAGGCGATCGATGTGGTGCTCTCAGGGCGCGACGCCATCATCCAGGCCAAAACGGGCAGCGGCAAGACGCTTGCGTACATGCTGCCGCTGCTCGCGGGGCTCAAGCCGCAGTCATCGGTCCAAGCGCTCGTGCTCCTTCCCACGCGTGAGCTCGCCAGCCAGGTGGCCATCGTCGCGCGGCGGCTGGCCGCGGGGAGTCCGGACCGGCTTCTTGTGATGGCACTCCTTGACGGCTCGGGCGCCAAGCGCCAGCGCAAGTGGCTCGTGGCGCAGCCGCCGCAGGTGGTGGTAGGCAATGTGCAGCAGGTTGACTCCGTGATCCAGGCGCGGCTGCTGCGCCTCGAGACGCTGAAGCTGCTCGTGGTCGACGAGGTCGATGCGTGCCTCTCCGACGGGGCGACCTCCGTGATGCTGCAGAATTTGCTTGGCGGCAAGCTCGCGATCCCCGCGGGCGCGGGCGCCGGCGCAGCGGCCGCGGCGCCTGCCGTTCCCGCCGCGGCCGATTCGCGCGTCGCACGCGCCGCCTCGTTTGGCTCGCTCGCGGAGAGGCAGACGCTCTTTGTGAGCGCGAGCCTGCCGCAGCGCAACGTCTTTCGAAAGCAGGTCGTACAGCAACGCTGGTGCCGCGAGATTCCGGTCCTCGTGCATGCAGAGCCACTCGAGGCCGTGCCCGCGCAGCTGCGTCACGGCTGGGCGCCCTGCGCGGCCTCGAAGCGGCTAGCCGCGCTGCGAGTGCTGTTGCGACGGCATGCGCCCGCGCTGCAGGCGGCGATCGTCTTCGCGCCGCCGACGCTGCCGCTCGAGCGCATCGCCGAGGCGCTGGCGGGCGTGCTCGACGAGGCACCGCCCGCCATCCTCGCCGAAGGCCAGCCCCTCAACGCCCGTGCTGCCGCCGTGCGTGAGCTCAAGGAGCGTCGGAAGCGGCTGCTGCTCTCTACTCCGCTCGGCGCACGGGGGTTGGACGTGGCACACTGCTCGCACGTGTACCTCCTCGGCGTGCCCGACTCGGCAGAGGACTACCTGCACGCCGCCGGGCGCTGCGGCCGCATGGGGCAACCCGGGCTCGTCACCGTGCTGTGCGGCGAGAAGGAGGCCTTTGCGCTGGGCCGAATCGGCAACGCGCTGGGGATTGAGTTTCTGGACGCGCGGGAGGCCGATCCCGAGTAAACAATAATGAGCGCGTCGGCTGTTAAAAAGCCGAAACCACGACAGCTCGACCTGTCTAACTCATAGGACATATATTCATAGCTGTCCTCCAGCCGCATCGTCGAAATAACTAAGAAGTGTCGAAGCTCGAGCCACGTCCCTCCCCCCTACCTTTTGCCGATGAACGGCCTGTGTGTAGCAGGCTGTGTCGGCCATGCCTCCGTCCATGGGATCGCGGCTCCCGTGCTTGGGGGTCCGAACGGCGCGTTGTGTTGAGCCGCACCCGTCGCGGCGCTTTCGGCCGCCTTTGGCCAGCTTTGGCGCGCGCGACGAAAGCCACCGGCGAAGGCTTTGAGCCATGGACGACGAGGACGGCCTCGACTGGTCGGCCATCGACCAAATTGTCGCATCTCAGTCGCAAGAGCCTCAGGTCAATACACCGCCTCCGCCCGTGCAGACCGCGAACGATGATGCTGAAGACGACGAAGACGCGATCGACGCGGCAATCGCTGCTGCCGAGGCAATGGCAGCAACAGCAGCCAAGCTCCAAACTGCTGCCGTGGAGGACGGCGAGTTCGACGATGCCGCGCTCGACGCTGCGGTGGCTGCCACCGAGGCAGCCCGCAAGCCACCGGCCTCCGAGGAGGACGAAGACGATGCAATGGAGAAGGCGCTCGCAGCTGCTGAGGCCACATTTGCAGTGTCGGAAGAGGTGCCGGCGATCGGCCGTGCGCCCGCACAGCAGGGCATCTGGAAGGTCGTGGGCACCGGTGAGACTGTCGAGGTCGAGGATGGTGGAGACGACGAGGATATCGTCGTCGAGCGCTTGGCGACGCCCACGGCGGCGGCTGCCCCAAATGAGGCCAGCGGAGTGCGCGTGCTCAGCTGGAAAGAGCTTAAGGCCATGCAGCAGGCCGAGAGCAGCGACGACGACGACGACGCTGGTCCGCCGGCGCCCGCGCCGCCGACACGTCTGACGGTCGAGGCCCCCGCTGCGTCGTCGGTCGCGCGTGTCGCCTCTGCAGCGACGGACTCTCCGCGCATGAGCGCAGTCTCGAGCGCGGTCTCTCTGCCCTCGCCCTCGACGGAGAGCGGAGAGGCGGTAGCCGAGGCGGTGGCCGAGGCGGCGCCCGAGGCGGCTACCGAAGCGGCGCCCGAAGCGGCGCCCGAGGCAGCGGCCGAGGCCGAGCCCGAGCCCGAGGCGCCGGCGGAGGACGACGGTGCTGAGGAGGCCAATGGTATGGAGACAATGGAGATGGATGGCGCTGAGGGTGCCGATGCTGCGATGACGCCCGCGCCACAGCCTGCGGCGGGGGTTGCCACAGAGGCGAACGAGGCTGCCGACGACGAGGCTGTGCACGACGAGGCTGTGAACGACGAGGCTGTCGATGACGAGGCGGCGACGGACGAGGCTGGGCAGCCTGGGACCTTCGATGAGGCCGAGGAAACGGCAGAAATGGCAGAAATGGCCGAAGGCGCAGCGGACGCGTCTGACGACGCGACGATGGCCGAGGCGGCACACGAGCCCTCTGTGGAGGCCTTTGTTGAGGCGTCGACGGAGCAAGAGACAACGACGATGCAGGTCGAACCAGCTGCGGAGACGGCAGAGCACGAGGCCTCCGAGGCAGCAGCGCAGCCGACGGGATACACTGCGGAGCTCGACGCGGCACCAGCGCAGGATGAGGCTGCGGCGACGGAGGAGGTCACGGAGGAGGCAACCACGGCAGAGGCCCCAGAGGCCGCCTCGGGTCCAGCGAGCGTCGGGATGCTGCCGTCACGCACGCCGCCGCCTGTGGCGGTGTCCGACCTGACCGCAGTGGGCTCTCCGTGGGAGGGGTGGCAGCGCAAGCAAAGCAAGAAGCCGGGTAAGCACTTCGAGCGCTGGTACCTGTCCAACCCCAAGCCCGGCATCAAGGAGTCGATTTGGGAGGACAAGGCGATCAAACAGCTGCAGACGATGCGGATGGAGGCGGCCGCCGCGGGCGCAGGGCGCACGCCCGCCTCGATGCCGCCACCGCGTACGCTGCAGTACGACTCCGACCCGAAGCAGCAAGAACAGGCGGGTCCAGCGAGCCCTGGTCCGAGGGGGCCAGTACCGTGGGCTGAGGGGGTTCGCGGATTCCGCCCGGAAGCGAGCGAGGAGGCAGAGGCGGTGGCAGCGGAGGTGGAGCAGCCCACTCGCGCGGCGGCGGCCGTCGAGTCGCAGAGCGAGGCGGAGGAGATTTCGCCCTCGAAGAAGGCGCCCTCGAAGATGACGGCCGTCGATAAGTCCGCGGCGCAGGCGGAGGAGGGCGCGGCCACCAAGCCAACGAAGAAGCCTCGCGTGCAGAAGCGGCGGCGCGACGAGCCCGTGCTCACGGCGAGCTACTTGGCGGAGGCGGTCGGCACCTTACTGGACATGCTCGACAGGGAAGCTGTGAACGTCGACGTGCCCACGGGCAAGACCACCTTTGGCGCGGTGCTGGACGCCCTGACGAACAGCTTGGGTATGGACGTGCGCCCCCAACGCACGCTCGTGAAGGAACTTGTGCTCAACGAGTACCGCCGCCGCCACTACTGAGCGGCGGCGTGCCCCTCGACACCCCACGACTCCCACGGTACCCTCGCGGCGCGCCGAAGGGACTGACGGGATTCGTATACTAGCGCCACCGAGGAGTGTGGCGTGGAGAGAAGGCGTTACGCAAGGCGGGATGGTCGGGCGTGGACATCGTGCATGACGGCTGACGTGGAAGCGGGCTCCATCGTCGGCCAGTGGGGTTTGCCTGGGGTGTCGCTGTCGGGTCGAGATGCACAAGCGAGGGTCCTCAAGGTCGGATGCAATCTCCTGAGCGCTACGCATATCACTTTCTGATGTGTGCGCCTCCGTCGTGTCCGGGTCGCTCCGCTGTGTCCCGCGGTCGTTAAGTAAGTAAGTAAGTAAACAACGCCCACTGGCAGCGCACACGTGGCGAGGGGG
>ERZ761574.53-NODE-53-length-55488-cov-68.222196_pt1 | contig 55488 bp, 32 predicted proteins | sample MGYA00374950_ERZ761574 | MGnify/ENA primary metagenome ERZ761574 (study PRJEB28895, sample SAMN07631631) | mixed culture metagenome | isolation source: Freshwater growth medium | place: USA: Seattle, Washington | collected 2016-10-03 ... | reverse complement strand
CGGCTCGGAGCGGCGCCACACCCAGGAGCGGGGGTCGTCGATGGATGGCGTCGATAGCAGCCAGCGGCAGGCTGTTGCTGCCGAGGCACTCGCGGGTGCGCTTCATCGAGCTGCTCGAGTGGATGGCGCTGGATCGTGATAGGCGCGCACTGATGCCGGTGGTGCTCACGGCGACGAGCCTCTACACGCGGCAGACACGTCTGTCCGACTGGGGCGGCGACGCGGGTGTGCAGGCGCGCGCCGACGAGCTGATGGGTGGAGGCACCCGAGGGACACCATATTTCTGAGTGGCAGGGGGTTGGGAGCCGCCCGCACGCTTGATCGAGAGCTCGATCAGCGTGCGGGCGGCCGGTGGGGGTGCCCCTTTTGGGTGCCTCCTGCTGGATCCCCTGTGCGATTGATTCATCTAGCACCAGTTCTACATCCACTGCTCATCGAGGCGCGCCGGAGCGGCGCCGAGCGGATCAGCGGCGGACTCAGGCTGGAGAGTGGAGTCCGTTAAGCGTTATTCACTTATTCTCTATACGCAAAAGTAACAGAACTCGACTTGAAAAATGACCGCCGGAGTCGGCTATGGATCCCATTGCTGACTTGAACGCTGCCAGCTCTCAAAAGCTTTCTCAGCCTCTCTCAGTCCTCCGCCCTTCAGGATACCCCTGTGAGCAGCAGCGACACGCCGATGGGGACTGTTGCACTTTCCGCACGCCTCGAGACGAAACACCGGATTCAAGTTATTGAAGCTGACCTGCTTGCCCATCCATTTGCTCGTGTTGGACATCTGGCGGATCCATTCGAGCCCGGCCATCGGACCGCGGTAGCGCCCATACCTGTTGAGCGGCCGCCACACGAGCTCGTACTCCTTGGTGACCTCTTCGTGAGCGAGGCGCTCCTCGAGGTACGGATGCTGACTGGCCGGCACGTACCACGCCTCGACCGAGTAGTCATCATAGTAGACATAGGTGCCTGGCACGAGCAGCTGCGAGTCGAGCATGTAACGCAGCGCTTGCGTCGTGCTCGTGTAAAGGTCGCAGTCGATGTCGAGCAGCAGCGCGGGCGGCATGCGCAGTTGTTGGCTGAGCGCGCGTCCGCCGCGCAGACTCTCGTTGTAGAAGCCACGTACGAGGTGCGTGTGTTTGGGCGAGAAGCCAATGTTGCGCACGATTGCGTCGTGCAGCTTCGGCCAGTACGAGATGCCCAACAACCGCGCCACATTGAGCCCGCCTGCGTGCCACTGCCTGTCGTGCTCGTGGCTCTTGCGCATGAAGCCCGCCTCCTCGTCGGGCATACCTCGAAAGGAGTCAAAACCCCAAACGGTCTTGCCCGCCAAGCTCAAGTTGAGCATCGGCATTGCCTCGAGCCACGCACGCAGCCCAAAGCCGTGCAGCACGCCAAATTGGTACACGCCGCTCAAGTGCGCCGGCGGCGCACCGCCCGGCAGCGACGCGATGTGTGATGCGATGCGCTGCAGTGAGAGCAGACGCCGCTGCTGGTTGTGCCCGAGGAGCCGCAGCGGCGGCGCGGGAGGCGCGGACGAGGCCGACGCCGCCGCGATCGCGCTCATGCGCCACGTGGGACGCGCACCCTTCAGTCCTGCTCGAGGACATGACGAAGCACGAGGGTGACAGTCTTTCTGAAACCACCGCGCAGCGCACACTTATTACCATCAGAGTCTCCCCACATGTATTGTGCGATTCCTCATGTGCACTGTTTTGCGGAAGCGCATTTCGTCTGACGAAGCCGAGAATGCCTTCGAGTGTGACTTTCCAGCCCGCCTGGTCATCTTGCGTCTGTGCGTGGCGCCTCGCGCGCGCGCGTGTGTGAGCGGCGCATTGCGGGCGCAATGCGTGGGCTGGGGGTCCTCCCGGCGCTCCTGGCGGCCGCCACCGCCGGGAGCCGCCACGGTCTCCTCGGGGCGCCGCGCGCCGGCATCAACATGGCGGCGAGCGACATGCTCATTGTGGGGACCATGGACGGGGAAGTGCATGCAGTGTCGGGAGCTTCGGGCGAGCTGCTCTGGTCGATGAGCACGGGTGGGCGGATTATCTCGTCGTCCAGACTCGCCATGCTCGAGGCGGCGGCGGCGCAGCAGCAGAAGCTGGGTGGGGGGGCCGCAGCCGGCTCTGACGGGGATTTGCGAGCCCCGAACCAGAGCGGGCAGTATGATCGGCACGGTGCGGAGGACGAGGCGTGCAGTCTCGGAGCGGGCGTGTCGGACGATGCCAGCAGGCAACGGCCGGCGCTGCCGCCACTGCCCTCGCCAACTTTCGCTTCGGCGCCACCTGCGCCACCTACTGGTCCTCCTGCGAGTCGCCCGCCGCCCGCCGCCGAGTGCGACTCGCGGGCCGTCGCGCCGGAGCTGTTGCCGCCGCCGCCGCCGCCGCGCGCGCCGCGCGCTGACGCGCCAGTCATGGTCGCGCCGCCCACGGTTGACGCCAGCGCAGGAGAGGGGAGCGGCGTCGGCTTCGGAGGGCGCGCGCCTCCACCGCCTCCCTCGCCGCCACCGCTGCCGCGCCGGCGGTCGTTATTGCCCCCAGAGAAACTGCGCTCCGAGTTCCGCGCATGGGCCGATCGGCCGCCTCGAAATGAGCACGAGCATGGCGAGCGGCAGCGCCATCACCAGTACCAGGACCAGCAGCAGGCGTTGGAAGAGGCGGCTGAGGCGGCTGAGGCGGCAGAGGCGGCGGTGGGCCTCGAAATGGACGAGCTCCTCGTGGTCCCCGGCCTCGACGGATCCCTCTTTGTGCTCGGCGAGGAGGGCGAGGCACACCCACTCACGGACTATACTGTGCAGGTGAGCGCACGCCCCGGGAGGGGGGACCCGGTATGGGGGAGCCGAGGGGGGGGGGGCTTGCCTTGGTTAGGGGGGCCTTGCGGACTTGCGGGCTGCCTCCTCGACCTGACTCCCCGCCTTCCTCCTTTGCGTGCTCTGCCGTGCCCGGCAGGATTTGGTCGCTGAGCCCACCATCTTCTCCGAGGGCGTGCTCATAGGCTCGAAAGCAGTACGCCTCTACTCCCTCGATGCCGCCACCGGCACTCCCCACTACTTCCAGGATACGAACTCGGCCGCCTGCGCTGACGCCGCGTGTGCCGTGGAGGAGTCTCTAGGGGCCGGCGGCGGGGGCGTCGGCGGTGCGTCGGTGGCGGCCGCAGAGGCGCGCCGGCGCGCCGTGGCGGAGCGCTCTCGTCGCGCGCAGCTCCTGATCTCACGAGCCGACTACAGCCTGCGGGTGCTCGACCGCCATGACGGGCGGCAGCGCTGGAACGTGACGCTCGCGCAGTTCACCATCGAGGTGGTGGGCGGGGAGATGGCCCATTTGGCCGGGGACGGCCACCGGGGCGCTCGCACGCACGCGGAGCTCTCGCGCCGTCCCGAGCTGTCGCGCCATCTCGCGCTCGAGATTCATGGCGGCCATGCCCTGTGTGCCGCGCACGCGGGCACTGGCGGCGGGGGCGGCAGCAGCAGCGGCGGCGGCGGCGGCGGACGCGGCGGAGGCGGAGGCGGTGGTGGTAGCTCCGCCGGCGGTGAGAGCGAGGGCCGCCCCGCTGGCACGGGTGCGGCTGATGGGCCGTGTGCCTGGACACGCAACTTCAGCTCGCCGCCTGTGATCTTGTATCACATCGACACGAGCGCGGGCCTTCAGCAGCGGTTCAACTTTGCGCCGCGCCTACGCGCCATCCCGCGCCTCGCCATGAACACTCAGGAGCACGCCGGCGCCGTCCCAAGCGCTCTGGACAGCGCTTGGGAAGACGATGGGACTGCCGCGGGCGCCGTCCGAGTCGCGCTCAGCACCTCCCTGGCCCAGGGCACCGTCTTCGGCCTCGAGGCGCCCGATGTGCTCCAACTGACGCTCCCCGACCCCCCCCACACCTCGGGCTGGCTCGAGGGGGGGGGCGGTGAGGGGGGGAGAGGTGAGAGCGCCGGCGCCGACGACGTCGATGCGACTTCACTCGCGCTCGGGACGGCGCTCCCGTCCGCTCAAGATCCAATCTCGATGCGAGATCCAATCTCGATGCGAGATCCAATCTCGCTGCTCTCGCCGCACGACGCGATGGCCATGGCGCTTGCCGAGCAACGCTGGTCACCGCTGCTCCCCCTGATGCCGTACCTGTCGTCGCTCCGGCGCGTCGAGTACCTCGCACTGCCCGCTGGCGTCACCACGAGCGCGGACGGCGCAGCAGTAGCGCCCTTTGCGGGTGGTGCTTTCGCGGGTGGGGTCGCCGCTGCTCCTCCTGATGCCGTACCCGTCGACGCGCCTTCGCCGCGGGGCTCGGTGCCGTCGAGCGCAGAGCTGGGCGCGACCCTGCTGATGGATGCGTCTTCGTCGGAGATCCTTCGCGCCGTCCGGCATCGCCTCGTGCATTATGTACGCCAGCATCGGCTCACCACCTTCCTAATCGGTCTCACGGGCCTCGCGCTGCTTGCCTGGGGCCAGCGCAGGCGAGCCCATCGCCGACACACCGCGCAGAGTCGGCGCGCGAGCCGGCGGTCTAGTGAGCCCATCGAGGCCGATGAGCAGCTCGACGAGCTCGAGGGTGAGGACGAGGACGAGGCTGAGGCGCCCTTGTTCCCGTTGCCGGGCGGCGCTGCCCGCGGTACCCGTCACATCCCCCGCTCGCCATCGCCGCCCGAGTCGGCGCTCGCTCTGGCAGCAGCCTTCTCGTCTGCCAGCAGTGGCGCCGCGTCCGAGGCGCCCACCGTGCGCACCACGCTCACCTCGACGCTCACCGTACCCGTGGCGCTCGGGCCGGCGCTCCGCATCTCGATGGGCGCTGGCGGCTTCAGCCCCCTCGGCACGCCGTCCCCCCCCTCGCCCTCCTCGCCGCACTCGTCCTCGTCACCGGCCGCGTCGCAGCCGCACTCATCCCCAGATACGCCCACGCTGCAGCCGAGCGGCGGCGCGTCGGCGACGGCGCTCGGGACGGCGCTCGTGACGGCACCCGGGACGGCGCTCGGGCCGGCGCTCGGGCCGGCGCTCGGGCCGGCGCTCCCTTCGCGCTACACGCAGGAGTTTATCCAGGGGCCACGGCTGGGCAAGGGCGGCTTTGGGCGCGTCTACCGCGCGCGCCACGTGCTCGACGGCTTCGAGTACGCGGTCAAGAAGGTGCTGCTGACTGGCTCGCAGCGCGAGCAGGAGCGTGCCGTGCGCGAGGCGACATGCCTCGCGAAGCTGGACCACCCTAACGTGGTGCGCTACTATCAGGTGTGGAAGGAGGAGCTCGAGCGCGACGACGACGACGCGCTGGCCGAGTTTGACGACTCGGAGGAGGAGGAGGAGGAGGGATCGACATCGGCGATGACCGAGGAGGACTCAGCCAACGGATCGCGCCGCTCGCGTGCGCGTGGCTGGCGCTCGCACGGCGGCAGCTCGGTCGACGACTCCTCGAGCATCGCGGGCGGCGCGCTGCCGGGCGAGCATGGACCGCTTGCGGTGCTGCATATCCAGATGCAGCTGTGCGAGCTCACGATGCGAGATTACCTGCGCGAGCCTGGACGCGAGATTACCCTCGAAGGCGCGCCCAACCGGTCGTACCTGCTCCAGCTCTTTGCGGGGCTCCAGCACATCCACCGGCAGAGCCTGATCCATCGCGACCTGACGCCCGCGAACGTGTTCATCACGTACGACCGTAAGACGATCAAGATTGGGGACTTTGGGCTCTCGAGAGAGATGACGGCCGATGCGCTCACGATGCAGGCCTCGACCGCCGCGGACCTCGACAAGCTCGGCTCGCCCCCGATCGAGCACACGCTCTCCCTCAACCGGCGAGCACGGCGCGAGCTCAGCTATGGCGGGGGGGGCTCGGTGACGCGTGGCGTGGGCACTACCTTCTACATGTCCCCAGAGCAACGAGCGTGCCTGCCCTATGACCACACCGTCGACATCTACTCAGCAGGCGTCATCCTCCTCGAGCTGTGCCATCCGTTCTCGACGGATATGGAACGCTTCATCGTCCTCTCCAACCTGCAGCGGCACGTGCTGCCCAAGCCCATGAACGGCACGCCCGCAGGCGAGCTCATCCAGAAGATGACGCACGAACTACCAAGCCAGCGACCCTCGGTCGACGCGCTGCTAACCTCTCCTCTCCTCGCGGCGCATGGGCACATTTGCGTCTCGGTGCGCCGGAAGGAGATGTACGAGGTGATGCAGACGATCCAGGAGACCATCGAGCGGGTCGTGCGTGTCTCCTCCTTCAACTGGAGCGACGCCCAACACGGCGCTTCGGCCGCTGCGAGCTGCGAGCCGTCCGCCGCAAGCAAGCCGTTGCGTGAGGATCTCGTCGAGCTCGAGTATATGGTGGAGCGGCCGCCCTCGCCTCCCAGCACCATCTCCGCCGCCGCATCTGCGGACAGGGAGGGTGGGGGGCTCGAGACGCTCGGGACGGCGCTCGAGACGTTACGCAGCGACCTGCATCGGCTCTCTGGCGTGGTGCGCGTCACCGGCGCCGCCTTTTCGCAGCTGCAGTCGTCGCCCAAGGCAACGCCCGCGAGTTCTCACCAAGGCAGCAATGGCCACGGCGGCGCCGCCCATGGCGCACAGACGAGCGGCAAGAGCCCCCGCGCCGTCAGCGGCGCCATTGCGAGCGGCAAGTCATTGCCGCTCACCGTCGCGACGAGCGGCAAGACGCCCTCGCCAGTGGACCTGCCTCCCTCGCCACCAGCCCCACCGACGCCGCAGGGATCGCTGCGCGTGCTTGTCGGGGTGAGACCCGAAGATATGGCGCTTCCACCCTCGATGAGCCCGCGCGCCGAGATGGGCGCCGATGCGCCGAGTTGGGCGTCATCAGACGGGCGACAGACGAAGCTCCTCTCGGCGGGGACGCGCTCTCCTGAGCGTTCTCTCCTCGCATCGCGTCCCAAGCGCGCGTCGCAGGCTGGTGGCAAGGGGCTGTACAACAATCTCCAGGGATCGCAGCGCAAGGCCTCCTCCTCCTCTGCCCTCCAGGCAAGCGCCACCACTCGAGGGCGCTCGCCGAATGGCTCGCCCTCCTCTACCACGGGCTCGACGTCACTCGACAGCGGCTGGCTCGGCTACCAGCACGCGATGGCCGACTGGGAGGCCGAGTTAGAGGATACAGGGGGGGCGGTTGATGATGATGGCGACGAGGATGTTGGCGACGAGGACGAGGACGACGAGGACGAGGACGATGCTCCGGTCTCGGGCTTGGGCATGGATCCAAAATGTCCAAAGCCTGCACTGCTGGGAGTGCCGCTGCAGCGGGGCAAGAGCTGCCCTCCGACGCCCGAATACATACCATCTGCGCCATGGACGGCCGAGGCGGACGTCGAGAAGCTCCTGCAGCTGCGTGCCCAGATTGGCGGGAAGCCCTTGCCGCTTCCTACCCCCATTGGTGGCCTCTCCGGGTCTCAGTGGCAGCGGCCCATCTGCAGGGACTCGGAGCAGATGGGGCAGCCGGCGCAGCTGGGGCAGCTGGGTCGGCCGGAGCAGCTGGGCACGCGGCCGCCGCCGCAGCGGCCAAACGCCAAATTCCTTCGCGGTCCGCCTCGCGGCCCGCCGGTCATGCGACGCGTGCACTCGTTTGGGGAGCTCGAGGACGAGATCAGCCCCCGCGCCCGGCCATAAGTAAGTAAGTAACACGCACGCCGCTGTCCGCGGGGTCTTGCGTAGGGATCTTGGCTCGTGAGCTCCGCCTGGCTTCCGTTCCTGTACAATCTGATCGACGCTTCGCTTCTGATCGAACTGGCTGTATATGCCCGATATGGCGCATGCGAACGGGAGAACGTGACGCCCGTCGCCGGTCTAACCGTCTCGCGTCTGGCTGTACTTGACAATAATGTGTGCCGAGGTGGACGGCTCTCGGTCTCGCTCTCTTTTTCCGAAGAGAAGTTGCTGCGGAAAGCACAATTTTCCGGAAGAAGATGCGACACACCCTGAGGGATCTGCCCTGCGACGTTCACGTCTGCATCTTGGCCAAGCTGCCCGGTCCCAGTGCCCTCGGACCGGTAGCCCTCTCCTGCATTGCGCTCTCCGTCGCCTCGCGCTCCGACGATCTCTGGCGCTTCTGGCTGGAGCAGCATTACCACGCAGCCATCTCCAATGTTTTTGATGGCGTCTGCCCGCTGCCTGTGCTGCGCACGTCGTTCCGGGATCTGTATCTCACCTTTAGCACCGCATGGATGAGCCACGCCCGCGCCATGGGTAAGACCATTCTCGAGATTGAAGGGGTGGCATACGATGTCACCGACTACATTCCTCACCATCCAGGCGAGCCGGAGCTGCTCCTGGCAGCCGGGGGCACGGACGCCACCGACGTGTTTGCTGCCATTGGGCACACGGCGAACGCGCGAAAAATATTGGCCACGTTCTCGCTGGGCCCGACCCACGAGCTCGTACCGCCTCTTGGCCCCGCCCAAGGCGGGCGGCCGCGCGCGTCAGCGTCGCCCACGGTGCGAGCGGTCTTGGGCAATGTGCTGCTCAGGCTCCGTAGTGCCGAGGGGCGCGGGCGCTTACGCGAGCTCGCGCGCACCGTGCTCTCGGCGCTCTTCCACGACCTGACGGAAGGGCGCCCCGACTGCCGCCGCTATGCGCCCGCCGTTCTCCGATTGGCTGCGTCGCGCCTGTTTTTGGCGGAGAGCACATTCGTGAGAGAGCACCTCAGTCGCACCGCGTTGAGCGCGGAGGCGAGCTCGACTCGAGTAGGTCACAGGTAAGGTGACATCAGACCCCATCAGCTCTCAGGTCAGAATGTTCTTTTAGTTCAATCTTGAAAAATGCTTCCCAAACACACGAGGGTCATCACGCGCAGCGTAGTCAATAAGCCCGTCCAAGTCCAACCGCCGCCCCGCAGTTAGCCCCCCGGCGCGGCGTCAGCTGTACTGTTACAGCTGAAGGCGTGCCCTGTCCACATCACCTCTCGTGCGGCTCGAGCTCGGGGCAGCCGCCCGCCGCCGCGTCTTCGGAGGCGAAGGCGGCCATGAAGAGCTTGGCCGCCGCTGGGAAGGGCGCGCGTCCATCCAACTTGCACGCGCCCAAGTAGTTATGACTGAAGAGGCAGTGGGAGTCGATCGTCTTAATCCGCTCGGCCGTCCAAGTGCAGAGCATGCCGTCCGGCGCCACACCCGCTGGGCACTTGCCACCAGTAGGCAACGAGTACCACTCCCCGACCTCGGGATTGTGGACGCACTGGCCGCCGGCGGGGGCTCCCATCCCGAGGGCGGCCTCGTGTCCCACCCAGAAGTCGTTGCGCCCTAGGCACGTGGAGGGGTAGCCGTTGCAGTTGAGGTACTGGCCAAAGCGCGGCGTATAGGTGACGATCCATTTGGTGATCCACTGATAGTCCTCTCCCTGCTGCTTGGACGAGTTCGTGATCAGGTCCTCGCACACGAAGAAGACATCCCCCAGAGCATCTCCATGGTCCTGGCCAGAGATGTTGAAGTTCTCGTGCGGGTGGAAGATGTATGACGTCATGTTGATGGCTCTCGGGATCGGCTCGCCGTCGGAGCAGTTGGGTGGATGTACGAAAGGGCCCTCGTCGAATCCCACCCAGGGTTCTGTCACTTCGGCGCCGGGTGCCCAGGTGCCAGCTTCGAACGCGAAGACGATCTCGTAGGCAGTCTCCTTGCCAGAGGAGGAGTCCGTGATGGTGACGTTCTCCTCGAAGACCACCGGCACGCTGTCGCCGGTCACCTTGAGTAGCAACGATACTTGTGGTGGGACCGCACTCTTCAAAGACCACCGATGCACCACTCTGCCGTCGGGGAGCGCCTCGTCGCCGTCGTATCTGGCGTATGCGAGCCAGCTGAACAGGTCGTTGTACGGCACGGTGCTCTGGGGATACTTTATGCCGGTTAACTCAATGAATGTCCCATTCATCGTTACCCAGCTCGATGTATTGAGCCACTCTAATGGTGTGCCGACAAAAGCCAGCGGTGCAAATGGGAGCTTGGAACCTTGGGACGAATACTGGCGCTTGAGCACATTGTTTGACGACAATAAAATCGAAGACGGAGGAAAAGATAAGCCATTGCTCTTTACGGTCTCGTTGACAACCGTGTGCCAAGCACTAGGGATGGCAGGCTTTGGCGGGTCGCTCAGACTCAGTGGGCTCCGTGGTTGCGCTGCTACGGCGGCGACGGCCTTGGAGCGGTGTGCACGTACAATCGAATCGATAGCAAACGCCTGAAGTTGGCTTGCGGTGTCGTGGCGGATTCCCGCGAGCGCATTGACAATCGCGAACGCCAACATCTCGCGCGTCGGGAGCGGAGAAAAAAGCAAGCGCCGCGCGCCACTGGCCGCGCCCTGCATTCCATGCCTACCGGTACAAGTAGTGAACGTTTAAAACACAAGACACGACTGTTACCGTATCTGCAAACACGTACATAGATCTACAGAAAACAAAGACGAACATGGTTCCCTCGAACCGCAACTACTCTGATGAGGCAAGCTGGTCCATGTCTCGACACGCCTTCTTGTTGTTCAAAAGCTTGCGCCGCTTCTTGGGCTCGGCTAGGGGCTCAGCAGCCGCCGCAGGCATGTTCTCGTCCACCGCCGCGTCTTCAGGCGCAGGCGGACATGCAGGCGGAGCATCTTGTGGCAGCGGCACCGTGTTGGTCTCTTGCTTCATCGCTTCTTGCGGCGGCGAGGCGCTCGGTGCACTTAGCGCCTCCATGATCACCTCTGCCCGCTGCTCGACCTTTATCATCACCGCCGGCGCCTCCGCTATCGGTGCGGGCACCCCCGCTGTCGGTGCGGGCACCCCCGCAGCAGACGGCCTGGGATTGCGCCGGACCGCCACGTTGGCCGTAGAGGAGCGCATGGCGGCGTCGTTGTACGAGGGTCGCGCGGCGGCTGCAGCGAGGCGGCGTGCACGCTCTCCCTCCTCCCTCGCCGCCTCCTCCCTCGCCGCCGCCTCCTCCCCCCCGGCCGCCTCCTCCCTCGCCGCCGCCTCCTCCCCCCCCGCCGCCTCCTCCCTCGCCGCCGCCTCCTCCCTCGCCGCCGCCGCCACCCTCGCCGCCTCCACCGCCCTCGCCTCCTCCGCATCCTTGGCCGTCTCTGCAGCTATAGCCTCCGCCGCTGCTGTCTCCGCCGCCGCTGCCTCCTTCGCTGCTGCCTCCGTCGCTGCTGCCTCCGCCGCCGTTGCCTCCGCCATGGTTGCCTCTGCTGCTGCAGCCTCCACACTCAGCACTCCTGCCTTGGCTGCCTGCGTCGCCGCCTGCGCCGCTGCTGCTGCTTCCGCTGCCTCCGCCGCTGCGGCCGCCTCCGCCGCTGCGGCCGCCTCCACCGCTGCCAACGGTTCTGCAGCTCGTGTCGGCTGTGTAACAGCCATCGTCTTCGTGGTCGCAGGCTCGACAGCTGGGACACCCCTCAGCATGCAAGTGCTCACCACGGCGCCGTCTCCCCACATCGTCTTCGCGGTCGCTGGCTCGAAAGCTGGCGCTTCCTCTGCCGTCGTTTCGTCGTCGTCCTCGTCACCGTGCATGGACACGAGCAGAACCTCATCGGCGGCGCTGTCCCCGTCGCCAGCCGACGATCCCGGGACCTCTTCCACAGCCGACGAGCTCGGGACCTCTTCCACCTTCACCGTCGGTGTTGCAGCCGGCTCGGGTTGCGCCGTGTCGGCTTCTGCAACTATCATCTTGTCCTCGGTCCCCACCATGGCCTCCTCAGACGCTATCCCCTCCTCCGAGATCGTCATCTCCTCCGAGACCGCCGTCTCCTCCGAGATCGTCACCTCCTCCGAGATCACCATCTCCTCCTCCTCCTGGAACGGCTCAAGTCGCACCGTGGGCCGAGGGCACCCATCCGGCACGCCTGCCGTCTCGGGTACCCTGCATGCATCGGCCAGATCGGCCACCGCGGAGGCGGCCGACGCAGGGGACTCATCCGCGTCTGACGCCTCGATGGCCGATGCCGGCGCCATCGACCCGAGGCGCAGGTAGCCTGTACGTCGTCGTTTGGTGACCACCAGCGCAGAGCTCTCTGCGCAAAAGACGGTCTCCAACGGTGGCAACAGCGGCGGCGCCGTTGGGACGCCTGGACTGCTGTCGCTGTCATGCATGCGCGGTCGCAGCGTTGGCAGTGGCGGCGGCGTTGGAGGCGGTGGCGGCGTTGGCGGTGGCGGCGTTGGTGGCGGTGGCGGTGGAGGCGTCGGCTGGGCCGCCGGTGGCGGTGATGTGGGCGCCGCCGGTGGTGGCAGTGGTGGAGGCGGCGGCCGTGGCCGCGGCGCTAGCCTGACCTTGGCGTCAGCGAGCAAGAAGGGGTTGGCAGCGAGGATGGACCTGACAGCAGGCAGGAGAGGCGGCTCCTGAACAGGTACGAGTGGTGGCTCCTCGGAAGGGGACGACGGGTCCTGGGGACGAAGTGATGGGTGGGAAGTGATGGGAAGTCGGGCTGGCAAGGGAAGTGGCACGCGATCGGCATCACGAGCCGAGTATTGACGAAAGGTCTGACGTCCAGGGCGATCTTTGGCAGAGGGTGTCCGCGGGACGGGTGAGCCGGGGCTGCACGCGATCTTGTCGAGCGGAAGGCGAGTTACAAATCTCTTCGTGGCACCCAGCATTTTGAATTCGCGTCCACGATTCATATCGCGAAATAAACTTTGTGAATACTCGGCCGCCTACAAATGTACTCGGTCGTTGGCGCAAACCACTCTTTCACAGTAAGGAGTTGTCCGCGAGGCCTCGGGGAGCGTCAAGACGGCTGTGTCTTGACTTGACTTGTCTGGGCGTATGGCGGCGGTGTCCGCATCGCCGCACTCGCTGCTCGCTTACCTCACGCCGGCGGAGCTGCGCCAGGGCGTCTCGGCACGCAACATCTCCTTCTTTCGGCCCGCCACCGTTCCTGCGACGGGCTTGGAAGAACAGCTCGTGCCTCGCGTCATCATGCAGACGGGTAGTACATGGGACCGCGCATTGCGCAAGAACGCCCAGTACATACACAGCTGGCTTGATCTGAACCCCGAGTACGAGTACAACTTTTTCAGCGACGAGCACGCATGGCGCTTTGTTCAGCTCCATGGCAACGCCGGCGAGAAGGATGCGTACCGGCGCATCCTGACCGGCTCTCAGCGTGCTGACGTCTTCCGCGTCCTGTACCTCCGCATAGCCGGCGGGGTTTATGCGGACCTCGACGAGGAGCTCCGCCGGCCGCTGAGCCAGCTGTTTACGGGTACCGATGTCGCCGGCCGCAAGGTGCCGGGCGCAAACGCCACAGCCGTCATCGGCACCTTTTGGCCGTTTGAGTTCCTGCTCTTCGTGCCAAACCACCCTATCCTTGTGCATGCAACCCGCATCATGACCGAGGGCATCATGCAGCAAGTGGAGTGGTTCCGCAGCAACTCGACGCATCGGTGCAGGGGTGCGCACGAGTGCATCATCAGAGTCACCGGGCCGCTCGCCTACACGAGTGCCGTAGGCGCTGCGACAATGGGCGAATGCAAGAACAGGGTACGCCTGCCGCACAACGGCCAGTGCGATCGCAATGCCAAGGACCCGCTGCTGCGAAACATGTTCCTGTGCGAGAAGGACGCGGGCACCATCTGGAACTCGTGGTCGTGCGGTTTCGCGCGCCACTGGGACTGCCGCAATTCGGATCGGAGGCGCAACTGCGGCGCGAAGCACTATGGGGTGGCTAAGCACTTCTTTGCCCTTGACTGAGGTGCCCAGAGCCGCCAGCGCACTGAGTTTGCGTTGAGCCCTCCTGCGTATCGAGTCTGTGATGTGTTCTGGAAGCGACGAAGCCTTTTGCTTTTCTCCCCGAATGTACAATGTTTCCCGCGCTTGCGCTTCCGACCGGACCCCGGACGGCGGTCGGCGACGCGCGACGCCGGGCGACCCGCTTACCGGACCCGACCACGGACGGGCGCCCCGGCCCCGGGGTCCGCCCGCGGGCGGGGCCAGGGTTGCTCGTGCCTCGGACCCGGTCCGGTCGCGGCATTGATGAATCACGCGCGCGGCGTCATGCTGCGGTGTGGGAGACGCGGGTCTAGCGGTTTCACCCGACCCCGGAACCGCGGGCGACGCACCGGACACCGGCGCAAACCGCGCGACGTATTATCAATTAACCACCAGCACCACACGCCCACGGCCCGCACTTGCCGGCACTGGCACGCACAACGCACAGCATCTGGTTTTCGGCGCGCAACAGTTCTGGTGCTCGTGTGCCTTTGTGTACGCACTTGGTGCTCTGATTGCTTTGTGGCTCTCCCCCCGCGTCGCGACACCCTCAGCCTTCTTACTCACTCCACTGGAAACTGGGCGAGCGGGCCAGTGTTGTTTCTCGAGGGCAGCATTGAGCATGGGCGCACTCTTGGGTCTCGAGAGCAGATGGGCCGCTCCATGCAGCAACCGTTCATCCATGCCACCTCTGCTCACGTGTGGCATGCGTTCTCGGCCCACTTCTCCCAGGTGCCTGGGAGCGCGATTTCGTTGAAGATGACGTCAAAGAACATGGCGCTCGCCGCGAGCACGAAGAGGTGCCAGATGGCATTGTGGAACTCGAGGCGGTTCATGGCCCAGGGGAGGAGCCCGAGCGTGTACGTGCAGCCGCCGACGAGGACGAGGGCCGCGCTAGCCTTCGAGAAGGCGTGCATCACTGTCGGTAGCACTGGCGCCACCGCCCAGCCCATCAGCAGGAAGCACGTGACGTGCAGAGCGATGACGTCGAGGCCGGACTTTGAGAGCTTTGCGACGAAGGACACGAGGCCGACGGTCCAGACAAAGGCGAGCAATCTCATGTAGCACAGCCGCGCAGCGAAGGGCGTGTACGTGCCCGCGATTAGGAGCAGGATGCCAGTGTGATCCGCCAACTGAAGCTCCCAGATCGCACGCACCCACGGCTTGACCATCACGTTGAAGAGCGCCGAGAAGACGAGCATCGCCATGAGGCTGATGCAATAGATGACGATGCCACCGGCGACCACCGGCGGCAGAGGAGGCGACTTCGTGGCCAGCATGGCATCGCGCGTTCGGCTGAGCAACATGGCCGAACCAACCAGCCCGAGGGCCACGCCGATCGCATGCACCGTAAAGTCAGCGGCCAGCTCACGACGGCTGTAGCCCTCTGTGGTGCTGCGGTAAGGTCCGAAGCACCCATCAGGGTACCAGGGAAGGCGTTCCTTGAGCCAGTATGCCGTCCCTGGCGACCGAGCGGCCATAGATGCCTCCGGTGGCGGCTGCGGCGGGGTTTTACTGCGTTGGGAGCCATCCCGCTGCTTTGGCTTGCCCATGGGCGAGGCTGCTGAACGTCGCGGCCGTTTGTCGGGCTGCTGCATGGCTGGCACGCTTGAACTTGGAGTGGCGGCCCTTGGACGGTACTTGGACGGCGGCCGTCGTTGGCCACCTTCGCGGGCGCAAGAGATGAAGCCGCGAGGAGAAAAACCGAGCACGAAACCGCAAAGAACGGCACTCGTGGTCCGGGTCTTTAAAACGAGACTGTAACCTTGGGCCCCTCAGCACTTGCGCAAACTTAATTGCACGAAGCATGCAGATTGACCAGTCTCGTCACATGCTGTTTCGTGCAGGCAGTTCAACGCACATGACGCCCCACTGCACGCACGGCACGCAGCAAGTACTCGCGATACCATGCGATTGAGCGCCATCGTCGTTTCGACCCCAGCCGACGCCGAACCCAGCCGGTTCAACGGCGTGTGGCCGCCGTCGCCCTTGTCGGTCCAGGATCGCGAGTTCCGGCGGCCAACCACGGGCCTGAGCACGACCTCGGAGCTGCAGAGGTCTTACTGCATCACACGGCGCATGCCTCCGCTCATGCGCGCTCGCCGCTGCGGCGGTCCGCACCATAAGGGCGCCCTTCATGCGGTGGCGCAGGACTTCGAGGGTCACGGCCTCACGCCGCACGAGCCACACGACCTTGGGCTGCGCGATGATGTGCTCGATGTCGCAAGCGAGGTGGAGCGCGCGATAAGCGGGCAGCTCTCACTCGTGCGCCTCGACTTCAGGCGGCGCCAGGTCTCGCTCGTGCGCCCGGTCGAGTTTCGGCAAGGCTCGACGGAGATGATGTTCGACCAGCCGTACGTCGAAGAGGTGAGCCGCGAGCTGGCGACAGCGCTCCGGCTGGTGAACGAGGTGCTCGTGGAGCAGCGCGAGACGCCCATCGGTCTCTCGATCGAAGGGCACACGAGCGGCCCCCACAACGGCGAGCGCACGATGGAGACCGCCAAGGCGCGCGCCGTCAAGATCGAGGGGATGGTTCGCAAGCATCTCGTCCATTGGCTCGATGAGTCCTCAATTCAGTCCTCAACCTCTCCACCGCCGCCCACTCCCTCTGCGCCCAAGAGCTCCTTCAGCGGGAGCGCCGTGACGAGCGCTCCCGCACCACCCGTGCCCCCGGTGCTCGTGTGGGGATTTAGCCTGAGCGATTTGATCGTGGCGCGCGGCATGTCGTCGCTTCGGCCGCTGCCAGGGACATGCAACGACGAGCTCGCCAGCCCTGATGCGGAGAACGACCTCCCACCCGAGAGGAGGATGGAAAGGAACGATCGCGTCGAGATGCGCCTGATCGACATGCCGCTGATGGTGGTGCTCAAGGCCAAGGAGGAAGTCAAGGCGGCGGTCAAGGCGGCCGCCGAGGCGGCCGCCGAGGCGGCCGCCGAGGCTGCTGCTGTGGCGCTGCTAACACCCGAGGCCATCCTCGAGAAGCAGAAGCCTACACGCACACCAGGCGCACGCAGAGACAGAGACTCACGCGTCTCGACAGAGAACATGGGGAGTGATCCCCCGGCAGCGCCCGCGACGGCGCGGGTGGTGGGCGAGGGCGGCGAGGAGAGCGCGCCGGCCGCCACGCAGCCAGATGGGTCGCCCGGGTCTGAGGAGTACGGCACGGGCAAGGCGCCAACGGCCGACGCCCTCGACGGCGCCATGATGCCGGGCAGCGACGTGGGCATGAGCTTCTCACGCAGGTCAGGCAAGCCGACGAAGGGTCTCGAGGAGCGAGCCGCCCTTCTCGGCCGCCTCTTCGTGCACGTGCGCGGCAAGACGCTGCCCGTGCTCGTCGGGGAGGGGCATCAGACTGCATATTGGCTCGGCCTCACGGCCGTCCAGCGCTATCTTCGGCTGCCGGACTCATACACCACGCCCTTCTCGATGGAGCTCACCCCTCAGCGTGTGCTCGCGAGGGAGCCGCCGCTCGCACTGCTGCCCGGGATGGGCAGCCGGCCCACCACCCCTGCCGAACGATGGCGTTGGCTCAAGAACGGGCAGCGGCTGTGCGATTGCGGCCTGCGGGACGGTGATCACGTCTTCGTCGACGTGGGCGACGGCGTCGGCGAGGCTCTCTCAAAGGTCTTTGTACCCTCGTCGCGCCCCTTCAGCGCCAAGCCGGCGCTCGTCACACGCGACGAGCGTGTGGGCGAGGCGGTGGTGCGCTTCGAGCGGGTCCACATCTCCGTCGGTGCGGACCCGATGGCCATCACTGGCGAGGAATGCTTGCTCGACAAGACGGACCAGCTGCCCGACGTGCGACCGACCGTGCGTTACAGCCTCATCGACCGGCTGCCCTCCGCACGTCTCGTGGCCGACTACGGCACGTGGCTCGCCCGGCGCAAGGGCGAGGGGCCCAACGGCGCCGCCGACCCCGCCGCCATCACCTCCGATGAGAGCTTCGAGGACTTTAAGAGCGTCTTCGAGCGCGTCTCCGTCGTCGACATGCCCAAGAGTGGAGAGTGGGTCTCCGACGTTCGCGCCATCCTGTGGAGTCGGTATGATCTCCTCATCTACTGCTTCTACTCGCACGGGGGCGCCAAGGACGCACCCGGCCAGCCGCCTCCCAACCCCAAGGATAAGAACAGTCGGCACGGCCAGATCACCATGCTCGACTGCTGGGACTTCGTGCGCGCGTGTGGCCTCACCTCGCCCACGCTCGGGATCAACGAGCTCGACGTTCAGATGCCCGACCACGAGCTGCGCCGCAAGAAACGTCTGGAACTCATCCACCTGCCCGAGAGCCGCGTCTCTTTGCCCGAGTTCGTCGAGATGCTCGTGCGCGTCGCGCTCTACAACCAGCCGGACATTCTCAAGCCCCTCAGGGAGGTCAAAGACGCCCTCAAGGACATATTAGAGCAGCACGTGAGCCCGGTCTATGAGTCGCCCATCCCCTCGTCGTGCCTGGGCAATGCGGGAGTCTCGCCGTTCACGCCACTCGACCCGGCCACCCGCCGCATGCTTCGCATGCATGCCATCTCGCTCCGCATGCTCTTCGAGCAGCATGTGCGCGATGACGTGACTGGGTACGCGATCCGCGTGCGCGAGGTCGACAACCTCTTTCGCGAGTCCGGGATGTACCGCGCGAGCACCTCCGATGAGATGCTCACTCCAAAGCAGCTCGTCTCCCTCTTCGGCTCGATGGTGCTTGGTGGCCATTCGGAGCCCGCGCTCGCGGCGTGGATGCAGCGCCACGCGCCCCTCTTCCCCCATCTGCCAGCCCCCACTCTGGACGGCACCGGCCGGCTGACGGTGCTGCCAGGGGGTGGGCTGCTGCAGTGGGAGTTTGAGGAGCTCATCGCACGTGCGGCGCTGCTCAGGTACGCTGCGGACACAGTCACTCCTGACCACATGAAGGTCAACGAGCTCTGCCAGATGCTGCGCGCACGCGCACGGCCAAAGGTTGGGCGTCTGCGCGGCTCCGTGCCATGGCTTGCGGCGCCTCCGATGGAGTACACGTATGACAACGGGCCGACGGGCGGCAACGGTGCGCGACTCACGCTGCCGCGCCCGATTGACGAAGCGAAGGCGAACGCCGAGCGCGTCAAAGCCGTCTCGTCGCTGCTCAAAGTGCGCCAGCCGCCGCCCAAGGCAGCCGCCAAGGACGACAAGGGCGGCGGCAAGAAGAAGAAGTGAGCGTACGTGCGCGCGGCGGGCATGGATCATCTTGGGATCGATCTGGCGATATGGATCTCCTAATGTGGATCTCCCGCCGAGATGGTCTCGTCGGCGCTTATCGGCGCACTGGGCCATGGATCTGCACACTCTCTCCCGAGATCTACCCGAGATCCATGGCTCAGTGAGGCGAGAGAGTCGGGATCACCCCGGGTCTAGCGGACTCCAAGCGCGTGATCGAACTCGTCGACAGCTTGTTCACATGTACTGGTGCGCTGGGGGGGCGCTGGGGGGGCGCCGGACCGAGGTGTGGCGATTCGTCGAGATGCATTGCGCTCAACGCTGGCCAACTTATGTTGTGGTTGGTGCTAGGTTGGTGCCAGCGGCCCGGCGCGTGCGTTCTCGCTGTATGGAAATCGCATGGTGATAATTGCTAATAATGCGCCTCTGAAAGGAAGCGCCCAAAATAATTGCATGTGAAAAAAGAAGCTATACGTAGAAGGGCACGCCCATCACAACTCTCTGTGATCTCTGATCAAATCTGTCGATAGGCAGTAGATTCGCAGGCCGACCCGTCTTGCGCCGATCTATACCCTGTAAGCTTTCCTAAAGGCTTCACGGTACGCGAGGACCTCGTCAGGCATCGGCAGCCGCGTGGGCTTCGAGCCAGAGCGCAAACGATTCGTCTCAAGGTCTCTTTCCAAAGCGGGTGGAATTGGCGATCGGTGCTGCTGACGACTTGAGGGCTCTCGATCTGCGGTAGTAATGCTGCGACGGGTCGTGGCGCTCCGGGAGGGAGTTTGCACCGCCTGGTGCGCGTCGCGAACGCCCTTCTGCTCGTGTTGCTGTTGGGACTTCCCTGGAGAGAGCCGATCATGGAGCCGATCTGGGTCGAAGCCGCCGCGACCACGGATGAAGGCAGCCGGTGTTGGTGTCTCTTGCAGCCAGTCCTTTGCGAGTCGAAGTTCCCGCGCACGCCTGTACGCGCGCAGCCTCTTCTTTGTGTCCAGCACCGCTTCCTCTTCCTTTTTTTGACGATCGGCTTGCAACAACCTGACCTCCGCCATCCTCCAATTCTTCATCAAAGTTTCGAGGGCAAGCTCCTCCTCCAACGTGGATGGAGTCGGCGATGGAACCGGCGGTGAAGTCGGAGATGAAAGTGCAGCACCTTTCTGCTCAGACGAGGCAGCTCCGTTGGTAATGAAATCGTCCAAGGCGTATTGGACGAGGAGTTGATCCTTCTTCGCCGTCTTCACAAGCGTCTTCACCGCTGTCTCCTCCGCAATGGCCTCAACCGGTCGCTCGGCTGTGGCGCCGGCCTTCATGTAAGAGTTCATCCTTCGTTGGCTGGGCGGGCCCTGCGAGAATAGGGCGCTCAGCTCCTGCACCTCAGGTGATGGCCACGTCGAAGTCATGTTGCGAAGCATATTGAAACCGGACGGCGTCGCAATTTTGTTTCATTGGGCGAGTCCAACTTTCACCTTCAATGCATGCAATTCACAGAGAACGTGGTCATAGCGATTTCGACCGTCGCCGTGGAAACACAACCTGGTGACTGGGGTACTACTGTGGTTGGTGCGAGCTGTGTTCACAGAAAGACTAACGAGAAAATGAGCGTCAGCTTCCTGAGCGCGGTGACGACCCGAACGCGTCAGACTCAAGCACGTCGTGTTCAAAGTGGTTGCGGGGTCCACGTTTTGTTGCCACGCTTCAACCCTGCGGCATCGGACGGTCTCCGAGAATTAGTCGAAGCTTCGCCGCTAAAGGACGGTCCGGCAGTCCTGTTCCAAGTATGCAGTCTGCATTTGGACCGAGCGTTGGAGCGCATGACAGCTTTGCACGGCGCAGGAGCACCCATCTTCGTCGAAAAGTGCCCAAAGGGTGAGGCAAGCACGTGCCTCTTCCGGTGCTGTGACTTGAGCCGCCTACTCGACTCCGTCTTGCGTGACATCCCACTCTGCCGCGTGCTGACCCGGTTGCCGTTTATCGCCTCGGTTTGCAGCCATTCGGCTGCCGAGGTGGCAGCCGCGTTTGTGTTGGCATGCGAGATCGCAGCAGCAGACGCTGGCAAGGTGAAGCTCAGCGCTCCCACCTCCTTGCGTCGGACTCTTCTCGACGCAGTCCTCCGTTCGCCCGTGGCCTCGAGTCTCGTGACCACCGGAGAGACGCTCACCTTCCAAGTGGCCAGATGCTTCGGCGCCGCCTACTTTTATGACAGCGAGGCGGTGCCGTCGTGGTGTCCCTCTGCAGACTCACTCGAATCGCCTCTCGGCCCCTCCGAGCAGCACGGCCATTGGCACTCGGCGAATGCGTTGGACAAGAGCGGTGCCAAGCTCTCGGTGTGCCGCGCGTTCTACAAGCTGTCGGAGGTGTTCCATGAGGAGCCGAGCTTTCGAAGCGCGCTGACGGACGCGGTACGGGGCTCCGCATGCATCGACATCGGTGCGAGCCCGGGCGGGTGGACCGATCTCTTGTCTCGGCATGCGCGAGTTGTCGCCGTCGACCCCGGCGATCTGGAAGCCGAGATTGCGTGCCGACCGAGCGTCGTGCACCTTCGTAGGCTCGTCGGTTCGGATGCCGACTCCGACGATGCGATTCGGTGTGCCCTGCGGCCTGCACTGGCGGCGGACTTTGTCGTGTGCGATGCCAACATCGCGCCCAGTGACGCCGCCTCCTTGCTCGCCCATCTGGCGGCCTCCGGACTCCTTGCCGCCGGGTGCAAGGTGGTCTTGACCCTCAAGGCCCAGTGCAAGGTGCGGGGAGGGTTGCAAGGCCAGTGCACCAGGAGGCGCCTCGAGTCCGAAGCCGTTGCGGCGCTCGGTAGCAGCTTTGAAGGCGTCCGTGTGCGCCATCTCTTTGCGAATACGCAGCACGAGACCACCCTAACGGCGCTCTTTACCGGCGCCCAACACGGCGCTTCCGAGCAGCAGCGAGCGGGCACAGTTCTCTCTCGAGCGATTCAAGGGCAAGGAGCAGCATGAATAAAATGTCAACAGTTTAATATTCTAGCGCGTGACCGGTATGTATTGGTGTTTGTGGCCAGTCTGTGGCTCGAACTTGCGTGGACCGAGGTGAGCGCAGTGCCTTCCACCGAGACGTGCGTGTGGATTGAGACGCGTCGTCGCAGGCGCCTAGCCGCCCTTTTCTCCGCGTCCCTCTCCGTCCCTCTGGACGCGCTCGCACACGAGCGACGTCGGGAGCCGATGCTCGAATGCACGGCGTGCAATCGCCAATTTTTCAGCACCGAAGCGCTCATTCAGCACACCGAGGCGAAGCATGGCAAGACTACCGTGCACCGCGGCGTGCGAGCATGGGAAGACAGCCGCAACCAGCGCGGAGAACTTACGACTGGCCAGGAAGCTGCAGCTTGCACGTACGAGGTGGGCTCGCATTGCTACGACTATGACACCGAGATGTGGGAGTGCGAAATCTGCTACCGCCAATTCTACGGAAAGCGTGACCTCGAGCAGCATCTCAACTCCGGTGCCCACGAGGCGGAGTTGTACCGGTGTCAGGGCTGCCAACGCACGTTTCGGAACTTGGGTGCACTCAACCAGCATGTCACCGCGACAGACTGCTCGCAGCGCGCGGCGCGCCAGGTGCGCACGCTGCTGAGTGACGCTCAACGCCTCCCTGGCCTGCTGCAGCTTACAGACCGAAGCTTCAGCGCGAACCGCGCGGCACCAGCCGAGGGCACACTCTACTTCGATGGTGGCGCGACGCCCAACCCAGGATTGGGTGGCGCAGGCTACCGGCTGCTCGATGATCGCAACATCGAGGTTGCCCGGCGCGCCATCGGCATTTATCCCTACCATGACGTGACGAACAACCAAGCCGAGTACATCGCACTGATCCAAGGGATGATAAAGGCCCAAGACGAGGGGATGAAGCGGCTCGTAGTCAAGGGCGATTCGGAGGTGATCATCAAACAGATGACGGGCCAGTATCAGTGCTTATCGGAGCGCCTCGTGCCTCTCAACGAGTATGCCAAGGAGTTCGAGGGCGCCTTCATGTCGGTTCGTTACGAGCACATCCCGCGAACGCAGAATACGGTCGCCGACTCGCTCGCCAGCCTGGGCAAGACGAACGACGCCGATTACGAAGTGACGCTCGACGTCGATGTGTACCCACCCATCCGCAGGTGAGGCGCGCACGGGTGGAGGGGGGAGGACAGGTGTGTCAGTCTGATGTGGCAGCTGGTGATGCTCGAGGGAGAGTCGCGGAGGCCTTAGTTTCAGGACCAGACTCGGCTGATCGCGCAGCTGCTTCGCCACCTCCTCGGCCGACGAGCCGGAGACGTCGATCCAAGTCTTCGAGAAGAGCGGGCGTGCCATGGGGAGAACAGCGGGGGAACAGCCGGCAGAAGTTGAGTTGAGTTGATGCGGCGAGGCTCCTGCCCGCGAGGCTGTGAAATTGGAGTGGTCTGTTCATTGTGCGTGGTACGATTTCGGAGTTGGTGCGTGGTGCGACGTTGTGAATCTGAATGCATGTGTTACACCTCGTTCGTCCTGTGGGACCTCTCTCGGTGTCCGCTTGGTGTAAATTTGTTTGGAACGAAACTTAAACGAAACCATTGCCCTTGCGCCAAATTGCCTTGCGCATGCGTGCCCTTGAAAGCCCGAGGCCCGCCCGGAACACCAACTTGACCCTTACTTTGCGAGGACGAGACGAGGACGACGGCTATTGTTGATCATGTTGTTGATACCGAACGTAGAACCCCCCCAAATCAAAATAATTATGGAGGCCCCCGCCCTCCTCAACACCTAATCCATCCTGCGTGCCGACCCTTCAGAGAGTACGCTGAACAGCCCATTCATATAATGGATTCCGCTTCACACTACGCACTTCGCTCTCGTGTTAACGTTCACACTTCGCATCGCGATGGCGGACCCTCGCCAGCAATCATGGATGCAGTTCCTCCGCGGCCACAGGGTCACGCAACTCCTGCGAGTGCCGCTCCGCCTCTTTGCGAGGGCCTTCTCGATCGCGCAGAGCCTCGTGCGCCTCGTGTTCGACCGGCTTCCGCTGCTCTCGGTCGGCGGATCGCCACCGCCGCCGCCACCGCTGCCAACGGGGCCGCAGACGCTCCTGCTCGTGCGCCACGGTCAGTCGATGCACAACATTGCCAGCGTCGCCAAGTACGGCGATACGGGCGCGGACGCGAGCCTCTTCGACGCGCCGCTCTCGCCGCTCGGCGAGACGCAGGTCGCTGCGCTCGCAGGCCACGAGCTGCTCGCCAAGGCGGAGCTGATCATCTCCTCGCCGCTCACGCGCGCGGTGCAGACACTCTTCGGCGCTTTCCCGCCGTTGAGCGGCGCGCCGCCCGCGCCAGTTGAGCTGTGGCCGCTGGTCTCGGAGCACCTGACTGACTCGTGCGACATCGGCACCGGCGCGGCTGAGCTCGCCAAACGCTTCCCGACGCTCCATGCCTCGACGCTGCCCGAGGTGTGGTGGTACACGGGCGGCGTGCAGGAGACGGCCGCCGGCTCACGCGAGCGCTACCGTGAGTGTGGGTTCATGGAGCCCGAGCTGATGTTCATCGGTCGGGTCGACGCTTTCGTGGAGAAGCTGCGCCAACGGCCAGAGAGCGTGATCGCCATCTTTGGCCACTCGGACTTTTTCAACTATCTCATGGAGCGCCACTGCGGCGTGTTCGACTATTGGCTCGAGAATGCCGAGCTGTACTCCATGGAGCTGCCGCGCAAGCCGCCGGCCGCGCCGCCGCCGCCAGAGAGTTCGTAAACCTTCCTGAGTCCATTGAGAGAAGCAGAGAACAATGGACGGGGAGCGGGACGCGACACCCAATGGATGCCCCCAACACCCGTAATCAGTAAAAGTCCATTTCATCATGTCCTTCGCGTCCTGGTGAGCGTCCACACGCTCCGTCCGGTTGGTTCAATTGCGCGCCGAGCGCGTGCAGCCATGGCGCAGGATTATAAGATGGTCTCACAACAAATGATGCCCGCATCGCCGTATCATCGGCAGGCTCCTACGCTGCGGCAGAGCCGATCTCAGGAGAGTCTCATCGCGCAGGCGCTGCGCGACAGGGATGCGCGGAACTTTGCGCTGGACCAGATGCAACGCTACCGACTCGATGTGCAGATTTCGCACAAGGTCGCAGCAGCGAATCGGAGGATGATGCAGGAGCGCGAGGCGATAGCGACGAAGCTGCTAGAGGCTGGTTACTTGCGGGACAAGGCCATCGAGCGTGCTGTGGCCAGCAAGCACGAGCAGGAAGCGCGGAAGATGCGGCAGGTCGCCGCAGAATCAGCCGAGCTTGAACGGGAGAGGGTGATCAAGGTGAAGAAGGCGCAGGAGGCGCGCGATCAGTACCAGAGGGAGATTGCCGAGCACAATGCTGCGGAGGAGGAGAAGCGGCAGCAGATGCTCCTCAAGGTGGCGGAGGAGGAGGCGCTCGAGCGCATGCGTAAGGCCAAGATCATGGTCGAGCACGAGGCTGCCGGCCGACGACGGCTGCAGGCGGTGGCCGTGCAGCGCGAGGAGATACGACTGCAGCGGGCCGCTGCTCTCGAGGTGCAGCTGCGGCGTGCGAGGGTGGTCAAGGCGGCCAAGGAGGCGTGGGTCGAGCAACAGATCAAGGTCGCCGCCGCGGAGCGGATGGCCCAGGCCGAGCGTCGACGAGCGGTGGCGGCCCAGGCGAAGGTGGCGGAGCAGGAGGCGTACGCGCGACGGAACGCGGCCGAGGAGGAGAAGCGGATCCACATGCTGCAGCTCGTTGCCGAGCGTGAGGCTGAGCAGCAGCTTCGGGTTGCGGCGACCGCCGCCGCCGCGAAGGCTGCGGGCGAGCAACGGGTCGCTTCGGTGGCGTCTCTGAATGCGTCCAAGGTGGCGGAGCGCGCGGCGAGGGTTTCGATCCAGCTCGAGCGCGCGGTGTACCTCAAGGCGCAGCGCGAGGTGAGTCACCAAGCCGAGATCGAGGCGAAGGTGCGTGCGCGCGAGGTGGAGCGACGTAGGCGCATCGCCAAAGCGCAAGAAGTGAAGCAGCAGCAGCAGCGATACTACGCCGAGCGAAACGCGGCGCATGATGCTAAGTTCGAGGAGGCGAGCATTGCGCACTTCCATCGGCAGGCCTCGCGGCTCGCCCAGTCCTTTTCACAGGACCGTCTCCTCGATCACGAGCTCAACGAATGGCGCAGCACGAGCGGAACTCCGCTGCTGCTCACCTCCTCGCGCTCGACGGGGGCGCTGCTCAGCTCCACATTTGGAGCGAGGGAGTAGGCATGCCGCCCTGAGGATGCTCAGATGCATACAGACAGGCACTCAGATGCACTCGCTCAGATATGCACGACGTGCACTCGGAGGGGTGTGTACTGTCTCCATCGCATGCATGCGGCATGCGCGTTGTGCTCGCGTGCCGAACGTAGAACGTTGCAGCTTGCACGTTTGTTTATGGTGCGCGCGCGCCGCGGTTTAAGCCCGTTGCCGGCATGGCCGGGGGTGGAAACAACTATGCAAACAGTGACAACAATTCGATTGAACTGATCCTGGGAATCAATGTGCCCGGACGGGCGATTACACGTGGCTGCCCCCGGACGCGTCTGCGACGTGCGACGTCGGCACGTCGCGCGACCGGGTTTATTTGCTGCCGCCGCAGCCGCCGCCTCACCATCCGCGGCCGCGGCCGCCGCGCCCGGGCTCGCCGATTGCGCTCGCTTCAGGCCGAAGTTGGCCACGGCGCCACTCTCGTGTTCTTCGACTTGCGCAGAGCGCCTGGAGATGGCCCGAAGCAGCCGAAGCAGCCGCCGCCGCCCCCACTCACTTGCTCCACCACCTGTCGCGATTTGGATGCGAGGGCGTCCGCTGGCGTCGCGTCCGAGGGCTCCAGCGCGAGCCTCAGAAGCTCGACGCTCTCGGCCGCGCTCGGTCGCTTGGCCGGTATGCGATGTGTCATCGCGCGTACGAGATCGGCCATCGGGCCAGCCGGCCATTGCGGAGGGAGCTGGCCGTGGGCCTTGAGCCGTTCGACGCATTCGGTCAGGTCCATATTAGGCAAGCCGGCCAGGCCCTCGACCTCGCTTGCGACCTCGCCGCTCGCGACGACCGCGTGCCAGATGGCGAAGAGGGTCATCCCAGCCGAGAAGACATCCGTTTCGCGTGGGTCGTATCCCTCGTCGCACCCGAGCTCCGGCGCCGAGTAGAGCGACCCAATCGCCGAGTCGTCCAGCGGCGCACAGCCCTCTGAGCGGAGGCCGTAGAGCCGTCCATCGGCGGCGCCACCACCATCGCTGCTGGGCGGGACGCGGCATGCCAACCCAAAGTCACCGAGCTTGAGGAGCCGACTCCGCTGCTGCCCCTCCCCATCGCCGTGAGCGCCGGAACTCAGAAAGCAATTCCATGGGCTGACGTCGCGGTGCGCGATGCCATGCCCATGGATCCAGGCTACCGCTGTTAGGATCGCGCGAGCCCAGCTGATTCGCTCCGCCTTGCTCACAGCCGCACCTCGCTCCGCCTCCACAGCATCCCAGAGCTCTCCGTCCACACGCTCCAGGAGAATGCGCATACAGCCGTTCTGCACCCATGCAAAGTGATAGCGTACGATCGCGTCGCATGCCGGCAGGGACGCGTGCAGCAAGATCTCGGCCGTGAGCTCGGGCAGAGCCAAATCACCTTCAGGAAGCCTGACGGTTTTCAGCGCGTAGCTGCGACCGTCGAGGCATGCCTCGGGCACAATGCTTTGCACGCTGCCAGATGAACCGGCGCCGAGCAACTTGCCGCACGTCAGGGAAAGGGTCACGACGTCGTCGAGGCTGTAGGACATCCCGATGGACTACGAGCACCTCGCTCGCGTCGTGTGGCGCCCCTGCATGGCGCCCCGGCAAGAACCTGTGTGTGTGGTCTTCGAGAGGGATAAGCACTTCACACCCCATGGCCCAGTAATAAAGTCAGAATCTAAAAACACAAGATGCTGATTCTCAGGTGCCCCACCTTGCGCATTGCATTCGCGTTGCATTCGCGGCGTCTAAAGCTCTCCATTTGACTTGATGAACTGACTTGACTAGACTTATTGGGTTCGTTAAACCATAACTGTGAAGTTCTTCGGTGGTTTCCCAGAGTGCTCGCTTTTTAGTGCCTTTGCTCGTGCTCAAGAACCTCAAAGCGGCACCCCTGCGTGCAGCACGCGGGGCGTGCATGAGTGCCGTAGGCGTCACCGCCGGCGTGCCCGTCGCGGCGTTCGCCACGGTCGTCGAGGGTAAGGGGATGAACGGGAACGCCGCTGAGAGCGGCACGGACGATGAGGCTCTTCAGCAGCGCTTGGCGGAGAACGATAAGGTGCTTCGTGCTCTTGCATGGGGCGATATCGATGCCCCGCCGGATGCAACGCTTGTCGAAGCGAGCGAGCCGCTTCCCAATCGCAAGGGCTTCGACCCGTACAAGCCGGCGGCGGCGCCGCCTTGGGAGCAACCGGGTCAGAGTGCGGGCGGCTGCATTCTCATGTAGGAGCTCATTCCACTGCTCTTCGCCCGAGGCGATGCGTGACCACTGCGCTGGCCGAGAGCGGCCTGGCCCGCGCTCCGCTCCGGCTGCACCATGCTGGCGAAGAATCACAGCGTGCCGTGTTTGACAATCAAAATCGAGAACTTGTGTGCATGATGAACCTTCCTGTGACCCACGCCGTGAAATTGTAACTAGACTCCGGCGACTAGTGTTGCATGTTGCACACATTCCGTATGTGTTCAAATTTCTCGTCAAACACAGGTCGTGCGGTACCCTGCTGGATTTTCTGTTAGCGCGCGAACTTAGACCCACCATCGAATCTGCACGGCTCTCGCCACGAATGCTGGGGGGGCCTCGGCGGCTTGACACATTATGACACATGTGCGCGAGTCCTCTCTCAGCAGCCTGGCGTCCTGCAGCAGGCCTTCCTCCCCACCGACTTACCCCCATCGCCTTCGGCCGCGCGTGGGACAGCCCGCCTCGCTGACATCGAGGCATCGGGCCCACTTCGGACCTTCAGCTAGGTGCGCCTCAATGCAAGGCTCCCAGCGTCCGAGCGCCGTGACGAGCACCGAGCCTCTTGAAAGCACGCCGCTCCCGCCCGAGATCTGATCAGCTGGTGCTGGTGCTGGTGCTCGCGCCCCGAGCTCCCGAGCTCCCGAGCCATCACACGGCGGCATCGGACACGGCATCGTCATGAGCCAATGACGCGTTCCGCGCCGCCCCCCCCCCCTTGTTCTGCAACTTGCCCGCCTTACCCAGCGGCGGCTGCTCGAGGGACAGCGCGCCACGAGGACGTCGAGGCCACGGGTCCTCTTGGAACGCTCAGCGAGGGATGCCTCGGTGTGAGGTTCATCGACCCTCGCGTCATGGCGTCTGAGCCGTCGGCCGATCGGCATGTCAGGCTGCGGTCGTCCGCTTCACATCCTGGCGTTCTTCGTAGCTGTCGACAGCTCCATTCCTGGCTCCGACAGACGAGGGCGGGCATTCTTGCAGAACACAACCAGGCCAAGGCACAGCCCGATCAGTCCAATGAACAACGAGAAGCAGGCGATGAGAATGGAGGCGACCGCAATGCCCGCAAGCCTCTGCCCGGTGAAGCACCACGTCGAGATGCAGTTCATCTCGTCGTGGTCGTCGTGGTCGTGGACCGCAACCTTCGCCTCCAAAGCCGTTAGACGGTCGGTGAGCACGTTGGTCTCGTAATTGGGCCATGATTGGCGCTTGCCGGAGAAGACGTGCGTCCTCGCGCCGATGAACTGTTGCGTCGTGGCGGCGAGCTCGGTGGTGAAGGTGATGAAGCCCACTGGCTGTTGGATCAACGCGAGCGCTTGCGTACTGAAGGTCAGAAGCTGCGCCGGCAGTTTCGAGAACCAGTTGGTTTCGGCGAGCGCCTGGCCCTCGGGCGACAGGATGAACTTGACGAAGTAGTCCAGCACGGACGCCGAGAGTGCGTCCATCGACGTCAGGTTACGGTCGAGGTAGAAGTACGAGAACAGCACGATCGGCCACGTCGTTGGTCCAGCCTGGTCGTACAGATTGACAGCCGAGAAGTCGAGAGTCGCGTTGACCGGGAAGGCATTGGCCGCGAGCACCGCCAGCGCAGCGGCGCCAATGTTGGCGTTCTTGGAGGTGAGATAGACCCCATCGCGGTTTTTCAGTGCAATCTCTGCAAAGCCCTTCTCGTGGCCATGGCCAGCGTCCATGTACCCGATCGCGTTCGGAGTCGTGTCGATGGCATCTGCCATGCCCTGCGACCCCTGCACCGGAGTGGTGCCGGGGACCGACGGGAAGGTCGGGCCCGTGGAATACGGCGCGCCCGCGGCATTGACCCACGATGCCGGACATTTGCCGTTGAGGTACTGGGTGATGCCCGAGCTCGAGGACGAGCCATCGGCGCGCCGGTGCACCTTGATCTCGCCTTTCGCCGTCATCTTGGGGTTGAGCGCCTTGATGTCGGGGTGGTCCCAGGTGGTGATTTGGCGCGTGAAGATTTTCGCGAGCAAGCAGGCGTCGAGGTCGATTGGTGCGCCGCCGAGCTCAGCCTCTGGCACGTTGTGGAAGACGCTGATGGCGCCCAGCGCGAATGGTACGTGGAGCATCTCGCGCCCGCTGTTCCGGATATCATTGTACAGAACGCTAGTCATCGGGATGTCGCCCGAGCCAAAGTGATTGTACGACTTGAAGCCCGTTGTGACGTCGCCCTTGAACTCGGCCTGGCCCACACCCGAGCCAACGCCACGATACGTCATCGTGAGCGGCAGCTTGGAGCGCCCCTCGAGCAGGTCCATCGCCTCCCAAAACAGGCGCTGCGGGTTGGTGGTGCCCGAGCCATGCACGTTGATCACCTGCGTCAGGCCATCAACGTATGGGATCGTGATCGTCTGAGCGTACGCCCCCCCAGCGAGGAGGACAATGACAGCGGAAGTGGTGCGCATGATGCGAAGACGAGTCGCGGAAGTCCACGCGCACGAGATTGATGAGGAGATCCAAAAGACGTGGTCGGGAAGTGCACGTGCTAGACTTTTGGAAATGAATTTCCAAAGTCGCCGCATGTGGAGCACAGTGTGCGACGGCCTTGTCTTTTCGTTAGAAAAAATGGGTTCACACGAGTCAAGGTCGGGAAGACCTCGCAACACGAGCGATTGATCGGATGATCGCTGCCGGACAATACATGCAATCTATGGCGGGAAGGGACATTGGGGTTCCCCATGTCCTGAAGTAGTTCAAGTTGAACTTGAACTGAAGTAACCCTCCCGGCTTCCCCCGGTTAACCGTCTTCTTTTCATCTACCCCGGGTACCCGGTACAAGTATAAGAACAGTTCAGGCTTCAGGGGGCGGGAAGGCCGCGGGAGGGGATTGCTTTGGGTGTGGGGAGGGATAATAGCTCCCCCACTAGGTACAGGTCGTGCCGTACGTTCACACGCGTGTTTCTGGACGGCGACGCGTGTGTGTCCACGCGCCGATTCTCGTTTTAGGAGAGAGACGTCGCGATGGACGGCTCGACGCGCCTCATCGTCAAGGGCTTGCCCAAACACTGCGACGACAAGCGGCTGCGCTCCCACTTTGAGGCGCTCAGTGATGACGTGACCGACGTGCGCGTCATGCGCACCAGGGAGGGCAAGTCTCGTTGCTTTGGCTTCGTTGGCTTCCGAGACGCCGAGGCAGCTGCGATTGCGCGCAAGGCGACGGAGCGCTCGTACATTGATACATCGCGCATCAGTGTCGAGCCTGCAAAACGTGTGGGCGACGAGGAGCTCGCGCGGCCATGGAGTCGCCACTCCAAGGGCTCATCCGCCTACCTGCACAGCCACCCCGAGGAGTCCGCATCCCCCAAAAAGGCGGACGTTGGTGGCGCGAAGGCGAAGAAGCGCGGCAAGTTGGACGACCCGATCGCGGCGCGTGTGCACTCGGACCCGAAGCTCGCCGAGTTTCTCGAGCTGATGGCGCCCAAGAGCAAGCAGAAGCAGCTCTGGAGCAACGATCTGACCGGCGGGGTGCCCGAGCCCTCCCGGCAGAGAACAGCGCCCGCAGGCCCCAAGCGCGCCGCAGCGGGCAAGGGTACGGACGAGGAGGGCAGCGAGGAGGAGGACGAGGACGAGGATGATAGCGAATATGACGAGCTGCCAGCCGCGCCGCGCAAGGGCGGAGCTACTGTGGGTGACGAGGGCGACGGCGAGGAGGAGGAGGAGGAGGAGGAGGAGGAGGAGGCGACGGTGGCGTCCAAGGCTGGTCGCGAGATGAGTGATCTGGACTACTTGCAGTCCAAGAAGCGCAAGTGGCTCGACGACGAGGACGATGAAGAGGGTGAGGAGGAGGGCGAGGAGGAGGGCGAGGAGGAGGAGGAGGAGGAGGAGGAGGGCGAGGAGGAGGAGGAGGAGGAGGAGGAGGAGACTGATTGGGGCGGCGCCGCGGCCGTGAGCGACACCCGTGATGGCACCGACGCGGCGAGTGGGACTGCAGCTGAGGCGGCTGCCGACTTGGGTGAACACGGCCGGCTGTTCGTGCGCAACTTGCCGTTCAGCGTGACCGAGGATGAGCTGCGCGGAGTATTCGAACGGTTCGGGGAAGTGGCAGAGGTGAGCGTGCCCATGGATGCGCACACGCGGCGCGGCAAGGGCTTTGCGCACGTCCGATATGCGCGTCCCGAGCATGCCGTCAGTGCCCTTTCTGAGCTCGATGGTGCCGTCTTCCAAGGGCGTCTGCTGCACCTGATGCCCGCGCGCGAAAGCGCCGCCGAGCGGCGGCGCGCGGCGGCGGCGGCGGCGGCGGCGGCAAACGGGAGTGTCGGCGCCGCTGGCAAGGGCGCTGCGTACAAGGAGCAAAAGGAGGCGGCGATCAAGGCCAAGGCGACCGACGCTACGAACTGGAACGCGCTCTTCATGCGTCCCGATGCGGTGGGTGACGCGATGGCGAGCCGTTACGGCGTGGCCAAGGCTGACTTTATCGACCCGAGCGCGGACACGTCGATGGCCGTGCGCCTGGCACAGGGAGAGACCCACCTCATCGGCCAATCGACGGCGTGGCTCGCGGAGCATGGCGTGGACCTTGAGGCGTTGCAACGGGCGGTCCAGGGCGACGGCGGTCCGCGCGGCGGTGCAAACGGCGGCGCCAGTGCAGGCGGCACGCAGCGCTCGAAGCTGCTCATACTCGTCAAGAACCTCTCGACGGACGTGACCGAGGATGAGCTCGTGACCCTCTTTGGACGGTATGGGCAGCTCGGCGCTGTACTCCTCACGCCCGCCCGCACGCTCGCGCTGGTCGAGTTTCTCGAGGTTGGCGAGGCGCGGAAGGCCTTCCGTGCCGTCGCGTACACCAAGCTCCATGGAGTGCCGCTGTACCTCGAGTGGGCGCCCGTGGGGGTGCTCGGGAGCAAGGGCGCCGCCGCGGAGCCGACGGCGCCGGCAGAGCCGATCGCTCCGGCGGCGGCCAAGGCGGGTGTCGTGGCGGCGGGGGCGGCGGGGGGCGAGCCCGAGGAGACCGTCGACGCGGACGATACAGAAGGGCGCACAGTCTTCGTCAAGAATCTGAGCTTCGGCTCGACTAAGGAGGATCTCGAGGCTCTCTTTGGGCGCCGGTATGGCGTGCGCGCCGCCACCGTCGTCACCAAGCCCGACCCAAAGTCGTCGAATGCCAAGCGCCTTTCGATGGGGTACGGCTTCGTTGAGTTCAAGACGGCCGCCCACGCGCAGGCGGCGCTGCGCGAGATGGCGGGCGCGCGGCTGCACGAGCACGTGCTGCAGCTAAAGCTCTCTACACGGACAACCGCCACGGCCACTGGCGCCGCCGCCGCGTCATCCAAGGGCAAGAAGTCCAAGGTGGCGGCGGGCGGCGCGGGCGGCGCGGGCGGCGGCGCGAGCATGGAGCCGAGTGCGAAGCTGCTCGTGCGCAACCTCCCCTTCCAAGCGAGCCAAAAGGAGATCAAGGAGCTCTTCCAGACGTTTGGGCAGCTCAAGACGGTGCGCGTCCCTAAGAAGTTTGACGGGCACCACCGCGGCTTCGCCTTCGTGGAGTTTGTCTCGAAGGCCGAGGCGAGCAAAGCCAAGAACGCGCTGCACGCGACGCATCTGTATGGGCGCCACCTGGTGCTCGAGTACGCCGAGGAGGAGCGCTCCGTCGAGGCGATGCGCGAAAAGCTGCGCGGGCAGCAGGCGGCCGCCGCCGACGAGGAGTCGGCTGGCGGTGCCAAGCGCAAGAAGCGCAAGGGGGCGGATGGCGAGGGGGAGGGGCTGCTCGATGATCTCGACCTGTAGAGCGTCTGTCACGCGAGCAGCAGCCAGCACACGTACCCGTCACGTGGACTTCAGCGTGAGGGGTTCGCACTGTGAGAGAACAATCTGTGAATGAATGAATTAGCTTTGCGTGGTCGTGGCCGAGGCGCGTGCCTAGCTGACCGAGAGCTGACCTTTTCGCATTGGTTTCCTCATCGGAATTCTGAGCTGACCTTTTCGCAATGGCGTGGAGGCGAACCCAAGTGCCGCTCCTACCATCGACGCCAACGCCCCTGCTCTTGCCGAGCCCCGACTACGTGCCCTCGATCAACGACCTGTACGATGACCTGATGAGGCGGTCGCTCTACGACCTCGTCTACTTCAACGGCAAGCTCCGCCCAGTCGAAGAGATCATGATGGCGTGCTGCGCGGCGATGGGCGGCTACGCGCCACACACCATGCTGCCGGCGCCGGCGCAGCCATCCTCCATCGAACAGCTTGATAATTGGGCGCGCATCGAGACCGGCATCCTCTCGCCTGCGCTGCAGGTGACCTCCGATCCGAACGCCGGCCGGGGCGGCTTCGCAGTGGTCACGCGCCGTGCGGTGCACGAGGGCCACGCGCTCTTGCGGGTGCCGTCGGGCCTGGCGCTCACCGCCGATGGAGCCGTGCGCGCATTCCCCACCCTCCTCTCGCCCGCGCTCGACTCCCACGTCTCCCTCGCCGTGTGGCTCATGCGGCTCGTGGACGCTCCACCCGCACGGCTGCGCACGTACATGCACACGCTGCGCACGGACGCGGAGGTGGACTGCACGCTGCGATGGAGCGACGAGGAGCTCGCGCAGCTACAGACGAGCTACGCGCGCTCGCGTGCCAACACCCTCCGCCGCTGGGCCGACGCGCAGTGGCGCTCGCTTTTTGTCGACTCGGCCGAGCGGGTGGCCGGATGGAATGCGCTCCGCCCGCCGATGAACACATCGTACGAGCGGTTCACATGGGCGACGTGTGCCGTCTGGGGCCGCAGCTTCCACCTGCGCTGCGCCGAGCCTGGCTGTGGCGGCGCCGCCGGCTCCGCAAGCGGTGGGTGGCGTGTGCTTGCACCCGGCGCTGACCTTTTGAATCACGGCGGGCCGGGGCACAGTAATGCAGTCCTCATGCAGACTGCAGAGGGAGTCTACCCTGGCCGATGGCGTGAGGCGATGCTGAATGGCGAGGAGGCCGAGGCGGCAGCGCTGCTCGCCTGGCAGCGCCAAGCGAACGGCGCGCCCGGCAACAGCAGCAGCAGCAGCGGCAGCAGCGGCAGTAGCGGCAGCAGCGGAAGCAGCGGCAGCAGCGGCAGCAGCGGCAGTAGCGGCAGCAGCGGCAGCAGCGGCAGCAGCGCCAGCAGCAGCAGCAGCAGCAGCAGCGGTAGCGACGGCGGCAGCGGCGGCGGCGGCGGCGGCGATGGTAACGGCGGCGGCGGCGGCGGCGAGGGCACCCGTGGCCATGAGCATCGGAAGAGCGCGCGTGCGCTTGCCCGTCGGAATGCAAGAGTCACTGTGCACGAGCCGCGCCCGCCATGGCGCCCGCGTCGCAGCCGACAGTGGCGCGCACCCAGCACAACCTCCCGTGCCAGCACAGCGATGCTCGCCCAGGGAGATCCATCCGAGAGTGCCCCCGAGATGCATCCGAGATCCATCCCAGATCCATCCGAGAGAGCCCCCGAGAGTGCACCCCTGGCCGCGGGCTTGTCAGACATGGCGCTGGGCGGCGGCGGCGGCGTGTGGCGATGGCGCGAAATGGAAGAGGATGATGGCAACGCATTCACACCCATCGCAGCCACCGGCGGGCGAGGCATCGACGGGCCTTCGCGCCGCAACGACGGCGGCGCGCGGCTGCCGCCACATTGGATGGAATCGGTTTGGATGCAGAGGGTTTGCTTGCATGCGGTCTGCCTCACCGAGCCCGATGCGGATTCGGAAGCATGGGACGCAATCTCAGCAATCTCCATCGACGCCACGCCGAGTGGTGCCCTCGAGCTACGGGCGACACGCGACATCGAGGCGGGCGTGGAGGTACTCGGCGACTACGGCCCTCTGAGTGCCGCTGAGTGCCTCTGATTGGCTCTGATTGGCTCTGAGTGGCTCTGATTGGCTCCTCTGAGTGGCTCCGATTGCCTCTAGTTCCTCCGAGTGCCTCCGAGTGCCTCTTAAGTGCCTCCGAGTGCCTCTCATTGCCATACATACCCTCATGGAGGGTCCTCGTGGACTGCAGGTGCTTCTCGACTACGGTCTGCGCACGAACGCGGAGCTCCTAAGCTCCCGCGGCCTCGCGCTCGCCCACAACCCGCACGACGCTGTGCCGATCACGCTGGCGCCGCGCGACGAGAATGCTGCGGCCAAGGCCGCCTTGCTCGCCGCAGCCAACGTGAGCGCACCGTTTGGTCTGTCGGTGCGCGCGCTGCAGGGCGACTCGGACTTGCTCGTCGCGCTTCGGGTGATCGCCGCCACGCCCACAGAGCTCGCGAGATCTGGAGAAGCCTTCAGAGGGCAGCCGCTCTCGGCACGGAATGAGCGCAAATGGCGGCTGCTGCTACGCGAGACTGTCGAGGCTCTGCTCATGGAGGCGGAGCAGGAGACGAGCGCGGAGGAGGATCGGCGGCTCCTTGCGAAGATGCAGCCGAGGAATCGCACCAAAAGTAGCAGCAGCGGCAGCATGCCACGGATCCGTCCGGGGGGACGCAGCGAGCGCCGACGCCGGGCAGCGCTTGTCTGCCGGCTGGGCGAGAAGATGCTGCTTCGGGCGGTGCTCGACGAGCTCAACCAGCAGCTCAGCCTGCAGCGCAAGCAGATCGGGTGAGCGACGGTCAAATAATATGGTGTGGTGTGTTCTGCGCGGTATGTGGGCCGGACTTCTGTCGACGACATTCCCCGTATCGAAACTGAGTCATGTTTTGGCGTCGGTTTACGGTTACGACAGCCGAAGACGAGCACGTGTGCCCGAAGGGTACCTGTGTATACTCGCGGTCGCCTGCGCCGGAGCAACTCCGCCGCACGTCATATTGTCATGCCGCCCACTGGCGGGCAGTTGTCGCTGGAGCGTCTGGTCGAAGATGCCGTAGCAGCTCAGATTCAGACCTGCGACCCTAAGCAGCTGCTCGACGGAAGCGACTTCCAGGATGTGCTGGACCACGTCACCGCCAAGGTCCTCGGTGTCATGAACAAGGACCAGCGGACAAAGCTCGACTGTGAGGATTGTGACTTCATTATGAGGCGCGTGCGCAAGATGGTGGACGAGTGCCACGCTGAGTACGACTCAAGGCGCGCGGCCAAGGCCCACTTTCTCAAGTTTGATCGCGTCGTGTGTAATGTCGGGCGTGAGCGCCAGTGGGCAGCCGGAACCATCCAATCTGTCAACGAGGATGATCCGATCGACCCGGACGGCCCCAAGTTGCCATACGTGGTCAAGATCGACCCTCCCGATGCGCGCCTCATCTCGGTGCCGAGGGACGAGTACGAAGTCTGCCGTGCGGAGGTGTGCTTCGGCCAGCGTGCCGATGCGCTCTTTTTCACGCTCTTCTGCCTGCCGCTGCGCAAGGACAGGCGGAAGCTGCGCTTTGGTGTGGGTGAGCGCGTCGTCTGTGCGGTCGAGGACGAGAGCAATGACTGGTCCGTGTGGCGGGCGGGCACCGTGTTGGACGTGGACTGCAGCATCGAGGACGAAGCCAAGGCAAGGCTCCCCACACGAGACTGGTCCGGTGAGGTTGGACGCGTGCCGTACCGAGTGCAGCTTGATGGGAGCATGTGCGTGCTCGTCCATCGAGATGAGCACTGGCTGATCCGCGACTTGGCGCTGCAGCCCGAGGGGCCACGACAGGCGGCGGACGGCACCCGTGCCCTCAAGCGACTCGAGAAGCGACCGAAGTCGGACGGCGCTGATGAGTGGGAGGCGATCGATCACATGACGCGCCAGGTGCGATCGATCGCCATACCCGACTCGGACGAGGACTAGACGGAGCACACCGTCGCTCGAAGAACCCTTTTGTGACGGAGGACGGGAGGGCCCGCGCTGGCAGCTGATCTGGAGCGCCCCGCTGCGGTCCTTGTTCGCCTTCCGCCACACATGCCGCCACAGTGCCAAGCCAGTGCCCGTCACCAAAGAATGTAGCTCACCGCGTCACATGTAAGCATAACGTCGACCACATTAATTCGCGGTGGGGACGCGGTACAGACTGTGCAGTTGTACCCGCGCCGGCGAACCCGATCGAGCCGATTGCCGTGCAGCCCGCGCGCGCGGGCGGGGCCAGGCGCGCGCCGCGGAGTTACCGGTTAGTTTCCGGCTGCTTAACGTCCCGCGGGCCCATGCGACGTGCACCACGAAGTTAAACGGGGTTTCTATTTGTATTGTGCCGTGGCCGGGTCTTGCCGGGGGTGAAGGAATATGAGCTCAAGGTGTGAATCCGCAACAGTGATTACAAGCATCCTAAACGTGCACCCAGGTCACCTTGCCGCGACGCCGAGTCCGCATTTGGCCTTGATCTGCGCCGCATCAAGCTCGGGTGCCGGTTTGATGCGCACCTGGTACATCTTGTCCCACTGCTTGCCGGTTACGTAGAGGCGCCCGCTCGGCTCGTGATACGCGATGCCGTTGAGCACGTAGCTGCTCGGATCGCTCTTGACACGCGCGCTTTGCAGGTCGAAGAGGCCGTGCATGTCGATCCACCCCTTGACCTCGCCCGTGGCGGGATCGATGCGTGCGATGCACTCCGAATGGGAGCCCTGGTACATGGGGTACAGGTTGCCCCACAGCTCGCCACCCACCATCTCGAGCTCGTTGACCCCGTGGACGGAGAAGGGCGTGCCATCTTTGTGGGCGAGCTTCGGGTCCGTGATCGTCTTCTTACTCAGCAACCGGCGGTCCGACAGTGCCAGAGTGTAGAGCTGGTCTGAGCCGTCGGTCGTGTAGAGTTTGTCGCCGTCTCCCGCGAGCCCCCATCCCTCATAGTCGTGCGGGTGGTCCTTCACCTTCTGGAGGTCACCCGCCACGAGCGTCGCGAGTGCAATGCTGCCCGGCGCGGCGTGAGCGCCTGGCGAGGCGCTGTTGATCGTGTACTCATGCATCACCTTCTCCTTCCACGTGATCTGAAGGAGCTTGTCACCGACGATCGTGATGCCCTCGGCAAATTCGGTTGTAGGTAGCGGCACACTCTTGAGGGTCGAGGTCGTGCCGTCGGCATTCACTTGGACGGAGCGGACGCTCGACTGATGGTACAGCCCATCGCTCTCGTACAGTGTGCCAGCGGCGCTGAAGGCGAGGCCTTGCGTGAAGGCGTTCGGGTCATGGTCAAAGGTGGCCACGATCTCGTATGTGCTGACGTACGAGTCCGTCAACTGGCTCGAGTCCACGCCGAGATGGCGCACATGCGATTCGTCCTCGTTGGCCATCAGGGTCGAGTGGCGTGACGACGAATTTCCGGCAGCCATCAAAACGAGCGTCACCAATGTCGATGCGCGCATCATCGAACAGCTGGAGCTGCTGACACTACTGCTGCCAGCGGCCCGTTTCTACGACGTCGCTGCGCCCGCCCAGGGGAAAAAAGGTCCGAGCATTATTTTTTCCTTTTTTTAGGAAGTCGCCTTGGATTGACCTCAAAACTTCAATCCGGGGACGCCAATGGCATGACAAGCGCGCTCATGATTTCGGTAAACTTTCAAGATCCGCGAGCCCGCTGAGTACGTGGCAAATCGGACGATCCATGAAGATGGCGTCGGCAGTCACGTTATGGGTGGCGCTCGCCGCCGCGGCGCGGCCGACCCACCACGCCAACGTCTTCGCCGCGGGCGACAAGCTCGAGCTGCGTGTCTTCCTCTCGCCCTCGCGCGCACCTTTCACGGACTTCAACAACACCGACGCGTTGCTGTGGAGTGACAAGAGCCTCGTGTACTCGGAGGCTGGGAGCTCGCTCGAGAAGACGGTACACGTGCCGCTGACGGAGCGGCTGCTATCCAATGGCACGATGTTCGCGCACATGTTCATCACAAAGGCCGGCGCCTCGCCCGACCCTCAGCACGGGAGCTACGACCGCCTGGCGACGACGTCCAATTCCTTCGACCTCGTAGGCTTCTCAAAGCGGCTGCAGCCGCGCGGGCTGTACAATCTGCTCACGGGCGAGCCGGCGCCATGGGAGACGGAGCTGCGCCGTGGCCTTGCCGAGGCCGAGGCCGCCGGGCGGTCCGGCGAGTTCGTCTCGTTTTGGAAGCCGAAGCTCCACCTGCAGCTGCTCGTGGACACGGAGTCGTACGAGCTGGACAAGATGCCGCCGCTGCTGCACAGCTACCTTCACCACCATCGGCTGATGAGCGGGCATCGCTTCCGGCCGCTCATCTATGTCAACGAGCTCACCACGATGAAGAGCCACTGGGTCGCAATCAATGCGTCGAAGCCGCTGCCGGGCGGCGGGCTGCCGCTCACCATCTCGTACAGCCCGCTTCCAACACGGCGCTTCCAGTGGATGGTGAACCTGCAGCATTCGTTCAAGATGAACGAGGAGACGCTCGGCATCTCTGAAAAGGAGAGCGAGGACCTGCGCGGCATGTTCGTGCACACCAACCCGCTCCTCCTCTATACGACCGTCGCCGTCTCAGCGGTCCACCTGCTCTTCGACGTGCTCGCTTTTAAGAACGACGTGTCGTTCTGGTCGTCGGTGGACTCGATGGAGGGGCTCTCGAGCCGCACGCTGCTGCTCAACCAGGGCATGGAGTTCATCATCCTGCTCTACCTCTTCGAAGAGGTGACGGCCTCGGACTGCCTCGGACCGCCTAGGACTGCCTCGAACTGCCTCGGACTGCCTAGAACTGCCTCGGACTGCCTCGGACTGCCTCGGACAGCCTCGGACTGCCTCGGACTGTCCATTGATCACCTTGGGCGGCACATCGGAGTGCCCTTGGACTGTCTAATAAGGAATACCACCGAGTTGCCTAATATGGAGGGGCCTCGAGTTGCTCCTCCTGCCTCTGCTTGAATGGCCTCTGAGTGGCCCTTGAACTGTGCCTCACGCCTGCAGGACGCTTCATGGCTCGTCAAGATCACCTCGCTCTTCACGCTCGTGCTCGGCTTCTTTAAGATCTTCAAATCCTTCTCCGTGCGATCACGAGGCGTGGCACGCAAGGACTCGAAGCAGGCTGAGACGGACGAGATTGACAGGCTCGCGTTCAAGTACCTCTCGCCGCCGCTGCTGCTGCTGATCGCTGGATACTCGGGCCACTCGCTCGCCACAGGCTACCACCGTGGCTGGTACGCGTGGCTGATCGAATCGCTCGTCGCACTCGTCTACGGAGGCGGGTTCATCGTGATGACGCCGCAGCTCTTCATCAACTATCGTCTCAAGAGCGTGGCGCACCTCAACTGGAAATTCTTTATGTACAAGGCGCTCAACACCTTCATCGACGACCTGTTCGCCTTCATCATCAAGATGCCCACACTGCACCGCATGTCATGCTTCCGGGATGACATCGTCTTCGGCGTGTTCCTTTACCAGCGCTACGTGTACCGCGTTGACATGAGCCGCCGGAATGAGTTTGGACACACGGGTGAGGGGGGTGCGCCGTCCGGGGATGCGCCGTCCGGGGATGCGCCGGCCGGGGATGCGCCGGCCGAGGACAAGGGGGGCGACCAGAAGACCAAGAAGAAGACGGAAGATAAGAAGGAGCGATAGAGAAGGTAGGAGCGATGGCCAAGGAAGAAGGACCGTGTGTGTCGCCGCGGCGCGTTCGCGTGGCGCAAAAGGGCCACGGCAGAGCCACGGGCCCGGCCGCGAGTTCGCTTCGACCGGACGTATGTTTCGTACGCTCCTGTCCGGCGGGCGGCACTCGCGCGCGGGGGTGTCTGGAGCGCGGTAGACCCCGAGCGCGTTGCCGTTGGTACTATAGCGCGTCGCGACTATTGTCTATTTGAACTATTTCGATTATTCGAACGTTCCGGTGCTGTCTCGATTACGGATTAGCATTAGGGATTCGAAGGGCGAAACCGGCACCACGAACGCGGGTGTGTGTGGATCAACAGGACCAACAAAAAGGGATATCCCCATGCTTGATTTGCACAAAGCATCTGGTGTAGTTGATGCCATCAGGCGTGCGGCGGCTGGGTCGCCTGGCTGCGCGCGCCAAACTTTTGTGCAAACGCGCTCCTGGTGCTCTCGCTGCCTGGGATGGGGCTCGAGGGCGGCGGCAGCACACCCATGGAGGTGTGCACGGCGGCCAGGCGCGCGGCGGCGACGGCACGCGGCGACGGGAGCGCGATCTCAGCCGGCAGCCGAGCCGTGCATGAGCTCCTCGCGGGGCTTGAGGCACTTGAATCCGCGTCGAGTCCCGCCACGTGGCCGACGCTGGCGCTGCCGGCGGCGCCCCCTAGCGACCGCTCGGGCGGCTGGATGATCAGCCCGGGCTGGACGGGCACCTGCAGCGCCGTGACATGAAGCTTGACTGCCGTGCGCTCTGTGCTCGCCGAGCTCGGGCGGGAGAGGGGCGAGCGTGGGTTGGCCTCTCCGGGATACCGGCTCGCGGACGATGGGCGTGATTGTAGACGGCTCGGCGATCGGCTCGGCGAGCGAGAGCTAGCAGGCGAGCCGGCGGGCAGCATCGCGCCCGCGTACAGACTCTCCATGCTCGGCGCCCGGCCGCACGTGCCCGCGCCGCCGTACGTGCCAGTAGGCGAAGGGAACGCCGGGTCGGGCACAGCGCCTTCGTAACGGTCCTCCGGCTCCTCCTCGGATTCCCCACAGATGGCAAAGCTCCGGAAGGTGAGGCCGGGCACGACTGGCTGCGGGTTGGTGATGAGCTTGGAGGCGAGATGACCCGCCGGCGGCGCCGGCGGCATCCGTCGCGTCGAATCTGTAAGCGTGCCGGTACGCCCACCCGCCGGCAGCGTAGGCGGCGCACGCATGCGCAGCTTGCCGCCGCTGCTCGAGCCTGTAACCGTCGCATAGAGCGCGAAGGCGGGGCTCTGCAGCCGCTCCTGTCGCAGCTGTGAGAGCCGTGCCTCGAGGGCGCGCTTGTTGGCGGCGAGGCTGCCCGGCGCCACTGTGCGAAAGGCCTCTTCGACGGCGGCGGCCACGTCCAGCGCAGAGATGCGCAACAGCTCCGACTGAGAGCCACTGCTCCCGAGCTGCACGTTCGTGCCGACCGGCTCGCCGCCCGCGTGCTGCGGCCTGAGCTGCCCCAGCCCCTGCTGCTGCTGCTGCTGCATCGGTGGCTTCTGCCCCTGCAGCTGCTGCATCTGCAGCATCTGCATCTGCTGCTGCTGGATGGCCCGTTCCAGCTTCGCCTCGAAGGCGGCCTCGAGGCGTTGACGCTCTTGCTGCTCGTGCTGCTCGCGCTCTGCGTGGAGGAGCTGCTGTCGCTGCCGCTGCTGCTGCATCGCCTGCCACTGCTGCTGCTCGTGCAGGTGCTGCCGGCGCACCGTCGCGCGCACGGGATGCGGTTGCACCGGCTCCCCTGGCGGCTTGACTGGCCGTGGCTGTATGTGGATGCCCTCCATGTGCAACAAGGTGATGCGTGCGCCGCGCGACGTCGTCGGCGCGGACTGGCTGCCGCTGCCGCCACCACCAACTCTCCTTGGAGGCGGCCGCGCCGACGAAGGGCGCGCCGACGCAGGTGGCGGCGGCGGACCCGCCGCCAAACCTGCTGCGCGCAACTCGCGCACGGCGGCTCGCCGCTCCTGCAGCGCCTCCGTCTGCTTGGATCGGATCTCCGACTGCCGCGCCGCCTGCTTGAACCGGCGCGCCGATACTTGCAGGTCGGGCGGAGCACTGGCCTTCAGCCCCGCGACCAGCGAGGTGTGGTCAGCGCCAAAGTGCCAGCTCGGCGCACTCGCCAGCCTGCTGCTGCCGTGGCGGATCGGCGCCGAGGCCGGACGCGACGGGCGGGCGGTCGTGCTGGTTGGCACAGGCGCCGCTCCAACAAGCAATGAGCTCTTGGCGTTCACCACGCCGGCGTTCGAAACGCCGGTCCGTGTCACGGTCGGCTCAAGGTCACGGACCGCAATCACCTTCGTCGCGCTGGCAGCTCCTCGGCCAAAGAGTGAGGCGGACTGCGGCCGCTTCCGCACGGCAGCGGCGGCGTCCGCGAGGGCGGTCACGTCAGAGGAGCGCAGCACGCCCGCAGACCCAGGGCGTTTGTTTGGACGCTTGAGCAGCTGGCCCTTCATTGTCGGTGCGCCAACGCCTGGCCCCGACTCCCGAGAGGCGACGCGAACTGTGAATTAAATCCGTTGTCTGTGAATTGTGTTGGTGTGTTGTGAATGAATTGTGTTCCTCTTCCCTTACTATTGTACAAGTCTAGGTCAAAAGGAACACAGCTTGGACACAAGAGTCACCAGTTAGAAGCTTAGAACTCACTGTGACCAGCTCCCTCTCCACGACGTCTGCTGGATAGTGGGAAGCGTCATAGTGGATAGAGTGTGCGCTGCAAGTGTGCGCGTCCCTACTGCACCTGCTCCGCCAGGCTCGCCAGCGCACATGCATAGCGGTCGAAGCCGTGATCTCGGAACATGCTTGGGTGCAGTCGGAGGAGGCCAAGGCCGCGCCGGCACGGACGCAGCAGTAGAAGCTCGCGGCCGCAACCGCCCCGCCTCCGTGCATGCACCGGCTCCAGTTGTCGCAGCCGTCCCGGCGGATAGCGCGTGCTATGCCTCGGGGGGGCAGCCCATCGCCCGTGCGTCTCCGCGTCGGCACTTGAGCCTGCCCGGCTGCCGTCGTCATGACGCCGCGTAACCGCTTCAACGGCCTCGCATAGCCCGTGGACTGAGCCGACGCTGAGGCGGGGCACCACGTCGGCCGCGTAGACGTACGCGTCCACGAGCGCGTCATGCCGGCCGCTCTCACGAAGTGGTAGCGAGCATGGCGGCGCGAACGCGTAGGCGTGAACGACAGTGCGGTGCGGCATGGCTCGTTGCAGCAGCACGGCAGCAAACGTGGCGATCCCCGCCCCAAGCGAGTGGCCTGCGAGGTCAAGGCGGTAGCCAGGGTGCCGGCGCAGCGTGTCCCGCAGCAGCCGCTCGTGCCGCGCGACGAGCGTCCGCGCAGCCGCCGCCATGCCCCCGTGGCATCCTCGCCCAAGCAGGCGCTCGTCATGACGCGTGGGCGCCACCTCCACAATGGTGACCACGTCTTCCAGGTCAAGTGAGCCACGGATGACAAGGATGACGGCACGTTCGCGGTGGTCCAAGACGATGAAGTGCGCCGGCACGTACGCTGCCAAAGTGGACGTGCTCGGCGAGACATCCTTTGACCCCGCGTCGCCTTGCCGAGCCATCAGCCGCGGGCGCCACTGCGCGTGAAGCACGTCGCTGGCGCGCAGGCCAAGGCCGCGGGTGTGGATCTCGAAGGCGGTCATGCGCGGCCGGTGCAGCCCGCAGAGCATCCACCACATGGCGCGGAGCATCTGCAGCGGTGAGCGAGCCCATTCGACCAACAACACGCCAAACGTGCTGTACGCGGCAGAGGCGAGGACGCTCGCACGTGCAGCCCGCCGCAGGCTCTCTCGTTCGTGTCGATCGGTGAGCGATACGTTGAAAAGCGGCTGCGCTGGCCACTCGACTGCTGCCAGTATGCTCACTCCTTGCATCAGACGCCGTGTAGAGAGTCGGTGCACGCCTGGGATGCTGCGCACGTGCTCATCCAGGAGGCGCACGAGGCGCCTCGCCGCCCGAAACGACGGAGGTGGAGAGTCTAACGGCTGAGGTGGGTGCACGCACAAGAGAATTGTAGTGAGAAACATGGTCATGCTCCCCAGCGCAGGGAAGGCCACCCCAGGATGGCCGCCTCGACCTCACATCGTCATCGCACAAAAAGTAAGTACCGGTATACAGGTAGGCCCGAAATGGTCATTTTCGTATTAATTCATATCCAGGATCCGCTCCCAGGCGCGCAGGGTTAACATATCAGTCCCCCGCGTGTACCGGGTTAACCGACTGCTGCGCGGTGCCCACGTATCGCGGTTATTATAATAATCGACTCTTTAACGAAACTTGCATTCACGCGGCGGACCCAAATTGGGCGGACCACGGGTACCCCCACCGGCACGAATTCGCAATTGCCACGCACCTGGAATCCGATCCGATCGACATGCTTCACCGGAAAATGCGCATGAGACCCCCCCTCCCCCCCCCCCCCCCGCGCGCGCACTGGTGCCGACATGCTTCGCTCGCGCTAACGGTCAACCACACGAGTCTCCTGTGAGTGACCGATTGTCACTGTTCTATCGCACTCGAGACTCAGCGCGGAGGCGCATGAGGTATTCCGAATCTCTCTATCTTAGTCCATCGTCTGCCCTCTGCACAGAGTGGCAAAAGCCTCTCCATGCCCGCAATGCGTATCCTTCCCACAAGATGCACCGCCCTCGATCGCCCTCCCTCAGCACTCAGGCCGTCAATACTTCGACCCCCAGGCGCCCCCGGCCTTATCCCACCAGTTCGCATTCGCCTGCTGCGCCTTAGCAGCCTTGGAGAGCTCCGTGAGCGAGACGCCCCGTTGATTGGTCGTCGCAGCCACCACCGCCTCCTTAACCGCCTCCTTGACCGCCGTCGTGCTCGCCTGCGAAGGCACCGGTGCCTGCGCAGGCGCCACGGCCGCCACGGCCGCTACGGCCGCCTTGGCCTGCGCAGGTGCCTTGGCCGGCGCGTCCGCGCGCACGGGTCGTCGGAAGAGCACAAGCATCACAAATTGCTGCAGGGTCACCTCCTTCGCTCCCTCAGCCAGCGCGAGGAGTGCAGCGAGCTCCTCGGCCGTTGAGCCCGGACTCACGTGCTGCAGAGCCATCGGCAGCTGGTCCGTCGCGATGGTGCCTTTGAACTTATCCGCCATCGAGCTGAAGACGGACGCGAGCTCCGAGCCGGTCGCTCCAAGGACCTCGAGCTTTGGCGCGGGCGGCGGCTCGGGCGCAGGCGCAACCACCCTAGCCGGCGCCGTCAGCCCGGCGACGCCCGTCTTCTTCGCTGTACCGGAGATGGAGGTGTACGGGCCCCAGCTCGACACGACGCGGCCCTCCATCTTCTCCTTGTCAAGTTTCAACGTGCGGATCGCAAACTCCTCCGCCGCCTGTAAGCGACGCTTCTCCTGCATGCGCACCATCTTATTGCGGACGATCTTGCGCCAATAGGAGCCGTCCTCATTGGGCTGGACGACGGTGATGGTGCCTGTGGCGTCGTCCACGAGTAGGATGGCCTGCTCCTCCGCCTCCTCCTCGGCGCAGTCGCCTTCCACACCCCCATCGGCACTCTCCGCAGCTGGCAAGCGGCAGTTTTCGGGTGCCTCGCTCGGCACGACGACCACGCGCTTCCCTGCAAGCTCGTCCTGACCCACCACCAGACCCAGCGGCGCGAGAGTCGAAGGCTCGTACTCGATCAGCCTGCCATCATACAAGCCGAGAACCTGGCCGGTCGTCATGTGCCACCACGCGACGGTCTTGTCGTCGACCGTGCACCCCTTGGTCGGGTCGATGCTCACGTCGTCCTCCTCGTAGCCCACGTAGCATTCGTCCCCCTGGGAGGGCGAGTACACCTTGATGAACGCATTCGAGTCCTTGAGCTCCGCATGCTCGTGAGCGTAGACGCCCACCTCGTGGTTCGTGTCGGTGTAGGAGATCGTCGCATCGAGGCGCACGGTGCCACCCTTTTGGTGGTCGACGGTGCAGATCTCGAACCCGTCCTTGTTGCCGCGGATCAGCCGGCTCTGCTGCCGCCCGTCGCGCGAGGAGCCCGCGCGCATGACCGACGTCTGCGCGAAGACACAGGAGCCACGATTGGGGTACGGGCCGAGCTCACGAGGGATCGTGGGGAAGGTGATCGAGTCCTCATAGTCCTGCCCGAGGTGGAAGTGGCCGGAGAACCACGCCTTGATGCACCGATGCTTGCGCACGAGTTCGATGAACTTGGTCGTCGCCGCTGGGTCGCTCTTCGCGCCACCCGAGTGGTTGATCCAGCAGCAGCCGTTGACCACGTGATTCTCCTGCAGGACGCGCAGGCCGGAGCCAATGGGCGGCGCGTGCGTGAACACGAAGATCTTCCAGCCGTCCGTCGAGGGGTGCGACGACACCACGTCTTCGAACCACGCCATCTGCTCGTCGTCGATGATCACCTCGTGCGACGTGTAGCGCGCCTTGCGGAATACGGTCGAGCCTAAGCCCACCAGGAGCGTCTTGTCGGCGATCTGGCGCAGGAACTGCATCTGCGGCTTCTTGTGGATGCGGCAGAAGGCGGCCAGGTTCGCCTCGTCCGTTGTGAACTCGTCGATGCCCTCGAGGTCGTGGTTGCCCCCGATGACCTCGTATGGCACCCCGAACGAGGAGAGGAACTCGGCCGCGAGCTCGTGGCACTCGGTGGTGCCGGCGAAGAGCTCCTGCGTCTCCTCGGGGCGAACCGACTTGGACTCGCCCAGATCGCCCAGGCTCACGAGCGCCGTCGCCACGCCGCGCGACTTGGCGTCCTCAAAGATTGGCAGGAAATGCTCCCGGCCCTTGTAGTAGTCCTCCATCTTGCGCGGGTCCAGGTGCAAGTCGCCGAGGATCGCGACCGTGAACTCGTCGGGTTCGGGAATCGCGCACTCGTCCTCCTCGCAGAGCTTGTCCTTGTAGTAATCTGTGCCCATGTCGCCATCCAGCCCGCCGACCGTGCCCAGGTTGGCGGTTGGTATCGCCGCGCGGACGGCCTTTGCCACGTCAGATGGCTTCAAGTTCAGGTGAATGGCAGAAGAGCGGCTCGGCGCCCAGCGAGCCGGAGAAAGCGTCAGGAAGCCTTGTGCCGACTGCAACGCGACCAGCGCCAACAACGTCATGGAGCTGCTAACTCTCATTCCGGGCACAGTTTCGTCGCGACACGTCGAAGGCGCGTTGATTCACAGTCTGGATCGGAAAGGCGTTCTGTGAGGCACAATGTGACCTCGGGGGGGTTCCCCCTTGTGGCCGAGCCCCGCACCCCGCACTCTGACGGGACTTTCGGCCGCCCGAGCAGCCGGGATGATCCAGCCCTTGTTCTCATCGACGGACACGTCGGGCAAGGGCGAGGCGCTGCCCTTCGAGAAGATGTGCCAATGCTTCGAGGCGCTCACCATGGCGAACGTTAACCGGTTCCAAAAGGAGGGGATGATGATGAAGTTGTGGACGCAGTACGGCAAGGGCGTGCATGACATCTTCCCGCTCATGCGGCTGACGCTGCCGCACCTCGACACTGAGAGGCCCAACTACAAGCTGAAGCACAAGAATCTCGCGCGCAAGTACGTGGATCTGCTCTCTCTGCCCGATTCGTCCGATGACGCACAGAAGATGCTCAACTGGAAGAAGCCATCGGCAGGCTTCACGCGCAATGAGCAGGGCAACTTCCCCGAGGTCGTGTACTCGGTCATCAAGGGCCGGTGCACCGTCACAAAGGGTCACATCACCGTAGGCGAGGTCAACGCGCTCCTCGACGAGCTCGCACAGGCCCAAAACCTCGAGGCCAAGGAACGCGTGCTCATGAAGATGCACACGACCACGACGGCGCAGGAGCAGCGCTGGCTGCTGCGCATCATCCTCAAGGACATGCACATCGGCATGAAGGAGGACTCGATCTTAACGATGCTCCATGCCGATGCCAAGGAGCTCTACAACTCGGTCTGCGACCTGCACCAGACGTGCATCAAGTGCGCCGACCCGAGCTACCGGCTCGACCAGATCTCCGTGGTGCGCGGCTGCTTGCTGCCTTAGAGTGCCTCGGAGTGCGCCTGAGTGCCTCTGCTCGCTGCTGGCCTGCCTTGACCAGGAGTTGTTCAAGCCGTTCAAGCCGCGGCTCGCGCACAAGGCCGACTACCGGACCGTACACAAGGAGATGTACAAGAAGGGGGACTACGTCGCCGAGTACAAGCTCGATGGCGAGCGTGTCGTGCTCCACTTTCGGCGCGGCGACGGCGCGGGCGGCTCCGCGCGCGCCGAATGGTGGACGCGCAACTGCCACAACTTCACCCACCAGTACGGCGAGGCGCTCGCTCCGGTGCTCGCCGAGTGTCTCTCGCCTGAGCTGCGCGAGTGCATCCTGGACGGCGAGATGATGGTGTGGAATCAGGCGACGGGCGACTACGCGCCCTTTGGCGAGAACCGGAGCCTCGCGGGCGACTACAAGCGCGACCTGCAACGGGACGGCTACCAGCCGTGCTACATCGTCTTCGACGTCGTCTGGCTCAACGGGAAGGGCCTCGCGTCTCTCCCGATGCGCGAGCGGCGCGAGCTCCTTCGACCTTATGTGCGGTGGAAGGCTCACTCGATGCAGCTGTCCGAGCAGGTTGTGGTGGAGCCCCACCCGCAGGGCAAGCCACCCTCCGAGGACCACACGATCGAGATCATGAACTGGCTCGATCGCGCCATGGCCAAGGGATATGAGGGCGTGATGCTCAAGTCGCTCAACGCGCCGTACGTCCCGGGCTCGCGGGACACCGATTGGCAGAAGCTCAAGCCCGATTACGTGCACGACATGGGCGACGACCTCGAGCTCCTCATCCTGGCCGGCTACTATGGCGAGGGCGTGACACGCAACGACGGCATCTCGACTTTTCTGTGCGGCGTGCGCGCCCCCAGCTCCGAGAGAGCCAAACTTGGCGTCCCGCCCGACATGCCGCTCTTCTACCCTTTCGCCAAGGTGGGCTCCGGCTACACGCACGAGGCCTTGGTAGACCTGCGCTCGCAGCTGAAGAGCGCCGAGCGGCCGTGGCACAAGAGTGCGCGGCCGCTCCACCTATGCGGCTGGATCCCGAACAAGACGGACGACGAGCCACACGTTTGGTACGAGCCGACCCTCTCCAAGGTGATGCAGGTCGCCGCGTACGAGATCGTAAAGGGGGACGCCTTCATGCCGGCGGGCCTGACACTGCGCTTCCCGCGCCTCGCGCGCCTCCGAGATGACAAGGGCTGGGCCGACGTCGAACGTTTCGAGGAGCTGCAGCGGCGTGTGGCCGAGGGCAAGTCCAAGGTGGCTGCGTCCAAGCGCTCGGCGGCCGAGGTGGCACGCGCCGACGCGGCCGACCTCGAGTACGGCGGGCAGGCGGGAAAGCGAAGCAAGCCTTCGGCCAGCAAACTGCAGCGCAGCAAGGTGGGCGTGGTTTCGCATGCCGCGCACGACCTGCAGGCGCTCTCCCGCGTGGCGCGTGAGTTCGAGGTGCTTCGGTCGCACGTGGCCGTCGTCAAGGGCGTTGGCGGCAGCGTCGCTTCCATCGAGGAGCTTCTCGCCAAGCGACGCGAGTGGCAGGCGGCGCCTGAGGGTCGCCCAACGCCCACCCTGAGCGCGGACGCTCTCAAGCGATTGCTCAAACAGCTCGGCGCGGAGCGGGTGGATGCAAACGTTAACAAAGAGACGACCCTGGTGGTGGACGCGGATCCGATCAACTCCATGTCCATGCAGACCAAGAACCTGGTCGCCGACTGCGAGAAGGAGCAGCGGACGCAGTTCAACGTGGTGGCGGCCGAGTGGCTGGTCCAGTGCTTCCTGGAGAAGCAGGCGGGGCAGGAAGCTCCGCCCCTAGAGCCTCTGTACGTGCGGTATGCGACGCCCGACACGCGTGATGCGATGGGTCGCATCATGGATGAATGGGGCGACCGGTACCAGCAGCTAGCGACTGCGGACAGCCTCAAGGACGCATCCTCCCTTGTCAAGCGAAGGACGCTCCTCGGGGCACTCGGGGCACGCCCCTCGGTGGCCAGCGCGGCGCGCTCGGGTGGCGGCACGATGGTCCCATGCCATGGTGGTGCCACCACCAGCGGCGTCGGCGGTCCTCCTGTCGCGTGCGGCGGCAGTACGGCCATGACTGCGGCCGCAGGCGCCTCCTCGACGCGTAGCGTGGCCGAAGTGGAGGCGATGGTGCTCGGCTATCTCGATCGACTCGAGGACGATCGAGATCTCGCCGAGCTGCGCCGCGGCCCCACGCGCATGCTCCTCAGCCGCGTCGTCGCCTACGCGCCGAGCGCGGCGGTGCGGCTGCGGCTGCGGCTCGCGGGGGCCGCTGTCGTGAGCGACCCTGAGGCTCCGGGCGCGACGGTGACGCATGCGGTGCTGGCGCCGAGCGCCATCGCGGATGGCTCGTGCGCACGGGTGCGCGCGGCGCTCACGCGCGCGCGCCTCGGCGCCACCCAGGCCAACGGAATGCAGGTCGCCTACGCGTACATCTTGTCCGAGGCCTGGCTGGACGCGTGCGAGAGGGCCGAGCAGAAGGTGGGCGAGGCGCAGTACCTGCTGCGGGAGGCCGCGTGAGTGGCAGGGCTGAGGCAGCGACGTGACGTGTGGGGTGAGCACGTGTTTCTCCTACCTGGAGGCGCGAGGGAGCGGGCCCTGTGCCACTGTGTTGAAAACGACCATACAGGGTTAACCACCTGAGTGAGCGTTTGAAACCCTGCTCCCCCAAGGTCAAAATCTTGCGCCGTGTGCGGGGTGCGGGCGTGCGGCTCGCGCGGCCGCGCCCCGGCGCCCGGGTATAACATTTTTCCACTCACGGGCCCGTCTAGGGTCTTGCGGTCTTCACACTTCAGACTTCACGCGCACCCGACGCGGACACGCACGTCGAGTTAATTTGACCCTTTAAGAGTGCCGACCCGGTGGCGTGGCGCCCCACCGCCCCTTGCGCCTTGTCCGTAATTTTTTGCGTTAAACTTTTTATCGCCTTCGCTTCTTCATCGCCTTCGCGGCTATCTGCGCATCAGCGCAAATCATCGCGCGGGGGGGGGGGGGGGGGGGGGGGGGGGGGGGGGGTCCAGGGCGGGTCCGGGTGGCACAATTGGGGCGCAATCGGACTCGGAGTGTACTAACGGTCTAACGCAGGCGAACAGGCAGAGCAAGTGCGAAGTGCGAATTCATTGAGCTTGTTTTCTTGTTTAGGTACTTGTGTTGTTTCGACTAATTAGCTTGCTTGCTTGATAGAGTCCCTGGGGCATTCATGTGATGGTACTTGTTTACTACTTGTTTACATGTATGGCTGGAAATTCTCTGAGAAAACTAGAACTAGAACGTTAGAAGCTGTCTCTGAGCATGCATTGTGCGCAAGCGTGACGACCATTTCAGAAACCCCTTTCAGAAACCAATGTCAGAAACGTGCCCAACGTCCCCGAGTGAGTGAGTTGACTCAACGTCCCCGCCCGCCACTTTATACATGTACTGTACATTCCTTTATTTACAATTTATTCCTACATACATACGATCACTTATGCATGAGACAGCTTTTGAGGTGTTTTCAGGCTCTCCGCCGACGAGGAACACACTTTCTGACGGCTGCCTGGTGCCGCCTGTCCGGCAGCAGACACAAAATCCTCGATTTCCCGTGTTTCCCCACACGCCCCACTCAAGTCGTCCACGGCGCGAAGCGGGGTCGACAGGCCACCACCGATCGACGTCGCCGGTCGCCCAGCGATCCTCTTTCAACCCAGCACCAGCGGAGGATTCGAGCCCAATGCCTTCCACAAAGGGTGGCCCTGCTCCTATGGAGACGACCCCTGCGACCAGCGCCTCGCCTGCGGCGTCGAGGATGTCCCGCACGAAGCCCAACATGCCCGAGGAGTTTCTGGCCTCGCCCGTGCTCAACGGCCTCAGCTCCAAGCTGAGCTCCAAGCGCAAGGCTGAGACGCCCATGGGATGCCACCTCACGCAGATGACCCGCCTCCGCGACGGCCTCATCGCGGATGACAGCCAGCTCGACCTCCCCTACAACCGGAAGAAGGCGACGCTCATCCTGAGCGATGGCTCGCGCCATACGGGTTACTCATTCGGCGCGGAGCGCTCGATGTCGGGCGAGGTGGTGTTCAACACGGCCATGGTCGGCTACCCCGAGTCGCTCACCGACCCGTCCTACCGCGGCCAGATCCTCACCCTCACGTTCCCGCTGATCGGCAACTACGGTGTGCCGTCGGATGCTAAGGACGAGCTCGGGCTCCCCGCCTTCTTCGAGTCGGAGAAGGTGCACATCTCGGCGCTGCTCGTCTCGGACTACTCGCCCGACTCGTGCCACTGGAACCAGGTCAAGTCGCTTGGCGAGTGGCTCAAGGAGAACGGCGTGCCCGGCCTCACCGGCATGGACACGCGCGCCCTCACCAAGCGTATCCGGGAGCACGGCGCGATGCTCGGCAAGATCGTCTTCGAAGAGGACGACGAGAAGCTGGTGCCGCAGATCGATCCGAACTCGGACAACCTCGTCGCCCAGGTCTCGATCAAGGCGCCCAAGTTGTACACGTCATCGGTCGTGAGGCGCCTGAGCTCCTCGGGCAAGCCCATGCGGATCCTCGCGATCGACTGCGGCATGAAGGCGAACATCATCCGGTACTTCCTGTCCAAGGGCGTCGAGCTGCTGGTGGTGCCGTGGGACTATGACTTCCTCTCGGAGACGTACGACGGCCTCTTCATCTCCAACGGCCCCGGCGACCCGACGCAGTGCGGCGTGCTCATCAAGCGCCTCGCGGTCGCCCTGGCGCGCGAGGGCGCTGATTTCAAGCCCGTCTTCGGCATCTGCCTGGGCAACCAGCTGATCGCGCTCGCGGCAGGCTGCAAGACGTACAAGATGAAGTACGGCAACCGCGGCGCCAACCAGCCCTGCATCGACACGCGCACGGGCCGCTGCTACATCACCGCGCAGAACCACGGCTTCGCGGTCGACGTCTCGACGATCCCCGAGGGCTACCAGCAGCTCTTCGTCAACGCCAATGACGGCTCGAACGAGGGGCTCATCCACTCGACGAAGAACATCTTCTCGGTGCAGTTCCACCCAGAGGCATGCGCGGGCCCCACCGACACTGACTTCCTCTTCGAGATGTTCATGACCCGCGTCCAAGGGGCGTACAACCCGGTCACGACCTCGTACATCGCTCCGATCACCGGGCGCATGCAAAAGATCTTGCTGCTCGGCTCGGGCGGCCTCTCCATCGGCCAGGCAGGCGAGTTCGACTACTCGGGCTCGCAGGCGATCAAGGCGCTCAAGGAGATGCAGTGCCACATCGTGCTCGTCAACCCGAACATCGCCACCGTCCAGACCTCGGCTGGCATGGCCGATCGCGTCTACTTCCAGCCGGTGGTCGCCGAGACCGTCGCGCAGATCATCGCCAAGGAACGCCCGGACGGCATCTTGCTCCAATTCGGCGGCCAGACGGCGCTCAACTGCGGCGTCGAGCTCTACCGGAGCGGCGTGCTCGAAAAGTACAATGTCAAAGTGCTTGGAACCCCTGTCGACGCCATCGTCGCCACCGAGGATCGCAAGATCTTCGCAGAGAAGCTGCGCGAGATCCACGAGAAGATTGCCGAGGGGCTCACGGCCGAGACGCCCGAGGATGTCGTGGCCTGCGCCCGCAAGCTCGGCTACCCCGTCATCCTGCGCGCCGCCTTCGCCCTCGGCGGCCTCGGCTCCGGCTTCGCCTCAAACGATGAGGAGTGCCTCGCGCTCGCGACCCAGGCCCTCTCGGGCTCCCCACAGGTGCTCGTCTGATGACTCCTCTGATGACTCCTCTGATGACTCTCGGGCTCCCCACAGGTGCTCGTCTGATGACTCCTCTGATGACTCCTCTGAT